>ERZ1740070.792-NODE-792-length-20841-cov-10.078370_pt1 | contig 20841 bp, 16 predicted proteins | sample MGYA00581734_ERZ1740070 | MGnify/ENA primary metagenome ERZ1740070 (study PRJEB43018, sample SAMN04849744) | marine metagenome | isolation source: floating plastic debris | place: Pacific Ocean | collected 2008-09-01 | study: EMG produced TPA metagenomics...
CTTGGCGGGCAACTAACTTCTTTGACTAATATAAGGGTAGGATACTAGCACACATGTACAAGTTCAGTACCCTCATATTAGTCAAAGAAAGTAGTTGCCTGTCGCAAATAATTACCACACTCCAATTAATCTCAACAAATTCATGCAAACCCTGCAACTGTTCACCATTAATCTTACTTGCTGATGGTATATATTCCACATTTCCACGCACCTGCCTTGTCACGCTTCCACACACCGGTCTAGTTTCGATTCATTCAATATTATTATTTTTATCTTGCACAAAAAGCTTTTACTACATAAATTAATCAGGAAGATCATAACTGTTTGCACCTTCACGTGTACCCAGTTTCAGAGGTTTTATTTATTAATCTTGACGTACATCTTTATAACCAATGCTTCGTGGCCATAAAATAGACAGGACAAATCATAACTTTTCAGGACCTTTCACTTTATATGACACGTCAACAGTTGTCCCTTGACATGTACATATTTAAATAGCTGTAAACGTACACATGAAGCACGCAAATGTATGCCGCAGTTTCATTGATTTTGAAAACAATAGAACATTGATATAAAAGTTTTTTTTGTGAAATCGCCCTTAAATGACAGCATATGAAAGCTGGAGAACACACTGGGCAGAAAGCAAAATGTTTGTTACACAGTAGCTGTATGGTGTACAATGGAAAGATTGGAAAATATAAGAAATTGGAAGATGGCTAGCCTCTCATAGTGCTTCTGGCCGACAGTAGCTTTGTGGCTTTTTCCCTGACTAGAGGGTTTGATTCCATCGATTTGAGGTCTGTAACGGAGGAATAACGCCGCATGTTTCTCATATCAGCCACATTTAGGTATGGTTGCATATCTAGAGGATGTTTCCAGGATGAATACTCAGGATAGCCGCAAGGTGCGCTAAAAGGTCTCACTGTTGCAGTTCCTCTTAAGTGATTGCAGAACTGGGCAGATCCGGGTCTGAATCTGGCTGGGTTAAGATTTCCATTTCGGAGGTATTTCGGAGGAAGTTGTACGTTTGTGTTGATGTCCCATGGTGGCCGCATATCAGGCAACTGCTGATCTTCACAGATTTCTGGTTTTTCTTTCATGAAAACAAAGATTCTGACATCTGATTTATCTACAAAGTCTTTCTCGGATTTATCCTCCTTTGGTTTGATCTTTGAGGTATCCACATCACGCCCAAAAGGGTCGGTGTATGGTGGAACGTCACACACCATCTCCAACCAGTCACGAGCGGTCCTGTTAGCAGCTCCATCTCTCAGAGTGAGTGAAGATTCACCACTAGACTGCAAAAACCTACAACCAAGAGCAAACTGATGATGGTGTGCTAGATTACAGAAAACTATACTTCAAACGGTAATCTATCTCCAAATATACCGATAAGGCTTCAGGACAGACTTACAAAGGGAATCAGAAAGGCTAAACACCCTCCTTAACAAGTTCTTTCCATTGATAAATAACGTGGCTTTGTAAGTCAGTACCCAGTCCTTTGCAAGACCATTTCTACAGTTTAATAGGGCACAGAAAGGACGCTAGGTCTTTTCCCAAAAGTCTTTTCTCCTTCGGACTACTTAACTTTGACCTTAAATCTGAATAATGTTTTGCTTCCCGTTTAGCACTTGATAGGCAGCATTAGAGCTCTTCAGAAGGTGTGCTTAACTGGGCTGGGGTTGAGATGTAGGTCAAAACGTTTTTTCCCCGAATCTTCCAGTAGGTCATCAAGATTCATGAGGGCATCTAAATTATCAATTTTTGTGGCATAATTGCGCTACCGTTCAAACCATTCCAGAAAATTTTGCTGAAACTTCACATCAGTGTTGCAAAAAAGGGTTAGTTTTAGCGCTCTAACTGTTGCTGAGGCATTCTTGGCACTCACACAATGCGAATTGCCTGATTGATGTGGGCAAAACTTTCTCCTTTATCTGTAAATAAATCAGCTGAAATGCCAGTAATTCAGGTACTAACGGTCCTTCACCAACAACCTCATGCATGCAGGGCACTGATGAGATGAATAATGTTATACTTTTAGCCCTGGGTAATAGTCTGTGTATGTGGAGCATCAACTGCGTGAAAATAAAGTTTGTAGCGTTTCATGTCCGGTATGTCCATCACAAAGCAGGAAAATTCAAGCTAAAACTTTACAGACCAATTCCGGAGGGCTACCAGAAGTGTTTTGAGTCTAACATTGCCACAGTTAGAAAGGTTAGGTACATACGTTGAAATTACTTCATATGTGGTGATTGTGTGCACGATGCACAAATATCGTTATTGCTTCGTTTATTTTAAGAAGGTTGTAAAATTCATCAAAATCCCTCTGGATTCCCACTCAAGCTTTGAGCACAAATCTGAATAAGGAATGGTGAAGTTAAAGCAGGATTTCCATTAAACAAATGCTTCCCAAATTTGTATGTTAAAAACCAAAGCCAGTTCTAGTTAGAGAGATGAAAATCACCAAGATAGGCATACAGCTTTAAGAATGATGAACACAATGGAGTTGCCTCCCATTCCTGCAGCTACATACTGAGGTGAGGCGTATGAGGTTGTGAGCAATAAACTTGCCCTTCTCTTGTTAGCTAGATACATCAGAAACTGAGCCTTTCTTTCTGGTACTGATGAAGCCTTTAAATTTTAGCTCATTTGGAAAGAAGGAAGACTCGATTCCTCCTTGATCGAGCTTACAACCTTAAAACATTTGGTTTTCTTTAAATACAAAAAGAGTTCGTTAGTCTAACAAATTTTGATCCTAGATTTTCTGAGCTGCTATAAGAGAGATAGACCAACATGTGCGTTTTACCTTTTACACACCACAAAGGCTGCTATGACCTTAAGTTGGCTAGTGTCTGACAACGCAGACCCAGACACTCCTTGAGTAGATTGACATTAATTGGATCTTTTCCAAGCTTAATGTTGGTACTTTCAAAATCAATTACGCCATCTGATTTAGTGGGTACATTAATTTGAGCACTTTTGAGTTGGGCTGCACGTTACCTGGCTGCGTCAACATGGCCCTGGCTGCAAGCCATATGGAGAGGTGTCATTCCCTGGTCATTGCGGAGATCCGTTTTGATCCGAAATTTCTTCAGATGTTCCAATAGTATGACTGAAACGATACATCAGCAATGATGGTAAAATCAAACGAATCCTTTATTGGAATTGAATTCATCAGACTAAAAATGGGTTTAAGCCCTGCCTAACCGTAATTTTTTGTGTCCAAATGTTAGCCAAAAGCAGGAATATAAAGTACTGGTTCAGTGTTGGCGTAACGAAATTATACAAAATATCAAAGCCATTTTCATACCAGCATTAAAATGAACAGCTAAAATTGGTCTGAGTAGTGAGGAGTGGTAAGGTGTTTACCCAAAGTATCCAAATCACCACTCATTGCCCCATAGTGAATGGGCGCGTTGCCAGTGTGATCCCTCATGGCAGGATCAAAATACCCAGCATCTAGCAGTTGTTGAACACACTCGGAGTTGCCAACTAGCGCTGCGTGCATAAGTGCATTGCGTCCTCGTCTGTCAATTATATCCAACTTTGGGGTCTGTAGTAATAGTAGACGCACCTGCAAAAACAACGATGCGGATCTTAAGCTATACTAGTACTACATCCCAACAGTATAGCTTCATATCAATGATAAATTCAAGGTTGTGTAAAGTCATTGGTAAAGGTGGATTAAACCACAATGTCTATGAGTACCGGTAGCAAATAACATCCACCAAGGCGAAATATTTTAAGCAAGAAACAAGTTGGGTGAAGACCATAACCCACACATCCAATTCTAAGCAAATTGAAAAGTCACAGGTGAAATTATGGCACATCAGAAAAACTGTCTTTATAGACATAGTATACATGTTTTAACAGAGCTACAGTATTCCAGTTTTTCAATAAATTCAAATAAACAAATACACGCAATATAATAGATATGTGTCAATTGACGTTCGTATATTGGTAAACTATTGTAATATTTTACCATGGCAATTACCTGTCGCAATTTTTGTCACTGGTGGCAGTAAAACGAACATACTGGTACACAAAGCATGTTTAGCTTATGTTCTGAACATTGCCACATACATACACAAAGCTCTGTCTCTGCTTACATAAAACCAGTACAAGGTACTGGCAAATGCTTCAAATACGTTGATCGGACAAAAGCAAGTGATACCGACAAGACGCTCTTTGCGATAGAATATCAGTATGGCCTCATGAGAATCAACCATTCCCAGTAACATAACGGTGTGATACAACTGAGTATGTTCATTACTTTCCCGACTTACTTGATGATCACTTGAATATGACAGATAGGTACACTTACCATTTCTGCTGCATTGCGTTTATTTGGTTCATGGTTAGCTTTCATCAATGGGGTGAGGCCTTTATGATCCACTCTGTTCAACCCGATCCGTTGTTTGGCTAGGATATCAAACTGTAAAAAATTTCTCCTCTCGATGGCATTATGGATGGTGTTCATGATTGCAACGTCTCCTGTGGTCTATTTGTTAACAAAAAAATACCAGCCCGACGACTAAAAAACAGAGGTACGTATTTAATTGTGCATTCCGTTGAACTATCAGCTGAAAGATAGCATGGGACTGAAATATATGTGATGCAGTAGTTTGGGCGGCCAGGCGACTGTCTCGGAAATGCACAAACCACTGAAAACATTTGTAGCTAAATCAGTATCTAAGAAGACGGTGTTAATCAATAGCAATCAATAGTTGGCACAATAGAGCTATTGGATATGGAATGATGTTATGTGATCATCACTTTGTTCAAACACTGGGAGGATATGACCAGAGACAATGGAGTGATAAATTATTACTAATGAGTTTAATTGGAGAATGTGAAATGAAGCTCTAATGGACATGAATTTGTTAGCTAGCCAAACAAACTGAGAATGCATCAGTGTTTTCATCGTCAACAAAAAATCCTGTCACTCACCGGCCATAGCAACACACTGACCATGAAAGATGTTCACAAAACCAATAACACAGCACAAAACTTTCTCGTCAGCAGAACCTTATTATCCAGATGTGATAGTGATAATGCCTAGTTAGAGTCGGGAGTTGTCCTTCCTTTCATCGCATGTGTCAACTTAAACACAGCACATCATATTAGCAATAATTGACAATGGGCTTGCCTATGCAAAGATGGGAAACTTATTTCCACAACCTGGACCTGACTGCCCACAGGGTACAGTACAGCATCATTATTTTCATAAAAGTTCATAATATAATTTTGTCCCGCCAAGGTGTTAACTTCTTGGTCCCGATATAATAGCATTAACCTTTCATATTTCAAACCGGTATAGTCAGTGTCAAAGAATCATCCCAAGCGACAATAAACGACATTCACAAAGTGAGATCATAAATTAACATGCATGGTGATGGCTACGTTAATTATTTTATAAAATACATGTATATGGAAAAGATTGTTAATTTTGCTTCCTTTTTTTGCCTATATGTCTTGCATATGTTAGTTGAACTCTTCGAATTATGGTGCAACAAGCAGTTACCAAGTTTAATCTTAGTCAGTTTTGATCATAGTGGAGCTTCGAACTATTTTTGGCGGACAGCCAAGATCTTGATGTGAGGGTTCCTGGTACTGCTCTAAGCACCAGTCTGTACAATTTGACACATAGCCGAAGGAAATCCTGGTAGAAAATGCGTATTCAGAATATAGAGTAAATGAAGATTATAGGGCACTTGTATGTGGAAATAGCGTAATGCGTGCCAAGCAGAGCAAAATTTTACTTTTCATGCTCCATTCCCGTTGCATGACCACTGTACTTTTGCAAACCTTTCATTTGAAACAGGTTTGTGTGGCTTCTTTTAAGAGGTTTTGACGAAGAGGTGTGAGTAATTGGTCTGACTCTAGAGAAATCTTTATCTGACCTTATTTAAAAAAGGAATATGACTTTATTATTTTATTGTAACAAGACTTGTGGGAGGGTAATTAACAGAAGCTTAAGTTGCTCACAATCAGTATAACCACCACCACCACCACCACATGGAAGAATTATTAATATCGATCAAGAAGAAATGCCTGTTCTGGACAAGCAAAAACATTTATTAATTGGTTTCATGGTTACTAAGTATTATAATGCTCCTTGGTACGCTTATTGATAATATATACACTCTGCAAGAGATGAAGAGTTCAATGACTTAAATGACTCATTTTGGTAAACATTTACCTTGGGGAGGAGGATAGGTTGAATGATATGGTGTGTTCTGGATGGTTGGGGCAAATTTTGCAGAAACAGGCTGCTTTATTTCTAGAAATGATTGCAACGACAGTCAACGTTGTAGTAGTGATCACAGGTGCATAGCTTGTAGTTGAATAAAGTCCCAGCAGGGCAAGGCATGTCGAATCCCCCGGGGTACTGGGTAAAGTATGAGCATCTTGTTCCTGGTTTCTGAACGTAAAGACTTCCACGTAATACTCCATAGCATTGTCCACAAAAGTTGGTGCCTATCCAAAAACAACAAATTGTTACCTTTACCTGCAGCAAAATCCAAAAGTGCTGTTAGCCTAGTCAATTACATTTTTAGCAGCACCTAGAGGTATGACAATGTTTCCCCAGGGTACTTAAGTGATGTAATCAGATACTCTATTTCATAAAGCAGAACATTAAAAATGATATCATGTAATGGTTGGCTATTGACCAACGCTTCCTGGAAACAGCTATTTTCTAAACACTTACTAGTTTTTGCCTGGTCGCATAGCACTTATATATTGAACAAGATTTGCAACATTATTCCTGGAAAGGTAGAACCAATAAACAACAAATTAAAATGCTTGCCAGCTATGTAATATCTGAGCCAGGTGAGAAATGTTAGAGAGCAATTCGAATATTTCAATTCATTATGTCATACGGGCATCGAATTCTGAGAAAAACTAGAAGTAACAGGTACTCAAAACAGTCAATGAGGCAATTTTATTGTAAAAAAAAGTTTCTAAGACTTTTCGAAATTTTGATTTGAGTAGCATCAAATTACAAGTTGTCTGGAAGAGACCAATTTATTGACCATCATTGGCAGCTAATCCATTTATACGTGTCTATTGGTTTAGGCAGCCAAGTACTCGTTTTACAAAGTCAATTAGGAAAATCAGGTTGAAAGTATGAATATTTTAGCATTTGTTTTTAAGAGAGTTGGGTAGAAAAAGCCTATCTTAGACAACAGTTTTTACTATCTGCCCAGCCTTAAATAGGCTTGTCTGTTAAAATTTCTGCGGTCCATGAGAAGAAAGATTCTTACCTTGCGCATCATTATTGTTGGTGGATTGATCAGATATTATGTTTTCTGCTATTGGTGTGCACTGAATAGACAGGAAAACTTCCGATATTAGCACACAGCTAACAATTCTAAGCAGTAAAAAATCCATATTACAAGGTGTAATGATATTCCTTACTGATCACGACAGATCATCAACAAGTTCTGGGTGTGCATAGCAAATATAATCTCTTCATTGCAAAGGCGCTTTTATATACATTTAACTACTGCAGCAGTCAGTCAAACAGAGGGGTTGTCGTAAGATACATTCCTAGTACCCTCAAATGTATGTTGTTTTTACCAGTTAATTAGAACCCACATGTAGAGATGGATCAAAATGATCCGTAACGGAAGTTGTTGGCATCCCTGTCTATACAATAATTGACACGCTTTTACCCATTGCCTAATTTAGCAATTATTGGGAATTTTTCATTTTTGTAGCCCACACGTACAGGTCATTTCGCCATACTGATAATTTGCTGTATATATTTCTTATAAATGACACTGAGTAACAAAAGAAAAAGAATACTTAAACCCATTTGGGTTACTGGCAGGTACTATCAAAGCTCTAGCCATCTCTATCATTCCTTTCATTTCATACTACTTTTGATTTCATCAGAGTATGTCCCATAGAAGTATTACCCAATCTTAGTACAGCAGCATTGCTGTTTTCAAGAGCTGATTACTCCATATTCTATGCACTAAATTTACTTCTCTACTTCAGCTTTATAGGTTGTGACAATCGAATTGAGAAATTCCTTAACCACCTGGGAAGATATTCCACTGATGGAGCCGTAAATATTAACTATGGTAGTGGCTACTGTCAACCAGTTTGTGAGCACCAAATTTGCTGATAAATGGCCAGCTTTTCAGCCAGCTTTTTGACATGACATCAAAGAGAACTTTTCTGAGAATGAAGTCAACAAGACAACCTGAAAAGTCAAAATCATGCTTTAAATACCTCAACATTGAATTGGACTTACCCATGAAGGTGTAATACCTTTATGGGCTCACCAGTCTTGAGATCGGATCCATAACCCTAGGTCGTGCAGCGGGCAAGCTTTCAGGCTAGCACAATCCATTGAATCACAAAATAGCATACATGGACTGTATTATAGTGATGAGATTTCGGTCTGAAAGATAGATTGACATTGTCATAATGCTTTGATAGTATTAAGAAAACATGTCTTTTTGTAAATCTTACTTTATTGTGTGAAAAGTTGTTGAAACAAATTATCAGTGATGAAAAGAGAGTAACTACTCTGCGCTGGTGATAGTAAGTAAGTTGACAGCAATAGTCGGTTCACACTGCCACAACTAACTTTTCAGACGAAACACCATGAATCATGTAACAAGTAGTTCTTGGCAAGGTGCCAACCCCCTTTCCAGGAAAGAAATTGCTCATAAAATATTATACAGGTAAATAACAAAAATATGAAAAACCTGTATTTTGTGTGGTACATGTATAAATAAATAAAAAATTAGCATACTGTTTGCTTTCAGGCTAACCCCTAGTCAGTACACATCCGCTAAGCTTAGCGCTGAATCCGTTGTAGGTCATCTCACAAACGGCTGCATTATTGTCAAAGCTCAGCTCCGGAACCTCCAAATTTGGATTCACATTCAGCTGCAACAAATAAACAGCAAAGTTCTATTTTTAAAAACGCTCGAAACAGCCAAGTGAGTTTAGTGCATAAAGGCACATGTCATGTTTCCATATCAACGTGACATTCATTAATAACAAAGCCAGTATGACACCGCATTGATCTGAGTCTAGGAAAGATGCTGTTCGACCAATGCAAATCCCCAAATCTTTAGAAGTTTCAAGGTGCAAATTCTTGTGCACCCTCTTTTCATACACAGATTGCCTTACTCTGTAAATCTTGAGACTAGAGTACTACCATTCTTGGTCTCAATCTGCTTCATGTCAACTTGAGCAATTGCGTTATCACCAAATTGGAATTACTGCACAAATTTCTTCCCTCCAAAATCTTGTCCCAAATGGAGAGACTCTATTACATATATAGGACTCTCAATACCCATGAGAAGGACCCTTTTACAGAAATTCAAATGCTACTATTCAGCTGATGATTAATTTGCGAAATCCGAATCCCACTTATTGTTACATTTTTTTCCCACTATCAAATGATGGCTTATATAAATTAATTACGAAAATCGAAACACAACTATTTAAATTTGTTAACTTGGTCATACTGAGCAACGTTGGTAAAATAAGTTTTGTGAACTGAGTTCTCACCTTGAACACATAAGCTCCTGGTTTCAGGTCAGTGATGTCTATCCATTGGCAATCAATATCACTCCTGTACACATCAGCACACCCAACAGATATACCTTAAAAGACACAGAATTCTTTTGCAGCGTTCCCTTAGTGTCAAGTTGTAATACATTCAACATTTACAGTTTGAAATCAATGCATCTGGCTAAATCTTAGCCCCGTAATCGAATCATTCAGTATGCATTTTCTACATTTATTTGAAACTGATAAGTGTGACGCCAGATATCAGGTAAAATAGTAGGAGTACAATGAAACTGCTGTCACCTTGGTCCGCATAACCACGGCATGAGTACTTCTTCCTGTGTGGAAAGTTGCACTCAACATCCTCCAGGCAAAAGCTGGCTTTATGACCCTCAGCAACTCGGTTTCCATGTGAATCCACGATGTCATAGTGTGAAAAGGCTCCCATACTGTGGTAATGCCTAAAAATATTGTCATAGATCAAGACATTGCCCCTGAACTTCGAATTAGTCCATTGAGCTGACAGCTGATAAAGTTCCATACTCATTCAGTAATCAGATGTCCAACATGGAGAGGAAGCAGTGTTAGATTCTCAAGCAGGCAATTATCAGCTAGCACAGTGGAAAATAAATCCAATTTGTTAAAACCCACATGTCACTTGGAAAATTATGCTGATATTTACAACCAGATTTTTTCCAGGCTATCTTTAAAAGCTTATCAAATACTAATCCTTGATTCTGGAACTTTGGCACACTGGTTTACTTACACAAGTGTGGTTATGTGAGTAATTATTCAACTACAATAAGCTGGGCAGGAACTTCCCATTCCTGCTGATTTCGCTGGCAAAACTCCAAAATAGCAACTACCACTTCACGGAAGCCTTTTTCTCAGAAAATTCAGCAAATCGAATAGAAATCACACATACTGGTGACAGGAATGCCATTCCCATTGAGTTCTGTGTTGCTTTGGTCTGAAGTCTGCAGTGCCATTATTGAAAATGCTACTTGAAAACCTCAGAAGCTTCCTAGTTGGTCCGCTACTGAATCCTACAAAGAATAAATTCATCAAAATAATAACACCCTAAATAAATGGTTATCGCAAACAAATATTTTGCCCTTTCCATGAATCTATTCTTTATTCGGCTACATACTTATCGGTAATGATAACAAGTGAGAGAAATAGTTAAAGAATATCAGGTTGTCAGACATGTGTAGTAAAACACAAAATATCTCCATGAATCGATACAAAAGTGCATTGGATAAGAATGGGTGACCCATCATTGTTAGTCTTTTTTTTGTAATGACCAATCACTTTACCTCCATAAAGGCCAACAGAAGCTCCATAACCACCAAATGAAGTACTTCCAAATGACGACCTGCCATACTGGCTGCTCTGAGCTTGAGCCATATTAGCTGAAGATGACAGACAGCCTTCTTCCATGGCACATGTCAAACTAAACATGGGTTTTTCCTCTATCCTTATAGATGCTTGCAGCTCCCATAGGTTAGGCATCAAATCTGGAAGCTTAGCTGTAAAGAAAAGGCAACGGGTATTCACCATCAGTAAATGTTAAGCTTTTGAGTTTCCAAAATACTGAACATGATGCTTGAAATATAAAAATAAAGGACTGGCAGAGAGGATGAAGAGTCACAAGACCGCAATACCAATCAGATTTTAGTTCAACGAAACTTTTAGTCTATAATGATGTCATACCATGCAATGAAAAGGCTGAATTTATGCAAAGCGAAAGAATAGCCCATAAAGGTGTACCACATTTAAAAATATATTGTAAAGCACCTCATTGCACATATTTTATCACTCATCAACCATTTTGTACCAATAATTCACATATAACTTGTTTCATCACTTCTAAGAAACAAGACCATAATTTTGAGTCAAGGTTTAAGGTACAAACTGCAAATGAATGAATGAAAAAAACGTGTTTATCTTTTCCGTGAAATGTTTAGACTAGAGAAAATGTTCCTCTGGCATTTTCCTTGTACTGCAGTAGTAGAGAGATAAAAAGGAATATGAAATATATCTTATTTCCGCCTTGGTGTTATTTGGTTTATACCTCGGTGTTTACGTGATGGGACAACTCAGAACTGACTAGTTCTGCAAGCATAGAAGGTGCACAGGACAAATGCATGAATCAGTTTTATTCCCATCTAAGCTTCACCAATGCCTTAAGAGAGTACAGCACAAGTCTAGGTTAGTTGGTTTACCTGAAGTGCAGACAACACCTGCTACATTTGTGGGTCTTGAACATTTGATACCGTGTCGGTCAGAAAGCTTGTATTCACAGTCGGCTATCGATCGCTCGTGGCCATCACAGTTCACCTCAAATATTACCTTGTCTTCACCGCTGGCCCCAAAATAATCAACCTGCAAAGTTCACAGCATCGTACATGTAGCTGACAACTCCCAATCCAAGATGTATTACGGAGTTACGTGTCAATGATTTGTTCTTGTAATAAGATGAATAAGTTCTACGTATTCGCAAAGTTAAATCTCAAGACATATGTATCAAAGTCAACAGTGCTTGACCTCTATATTTTAAAATTTGACTTTGTCCTAATATTTGACTCATTGCAATAGATTTTTTGCCAATGCAACACTCTAGACTGGAGACTGTATAGTATGGAATGCAATGTTGGCCATCAAAAGTACTGGACATCCTGCTTAACGATGGCTTACAAAGAGGAATACTTCAGAACACAAAATTGAATGTGTCTAGATCATTTATCATGATGGCACCCTCTCTGATTAAATCTGATTTTCACAGGTTAGATTCTCAGTGACTTCTAAAAATAAGGAATTATTACTCCCTCCCCTAGGGCAGTATTGATTATAGAATTGTTTTAATAATTAACAGGTTATCAATAAATGGATGTTGGGAATTGCAAGTTGCCATACATATTTCTCAAATTCAATAAATCAAAAATTCAATAATAATGCACCCGCCTAATTGAATTTCAATCAAGGGTTGCCGGAGTCGAGTATTCTTGGAAGAGCCTTTGAGGGCACATTGCTTCAGCAGCAATCGATAAGGAGTGATGAATGGGCTTGACTCTAACATTTCAATAAGGAGCATTTATAAATTTTAAATAATAACTGCCTATATGCTCATATCTGGATTGAGGAATGCCCACACAGTGCAGTTTGGAGTTTGTTAACCAATGATTCAGTGCTTACCAAAGTCGACTTTTCAGCTCGCTGTTTTCCAGCTTGTCTGCAGATTACCATGGCTTCATATATCCCCCAGTTATCGGAACAGATGGTGCCCTTTTTTCCGTTATCGAGTGTGACCTGCACATAACCCTCATTACTTCTCCGCCCACCAACAACCTCCACTCTTAATGGTTTCTAAGAAGGACATTATGAATAAGATAATGACGTGATACTCTCAAAGAGGTAAATGTATATCAAAACACAAACAAATTTTCATTAAGAAGACATGTAACTGAAGCCTCTGAAGGCATATCACACAGTATTCCCTTGCAATTTTTTCTGTTAGCTGCTGGGCTCAATGACCACAAAATCATTATTATATCAAAAACCAAATCCTTCAACAACAAGTAAATACAAACATTAAGATTTAGCATCCTAATTAATAAACACATTCCCATCTCAGACTCAAACACGATGTTAAATCATGGCCAGTTGTATTTTAAATCATTTCTTGAGACACATCACTCTTTTAGATATATTTGGTTTATTTTAAGGTACGTCACATGTCATGAACCCAAGGGACATACCGCAGGGGGAGCCTGATCAGCCTTATATACCATATCCTGTATTTCATCATCAATCTAAAATAAAATGTCCACGCACATGTATATCATTTGTATAATGCTTGTAGCATTTACATCAAATTACTTTCAATGCACATGTATATACTATCACGGTGAGTTCAATGTGTACAAGATCAATTCAAAAAGTGATGATCTCATTACATTCCCTCGAGAGTGACCATAAATAAACCATAGCGCCCAATTAGAGAAATGGAAGTTGCGTGTTCTCAGTCAAGGGATAGACAACCCACAACACAATTTAAAAAACCACCACAACGATCATACCAGTATGTAAGTCAGGTAATCAGACTTGATGGACTCAAATTCACAAGGAGTAACTCTTACCATTGTCACCAACAACTATTGCAATCCATGCCTACAGATTCACATTAAATCTTCATCGCGTCTCAAATGTTATTTATACATTATGAGATTAGTATGATCAGTAATTGCAGTGTAACACAAATGTGTAAGAGTCCAACAGCAATAGCAGACCCACCGCAATGGCTATCGCTTATTATCACGGTATAATAAAAAATTACAAATTTAGCGAATTCCCAGGGGTCTGACCTTTTGAATTTCAGCTGCTGAAGGTTCCCTTATTTCGATTTGTTCAGATCCAGCATTATAGGAGCCACTGAGCCCTTGAAGTGCTGCGACAGCCCGACCCCCGGTCAGACCATTCAGACTGGGACGAGAGTGAAGGGCACTGGGTTCGTCATCTGTATTACCGATGTTATTGTAAGAGGATATCAAATCTTCGTGGCTGTAACACACATGTGAAACTTGAAAACGCAAACATACTACAACGATATGATAAAATAGCAGTTATAATTATTGCTGTCAATCCAAAACAATGTATGAAGACATGGGCGGTTTGTCAAAAAAGCAGGTCATACACTTGTTTCTCATACTCCTTACAACAAGGCTGAAGATGCATTGCACAATGTTATGAGGAATTACTAATTAAAACCAGGGCCAACTAACAGATTATTACAGCACAATGCCATATCATAACAGTAACTAGATAATTTGAGTATTGGCTCATTGTTCATAATGCTGTAATAATCTACAAATGAAAATCATAGATATCAGTTATCGGAGGATGTAGAGAATCGACAAGGGAATTACACTGTGATGTAGTATCCTCAAAATCTGAACACTGCGACACACACCACACATATCTTGAATGCATGGCTGGTAGTATATGCAGAAGTTTTGTTTGTGCCCAGAAAATTTGGTTAGCAATGTGACATCTACTATCAATAGTTTTTGTCTCGATATAGGTGAATTAAAAATTATAGCCGATCATTTCACTTACTTTGAAAGCAACTCCGCAATGGAAGGAGGTAGGTCCGGTCTTGTAAGAGGCTCAGGAGTAGGTGGTTGGAAGTTCATAGCTTGACGTGCCCGTTCCAGTATATCCCTGGTTCTTTGACTGAAGCTTCTGAAATTGTGCTCCCCTTCCCCAGATTCAAGAGTCTCAAGATCAGTTTCTCTTATCATAGACTGTTTGTAAAAATCATAAACTTAAAATACTATTATGCAAAGATTATGTCTCCAAGGTTCAGCAAGTGTCGCCAAGGTGTAAATACTCAAAACCAGCTTAAGCTGCTAATGAAACGACCATTATGCTTTACACCATATCAACACAATGCTACACTTTTTTGTATTGATCGCCTTGAGACAGACATGCTTTAAGATTAAGAATGTAACATCATACTTCTCCCCATACAATGTTTGTTTATGACTTGCATACAAAGTGTTGTGATGACTTACCACTGGGGCAGTTGTAGATGTTATAGCTAAGGCCTGCCCCGTCTGAGCATGAATTTTCAAATCATTATCTGCAGGTTGAGGCCTAGCAATATCTACAGCAGAGGGTGCAGCAGATCCTGCACAAACCACGCCAGCAGCCTCCCCTGCATTACAATTACTCTGCATCCATTCTCGGTGTTTGCACTCGCCAAGATTTGATTCGTATCCTGAGCATTTTACGTCATCAAGGAATATCCTCTCTGCAAAAAAGCCTTCCATAATTGGTTACACAGAATAAGGGTGAGTATACAGGTTGACACAAGCAATGTCACTGTCTGATGATCAGCCTACACAAGGATGATATCAATTATAGAACAAGCTACAGGGGTTAAACTTTTTGGCTTGAAAAGCTACTCATGCCAGTCCTCATCTCTACTCACATCCGTAGGTAAACAAATACCAGATAACATCAAAGACATTAGCATGAAAAATAAGTTACTCATCTGTAAATTTAATAAAAAGCGCATGATAAATAAACAATGGAAAAAATGTCAAAATAACTTTCCTTAAAAACATAATAGGTCATAATAGTGACCGCAAACTATATATCATTGTGGGGTCAAAGCCTATCCCCTGAATGACCTGACGCTGTAGGAGTATCTGTTACATGAATAAGTATGCAAAATAGGCCTAAAGGTTTGGACGTACACTGACAACTAAAATCAATGAAAACTTCGAATCAATTTAAGCAAGGACACCTTACAGCACAGCAATCTGGACATAGTTGGTGAATTGTTTCAGAATTTATTTCACTTTCCAAAAGCGTTTTCACATCAAAAGAGAAGATCTTACAATGCCTGTTCAAATAGGCAAGTAGGATTGCTGCTTTTCAGACAACTTTTGGGATATGACTGAAAAGCAACGACCAAAAATATGCTCAGTGTGGTAATTTGTAGGTCCTGCGTGGGTCCTATTTCGTCAGTTAAATTCTGCACACAGCTGTGCAAATAATGCTGAATTCTTTATCAAACATTTCTTACCAACACGACTGCTGTTGTATCTGTTGTAGGTTGTGACTTTTATAGCTTTTCCAAGTCCAAGTTGCCTGCAGACAACGTGGCCATTTTCAATACTCCATTCGTCATCACAAACCAGTCCCCATTCGGAGCCGCGCTTCACACAAACATTTCCCTCATAATCAGCACTGTAAATTGTAACATGTATTATGAAACAATTGCATACTTCACTATGGTTTGGTCGCATACCACCAGGCTCAGTTTCAGAGGAATGGTCATCATATTTTTATTTTTCTCTGGGTACATGATGTGACAACTTCAAATTGAAAATGCACAACATGAAGGAGTAAAATACTTTATACTATATTCATCTTATTGCAACAACTGAGCACTCATATTATGAAGTCAGATCAACAACATTCTAGAGAAAACAATCGCGAGCTAAAAAATGGACACTATATAATTTTACCCACTGCAAAAGGAACGTATTGACCGGAGTAAAAAATAAATCAGGCATCCACAGTGAATTGTCAAATTAAATTGTCAATTTGTTTAGAAAAATGAAGGCCTACATAGCGTACGTATTACGAGGCCTTTAGAGAGAGCGGAGTAAACTTTATGAATTATTTTGAGTGCATCCTGTTCTAGGGTTTTTCTCAGGGCTACAGGAATCATCAAATGAGTGTTAACATTTTCATATCATCATAAATGTTAACCCATAATGTTACATGTAGTTCTTAGAAAACATTTCAAAGGCGGTCATTGGCCTAATGCGGTTGATGTTCATTGACTAAAGCCGTCGAGAACTTTCTGATGATAATACATATACATAGACATAGTCCTTCAATTGACAGCATCTAGGCCTAAATTTACAGAGATTTCTGAAAAAAGGGTGTATGTCACCAACAAAAGAGGGCAACTAAGTATGTACCAGACAATTATGATGAACAGCAAGGTACAGAAAAGAGGTCTGAAGGGGAAATCAAAGACTGAGCGTCGCAGTCAGTTTGATCAGTAAATTAAAGACAAGGGAAGTGTTAGCTGTGTAGTAAGGTACAGTGCACTAGCTTAGCCACAGTCTACATTCAACAGCAAGCAAATATGACAACAACCGATCACCATAGCTACACACATGCTGGTGCACCCATACATGTATACACACCTGACAGACAAATCAAGTCCAGTGTGAATGCTGCCTACCACTACTTGAATCAGTATCAAGGAGAAATACTCCCTGATGCAGCCCGAGATAATTAGAGGGTCAGCCATTTCATGCAAAAACAGAGGATTAAGAACTATAATGCTATGTTTCGAACTCTGGCTGGATCATGTTATATGATTTCAGTTTATTTTTAAGCCAAAAAACATTATCGGTACTGCTTCAAACTTTGGAACAATTGATTAAATAATATTGTCTTACCTGCCTCCCACAAGCTTCAGCGAAATCTGTTCAGCTTGGCACAGCCAAATTTGAACGAAAATCAGGATTGCAGTTCTATATCCCAGCATGGTAAAGCTCGTACCTTTCCAAAAAATGGTTGACCTTTCAGATCGACTGTTGAGAATGGTCAGCGACGCACAGACAAAAGCGAAACGGTTTTATTACAGTTTTTATACAGCAAACACCCTGAGAAAGAGCTGGTTAGGCTTTTTTATCTATTCCTTACAAGCAATATAACTCCTGCACAAGCGACCTTGAGTTCAAGACATTGACTGTAGGATGCCCTTTTTATATCAATAACTAGACAATTTTCACCAATTAGCAGAGTTTGATTGTTAGGTAACCAACAGGTTTCCATTAATCACTAACATGTACTGAGGCCTTGTTTGAATTAACACTGACAAGATTGAATTATAAAAAATCAGCTTAACAATGCATATTTTCATAAAGATGCTGCCCTTAACATTTTTGTACGTGACTTTTGCAAGTGCTATGCTGCATCCTCAAGATTAATGATTTATACAAAATTAAAGTGTGATTTAATGACATTATCAAGTAACATTGTTCCGTTCAAAATTTGGGCTTAACATGTAATTGACACGTTAACATGATTTATTTCGCGGATGAATTAGCGCAAAACATGGAATTACCTTCTCTTTCAAATAAATCAACCGCTTCAAGGAAAGTTCTAAAGAAAAAGTGGTACCGGTTACAGGATTGGCAACCTTTCCAACCACACAAAAAATGGATAGGAATTTAACATGGGGAAAATCCTGGAATTTGCTGCCACAATGCTTATTTCTAATATTTACGTATTCTTGCAAACATAGCAACAGTGAGTTGCAATAGCCATCAGTTTTTTATAACATACGTGTATTTATCGTTATAAAGAAAAGCAAGCGTTTTAGTGTTACGGAGAACGGATTGTTAGGGATGTCACAACATGCGCACAGAATAGCCACTAGTGCAGGATCATTTAGGAAATGGGTCCTGTTTACTGAGAAGAATCCTTTAATAGCATGCATGTTGCTTATTAGACCGAAAGGCAGATGAGAGCAGGTAGAAATTTAAAATGTTTAGAATGTTCAGAATTATCGGCCAATTTGCTTATTCCGCACACCTGTGTCACGGATTGTGCCTTGATGACTGACTTCTCAACTGAATGATTGAGCATGCAAAAGTATAAGAACCACTAACCTCAAAGGCTGATACATGTCTCTTTCTAACTTCCATGTATAGGGCCATTGCATGGTTCATGGTTAGACAGTTTGAGCACTCCGAATTCACTGGCCCCAGTTTAGGGAGCGAGTTCATCTCATTCATCAATCAATTAGTAGCCGTATAATACACTCTCTCTGGTCTCCATTATTCTGTTGCAGTCACATGACGCAACAATCAGTAAGCACAGCAGAGATTTCTAGTCTAGTAAAAGACAGCATTCCATACAATTAAGGCAAAAGACTCCAGATCGGAGATACCTATAATAAATTTTACTTACTAACATCATTTGATGTATATCAATGACTGGTTGGATGGTTGTAAGTAAGCATACATATCATCGATATGTATTAATCCACCTCATTGCCATATATTATTAGTTTACTTATAAATTCTCTATGATACTACTTTTAATAACAGGTTGGTGTTGTGTGCCCGGAGTTGTCAGAGGGCAAATCTGATAGCAAATTGGGATTCAATATCAACCAGTGGCGTCTAACCGTATAGCGCATTTTGCGCTTGACGACATGGAAGCACCCATCATAACATATACCACAGACAGACCTTTATGCCGCAATATCTGGTGCAAGGAAAAAAACAATTATAGGATATTTTATTTAAGTAGGCCTGGGCATATATGAGATATGACATTGCATAAGAGTTAATTCGGAAAAATTTGAAAATGAAAAAAATAAAATCCAGTTATTTTATATAGATTAAATAGAGGCTTGGGTTGAAAATCACAGTATCATCAAGCAATATTTGCAATATACCGTAAAACGTCACAGGTTTTCCAGATTGCTCTATAAATTTCCACAAAGGGGTTTTCAGCACGCTAAATGTTGTTCACAGTCATACATGTGACAATAGACCTTTATCACAATAGTATGTGACGAAGAATGCACTGGCATACCGAACCCACGTACTCGCAATATGTGAATCTTGAATTCTTACACATTTTCATGGAACTTGTTTGAACGGTTTAAAGATTATGCTAAACCAAAAATTGAGCTACTTTTTTGGACCACCAGATGATAAGCTGATAAATATTGGGGGGTCAATTTTTCATTTTTTTCTTACTCAAAAACATAATTTTGACAAGGGAGTTTTGTGAGTCTTGCGGTGCGAGTGTTACAGTTGGTAGTTTTATAAGACTTATTACCTGCTGGATGTTTGAAAGGTGTTTTACAGAGCAAAGTATTTTTCTCCCGAGTGAAACAACAGGAGGTCCAGATAGATAAGAAATACGGATCGATATTTTTGGATTTCTATCAATAGTAAGTAGATGTATATCAGCAATCAACCCTTGCAATTACAACCAGCATCAACCACTCCTTAATTAACTTGCAGAAAACTTGACCATAAGGCCACATGACTTAGCAGAGCGTGACCTTATGGTCTCGACAATGAGTTGCGGGTAGTTACTAGAGAGGTTTAGATTGATGTTTACCAGAAAGCGAACGTCTGAGTGTGACGTCATAGCCACACGTTAGAAGCCAACCTCAAAAGCTCTGTTTTCAGGTTTGTTTATAACGTCTGTACTTCAGCTTGAACGCATGACGTCATATTACAAAGGAACTGGTGATGTCACGCGTTCAAAACCCACATTGACGAGGGAATCTAAACCTCCCTACTTACTTGTGCTTACCACGCTGAGGACGGAGTTTGATCTTCTTCCAGCATAGATGATAGTAGCATCTTTAGTGCTAGTATAATACTTATTCTACATGTCAGTATTCATCAGGTCTTTCTTATGCTGGAGCTTCATTCTGTTGCACCTATAAGTAGCACATTTAGCATATTTTATTGCCAACAAAAATAGAAAGGGCCAACCCCATTAAATTCTAAAATAGATAGTAGAATTCAGTGGCCTACCCACACCTACACTGACTCTCAGACCAACCTATCCCACCCCACCCACTAGCATTATATAATCTGTAAAACTAGGTCGTACTGAGAGCAGGTCTATCACCCACTCACAAGGAGGTTGAGGTTGGGATGAGAGCTAGTTAGTCATGTCAATCTAGTAGGAAAGACAAGATGAGGAAGGTTTGTGGTGCTAGACTCCAAGGTC
>ERZ1740070.793-NODE-793-length-20830-cov-5.628785_pt1 | contig 20830 bp, 22 predicted proteins | sample MGYA00581734_ERZ1740070 | MGnify/ENA primary metagenome ERZ1740070 (study PRJEB43018, sample SAMN04849744) | marine metagenome | isolation source: floating plastic debris | place: Pacific Ocean | collected 2008-09-01 | study: EMG produced TPA metagenomics assembly...
CGTGCCCCTTGGACAAAATGCGCCTGGGCTTTCGCCCAGACAGTGAAGTGGCGCGCCATTTGGCTTGATCCTTGGCAAGGGCCCTTTTCTTATGAGGCGCCTGGCCCGTCACCGAGCGCCTGGTACGCGAAAGGGCGATCTTTTCGAGTGTCACATGTGGCCCCTTAGGGCCGCCACCTTGATCCCGAACAGATCATCAGCCTTGTGTAACCGCATCGGCAGTCACGTGAGACAGACTCAGGTCAACCGATACAATTCAAGTGTCAGTTTAAATTTACAGTCTGGGATGTCAATGAATTTGTACGTTTTTTAGGCGCTCTTGTTACGCTCGTCCACGACCGATGAGGATCACGCGCAGGGCACGGGTTTTGGCGCAAAGGCAAACCCTAGCAAGCACCCTAGAAAACGTAAGATTTACTGCACTAGCGCTGCGAATTTGGCGATGTTGTCGCGGCCAAAGGCCTCCAATTCGATCTCACGGCCCGTGGACGGATCAAAGATCGAAAGCCGCTGCCCTTCGCGCATTCGGACGTGAAGAACACCATCATTCGACACCCCGTTGCGCAGACGTTCGCGGCGGATCACCCGGTCAATGGTGGAAACGAATCCCCCCTCACCGGTGGCAAAGCGCATGATCTCAACGCCTTCTGCGTCCAGAATCCGTGCCGCGCCGGCAACAGTGCCCTGTAAATGAATCACACGCTCAGACACAATTTCGCCATTGGGCGGCTGCGCCTCTAGGGGGCGGTCTGTCCAGCTGGCATAGAAAACCAGCGTCAAAACCAGCGCGAGAAGAACCAAAATGCCCCGCAACAGAGCGGTGGGGATTTTCTCCTCCCGGCGGACAGTCATCTGGGTTGTTTCGGCCATGGCGTTTGCCTCCGTTACCATGATGACAGACTACAGATGGCTCAGTGGGGGTGTCAATTTTAACTTACACTTTGATGCGTAAGCTTAGCCCTTGATCAAAATCTCGCGGTTGTATCGCCGTGTGAGCAACAGACCAAGCGCCATGCAAATCATGCCAAAGGACAACACGTAGGTTATGTCGATATACGTTGGCGAATAGGTCGGGTAGATGCCCACGCGCATCAGACCTGTCAAATGGAACAGCGGGTTCCACCACAGGATATCCTGCGCAAAACTAGGCAGATCTTCGTAGATAAAGATGACGCCGGACGCAATCATGAGCGGCCGCGTCAGCACGTTCCAAATGACCAGCCAGACAGGAAAAAGCCCAAATAAACAACAGTTTAGGCAGCCGATGCCAAAGGACAAAATGATGCAAAGAACGAAGGCCTCAATGATCGGAGGCAGATCAAACACAACGCTGACATCGATCGAGGCCACAATCACTGTCATCAGCAAAACGGCGATTGCTATGCCGGTCAGCGAATTCAAGATCAACCGGGCCAGGATCGCATCCACCCAGTTTACGGCAGGATAGCGCAGCAAGGACCGGGAAAAGACAATGGCCTGCGCAACAGACCCAGAGATGTTCGTGTAAAAGTGCAGGATCAGATAGCCGCTGGCGTAAAACAGAATAAAGCTTGTTCCCAAAGACGGGGACCGCAGCAAAAGCGAGAACCCAAGGCTCAGGAACATGATCGCCGCGATCGGCTCGACCACCGCCCAAATGTAGCCACCGGGTGTCCGCCCATAGCGCGTCGACATCTCACGCAGCATCAACGCCAGGATGTTACGGGCTGTGCCAAAACGCTTTTTCGGTCGGTCAGGCAGTTTGCCCGGCAATTTCTTGCCGGGAAGTTGTATTGGCTTGCCGGTATCCATGGGTTACACAAAGACTCTGGTGATGCTTTGCGCTAATATGCTAGACACAGGCGAAAAACTCAAACAGCTTTGGGCACGGATCCGCAGATGATGGACAAAGATGGCTCAGCCATAACGCCCGGCAATTCCGTGTCGCTTGACGGCGACGACGAGCAAAAACCGGACAAAAAGGCCAAGACGCGCGACGGTGAAGCCGCCGCAGCGTCTGTGTTTTCTTTTGCGTCACGGCGCGCCATGGCAGAGGACGCGGCAAAAGCTGATGCAGCGCCGGCGCGCGTTGCACCGCTGGAGCCGCCCCAAAAAGCAAAACCAACCCCGGCCAAGGGCCCGGGAAAGAACCAAGGGCCAGAGCAGGGCAAACCAAATCCCAACCGGAACAAAAAGCCGCAAAAACCGCCTGCACCGCAGGTGCCGATCAAACCGATTGCACAACCTGCAGCGTTGAAACGTCGCCACTGGGGTATATTGGGCAGCTTTTTGTTTGTTGTGCTTGTCCCCTTTGCCGCAATCGTCAGCTACTTGGTGTTTGTCGCACAGCCGCAATATCATTCGGTCACCGGCTTCACCGTGCGCAGCCAAGAGGAAAGCGGCGCCAATGAGCTTTTGGGCGGCCTGGCGCAATTGGCGGGCGGCGCAACAGCCTCTGACAACGATATCCTGTATGAGTTTATTCGCAGCCAAGGCATGGTTGAGCGTGTCGGCGAAAGTGTCGACCTGCGCGCGCATTATTCTCAACATTGGCCCAATGACTGGTTCTATTCCATTTGGGACGACGCGACCAAAGAAGACCTGATCTGGTTCTGGAACCGTGTGGTGGGCGTATCGTATGACCAGGGTACAGGCCTGATCGAAGTGCAAGTCACCGCCTTTGACGCCGAAACGGCGCAGGCTTTGACCCAGGCGATTGTGGACGTGAGCCATGAGCAGATCAATGAGCTGAACCTGGCCGCGCGCAATGAGGCCATGCAATATGCGATGACCGATCTGGAAGAGGCGTTGGAACGTTTGAAATCCGCGCGCGAAGCTTTGACCGCCTATCGCACACAATCGCAGATCGTTGATCCCGCGCTGGATATTCAAACCCGCATGGGCGTGATGAACAGCTTGCAACAGGAATTGGCCACCGCCCTGGTGGAGTATGATCTGTTGCTCGGATCTACCGCCACAGGGGACCCGCGCCTGCGCGATACCGAAAAACGTATTGAGGTGATCCGCGACCGCATCGCCATCGAGCGGCAAAACATCTCTTCGTCGAGCACCGAAACCGGCGGCGTGGAAGAGGATTACCCGACCTTGATCGCAGAATTTGAGCGGCTGACCACAGACCGCGAATTTGCGGAACAAGTCTATTTTGCGTCGCTCCAAGCGGTTGAGATTGCCCGGGATGAGGCAAACCGGTCCAGCCGGTACCTTGCCACATACATCAACCCGACACGGGCGGACACGTCCGAGTACCCACGGGTGTTCGTGTTGTCGGCGCTGTCCTTTTTGTTCCTGATGCTGGCCTGGTCCATCGGGACGTTGATCTACTACTCCATCCGCGACAGATCCTGATCCGCCATGCTGGCTTTTGAGAACCTGACAAAGGGCTTTTGGGTGAACGGGCAATACAGGGTCGTCATTGATGACCTCAACATGGTGCTGCCTGATGGGAAATCCCTCGCCCTGATGGGCCGCAATGGCGCCGGCAAATCCACGCTGCTTGAGCTTGTTTCCGGGATTATGCGCCCTGACGCAGGTCGGGTATTTTCAGATGGCACGATCTCTTGGCCGATTGGTCTCTCTGCCGCCTTCCACCGGGATATGAGCGGGGTTGAGAATGTCCGCTTTATCGCGCGCATCTACGGCGTGGACACCGAAGAACTGATCGAGTTTGTCAAAGAGTTCAGTGAGCTGGGCGAGTTTTTCTATATGCCCACCCGGGCCTATTCCTCTGGCATGAAATCGCGCCTTGCCTTTGGCACGTCAATGGGCATCCACTTTGACTATTACCTGGTGGATGAGGTCACCGCGGTGGGCGACGCGCGTTTCAAACGCAAGAGTAAGGCCGTTTTCGACGAGCGGATGAAAAACTCCAGCGCAATTGTCGTCAACCACTCCATGGATCAGCTGCGCAGCCTGTGCGATTCCGGGATTGTGCTGGAAAACGGCAAGGTGACTTTCTTTGAAGACCTGGAAGAGGCCATTGAGTATCACGAAAACTCCATGGCATAGAGGCCCCCTCAGCCGTATGTGGCCGAGGGAGTAAGGGAATACACCATGGCCAACCACCTGTACCGTAACGATCTACCTGATGGTCTTGATCTTGGCCCTGTTGTCGCCATCGACTGCGAAACCATGGGGCTGAACCCGCATCGGGACAGGCTTTGTGTGGTGCAACTTTCGGGCGGAGATGGTGAGGCGCATGTGGTGCAGATCGCATTGGGGCAGGCCGAGGCGCCCAATCTCTGCGCCCTTTTGGAAAACCCCGACGTGCTCAAACTTTTTCATTTTGGGCGGTTTGACATCGCCGCGATGATGAATGCTTTTGGTGCCCTGACCGCTCCGGTCTATTGCACCAAGATCGCCAGCAAACTGGTCCGCACCTACACGGATCGTCATGGCCTGAAGAACCTGCTGCAGGAATTGCTGGCCGTTGATATCTCAAAGCAGCAACAATCCTCTGATTGGGGGGCTGACACACTGTCGGACGCGCAGGTGGAGTATGCCGCCTCAGACGTGCTTTACCTGCACCAATTGCGCGACAAGCTTAACACGATGCTCGCCCGTGAAGGCCGTACCGAATTGGCGCAGGCGGCGTTTGACTTCTTGCCGACGCGGGCGGTTTTGGACCTGAAGGGCTGGCCCGACATGGACATCTTTGCGCACTGATCATGGGCTGGCGGGATCAATTCCACTCTCGCTTTGTGGCACTGATGAAAATCGTGCTGCCTTTGGCCGCGCTTGGCATTCTGTCTACACTTTTTCTGTTCTCCGATGGCATCGACCCGGGCGAAACCGTGCCTGTCACCTCGATTGACCTGCAACAACGGGCCGAGGATCAAGGCGCGACGAATGCCACCTTTGCCGGCGTCACACGGTCAGGCGATGAGGTGCTGATCCTCACCGAACGCTCCCGCCCCTCCGCCGAGGACCCTCGTGTTTTCGTGGCCGAGGATGTGATGGCCGAATACCGCCTGTCATCAGGCACAGGGATTGATATCACCTCCCGCCATGCCGAAATGAACCAAAGCAGAAACACCGCCGAGCTATCAGGCGACGTGCTGGTCACAACAACAACGGGTTACACCATCACCACCGACGCACTGAACACACAGTTCGACACGCTGTTTGCCGAAACCCCCGGTCCAGTGGCGGGTCAGGCCCCGGCGGGCGACATCACGGCGGGGCGTATGGTGCTGGAACACAACGATGAAACAGGGACCTCTCATTTACGTTTCACCGATGGGGTCAAACTGGTATACGAGCGCGAACCCCAAGAGGAATAACATCTTGGTCCTTTGGATCCGGCATATCTTTCTGATCGGCACCCTTGCTTTTGGCTTCGGGTCAGGGATGGCTATGGCACAAGGGGGCCAAGTGGCGTTTGGCAATATTCAGGAAAATGATGGCCTGCCGATTGAGGTGACAGCCGACAATCTGGATGTGAACCAAAACGATGGCACCGCCGTGTTCACTGGCAACGTGGTGATCGGACAGGGCTCAATGCGGCTTTCGGCGCCTGAGGTGCTTGTCGTCTATCTGGAAAATCAAAGCGGGATCGAACGGCTCAAGGCCACGGGCGGCGTGATCTTGGTCAGCGGCGATGACGCGGCTGAGGCGTCTAATGCTGATTACAACCTCGAAACCGGCCTCATCAACATGCGCGGCAATGTCCTTTTGATCCAAGGTCCAAGCGCTGTCGCGGCGGAGGCAATGACCGTCAACACACGCTCCGGCACCGCGAATATGTCGGGCCGCGTGAAGACCGTGCTGCAACAGGGCGCGGAGTAACCCATGGTCGAACGCCGCTTGCATATCGTGCACGAAAACACCGGGTTGATGGTCAGCTCTATCCGCAAAAGCTATAAGAAGCGGGTGGTCATCCGCGACGTGTCGCTCACCATGCAGCAAGGTGAGGTTGTCGCGCTCTTGGGTCCCAACGGATCGGGCAAAACGACGACATTTTACGCGATCGCAGGCCTCGTGCAGCCGGAAGGCGGTAGTGTGACGATTGATGGCCGCGATGCCACCACCCTGCCTATGTATCGCCGCGCCAAACTGGGCATTGGCTATCTGCCGCAGGAAATGTCGATCTTTCGCGGCATGTCGGTGGAGGACAATATAATGTCCATCCTCGACATCGCGGAGAAAAGCCGCTTTCGCCGTCGCGAGCGGCTTGAGACGCTGCTGGCGGAGTTTTCCATTGAACATCTGCGCCGCGTTCATGCGCTCGCGCTGTCGGGCGGGGAACGCCGCCGGGTGGAGATTGCCCGCTGCCTGGCTGCCAATCCGAAATACCTTCTTCTGGATGAGCCTTTCGCCGGTGTCGACCCGATCTCAGTTGGGGATATCCGCCGCCTTGTGGCCGATCTCAAGACCCGCGGGATCGGTGTGTTGATCACCGACCACAACGTACGGGAGACCCTTGAGATTGTGGATCGCGCTTATATTCTGCACGATGGCAAGGTGCTGATGTCCGGAAAACCCGACGAGGTTGTGCGCAACGAAAACGTGCGCCGCGTTTATCTCGGCGATAATTTTCGCATCACCTGAAGCTCTCGCGCGGTTGAACACGCGGCACAGGCGCGGCGTTCGAAATTCATTGACAACCCGACCCCGGACAGCCTCAAATGAGGGAATGACCTGCCGGTTTGCCAAAGTCCAAGTTTCAGCGATCTCGCATCGTTGCCAAGCCCGGCGCAACAGGTCGTTACTAGTGGTTAAGATATAGGCATGTAACAAACGGATGCGTCCGCATCTGTGGCCTGTCTGCATCAATCGAAGGAGGACCCATGCGATATCAAGTCAGCGGCAAACAAATTGACGTAGGCGACGCTCTCAAGACCTATGCGGAGCAGGAACTTACTGAAGTTATTGAGAAATTTGCGGGTCGGCCCACTGACGCGAATGTCGTGTTTTCCAAATCGTCTGGCGCTTTCAACTGTGAGGCAACAATCCATTTATCCACCGGTCTCACGGCCCAGGCCCGCGCGCAAGACCATGAAATCTATGCAGCTTTTGACCAATGTCGTGAGAAAATGGAGAAGCAGCTGCGCCGCTACAAACGCCGCCTCAAGGACCATCATCGAAGCCGAGTGGAACCGGTTGAAATCTCCGGTGCATCCTCATATATCCTCGCCACTGAACCCGAGGGAGAGGATTCGGAACCCGACAGCCTGCAACCCGTGATCGTCGCCGAAATGGAAGCAAAGATTCCGTCACTTTCGGTGGGCGAAGCCGTGATGCAAATGGAATTGGCGGGCGCTCCGGTGCTTGTTTTTCGGAACGAAAGCAAAGACGGTGTGAACGTCGTGTACCGGCGTGAAGATGGGAACATTGGCTGGATTGATCCGTAGGCTGCACAACCTAAGCGTGCAGCGGGACATCTGACGGAGCAGACTGAAATGGATATGTCTACGATCCTCAAGCCGGAGGCCGTTCGCGTGCTTTCTGGCGTGTCGAGCAAGAAGCGGCTGTTTCATGAACTGGGCGGTTTGGCCGACAGCGCCTATCGCATCGACAGCTCTGAGGCGATCGATTCCTTGCTGGAGCGCGAAAGCCTTGGACCCACAGGTGTCGGCCATGGCGTGGCGCTGCCCCATGCGCGTCTGACCTGCGTGGATCGCGTGTTGGGGGCGATGGTCATGCTCGAAAAACCGGTGGATTTCGATTCCGTTGATCGTCAGCCCGTCGATCTGATCTTTGCACTTTTCGCGCCCGAAGACGCGGGCGTGGAACATCTCAAGGCGCTGGCCCTGATCTCTCGCACGCTGAAAGAGCCGAGCATTTGTGCCAAACTGCGCTCTAACCGGAATCCGGCAACGCTGCACACGATCATGACTGAGGCGATGCCGATCCGGGCCGCTTAAGCGCCCGTCCAACTGTCAAAGCCGAAAAGCATGTAATCGCGCTGATAAACCTGCGCGGCCAATGTTTCGAGATGCTCATCGTATATGTCGCCCAGCGCATAGGGCGCATCCGGTGCGGCAGGGCGCACCTTGGGCGGTTTGGCATAGCCCAGTGACATCGCCAAGGCAGGTAGCGCTGTGGAAAGCTCATCCTCCCGGATCACCTGATCAGGCAGGGAAAACCCGGCAAAACCTTGCAAGACCTCGGCCTGCGTTGCCCAATGGGCATCAACACGAATGTTGGTTTGGCCTGACAAGTTCGCACCCAAAAACTCCAGAAACGCGGCAAATGCCTCTCGATGTGCCTCGGGCGTGTAATCCTCACTCGGCCAATCGCCGGGGATCGGAACCTTGTAAAAATTGCGCAGGGTCTTTCGGATGTCAGAAAACGTGCCCTCACCGCGCGGCAAAATCCGTGTGCAAAACGCGTCATGCGCGCGCGCCAATGGATGGCGCAGCACGGTGAAACTGCGATGACCTTTGTTGCGGCGCTTCCACTGGCGCAGGGCCTTTTGGTTCATTTGTGTGGGCAGGGTATCCGCCTCAACAGTGTCTAGCGCAGCCAGCCAATCCCGCACGGCCGCCTCTGGCCCCGACCGCACCGGCATGTACAAAAGCGGTGCTTTGGCCCCTGTCACAAAGGCCGGAACCCCGGCCCCCCGGCGCGGTTCGAAATTCGGCGTGCGGGTCAGGTTAAACCGGTCCATGCCCGACAATGCGCGTTCCATCTCATCGAAGTTTTCAACCTTGTCGGACAGCGGGCTGGGGTTTTGTTTTTTCAAAGACGCGTCCAGCGCCTCTAACTGTGCCTCAACCCCCAGAAACCGGGCCAACCCATTCATGATGGCGACGTCTTGGAGATCTTCATAGGCCAGGTAGAATGCCGTCTGCCCGCTGGTCTGCAACCGGTTCAGGAGGAACACCTGAAACGATTGAAGCGCGCTGATATGGGCCTCAAACTCCCCCGCATCAAACGCCGCTTTGCCATCCTTGCGCCGTTTCACATTGGTCAGCTTCCACTGTCCCGTCGCCTGCGCGATCTTCCACGAGACATAGCTTTCGACCGGATTGCGGGTGAGGATGATCTTGGCACAGCGCGGATCATCAAGGCAGAGGTCAATCACCCGAGGGTCGTGATCATGGAAAAACCGGAACCCGCCCAGATCTTTCGTCTCTTCCCGAATGGCCCAGATCAGACCCGCCGGGTTTTCATCGCGCTTGGCCTGATCAATGCCGAGGATGTCCGTCTTGTTGGGATAGCCAATGAAATGCGGGTTGAATGCCTCACCAAAGCAGGTGATCCCGTCAAAGGCATTGAGGTTTGATTCCAAAAAATTGGACCCGGTGCGCATCTCTGCAAACACCACGAAGTAATCGAACCTGTCCGTCATTTACTTGATCAAATAGGGTTTGGGCTTGGGTTCCTGACTTTCCGGCGTGCCCGCGTCAATCGGGAAGTCGCCCATCAGGTAGGGATGCATCCCTTGGTTCTTGAGGCTTTGCAGGAACTGCGGAAACCCGGTGAGGTCGGTCAGTTTCGGCGCCTCGGCCAGCGTTTTGCGCCGGGTCTTGCCAATCTCATCGATTATGGTCTGCAAGGGTTCCATCGGCGCCTCAATGAACTCTGCCATGGTCCAGATGCGAATGCGCGCTTTGGCCCATTCTGAGCGGAGCGCGTTAAGATGCGTGCTTTCGATCTGTTGCAGGCGCGCGGCCTCTTTGCGGATTTCGGCAAAATTCCGGTTCGATTTGAACAGGCCCACAGCCCAGGCCCCGGTGATGACAGAGATCTGCGCATTGGGATCTTTGGCCATATCCCATTCGATTTCTTCAATCTCGTCCATTGGACCCAATTGAAAACACTGCCGCTCCCCCCGCGTGTTCCAAATCAGGCTCGTGAGAAAGGCCAGTTTGTTGTAATCGCGCAGTTTCGCACTGTCGCTCAGCGCGCCGTTCATCACGGTTTGCCCGTCAGAATACTCCACCCGGTCGGGCGCAAAGAGATGGCCATGCACCCGCGCGCCGGTGGTTTTGGCAAGCCACGGCTCAAAATTCTCAAAGAGGTCGCTGAACCCCTCAAACACTGAATAGGGCGCACAGGTCACCCCGTTTTCGCGCCCTTCGGCCGGGAACCGACTTTGCATATACAGCCCGCGTCGGCCGCGTGTGCGTCGGTCGACCGCCTTGGCAAAAATACGGTCAATCTTGCCCGGGTTGGGTTCCGTGCGCTTCATCGCGCTTTCCTGGTCGGTCAGAAACGCGTCATAGAGCCGGTTGGCAAAAGGCCAGATCTTACGCGCCACGAAACAGTCCGACCGACGGAGCAATTGCAAATGGTCGTCATAGAACATGTGCGGCTTGCCCTGATAATCGAATTTGGACAGGGTCAGGGACCGGCTTTCGATTTGGCGGGAATACAGCCGTGACAGCGTGGCGAAATAGCTTTCATCCGGGATCCAGACCTTGCTGAAGTATCGGTCATAGCGCTTACGCTCCGGGTCTTCCAATATCGCCGATAAGGTCTGCCGCGTCAGGCACCACCACTGGCTGCCCATATGCGGGACAATGCCATTGGGTATCTTGCGCTTGTATCCAACAAGGCGTTGGAACTTCACATATGCGTCGAATAAAAACCGCTGTCGCCGCCATGAAAACGGAAACCGCAACAAGAACCGTTCGCGATCAAGACCACCCACGGTCCAAGGCACATCGGCCGTGGTGGCGGATTCAATGAAATCGGTCTGTGGCCGTGCATCCAGATAGTCGAAAAGCTCTTGCACCGGGCGCAGCGGCAGGCACGCGCCCGAGGTCAGATAGACATGCCGCACATTCGGGAAATCCTGTAGCATCTTTTCAGAGGCCACCTGTGTCGCCGCAACAAGACCCCAAGTGCCCCATTCACAGCGATGGCGTTTGACAAATCGGACATCGTCCAGGTCCGACATCGCGTCGACAAAGGCGTGGTAGGCGGCATCCTTCACGTTTTTATCGACGTGGAACACGATAGGGCATCCCGACGCCGCCCAGTGCCGCGCCACCTGTTCAGCGCGGTCAAAGGCCGTGTGGACCAGCATTATGATGCCGACGCTCATCGCGTGTCTGCCCTCATCACCCTCATGCCCAGTTCCCTTTGGACATCAGTCCCAGGATCTCTAATTGGCGCCAGTTTATATATTTTTCCGACCAATTGCACCAAAGGTCCGGGTCTTTTTCGATTTTTTCGGCATAGGCCTTGTATTCGACACTCCCGGAATAGTGCTGTTTGCGGGTCAGTTCCTCTTCGGCCTTGTCGCTAAAGGTGCTCAGAAACTTGGTATGAAGCAGCACGCCGCTGGCCTTCTCCCCGCCCCATTGATCATAGGTGAGGTTCAGACCGCGCGGCAAAAGCGTATGGGTCGAACTGACATAGGCGTAGCGTTTATCCCATTTCACCAGCGGGATCTTGTTCAGGGCCGGCGCCTTCTTGGGCAGGTCCGGGAAAAACACCCGCGCCCTCGGCCCCCCTTGTATCCAGAGGTTCCAGTAGGACGGGTTGCGATCAATCACGTAATTGCCCGGGTCAAACCACGCCGCAATCTCAATCGGGTCCTGCCCCGCACGATAGGGCACCGCATCCAACCGACCCTTGGGATACATATCCAACAGCATCGCCCCAAAGGAGCGCACGCTCGAGCTATCGAGCCAATCGGTCAGCGCACGGATGGGCCGCGTGTCACAGAACGGATAAACAAAAAGCTCATCAGGATCGACGGTGAGGCACCAATGCCCATCGCCGTATGTCCGCTGCAACCAGTTGAGCCAATCCACCCCGTAGCGGGATTTGCGATAGCTTGCCTTTGTTGTCCAAAGCGACACATCCTGTTGCCCCGACAGATACTGCCGCCCGCCATCGTCGCTGTCATTGTCGACCATCAGGAAATGCGTCACCCCCAGCCGACGATAGTAATCAAGGAAATAGGGCAGGCGCACATTCTCATTTCGAAAGGTTGAGAAGAGCAGGATGTCACCGGTGGCGATCTTGCCGGTATTGTCCGTCACAGAGCGCAGCGCAAAATGCTTTCGATACGCGCGCATCTTCGCGTATTTGCGGCGCCATCGCATGCCATATGACGTCAGAAAGCTCACTCAACACACCTATTTCGTATCGCGCCTTTGGAAGGGCACTCTACGGTAAACAAATTAACACAAAACCACTTAACTCCGTCGCATGGCCCCGGGAGGTGACGCGCCCATTTGGGACTTTCCCAGTGGACCGGAAAATACCCAAAGTCCGCCATTTGGCAATTGGCATTATTGGCTCGCCGATCCGTCGTCATATCCAGTTGCCTCGCGACATCAGGCCCATCGCTTCCAACTGTCTCCAACCCGTGAGGCGGGTGGAATATTCGCACCAAAGATCAGGGTTTTCGATCAGCGCGTCGTAGTAATCCTCATAGAGCTCGGAATTGTTGAAATGCTCACGGCGCTGTTTTTCCTCAGCGGATTTGTCCACCACAGTGTTGAGAAACTTCGTGTGCAGCAGGATGCCCGACGTTTTCTCACCCCCTGCCTCGTCATAGACCATGTTCAATTCCCGCGGCAGGATCGCGTGGGAGGAATTCACATAGACATAGCGCCAGTGCCATTTGACCAGAGGCACCTTTCCAATCGTGGGCGCGCGCCGTGGATCATCGGCGAAAAACTCGCGCGCGCGCACGCCGCCTTGGATCCACAGGTTCTGATGCCGCTCCTGTTTCTGGATCATGTAGTTGCCACCATCGAACCAGTTGAGCGTCTCAGTGGGATCATCACCCGGGGCATAGCTTTGATCGCGCAGCGGGCCCTTGGGGTACATATCAAGCAGCAGCGCCCCATAGGAGTGCCGCCCGGTTCTTTCCAGCCATTCAATCAGGGCTGGCAGTGGCCGGGTTTCATAATGCGGGTAGATCAACAGCTCATCGGCATCAAGCGTCAGACACCAGTGCCCGCTGGCATGCCGACCCTGCAACCACGTCAGCCAATCCAGCCCAAACCGCGACAGCCGGTAACTGTGCGGCGTGCTCCAGAGCGAGACATCGGGCTGTTCTGCAAGATAGGCGGTGGTGCCATCATCGCTGTCATTGTCCACGATCAAAAAATGATCGACGCCCAATCTGCGGTGATGGTCCAGAAAATAGGGCAGGCGCAGCATCTCATTGCGCACGGTCACAGCGGCAATGATGTGATCCTTGGCGATTTGGCCCGTTCTATCGGACACCACCTGCAACTGTCGCCGTTTGCGCAGCGCGCGATACAGCAGCTTGCGGCGCTTCCACCGCAAACGATAGCGCGTCCAAGCCGTAGAAAGGGTGCCGCTTGCCATTCTGCTCTCTTTTAAAGGCAGAATCGGTGTTATTTCTCGTAATGTCCAGTTTGATGCCACCGCCAGGCATCGGAAACCATTTGCTCCAGCGTCGACATCGCAGGCTCCCAATCCAGTTCCGCCGCGGCGCGGGTAGAGCCGGACACCAGCTTCGTGCAATCACCCGGACGACGGGGTCCTTCCTTGATCGGCACGTCGCGATTGGTCACAGACGCCGAATATCGCACCACGTCGCGCACCGAAAAGCCAGTTCCGGTGCCGAGGTTAAAGACACGGCTTTCCTTGCCCTCTTCGAGCCATTTCAGGCCCAGCACATGCGCGCCGACCAGATCCATCACATGGACATAGTCGCGGATGCAGGTGCCATCGGGCGTGTCGTAATCCGTACCATGAATGGTCAGTGCATCCCGCTTGCCGTCAATGGCATCCAGCATGAGCGGCACCAAATGCGTCTCTGGCTGGTGAAATTCGCCCACCTCGGCCTCAGGATCGGCGCCCGCCACGTTGAAATAGCGAAAGATCACATGCCGCAGGCCAAAGGCGGTTTCGTAGTGGCCCAGCATCTCTTCGACCGCGCGTTTGGACGCGCCATAGGCGTTGATCGGGGCTTGGCCGCACTCTTCGTCCAGCACAACATAGTCCTGCTCCCCATATGTCGCGCAGGTCGAGGAGAAAACGAAGTTGAGACACCCGGCCTCTACGGCCGCTTGCATCAGGGATTGCGACCCGCCCACGTTGTTGGCCCAATACGCGCCGGGATCGCTCATGCTCTCGCCCACCTGCGACAGCGCGGCAAAGTGCATGACAGCGGTGGGTTTATGTTTGGCGAACACCTCGGCAAGGCGGGCGCTGTCGCGCAGATCACCTTGCTCAAACGGCCCAAACTGCACCGCATCCAGCCACCCTGTGCACAGGTTATCAAAAGTAACGGGCGTATACCCTTTGGATTTCAGAAGCTTGCAGGCATGCGAGCCGATATAGCCCGCACCACCGGTGACCAGAATATTCGTCACTAGGCCGTCCTCAAGGTCTTACTGAGCCGCTTTCTCAGCGTGCACAAGATCGTTGATAAAGGCCCAAAGGTCATCGCGCAGATCATCACGCTCCAACGCGAAAGACACCGTCGCTTGCAAGAAGCCCGCTTTGGACCCGCAATCAAACCGCTGACCCTTGAAGCGGAAGCCATAGACCTCTTCGCCGTCTTGCTCCCGCGCGTCCGAGATCGCATCGGTCAGCTGAATTTCACCGCCTGCGCCAGTCTTTTTCTGGTTCAGTTTTTGCAGGACCGTGGGCGTTAGGATATACCGGCCAATCACGGCAAGGTTGGACGGCGCTTCACCCGGGGCGGGCTTTTCCACCATACCCTTCGTGGAGACGATGGAGCCCATATCCTCTTTGACATCCAGAATACCATAGGATGACGCGCGGGATTCCGGCACTTCCATCGCGGCCACGATATTGCTTTGCGTCTCTTCGAAGGCTTCGACCATCTGCGCCAGGCAGGATTTATCGGCAGAGATCACGTCATCGGGCAGGATCACGGCAAAAGGTTCATTGGCAATCAGACGGCGCGCACACCACACGGCATGGCCCAGACCCAACGGCTTGGCCTGACGCATATACGCGATCTCACCGCTGTCCATGTTGGTCTTTTTCAGGATCTCAAGCAGCTCATTCTTGCCTGACTTGCGCAGCGCCTGTTCCAGCTGTGGCGCGTCATCAAAGTAATCCTCAAGCGCGCTTTTCCCGCGCGAGGTGACAAAAATGAATTCCTTGATCCCGGCCTCGCGCGCCTCATCAATGGCGTATTGCACCAAAGGGCGATCCACGAGGGTCATGATCTCTTTTGGGACAGATTTGGTGGCCGGAAGGAAGCGCGTTCCCATACCCGCGACGGGAAAAATCGCTTTCGATACCTTCTTTCGCATTTCGAACTCCTGCTCTTTCGCTTTTGTCGACCCAGACAATAAGCACTCGCGACCTGACCGATTTGCCCAGCGGTTCCTTGCGTGACGCGAACCCCGTGTAGCAGAACAGGCCTATATCGTATAGTCATTATGTTCCCGTTTGGCTTAGGCCAGCTTCATTTGACGCATCATCGTTTCGATCCGATGAACGTCTTCGGGATTGTTGAGTTCCCAGAACTGTCGCCCCTTTGCGGCAACCTCGACGCACAGGATCGGACGGTGATTTTCCATGAAGCGCAGCTGCTCCAACCCCTCAAGGGTTTCAAGCGGCCCTTCGCCCCAGCTGGTATAGTCACGCAAGGCGTCAGGCCGATAGGCATACACGCCCACATGGTGATAGACCGGTGTGGGCGCATCATCGGGATAGGTCTGCCCGGTATAGGGGATCACTTCCTTGGAAAAATACATGGCATGGCGATTATGGGTGAAGACCGCCGTGGTGCCCCCCACGCGCCCCGCCGCGCGATCCTCTAGGAAACTGCGATGCGCCTGCCCATCGCAAACCAGCACGGGCGTGGCCACATCCGCATCCGGCGCACCGCGCAGCCCGTCGATCAGATCTTCGACAAACCAATGTGGGGTCAGGGGCGCGTCGCCTTGCAGGTTGACCACCATGTCATAGCCACCGCCCAGCGCGTCATGCGCCTCCGCACAGCGTTCCGTCCCATTGCGGCATGTCTCGGAGGTCATGACAACTTCGGCGCCGAACGCCTCTGCCGCCTCTTTGATGCGCGTATCATCGGTGGCCACCACCACGTGATCAATGCCGCGCACGCCCTTGGCCGCGTCCCAACTGCGATGGATCAAGGATTTGGCCACCCCGGTCGCACCCGTCAGCTCCACCAACGGTTTGCCAGGGTACCGCGTTGAGGCATAGCGCGCCGGTATGACCAGCAGAACGCTCATGCCGGTTTCAGATCCACCCCAGGCGCGTAGGCGATAAAGAACGGATTGGCGAAACCCTCCTTGCCGTAGGTGAGCGGCGTATGATCATCAAACCGGACAACCTGGCCCCCCGCACCCATCAGCACGGCATGACCGGCGGCGGTATCCCATTCCATCGTGCGGCCCACGCGGGGGTAAAGATCGGCCTCCCCCGTCGCGATCAGACAAAACTTGAGCGAGCTTCCCGCACTCTTCATATCCTTCACGCCGTATTTGTTGATGTAATCATCCGTGGCCTGATCCCGATGAGATTTGCTCGCCACCACCATCAACGCGGCATTGTCGGGCTTAGATACCGTGATGGGGGTGGTCTCGCCCGGTTGATCGGGGTCAAAATCGCCCATTTCCTCCACCGCGCCACCACCCGCGAGCGTGTAAAACATCCGACCCTTCGCTGGCGCATAGACCACGCCCAAAACCGGGGTGCCCTCTTCGACATAGGCAATATTCACGGTGAAATCGCCACGGCGGTTGATGAATTCCTTGGTGCCATCAAGTGGGTCGACGATCAGGAATGTATTGGCGGTTTCCGAATGAGATGCGGCTTGCTCTTCGGTGACCAGAGCCACATCGGGAAACGCGGCACGCAGACCGGCCGCAATGATCGCGTCGGCGGCCTCATCGGCCTCTGTCACCGGGCTTTCATCCGATTTCACCTTCACATCAAACGTGTCGGAATTGTAGATTTCCATGATCTTGTCGCCCGCGGCGATCGCCAGACGGCGGGCCTGCGACACAAACTCTGCACTGTCCAAGAAACTGCTCCGATTTGAGCGGGCACGTTGCGGCCCGAGTTGCTAGATTGCTTGGCCTGCCTTATGCTATGATTGTAACGGGTCGGCAAGAATTCCGTGCGACACTAAGCAGGTTCGAAAGCAAACAGGCACATGTTCCAGCAGATCAAACCAAGATCACGTCTGAGCTCTGCGATCAGCATCAGTTCGGTCATCTACCATTCGACCGTGCGCAGTGTGCGCAGCGGGCATTCGAATGCTGTGGTCGCGCTGGCTCTCAATATCTTTCAGGCCTGTATTCTGGTGATCGCGTTCTACGCCATGTTCACACTCCTGGGCATTAAGGGCGCCAAGATCCGGGGTGACTTCATCCTGTACATCATGTCCGGGATTTTCATGTATATGACCCACGTCAAGGCCGTGAGCGCCGTGATGGGCGCAGATGACCCAACCTCGCCCATGATGCAGCACGCTCCGATGACCACCGCCGTGTCGGTTCTGTCGGCGGCGATGTCCACGCTCTATACGCAGGCCCTGTCGCTCTTTGTTATTTTGTTTGCCTACCACACGCTGGTGACGCCAGTGGTGATCGATGACCCGGTGACATCATTCGGGTTTTTCCTATTGGCCTGGGCAACGGGCTGCGCGGAGGGATTGGTGCTTTTCGCGCTGACGCAGTGGTTTCCCACCTTTGTCAGCATGTTCTCCACCACATACCGACGGGTCAACATGCTGGCCTCGGGCAAGATGTTCGTGGCCAATTCCTTGCCACCGGTGATGCTGGCCATGTTTGACTGGAACCCGCTCTTTCACATCATCGACCAGGTGCGCGGGTACATCTTCAACAACTATTTCCCGCGCAACTCCAACTGGGAATACCCCATCTATGTGGGGCTTGCGCTTGTCATGATCGGTCTGATGGGCGAATTCTATACGCGGCAAAAAGCCTCCAGCAGTTGGGCCGCACGTCGTTGATCAGATTTCTTTTTGTCTGCTTGTTCCTGTTTCCCGTCGCGGCCAGCGCGCAGACGTTGCCAGCGCTTTATGACGTCAATGGTGTGGCCGAAAGCGATACCTTGAACGTCCGCACCGGGCCTTCGACCCAGTTTGATGTCATCAACAAGCTCGCGCCAGATGCAGAAGGGCTTGAGGTGGTCGATATCGACAAAACCGGGGAATGGGGCCTGATCAATGTGGCAGAGCAATCCGGTTGGGTCGCCCTGCGCTTCATGCGCCGTCAAAACGGTCAACCCGATGACGGACTGCCCCGCGCCTTTACGTGTTTTGGGACAGAGCCTTTTTGGTCCTTTGACGTGGCGCAGGATCTTTCTGCGACCTTCCAAGAGCCTGAACGCGAAACTGAGATTGGCGCGCTGGTTGTGGTGCCATCGCAAAACCGCACCGACCGCCATGCCCTTTTCGGCGACGGAGGAGAACGGATTTTCACAACGATGGTCGGCCACAATCAATGCTTTGACGGCATGTCGGATCGCACCTACGGGTTGTCGATCGACCTGCTTGTGACGGATGAGGCAGGCGTCAACGTTTATTCCGGCTGCTGCTCGGTTTCGCGGTGATGAACAAAGTGCTGTTACGCAATTTTTCCCTAAAGCACTTATTCCAATCTTTGACCTTTTTCACAGCATTGATAGTTCCTACCTTCGCCTACAGCGACCTTCCCACTCAATACTTCCCCGCCAACCGGTTCGACCGCTTCTACTTTGTGTGGTACACAATGTTTCTTGTTAGCTTGGAAGAACCTTCGCTGATTGCGGACAAAACAGACAACGAAACCATCCGCTTCCCGTGGTTGAGATCGTTCCATAACCCTGTAGCTGTCAGAGTGGAAATCGAACCTGATGGCAGGGCACAACTGTTTTTGAAAGTAACCGGAGGTGCAGGAGGATATGATGCCGGTCCGTTAGTGACTAACCTCAATAAGTCACTCACAGAATTCGAAGTGCAACGCGTATTGGAGGCGACGAAATTCATGTCTGCTTGCAGGCAACCACCGACGGAGGCGATGTTCGACGGCGCACAGTGGATCATGGAAAGAAAAACTAAAATTGGGTATTGTGTCATCGATCAACAGTCACCCACGGAGGGAAACATGTACAAGGCGGGTGTCTTGCTTCTGGGCTTAGCTGGCTATGAGGCAAGCCCTGAAGACATCTACTGATGAAACAAAAGTCCGCGCGACGCTTCAGATTTTTGCCAAAAGCGGTTTCCCGTTCTTGCGATGGCGCGTCACGAGATTGCGTATCGCGCCACCCCGGATCGGCACAAAACCGGCAGGTTCCGGGATAAACCCAGGCGCGAACATCTCGGGGAACAACGCCCGAATTTCTTCCCGTGCCACGCGGGGGATCGATTTCATTGCTTGTGGCCCGGTGAAAAGGCTCTCGGTCAGCGCGCCGTTGGAATAGATCAGCTGATGGGCATCAAAGAGGATGTGGAAATACGTAACCTCGGTCAGATCATGGGCTGTTTGAATGCCATCCAGGTCGACCAGCTTGGCCGCCGGGATCAATACCTCTTCCCTGCCAAAGATACGCTCTGCAATCCGCGACCGCACCAGCACACGGTGTTGCGGTGATACGATCAGATCACACTCCGGCAGGTCACAGCCCAGCGCACCCGCGCCGATGCGCACGGGCCGATGCTTGGGCTTGGTCCATAAGTCATAAGAGTTCAACACGCGCGACCCGATCCACCGAATGGGTTGGGCCCCACCGCTGTGGGTCATCACGCGATCACCGACCATCAGATCATCAATTACGGCCTCCTGCCCGTCATGCAAGCGGATCAGGGTGCCCGAGGTAAAACAGACGATGTCTGCGTAGGGCAGCGTGCCGTCACTGTTGACCAAGGAAAAGGACCGCGACGTGCCATCAATCACCCAATCGGGCAGAGGGGAAGTCAGGATAAACAGCGTTTCAACCGGGTTGCCCGCGGAATTCGAAAACACCTCTCGCACGTCATAGGTCTCTCCGGTCACGTTATTGGTGAACCGGAAAATCCCCCGCGCCCGGAATGTGTCGCCCACGTCCAGTTCCGGGAAATCCGAGGCGATCACCTCTTGATCGCCATTGGTCTCACTGGATCCGGCCTGTTCGATATCGTCTAGAATGTCATCGCGGTTGCCGTCATCGTCGCGGATCGTCACGGTACCCGCGCGCTCAAGCCCGTTGGTGCCGCCGATATTGGCAATGCGAAAGACGCTAAATGTAAAATCTGGCATGACGATTCCCGCAGATATCCCGTAGCAGCCACACGATCTCCCATGAAAAGGCAGCGAGAATTCGAAGCAAATGCGTCTAAAATGTGAACCGTTTCAATCGACCACGCGCAGAGTCAGATTGATCCGCCCGCCCTTGGGCAGCAGCAAGGAAGACCCGTGTTTGATCCGATCCACGCCGTGGTACAGCAACCGCGCCGCGCCGCCCATCACCACCACATCACCAGAGTGCAACCAAAGGCTTTCAGTTTTGCCGCCGCGCGTTTCGTTGCCCATCCGAAACAGCGCCTCATCACCCAAGGAGATCGACAGAACCGGCCAAGCGAAATCGGCTTCATCGCGGTCTTGATGCATGCCCATCTTGGCCGTGTCGTCGTAAAAGTTGACCAGGCAGCAGTCTGGATCCCGTTCTCCTGAGATCAAAGCCCGCCAGATGGCCAGCACGCTGTCCGGTATCGCAGGCCATCCAGAGCCAGAGGGGTGTTCCGTCACATAGCGGTATCCGCGACGGTCTGAAAACCACCCATACTTTCCCGCAGACGTCATGCGCACGCGCATTGGCTTGCCATAGGGTGTCATGGGCGAAAACAGTGGCGCGGCGCGCACAATCTCGCGGATATCCGTCACCACCGCGCTTTGGTCACCGGCATCCAAGAAACCACCGTAAATTTCGAATCCCCGGATCACCTGGTTTGGTTTTGGCC
>ERZ1740070.796-NODE-796-length-20744-cov-12.281696_pt1 | contig 20744 bp, 18 predicted proteins | sample MGYA00581734_ERZ1740070 | MGnify/ENA primary metagenome ERZ1740070 (study PRJEB43018, sample SAMN04849744) | marine metagenome | isolation source: floating plastic debris | place: Pacific Ocean | collected 2008-09-01 | study: EMG produced TPA metagenomics...
TCATCAAATAAATCTGCTAGTTCGCTACCTGACTCAAAATCGTTAGGGCTATCGTCTAACTCTAACGAACTATCGCCAAGCAAATCTTCGAAGTCAGAGGCGATATCGATGTCTAAGGATTCAGCGGGCGGCGTCACATCGCTGATGGGAATGTCTTCTTCTTGCCAATCGCTGTTGAGGGCATCCCCTCCTACCTCAAATAGATCGGCAAGGCTGGTTAACTCGGCGGCTCCAACTTCTGGTCCAGACGGTGACGCTGCGGCATCGGCTAAAAGATTATCTAGGGAGAGACCGTCGTCAGCGAGGGGCGATGCTAGCATATCGCTATCGCTGAGCGGGGAACCCGGTTCTAGCTCCGATAGCTCATCGCCAGCTAGATCACGCTCATCTGGCCCACTGTCTGTGAACAGGGCATCAAAATCGCTGGTTGCGTCTAGAATATTTGTCTGTGATTCTTCGGGCACCAGTGCCTGCAGCGTGTCGGCAACAACTATGCCGGATTGACGACCGCTTAGAACTAAGTCCTGCGCCTTTTTGATTTCTTTGATCAATACTGGGGCCAAGGTGCGGTAGTCGTTGTTGCGATCGCACACTGCCCGGCGCGCCTGCGTCACCAGATTGACCCAAGCCGGCAAACTAAACTGTTCACCAAACTGCTCCAGCAGCTGACAGTATTCTTCTAGTGCGGATCGACTCTCTTCCGTATCAGCTTGCTTAAAGCGAGTCAGCATGTTTCGCAATGTAGCTGACACGTCGCTGCTAAATACAAGCTTCAGAGCGCTTTCTTCCACCGGCTGAAGAGACGGAGGTGTGTAGGTAGCAGGAGCGGTCTCCTCGATCACCTCGCTGGTACCTGTTGCGGTTACCAGCTGGTCCAAATGCTGCTGGAGCTCCTGAAATACCGGCTCTACATCAGCCATAATGCTCTGCTCTTTGTCCTCCGTCAGGCCAAAGGGTCCCTGTAGCTGTTCGAGGAGTTCTTGCAAGGCATCAAATACACGCAAAAACATAGACTCCAAGGGCCGATCCACCTGAATAGGTGACTCTTTAAGCACCTTGAAGTAATCTTCCATCCGGTGGGCTGTGCGTTGCATACTTTCAATGCCCAGCATTGCTGCTCCGCCTTTGACAGAGTGGGCAGCCCGAAACATCTCATTGGCCATTTCTGGATTACCAATGGTTGCCTGAAGATTCAGCAGACCTTGCTCAATCGTATTGAGATGATCCTTAGCTTCTTCAATAAAGTAGCCCAATATACGCTGTTGTTGCTCAGGCAGCATCACCCTTGTCTCCCTAGATAAAATTATGCTTTATTTATCCCCACAGACACTCAGGATGTGGGCAGACTACTTCTTTTCACCCTCTACCTTAAACCGCTCCACCGATGTCAGCAGATCACGAGCTACACCCACCAGATTTTGTAAAGACCCCGACACCCGCTGAGACTCCTGAGAGGTCTCTTGAGCCGTAAGCTCAACCGATTGCATGACCTGGGCCACAGCCCGTGAGGTTTCAGTTTGTTCAACTGTATCAGCGGTAATAGAACGCACCAGCACATCAATCCGATTGGACACCTGAATAATATCCTCCAGGGAGCGTTTTGCCTGTTCTGCCAAACGTGTGCCCTCAATAACCTGCTGGGTTCCCTCTTCCATCGCAGTCATTACACCACTGGTCTCACCCTGAATCTGCAAAACGATTTGCTCAATTTCCTTGGAGGCTTTGGCCGCTCGATCGGCCAGCTGACGAACCTCATCTGCCACAATGGCAAACCCTCGCCCTGCTTCTCCAGCTCGGGCGGCTTCAATACTGGCATTGAGCGCCAACAGGTTAGTTCGAGAAGCAATCTGTGAAATCAGGGCTACAATCTTAGAAATTTCTTGGGATGATTCTGCCAACCGCTTTACCTTGCGCGTTGTTTCAGCAACTGTCTCTCTAATTTCTAAAATACCGGCCACCGTTCGTTCTACCGCTTCACCCCCCTTAAGGGCCGTCGCTGACGCTGAACGAGCCACATCTTCGGCTTCCCTCGCGCTATCTGCTACCCGTTGAATTGACTCGGTCATTACCTGTACAGAATTGAGGGTGACGGCCAGTTCCTCCGCCTGACGTAGCGCATCCGCCGATAGGCTACGGGCAAACATCTCATTATCAGATGAACCCTTTGTAACCTGTAGAGCTGCTGCACTCACCTGCTGTACAATTTCCCGTAGATTCTGAATAGTTAGATTAAACGAGTCGGCGACTGCTCCTAAAACATCAGCCGTCACCTCTGCTTGAACTGTCAAATCACCTCGGGCTGCTCCTTCTACATCATCTAGCAGTCGAATTACCTGACGCTGGAGATCTTCCTTGGCCTGTTCCTGTTCTTGGGCCTTACGTTGGGCTTCGCTGGTCGTCGTCAAAATCACCCGCGCCATCTGGTTAAATCCGGTGGCCAGCTGTCCTAAATCATCACTTGAGTAGGCCGTGGCTCGAGCGTTTAAATCACCCTGGGAAACCAGGTCAAACTGCTGGTGTAAGTTATCAATCGATCGCTTAGACTGGCGATCAATCAAAAAGCCCAATCCCAATACCGTTAAGAAGGTGGCCACACCAGCCGTGCCCCCCATGGCTGCCGGATAGACCCGAGCAATTAGATTGCGACTATCTTGGGAGGCATCCTCTGGCAAACGTCCCAGGGTAGCCAGGTTGACCCCCGCAACGGCGATCACCGATACAAGACCAGCCGCCCCCGCCATCACTAGGCGCTTAGTGCTGAGGGACGCATTATTTAATACGCTGAATACGCCCTCATCCTCTACATCGGCAACAACCGCAGATGACTCCTCTCCTTGGGTGAAGGACGGTAGCTGATCGGCGGTTTCAATGCTGAAGATGTCATCATCTCCAATGATCGACTGATCCTCCTCCTCTACCAAGCTAAACCCGGACCCACCTCTTGTTGAGGGTTCTCCAGAAAACGGAACCTCTGAGCCTACCGATGGCTCTGTAAATTCAGTGGAGCCTTCAGAAAGATCAAATTCCGGCAGACTGCCCAGATCATCAAACTCATCAAATTCGTCGAGGAAATCAATATCTTCCTGCTGGCTTTCCAGGCCTTCCATGGTGTCAACACCTGGAAAAGTCTGTTCGCCAATTTCCTCATCAACTAGTTCGTCAGTGGCAACCTCCACCCCGGAAAGCGTGGAGGCTTCTCCAAATGCCTGAAAATCATCACCGATAGGCATGCTGTCACTTTGCCCATCGCCCTCGGGCTCCATCATAAAGAGGGTTTTGTCGTCGAGATCCTCTTCTAACAGGCTAGCCCCCTCCCCTGGGGCTGCTGAAGAGCTACCCGTTTCCAGCAGGTTTTCGACCTCTGAAAAACCGGGAAATTCATCTTCATTATCGGCTTCTGACGCAAATGCTTCGTCGAAGTCGTCTTGATCAAACTGCGATAGCTCTTGAGCCGAGGTGGAGGATGCACCGTGGGCAGTATTATCGAGGGTGATATCCTCCTCTGAGGATGCGATCAGGCCCTCTAAACTACTATCCGCAAATGGATCTAGAAGTTCAATATTGCCTAGATCTCCACCTACAGAAAGCTCACCCACTGAAAATGGATCATCATTGGCTACCGGAGCATCCCCCTGCTCACCACCGGTACTCTGATAGTCAACGGGAGCGTTAAAGGGATCCGCCATTGCTTCGGTGGCTAGATCGTAGCTGTCCTCACTTGCCAAAACACTCGGCTCGACGGCGCTAGGAGTGGTCGATGATCCCGTTTGAGCCGCATTAGAGCCATCTGCTTCTTCAAAAGATAAGTCCAACCCGGCACTGAGTTCATCAGCTTCGTCTCCCATATCACCGTAGAGTTCAATGGAGTCAAACAAGCCATCAGCGGTAATCTCCTCCATACCGTTGCCGTCGGCCTGTATCTGGCCGACGTCCATCTGTTCAGCATAGGTGAGACCGTTATTGGCATAGTTTACGAACTCAGGATCGGACGTCAGGTCCAAGACAGACTTGTATTGAGTCCGAGCTACATCGTATGAGCTGAGCCCGTAGCAATAGATGTGACCCTTGAGCAGGAGCACATTTGGATCGCTCGGATAGTTTTCCGCCAGCTGTTCAATAATCTCAGCAGCCTGCTCGTAACTGCCCTGCATGTATGCGCGTTCTGCTGCTTGATAAGTCTGAGCGTAGTCTATACCCGATACCATCTGTTTACTCCTGCCGGTCTAAACATCTCCATCTTGTCGGACCCACCAAAAAATTAGGCTGCCCAGCGCGCCGAGCGCAATATAGCAACGTGGTCTAGCAAGCGTAATGAGCGATTCGCACTGGCGTCTAGTACCCATTCGCCCCTTAGGAACGGTGCCATTGTGTCGGAATAGTCACGGGACATTTTCATCCGTTCCGCATCCAGCCAATCTGTACCAACTATCTGATTAACGGCTAAGCCTAACATAGTCCCCTGATGTTCAATAGCAATTACTGGAATTTCTGCTCTATCGGTGTTCATTGGTTGGGAATAGCCTAGGAACTGGCCGAGGTCGGCAACCCAGATTACCCGCCCCTGTTCATTTAACGTGCCAAGTAGCAAAGGAGAGACATTGGGAACAGGCGTAATCCGATCGGGAGGATTTTCAATAATACGGCGAATACCAATGGCAGGTAGAGCAAATTCGTCGTTAGAACCCACGTAGAATCTCAAGTGAAGTTCACCATCAGGAGTCTCAATCTCCTGCAGCTCAGGGGCCTGATCCTGCCCTGCTCCGGTTTGAAAGTCTGGATTACCTACCATCTACCCCTGTTACCTTACAAACTATATGTTGGCATCTCAATCGCGTAGCAATTGTTTTACTGTACCTACCAGCTCAGTTGGCTGAAATGGTTTTGCGATATAAGCATCAGCCCCTTGCTTCATACCCCAATAGCGGTCAAACTCCTCACCTTTCGAGGAACATAGTACGACGGGTAAATTCTGAGTTGCTGGATCGGACTTAATCCGTCTGCAAACTTCGTAGCCGTTCATGCGTGGCATGACAATATCTAAAACGACCAAATCAGGTAGATTTCCTTGGATATGAGCCAGTGCTTCAACGCCATCGCTAGCGACGGTAACGCTAAGACCATTTCCCTTTAATAAGTCAATAATCATCTCCCGCTGGGCAACGCTGTCTTCCACTACTAAAACCGTACTCATAACCTGAATTTCGCCGCTTAAGACCGGTTCATATCTTGATTCAACTCATTATGCCCTTCTAGGGGGAAATAACCATTTAAGTTGAGTAGTATGCCCAGTTAGATTGTGACCATTGGGGTCACGTAGCGATTGTTCAACCATGAGTGCATGGAGTCATAATGCACACACTACCGCTTGTGCCTAATAAAATACCCATCCATGTCTAATTTATTAAACTTTCATCAAATTTCTTTTGCTTGTTTGGAGTTACGAAACGCCCCTGCTCCAGCTCTCAGGGTTTAGCGTGGCCGATATTTCTTGCTCAAGCAATGTTTCAGGGGCAAGACGCTTTGGATTTCCCTGGCCTACATGTTTCTCTACCAGTGCTAAGAGTTCGGGCTCCCCAAAGGGTTTGGTTAGATAGTCTGTAGCTCCAGCCATGTTGGCTTTTACTCGATCCACGAAGCTATCTTTACCCGTCAGCATGATGATGGGTAAAGATTGAAAACAGGGCGCTTGTCTGACCATCGCGCACAGTCGATGTCCTTCTATTTCTGGCATAGCTATATCGCAGAGGATCAGGTCTGGCTTGAGGCTAAAGAGCAAACTGAGGGCTTTGATCGGGTTGGCAATGGATGTTACCTCGTAGCCATGGGTGTCCAGCATCATTTCTATGGCCTGCCGAACGGCTGAGGTGTCATCAATGCATACAATGCGAGGTACAGCATTGATCGCCGAAGCTCTAGTTTGCTGATTGTGGGATGCCCGCTGGTGATGCAATAGCTGGATATGACCCTTTTGGATATAGGGATATAGCTCGTTGGCCACGTCAAAAATATTGCGGTTGAGTCGACGTGAGATTTGAATAATTGATATTTCTCCATTGGCCATGGCCAGGAGTTGGGATGGGTTTGATGTTGATTTTGCTGGATGGGTGTCTGTGGGTAGCGGGCAATCGTCAAACGAGCTGAGGTGAGGTTGTAGCTGTAGCCATCCCTGGAGCTGTTGAATCACTCGTTTAACTAGAGGGCCAATGCTAAATTCAGTTAGCTGAGGGCTGAGGGATACGCGAAAGCGAAAGGAAAAGCGTCCCTGGCGCAAGCTGGTGACTTCAAAGAGCGTCTCTTCGATGAGCTGATATAGGACAGAGCGTGCTTGCTGCGTTGTGAGATATTTCTTTTCTAGGAGCCACCAGAGTGCGCCATATTCCGGTGGTCGCAGCGGTGCCAAGTTGGACAGATCAACAGCCGCCCAATTGATCGACAAATTGAGGGGATACAAGATGTCGTGGAGCCGTTGGAGCTGCTCGTTGGTTCGTCCGGCGTAAAGAATGCCGCCATTGGCAAAGAAAACAAGCCACGAGTTGGTTTGGGTCTCTGCATTGGGACCGATTTTTTCATCGAACGATTCGATGTATAGCTCTCCAGTTTGCTGACCAATGTCGATCAGTTGAAAAATACTGCGAATATCCAGCTCGCTTAACTGGCCCTGCATAGATTTTGTCCTAGGGTTTTTCTGCGTTGGTTCTACAAAATATAGAGGCTCATCACCAAAGCGGCTGCTGTGACTGGGCTAACAGCCGTAGGGGGAATTTAGGTGGATGTGGATGGACGTATCATAGATTAACGGGGACATTACCAGGAACTGACAGTTGGTAACTAGGTTAGCTCCATAGAAATATGGCATTGATTACAATCGCTAGCACTTAACTGTGGCTATACTGTCTCCGTACGGGGTAATTTTGTGGCCTAGATTGTTTAGGGACTGTCTATCTAATGACATTTTTATGGGGATGATATGTGCTGATATCGGTTCACTCTCTACTTGGTTAAATGTTGGATTAGTCTGAATTATGCGGATATTTACATAGTTAGGATATTTACATAGTTATACGAAGGGTGGAGAATGCCGACACTTGGGGATAAATGGTTAAACTTAGGTGGCTAATAGGTTTTTTGTAAATAGAATTTTCCAATTAAGACAGATAAACAAGGCAGACTGTTTGATAGTACTTGAGGTACCACTGACTAATACACAAGTTCTGAGCTATTGATTTTGCTGGAATATTTTGATACCACAGTGCCTTGGGCTTCTATATTACTAACTGAACGGGACGTGGATGTTGTGTAGGTAAGTAGCTATTGTCAGTGGCTACTTGTATAGACGAAGGGGATGCCAGCGTGCGTTATTTGGCCGAATTTCAGAAAAAAGGCGGTTTTATGAGTAGCAGCCGGGCTGAGTTTAAACTCTTAGCCTGTGAGCGCTCGGAGCAAAACTGGAGTGCTGTGTCAGGTGACGAGCTTGTGCCGGCACCGGACGATGCGGGGTACGGTGCTGGTGCCATGGTCCTGATTGAGCTTTCCAACGGTCGTCAGGTGCAGCGTCATTACGAGGCGGGACGTCAGCTGGTCAGTATTCTGCAAAATTTTTCTAGCCTCAATAAAAAGTTTAAGACTCAAGAAGACGAGATTGAGCAGTGGAAGGAATCGCTTACGTATCAGAGTCAGGCGCTTAACCAGCGTGAGTTGGAGCTGGATACCCGTGAAGAGCAAGTACAGGAGCTGGAGTCCAATCTCGCCCAGCTTGAGACCCAAAAAGAAGAGTTGGAGGGCTTTCGGACTGAGCTAGATGGGCAGCGTCAGGACTACGAACGCAAAAACTCTGAGTTGGAGGGGGCTTGGGCCCAGCTGAATGGGGAGCGTCAGAGGCTTGAGGAGCAACGTGAAGCTGTATCGGCTCAAACGGGACTTGATTCGACCCAGACTCAAAAGCTGCAAAGTGCTGTAGAGCAGCTGATGGCAAATGTGATGCCTGTGGAGGATCTTCGTCAGCAGCTAGATGGTACCAGGCAGGTGCTGGGTGAGTATCACACTGTTTTGCAGGGCTGGCAGCAAACAGGAGCCGAGCAGCAGGGGCAGCTACCGTCCAAAGAGGGCGAGGTAGACCGTCTTAAGCAGTCGGTTCAGCAGCTTTATCAGTCGACCGATGCGGAACACCTGGCGCTTAATGAACTGTGTTTGGAACTGCAGCGGGTGACGGTTGAACTAGCTCAGAAAAAGCAGCAAAATCAGCTGGTATCGGAGCAAATCAATCAGCAGAGTGGTGTTTACCAAAGAGTTTATGAGTTATTGAATACGGGCGATCAGGTGCGCCTGGGTAAAAAAATTGATCTGACCAAGCTGGAGGAGATGTCCGTTGAGGATCTTGAATCCCTGGTTGAGAATATGGAAACGGATTTGGCTAAGATGTCTGGTTTTGTCAGCGATCAAGAAGAGGAGCTGACCTATCAGCAGCAGGCGATTGATGAGCTGCGGCAAAAGGCGGAGGCGGCCAGTGAATATGATCGGTTGCAGATTGGAGCAGAAATTAGCGATGAGCAGGATCGCTACGATATGCTCAATAAGACTCTGGTGGGACAGCGTCGCAACTTGCTCGAGCGCGAAGAGGTTTTGAGCCAGCATCGGGCAGTTTTGCTCCGGCGTCAGGGACAGGCGACGTCTGAGAGTCCGGTGGAAAATTCTGCGGATTTGGAGCCAGTGCTGACCCATATCGATCAGGTGCGTCAGCAGCTGGCGACGCAGGCGACGGACCTAGAGCAGCTGATTGCTGAGTTGCAAAGTCGTCGTGATGCTCTGCAGCAGCAGGTGGATGGTAAACAGTCTGACTTATCTGCTCAGCTGGCGAGTCTTGAGCAGGAGCGGGAATCTCTAGAGCAGTCTGTTAAGGACTGGGCTGGGTTAAAAAGTGCGATCGCAACCCGTGACGAGCAGCTAGGCACCTCCACCGAAAAAGTTGATGCTACCCAACAGAGGCTCGACGGCGTTTTTGGCCTACTGGAGCGCTTTCAAGAGGTCAATGATTATCAGCTGCAGGCCATTGCCGATATGCAGCAAACGATTCAGAGTCTGTCAAACGAGCCAGCCGCCGTTTAGCCCCATATCCGCTTTACCCATCCTGACGTCTATGATTTGGGTCAACGAGCACATCGATCCCTCCGGTATTATCTATTCGGCCATTGCCTGTTGCGATCGCACAGCTGCCGAAGACTGCCATGCTACCTTTCAAGCGGCCCTGACCGATGAACAAAAAGAAGCCGGCTGGGTTGCCCGGCTACGCACCGTAGAAACCTGGGAAGAAGTGCCCATCAGTGCCCTAAAGCTGTCATAGCAGGCCGTATTCTATCCCCAAAGCTATGTCCGAGCATTTTATAAAACTTAGTCAGTTTCTCAAGCTAAATGATTTAGTTCAGTCCGGTGGTGAAGCAAAACACCTGATCCAGGCAGGGCATGTTCTAGTCAACAACGAACTAGAACTAAGACGTGGCCGTAAATTATACTCGGGCGATCGGGTCACCTTTGCCGGTCAGACCTACGACATCTGCTCCGACTCGGAGGATCAGCCACCTCCAAATTAGACCCCTGGGCTACCCAAAGCAAAACCCCGGAGCAGTAGCAGGAAATAAAATCCTGGGCCGCACCGGGGCAAAAAAGAAGATTTGAGAAACAGCTGAAGCTACCGACGAACAGGGGCAGACTGCAGCCTGTGGCTATTGTCTGCATGGCCGTTATTGTTTAAGGCGACATTACTGTGCCCCTCCTTATGGCCGTTAGCGGTGGCCGGTCGTGGCTGAATTAGACCGTAGCCACCGTGATTCCGCTCATACATCACGTTGATCTGATTGGTCTCCGCATTGTGAAACACATAAAAGTCATGATCGACGAGCTGTAGGTTTTCCAGCGCTTCTTCCACCGCCATCGGTGCCATTGCAAAGTACTTGGTCCTAACCACCTCTTCCGGTAGCTGCGGCTGACGCTGCTCTAGAAGCTCAGTTACCTGCAAGTCCGCATCATTGGAGCTGACATCAACGTCCATAGAGCGTAGCGACACATGGTCAGAACTGCGCCGCTTTTCCTTATACTTACGCAGCTGTCGGCTAATTTTATCAGCCACCAGATCAATACTGGCATATAGGCTGTCGCTACTTTCCTCGGCCCGCACCACAGCTCGGTTAATATAAACCGTAACCTCCGCACACTGTCGGGTAGGCATTTTTGTCCCACCGGCTACAGACAGGCAAACATCAACCTCATTGATCATCCGTTGAAAGTGACTGACCGACTTTTCGATTTTCTGAGAAACATGCTCACGAATAGCCTCGGTGATATCAATATTTTTTCCTTGAATAACAAGCTTCATACAGCTGCCTCCACCAATATGAAGATAAGTGATTGACTTCACCCTAGCACTTTAATTTCAGGGAAGTTTTTCTGTTTAAAAACATTTTTATCCGTTGATAATTCTTTAGGTTAAGCCTGGGATCGTCCCCATGATACGCCCATGCGATATTTACCTAAAAATGTCTATACTTCTTTCAGGGCAAGGCTTTCACTAGCTCTAAGTCAGTAGTTTTCTACAGGGAGCTCAGTCAAAAAGCTTGCTTTCTTAATTAAGAATTAACCTTGGCGCTTTGCTACTGTTCAGATTTAAATCAGTGATCTTTTATCTTTTATTCAACAGCAATTGACGCCCAATATTGGTAAAAAATTGTCCAGCAAAACCCTGTGTGTTTATCAATGGAATTGATTGTTTGTGATAGCTAAAGCTAAAAAACTTATTGTTCGAGATTTCGGGTTGATGGCCTATCAGTTGGCCTGGCAACACCAAAAAGAGCTACTAGCCGCCCGCAAGCAGGACCCGACTCTAGCCGATGTTCTGATACTGGCTGAACATTGGCCGGTGTATACCTTAGGGACCGATTCCCAAACTCGGTTTGTCCATTTTGATTTGGCCAATCCTGCCTATGAAATCCATCGCACAGAACGGGGGGGAGAAGTCACGTATCACTGCCCGGGGCAATTGGTGGGGTATCCCATTTTAAATTTGTGCTACCACCGCAAGGATCTGCACTGGTATCTACGCCAGTTAGAAGAGGTTCTAATCCGCACTCTGGCTGACTATAGCCTTGTGGGGTATCGCATTGAGGGGCTGACGGGGGTATGGGTCGATGGTTATAAGGTAGCCGCTATCGGTATTAAGGTAAGTCGGTGGGTTACCATGCATGGGTTTGCCTTAAACATATGCCCTGATCTATCCGGATTTGAGCTGATTACCCCCTGTGGGATTCCCAATCGGCCAGTGGGGGCCATGGGCCAGTTTCTATCTGAGATTGCTGTGGCTGATGTTACACCTGGGCTAGTCAAGCATTTTACTGAGGTCTTTGACCTCGTTCTACTCCCTAGCGAATCTGATTAACTGTTCGCACGCTGCCTGCAATACATTGCTGCGATATAAAAATTTAGGCAAGGCTTGGAACCCACGAACTTAAACTGTAGATAAATCTATAGGACCTGGTTGAGCTGGGTTTCTCGTAACTAACCTTTTTCAAAGATTCGGTGGGAATGGTCGTCTAGAATAGCGAATCCCGCTATGGGTCAGTAAAATAGAACATTACAAAAATCTAGCCCATGCCTGACTATAGTTCCCCCAAAGCCATATTCTCTAAGGGCTGTCCTTCACCTGTTGGTGTTCAACAAAGATCCTCTGAGATCTCCTCTTTTGTTGAGCCGACAAATGCCTCCTGGGAACTTACCCTGCGTGCGTACCAACCTGACCTGAGCTCTTTGTTAAAAAAGCCGGTGACTTTCTATGCCGAACCCCTAGCTCCTTTACGAGCAGGTGATGCGCTGGCATTGGAAGAGATATTTAACGATACTCAGATTGACGAACGATTAACGGATATTTGCATCCGCCTGGAGCAACTCTATCCAGAACCCTGCTGGGAAGACGAGCCCTACGATTTTTTAAAGGGATACGTATAGCGGGTCAAACGCCCGCCCCCATGTGACTAACAGACGGGGACTAGTAGGCGAGCGTTTCCTTCTATTTTCTCAACTCCCTAGAATGGGATTTCATCATAGTCCGGAGTGGTGGCTGACTGGTTGGTCGGTGGCTTCGAGCCTGTCGCACTACTGTCGCGGACATCGCTACTGGTGCTATTGCCCTCAGCAACCGGAGGAGCCTCAGCTAGCATCATGGACTGCAGCTCAGTAATCCGGTGTAGTCGCTGCACCGTGATCTCCGCCTGCTTTTCCCGAAACCCCTCAGGGCGATCGATGCTTTTCATAGTCAAACGGCCTTCAATCACCACCCGGTCACCTGCGCCATAGCCAGATTCTTGAATGGTCTGAGCCAGATTGCCCCAGCCAACGGCCCTAAACTGAGACGGGCTGTCTTCCGAGCGCAGCCCTGGTATTTTGACCTTAAATTCGGCAATGGGGGTTTGATTATCGGAGGTGTATCGCAGCTGCGGTGCTTCGATAACCTCTGCCATGAGGATGCAATGATTCATACTACTTGTTCCTCCCGAATACCCTGCTCTTTTTCAATGAAATTTTGCACTCGCTGACGGTAATCCTGCAAGTGGGTGTCGACCCAGTCGCGATCGTTGCCGTTGGCAAAGATGTGTACAAGCGGATCGCCAGCATCTGGCAGAATCAGTACCCAGCTATCGCTGATGCGGTCAATTACTTTTACCCCATCTACCAGTTCAAGTGTATCCGCAGGATGGCTTTCCACCAGATAGCGCATCAGGGCTCCCTTGATAGTCCATGGACAGCGCAGGGTTTGTACTCGATGGGAGATGCGCGGTAGCTCCCCCCAGATTCGTCCTAGGGACTGCTCCTGAATCGTTAGCATTTCAATCAGCTTGGCAATGCAGAACATGGCATCAAAGCCAGGGTGAAGCTGGGGAAAAATAAATCCCATATCGCCGCTGCCACCCAAAACAACATTACTACTGGCCTGACATGCTTCCATTAGGGCAGTGGGGTTAGCTTTAGTGCGCACCACTTCGCCGCCGTGACGTCTGGCAATTTGCTCGATGGCTCCCGAGGTGTGTACCGGTACCACTACAGTCCCCTTGGGATTGGCGGTCAAAATCATATGGGTCATCAGGGCTGTAAGCATTTCTCCTCGAATGGGAGACCCCACCTCGTCCATGAGGACCAGCTGCTCGCCATTGGCCGACACCTGCACCCCAAACGTAGCCTGCAAAGCCTGTACTACCTGTCCCAGCTGTCCTAGCATCCCCTCACGCTCAGTCACAGAAGGAGCCGTTTGACTCAGGCTGGCATTGAGAACAACAGCGTCGCAGCCAAATTTGCCCAGGAGCTGTGGCAGTACCGCGCCGGAAACAGCATAGGCGTAGTCAATCACCACCTTTGACTTGCTATGGCGAATGGAGCCTACCTTCAGACGCTTTTCAAACTCAGTAGTATAGGTGTCGACTAAGTTAGCGGGATACGAGACGGCTCCAATCTCATGAATTTGAGAGCGTCTGAGATCTTCTTTGAAATAGGCACCTTCAATTTTCTTTTCCTTACCCTTGGGAATATCAATCCCTTTTTTATCAAAAAACTCAATGAGGATTTGATCGGCTCGATCGGGATGGAGTCGTACGTGAATCCCCCCGGCCACGTCCAAAGTAGGAATGATGGTACGAGCAACAGGAATGGCTGTGGCTTCAAGGTTTTGAATGTTGATACCCACAGACATAAGGCCCGCAATTAATGAGCGCGATACCATCCGAGCGATGCTACGCTGGTCGCGCGAAACGGTAACGTGGGAACCTGGTTTGAGGGTGGAACCAAAGGCCGCGCCCAGCTTGACCGCAAACTCGGGAGTGATGTCTATGTTAGCTAGACCGGTTACACCGCGTTGGCCAAAAAGATTGCGCTGGGCGGTATTACCCCAAATTAAATTGATGTTTAAGGTGGCACCAGACTCGATCCGCTTACTGGGCCAGACCCTCACCCCTGGACTAATCTGGGCTTCTTCTCCCACGGTGGAAAGGGCACCCACTACGGCTCCTTCCAAGACATGGGCGCGCCGATCGGCGCGGGTACCACGGGCGATAACACAGGCCCTAAGGTGGGTTTCATCGCCGATGATTGCCCCATTCCAGATGATCGGGCGTTTGAGGTCAGCATCACTGCCAATTGTGACGTTATCGCCAATGACCGTGCCTGGTTCTAGGGTAACCCGCGCGCCAATGTGACAGTTGTGGCCGATCAAAACCGGTGGCTTGATTACAGCCGTTGGATCGATATGGGTGTTTTGGCCGATATGCAGCCCTGCTGAAACTTTAGGGTAGGCAAAGTCCACAAGAACCTTGCTGTCAAGGGCATCGTACTGGGCCTCACGATAGGCTTCGAGGTGGCCTACATCGCACCAGTAGCCCTCAGCCACGTAGCCGTACATGGGGTCGCCCTTCTCAAGCATTAAGGGAAAGAGATCTTTGGAAAAGTCTTTTTCTTGGCTAGCAGGTAGGTAGTCTAGAACCTCAGGCTCCAGGATATACGTACCTGTATTAACGGTATCTGAAAAAATCTCGCTGGTTGAGGGCTTTTCGAGAAAACGCTTGATGCGTCCCTCCTCGTCGGTTATTACCACACCGAACTCAATGGGATTGGGGACCCGAGTCAAGACCAGGGTTGCCTTAGAACCTTTTTCTTTGTGAAATCGGATAGCTTCTTTCAAGTCAAAATCAGTAATGCTATCGCCGCTGATAACGAGGAACGTATCATCTAAAAGCTCAGCAATATTTTTGACGCAGCCGGCAGTCCCTAGGGGCTGGTCTTCCTCAACCGCATAGGTCATCTGCACCCCAAAGTCATGCCCGTCCTGAAAGTAATCGCGCATGACGTCGGGCAGATAGTGCAGGGTGGCAATCACCTCTTTAATATCGTGCCGCTTTAGCAGATTTACAATATGCTCCGCAATTGGCCGATTTAGCACAGGAACCATGGGCTTTGGCAGATCGCAAGTTAGGGGTCGAAGCCGGGTACCAGAACCACCAGCCATGAGTACTGCGCGCATAATTCCTCCTGTTTTGTGAAAGTAAAAAAAATTGCCACCGGATATTAGCTGCGGATAATCAACAGCGTTACCCTGTGGGATACATCCATACAGCAATGACTGTTGGATGGTGCAATGTTTTTACAGTGTTTAGTCCTAGTCAGTGTCAATTGTACTTGGTTTTATTAAGCTGACCTTCACATTAGTCAAGCCGATGTTCATATTGAAGCTACTAATCGAGCTTGGTAAACCGACAATTTTGCAGTTATGCCCCCCCATCACTGACCCGCAGATCTAAGTCAATCCTAGTTTGATTGCTATGGTTGAACCCACAGGATAAGACCTGATGCATTGTTGCTTGTTGATATGTACACACCCTAGACGGATTCAGAGGACGAACCTATGCCCAACGTATTGGGACTGTTATTACTAGCTGGTTATGGATATGGTGCTTGGAAATTTTGGAGCGGATTTAACCGCACTAGCTTTAGTAGTGGCAAGCTTTATTTAACGCTACTTTGGCCTGTATTTATGTTCAGCGCTTCCTACCGTCGGAACTTTACCAAAGCGCTCAAGGGCCGCTAAGCATCGCTGCGGGGGAATCCCCACCTGTCGTAAACAAGGAATATCAGGAATGGGAATAGGTCAGCTTCAGGCAGTGGCTCAAAGATTTGATCAAGAGTACCGGGGGGAGGCGTTTGAGCTGCCAGACGAGGTCGAAGAAATGGCTGTTTTTAGGGAATGGGTTGCCGGTAGTCTAACGCCGCGCATTACTAGCAAGTTTTGGCAGATAGCACGTCCTAAAAAAGGACAGCGCTGTTTGGATCTGGGCTGTGGTATGAGCTTTTTGATCTATCCGTGGAAGGAATGGCAGGCAACATTTGTAGGCCAAGAAATCAGCCAGGTGGCCCAGGCCGCCCTTAATCAGCGTGGGCCGCAGCTAGATTCAAAGCTCTTTAAAGGAGTTCAGCTTGCTCCTGCCCACAAGCTAGACTACGAACCGTCCACATTTGATCTGGTGATTGCCACTGGGGTGAGCTGTTACTATTCCCTAGACTATTGGGAGCAGGTAATGACAGCTGTGAAATCCTGCTTAAAGCCAGGCGGTAATTTTGTATTTGATGTCATTAATCCAGCCGAAGATCTGGCGGAAAACTGGGCGATTTTGGAAACCTATCTGGGAGCTGATGTGGAACTGACGGAGCTAAGTCAGTGGCGAGCTTTGATCAAAGCGGCAGGAGCTAAGGTCACCAAGCAAACAGCGGGCGAGGTGTTTCAGATGTATCGAGTGCAGTGGGGCTAGCTCGCCCTGTAGCTGACTTACAGCTCTAATTTTTCTGCAGAAAATGGAGGCCGTATGGGGTATGGGGGTATTCCCGATGCCCGGCGGGAGCGATGTATCTATTGGCCCACTGCAAAAATCCTTGCCCCGATTAGCTTTAGAAACATCCCCCTTGACTGTCATGGCTGAGGTGCTATGTTGGTGTCTAAATTTTTGCGTTAGCAGTTTTGTTTGAAGACTTTATAGTTAACGTGGGCTTTCTAGTTGCCAAGCGTGACCTTGACCGCTATATTGCCTTCCATTCGTCGTAATTTTTAGTTGCCCCATTGACCTTCGATATCGACCACGCTGTCGATTGTGCTTATGTCGTCCAGCCCATCGCTACCCTTCAATTCCCTTCCCGAGGGCAGCACGCTACCGGGTGGGACTCCTGTATTTGCTCTCAAGGAACTGGTGGCACGACTGCAGCGAGAACAGTACAAAATTCAAGATTTGCTGAGTTCTTTGGGATTTGCCCTTAGGAGTCTAAATAATATTAGTCAGTTTTTAGAACTGATTCCGATGATTGCGAGTCGGGTTGCTGATGCTACTGGCGGTGCTTTGGTGCTGTTTCGTCCCGACGGTCAGCTGCGGCTAGAGCGTCTTTACTGTCCGACTACTGATACTTGCCAAACAGTACGCTGCGCACTGGAGTCGGCCACGCGGCAGATCACCTCCTCCTTAGCCACCTCCTTCGGGGCTAGGGAGGGTGACGAGCGTGGAAACACTGCCCTTACCCATCAGGCGGCTCGTCGGGCAATGAGCACGCTCGATCAGCAGTTAAATCACTTTTTGGCCCCGGAGCTCAAGCTATTTGGCACTTCTATAATTGTTCAAAACATTGAGCGTGGGCGTCTCTATGTTTTTAGTGACGATGGGGACTATGCCTGGACAGAAACTCGACAAAAACTGGTACGACTGGTGGCGGATCAAACTGCTGTAGCCATCGAAAATGATGAACTCACCCTGGCTTTGCGTAAAAAAGAACGTCTGGATCGAGAGCTGGAGCTAGGGGCAGAAATTCAAGAGAAGCTGCTGCCTCGGCAATGTCCGATAATTGAAGGGGTTGATCTGGCGGCCCGCTGCCAGACAGCTCAAAAAGTGGGTGGGGACTACTACGATTTTATTCCGACTACCTATGACCAGCTCCGTAATCCCACCAATCCTATGGCCTCGGCTCAATCGTGGAGTATTGCCATTGGCGATGTGATGGGAAAAGGAGTGCCCGCCGGGTTGATTATGACCATGCTGCGGGGGATGCTACGGGCTGAAGTGCTTAACAATCACTCGCCTGGGAAAATCTTGCAAAATCTCAACTGCGTGATGCACAACGATTTGGAGAGCTCCAATCGATTTGTGACGCTGTTTTATGCGGAATACGATCCCAAGACTCAGCTATTTGCCTATGGCAATGCGGCCCATAATCCACCGCTGCTGTGGCAGGCTACTACCAACACGATCAGTCGGTTAGATGCCGATGGTATGTTGTTGGGACTAGACATTGATACCCGTTACCATGAGGGGCAAACCCAGCTGCATCCGGGGGATGTGGTGATTTTCTACACGGATGGGTTTACGGATGCCGCCAACATTCGGGGTGAACGGTTTGATGAGGAAAATTTGATCAAGGCCGTTTGCTGGGCTTGTCGTAATCTAGATAGCGCCCAAGAGGTTTTGGATTATTTGTTTAATCTGCTGCGTCACTTTATTGGTCCCGATCGGGCTAAGGAAGATGACACGACGCTGGTGGTTATGAAAATCACGAAACCGGCTGAGTTTCGCCAGCTGTCGACAATTGAGGCCTGATTCGCTAAGGGCAAGTACTTTATAACGGCCAAAATGATGTCTGCAGAGGCATTCCATGGAACGCTTTTGCATTCTAATTTTTGAGCGGCTTGATGTTATCGGGGCGTAGTGCAATGATCGGGTTGCTTAAAATTTGTCTATTCGACGTTTGTCTACCAATCTTTAAGAGCCCCATGACATTTGATATCTATCCTGATTCTGAGAGTAATTTAGTCCTTCCTACGGAGACAACGCTGGCTCTCTTAGGTCAGTCAACGTCTGCGGTTACGACTCCTATCATTGCCCAGCAGTTTGAGCAGGACTTTTTTTCGTCGTCTGGGAAGATTTTGGGTGACTTTGTTGAGTCTGGCCAGCTATGGGCTTTGCTAATTGGTGTGGTGATAGGCTACGTGATTCGAGGCATCACTACGTACTAGCCCACCCTGGCGTAGTCTCAGTCGGCGTGAGTTGCCACCGTTATACCTTTGCCACCTGCAGGAGTTTTCAGAGTTTGAGTACACCATCTATCCCCTGGAGTCAGCGGTTTGAGACGGGACTACATCCGGTTATTGCTGAGTTTAATGCCAGTATCGGGTTTGATATTGCCCTGATTGAGTATGATTTAACCGGCTCCCAGGCCCACGCCAAAATGCTGGCCAAGGTGGGCATTATCTCGGCTGTTGAGGGTCAGCAGCTGGTGGATGGTCTAGAAACAATCCGTCAGGAGTATCGCCAGGGGACATTTACCCCCGGTGTGGAGCAGGAGGATATCCACTTTGCGGTGGAGCGGCGGCTCACGGAGCTGTTGGGTCCCCTGGGTAAAAAACTCCATACCGGGCGCTCGCGGAACGATCAGGTGGGTACGGATATACGATTGTATTTGCGATCGCACATCCATACCCTTCGCTCCCTGCTGAGGGACTTTCAGACAGCTTTGCTAGCCCATGCGGCGGTCCACGTAGATACCCTAATTCCGGGCTATACGCACCTACAGCGGGCCCAACCCCTCAGCCTGGCCCATCACCTACTGGCCTATGTAGACATGGCTCAGCGCGACCATGAGCGCCTTGGGGATGTGGTCAAGCGGGTGAATATTTCTCCTTTGGGTGCCGGGGCGTTGGCGGGTACTACCTTTCCCATTGACCGTCAGTACACCGCCGAGCAGCTGGGATTTGAGCAGATCTATACCAACAGTCTCGACGCCGTTAGTGACCGAGACTTCGCCATTGAGTTTGCGGGGGCCGCTAGCCTCATCATGATGCATCTGTCGCGGCTGGCCGAGGAATTAATTTTCTGGGCATCGGCAGAATTTCAATTTATTACCCTCACCGACAGCTGCTCCACCGGGTCAAGCATTATGCCCCAAAAGAAAAATCCCGATGTGCCTGAGCTAATACGGGGCAAAACCGGGCGGGTCTTTGGCCATTTGCAGGGGCTGCTGACCCTGATGAAGGGGCTGCCCTTGGCCTATAACAAAGACCTACAAGAAGATAAAGAAGCCCTGTTTGACACGGTTAATACGGTGCAGGCCTGTTTGCAAGCGATGACCATTTTGCTGCGTCAGGGGCTGGAGTTTCGGCCCCAGCAGCTAGCTGAGGCCGTTGCCAGCGACTTCTCAAATGCTACCGACGTAGCCGACTATCTAGCCACCAAGGGGGTGCCTTTTCGGGATGCCTACAATCTGGTGGGTACCGTTGTCAAAACGTCCCTGGCGGCTGGAAAACTGCTCAAGGATTTAACCCTAGGTGAGTGGCAGGCCATTCATCCTGCTTTTGAAGCGGATATCTATGATGCGATCGCGCCTCAGCAGGTGGTCGCTGCTCGCAACAGCCTGGGTGGCACCGGTTTTGACCAGGTCAGACAGGCCCTGGCCAAAGCTCAGGCCATGGTTGAGGCCAATCACGACTGAGGGAACACCCTAGCGATACCGAGAATCGTTCCAATCGTAGCCCGGTGCCGACGACGGTGCCGATGGGGAACGGTAGCCATGGCCGCGCTTGGGATGCCATGAGGTTTCGCCATAGGTCCCCGGTCGCCAGACGGTGCCGTGGTGATGATCAGCAGACTGGTGGGTGTCTGGCTGCTCCGCTGCGTAGGCAACCGACCCATAGGGTTCAGTCGTTGCTGAGCCTCTATCCACCAGCGCTTCTCGTCTGGCGGCCCCCGCTCGTTTACACTTGCGCAGCAGAGAATCCCAGGTCAGATTGGGCTGTCCTAGGGCGGCTCGAAACTGCTCTAGCAGTGCAGCATTGGCTGCCGGGGGGGGAGACCGATGGCCGAGGGGCTGGGAGGCCCGCAGCGGATCGACTTGAACCGCCGCAATCGCCTGACGTACGGAGTTGCTAATCTCTCTGCGCAGCTCATGTCTGGCCCTTTGATACTGACAGCGCCACCCTTTTTCACTAGCGGCATAGAGCGACGGCAAACGATTTAAGGCGTAGGTTTCCACCTCAAGCGGTTTGACATATTTGAGAACACGGGACGGTAGCTGGCGCAGCTGCTGCTCCACTTCTGCTGCTACCAAAATTTCCATGACGTTAATGTATTCTCTCGGGGGAGGTGCTTTCACATCAACCATGGCACTTGCAACCTACTTAACAACAAACCTGGCAT
>ERZ1740070.798-NODE-798-length-20717-cov-29.953344_pt1 | contig 20717 bp, 18 predicted proteins | sample MGYA00581734_ERZ1740070 | MGnify/ENA primary metagenome ERZ1740070 (study PRJEB43018, sample SAMN04849744) | marine metagenome | isolation source: floating plastic debris | place: Pacific Ocean | collected 2008-09-01 | study: EMG produced TPA metagenomics...
ACCGTTCGTCAAAGAATATCAGCGTACAGTTGATCGATGACGTGCAAGGCGTGACCCTGGCATCGGCGTCCTCCCTTGAGAAGGGTCTGGACACCGGTGGTAAGAACAACCTTGACGCGGCTCAAAAGGTCGGTGCGGCGATTGCCGAGCGTGCGAAAGCCGCTGGCGTGACCGAGGCATATTTCGACCGGGGCGGATTTCTGTTCCATGGCCGCATCAAGGCACTTGCAGATGCGGCCCGCGAGGGTGGTTTGAAGATTTGATGGTTCGGCGGGTCAATCCCGCCCAGCATCGGAACCTGTAAGGCGGGGTTCACCCCGCCGTACAATTCAAATAGTAGGCAAAGATTGCCTCGATGATCCGGGGGCCCGGGACACTGTAATGGGCCCACTGGGATTGGACAAACGGCGCTGAGCGCCACGTTGAAAGGACGCCGTTATGGCAAGAGATGACAACCGCCGGGGCCGCGATCGGGACGAAGCTCCGGAATTTGCAGACCGCCTTGTGGCGATCAACCGCGTATCGAAGACCGTCAAGGGTGGTAAGCGTTTTGGCTTTGCGGCCCTCGTCGTGGTCGGCGATCAGAAAGGCCGCGTGGGCTTTGGTAAAGGTAAGGCGAAAGAAGTGCCCGAGGCGATCCGCAAGGCCACAGAGCAGGCCAAGCGTCAGATGGTGCGTATCCCCCTCAAGGAAGGCCGCACGCTGCACCACGATGTCGAGGGACGTCATGGAGCTGGTAAGGTCGTGATGCGCACAGCCCCAACCGGTACGGGTATCATCGCCGGTGGTCCGATGCGGGCCGTTTTCGAAATGCTTGGTGTGCAGGACGTTGTTGCGAAATCCATTGGGTCACAGAACCCCTACAACATGATCCGCGCCACGCTGAACGGTCTTAGCAAAGAGGCCAGCCCCCGCATGGTGGCACAGCGTCGTGGCAAGAAAGTTGCCGATATTCTGCGTCGCGACGATGCCCCTGCGGCAGACGCTCCCGCTGAAGCGGCAGCAGAAACAAGCGCGAGCTAAGGAGAAAGACCCATGGCAAAGACAATCGTTGTCAAACAAGTCGGTTCCCCCATTCGCCGCCCCAAAGAACAGCGCGCGACACTGGTGGGTCTTGGTTTGAACAAGATGCACAAAACGCGCGAGCTGGAAGACACGCCGTCTGTGCGCGGCATGGTCAACAAGATCCCTCACCTGGTTGAGATCATCGAAGAAAAAGGTTGACCGCCACGCCGGGGTGAACCCCGGCCTACGGTTAAGACACCCCCCGGTCCGCGTGGCCGGGGTTTTCTTTTGCGCGCCTTACGCCTGGTAAAACAGGCCTCATAAGTTAAACGACAAATTCTGTCGCAAACTGGCATACGCTTGTCAGCCTCAGATGCTTGTTTGGTTCCCGACAAGACCGGGAGAGTCCCATGGCGGTAGATACCAAACGCAGAAAGCGCAGCGGTGGGCGCGCAGGCAATGCGGATCGTAGGGGGGCCGCAACGGATCATCAGATGCCGTGGCAGCCGCCCGTCAACATCGACAGGCCGACGGAGCCACTCTCTGAGGAGGGCGTGCAGGCGATCCATGACGGGGCGATGCGCATCCTCGAAGAGATCGGGATTGAGTTTCTGAACCCCGAGGCGGTGGAGATCCTGCAAGCGTCGGGTGGGTGCACCATCAATGGCGAAAACGTCCGAATGGGCCGCGACTTCGTTATGGAGCAAATTGCCCTTGCACCGTCGACCTGGACGATCACACCGCGCAACCCGGAGCGCACGATCACGATGGGGGGTAAGAACTTGCTTTTTGGCAATGTCTCATCGCCTCCCAGCTATTGGGATATGAGCATTGGTCGAAAAGTGACCGGCACGCGCGAGATGTGCGCCAATTTCTTTCGGCTCAGCCAGCATTTCAACTGCATACACTTTATAGGCGGCTATCCGGTGGAGCCCCAGGATGTGCATGCCTCTATCCGCCATTTGGATGCGCTCTATGACAAGCTGACGCTTACGGACAAGGCCGCCCATGCTTACTGTCTTGGCAAAGAGCGGGTCGAAGATGTGATGGAGATGGTGCGCATCGCGGGCGGGCACAGCGACGAAGAGTTCGAAGCCAGCCCGCATATGTACACCAACATCAATTCAACCTCGCCGCTCAAGCATGATTTCCCCATGCTGGATGGGTGGATGCGGATGGCGCGCCGCAATCAAGGCCTCGTGGTCACGCCGTTCACGCTGGCCGGTGCCATGGCGCCGGTCACAATGTCGGGCGCTGTTGCACAGTCGTTGGCTGAAGGCCTTTGTGCCGTGGTCCTGGCGCAGTTGATCCGGCCTGGGGCCGCCTGCGCCATCGGGACATTCACCTCGAATGTGGACATGAAATCTGGCGCGCCCGCGTTCGGCACACCGGAATACATGCGTGCCACGCAGATGACTGGACAGCTGGCCCGATTTTACGGCTTGCCGATGCGTGCCTCAGGCGTGTGCGCCGCCAATGTCCCCGACGGGCAATCGATTTGGGAGACGTCAAACAGCCTATGGTCGGCCGTGCAGGCGGGCGCCAATATGGTCTATCATGCGGCCGGTTGGCTTGAGGGCGGACTGATCGCCAGCCCTGAGAAATTCATCATGGATTGCGAAATCCTGCAGCACATTGAACGCTACATGGATCCCATGATCACGCAGACGGGCCCGGATGAGATTGCCGTAGAAGCCGTGCGGGAAGTGGGCGACCAAGGGCATTTCTTTGGCATTCAACACACGCAGGATCGCTATACGACGGCCTTCTATCAGCCGTTCCTGAGCGATTGGCGCAACTTTGAGGCGTGGGAGGCCGCGGGCGGTGTCTGGACCCCGCAGCGCGCGCACCAGCAATTTCACGACATTCTCGCCAATTTCGAGGCCCCGCCGATGGACATTGCCATCCGCGAAGAGCTTGCTGAATTTGTCGAACGCCGCAAGCGAGAAGGCGGCGCGCCTACAGATTTCTAGGGAGTAACGCGCGCCAAAAAAACTTACAATTAGAAGTGTAGAGCTTCCATTAAGCTGTCCTGTGCAACCGTGCGCTTGAGCAAAATTGGAGGCGGGTTTGCACGGGCTTATCAATCGGGCGGTGGAAAGCTTTGCTCGAGACAATTACGGAGACGCCTTTTGGACGTCTGTGACCCAGTCCGCGGGATTGGGCTTTTCGTCATTCGAGGCCATGCTGCCCTACACGCGAGATGTCACAGACCGCGTACTGGATACGCTCGCCGATGCTCTCAACAAGCCCAAGGACGAGGTTCTTGAAGATCTAGGAACGTATCTTGTCGCGTCCCCCAACACCGATGCCATTCGGCGGCTTTTGCGTTTTGCGGGCACAGACCTAGAGGAATTTCTCAATTCTCTCGATGAACTGCCTGCCCGTGCCAAATTGGCGGTGCCGGACTTGCCAATGCCGCATCTTGAGTTGAAGGAGCTTGACGCGCAATCCTTCTCGCTATCCGTCCAGGCGACGCCCGAAACGGACGGTGTGTTTGGTCACATCATGTTGGGCCTGTTGAGGGCCATGGCCGATGATTACGGCGCTTTGGTTTTTCTAGAGCACAAATACGGTGCGGAAGCTGAAGAGCTGATTGAGATTACGCTTTTGGAAGTGGCGTTTGCCGAAGCGCGTGAGTTCGAGCTGGGGGCGAAAGCAGGATGACGCAACACTCTGACACGTCCTTTCCCACGCCTGCGCCAATGGAGCAGCTTCTGGATATCTTATGTCCTTGGCACTTGGTGATTGATGCAGAAGGGATCATCCTGCGCACTGGCGCATCCGTGGCAAAGCTCAATGAAAACCGTCCTCTGGTGGGCATGCCGCTTTTGGACTTTCTGGAATTGCGCCGGCCCAAGACGCTTCAGGGGATGCAGGGTCTGTTGGCGCAAAGCGGGCGCAAACTGCACTTCGTGATGCGCGCTGCGCCACAAACGGAAGTCAAAGGCGTGATCGTTCCGTTGCCCGACGGAGCCATCGAAGGTGTCCAAAACGGCAGCGTGCTAAACCTCTCTTTCGGAATTTCCGTGGTGGAAGCCGTGCGGGATTACGCTCTGACAGGTGCGGATTTCGCAGTGACTGATCTGACCGTTGAGATGCTCTTTCTGGTTGAAGCAAAGAGCGCCGTCACGGAAGAGCTGCGCCACCTCAACCAACGTTTGCAGGGACAGCGCGTGAAAGCCGAACAAGAGGCCGTGACGGACACGCTCACCGGTCTTGGCAACCGCAGAGCTCTGGATAACGCCCTGGGCCGACTTTGTGAGACAAATACCGGCTTGTCGCTCATGCACATGGATTTGGACCATTTCAAAAGCGTCAACGATACTTTTGGCCATGCGGCCGGTGACGCCGTGCTGCAGCATGTCGCCGAAAGATTGCAAAAAGTCACCCGAAGTGGGGATACAGTTGTTCGTCATGGGGGGGATGAATTTATACTGATCCTGCCAGGGTTGACAGATATCACGTTGGTTCGTGCTTTGTGCAACCGTCTGATATCGGAGATAGAGATGCCCGTTCCCTTTTCCGATCAAAGCCTGCACGTGTCAGCCAGCATCGGTGTGAGCATCACATCCGACGCTACGAAAACCCGACTGGACGACATGATGGAGGAAGCAGACACGGCGCTCTATGCCGTCAAGGAGCAGGGCCGTCAGGGCTTTCGTATCTATCACCCTGACATGGGCCGGTTGGACGGGCGCGACACGGCTGCTTGAAGGCCGCGGGGTGGCCACCCAGGACCTCTTCAAGATGCACCGTGGAATTCACCTGATCGCTTTTGACAGTTGCATCAGATCACGCGCTTTGGCATATGGCCCTTCAGGGCCGCCTTAGCTCAGTAGGTTAGAGCGCTTGATTGTGGATCAAGAGGTCCCCCGTTCGAGCCGGGGAGGCGGTACCATAGCTCTAGGTTTTGTCAGAACGATTTCACCACTCACATTGGCGAGATGCTCAGACTTTAAGCACTGTCATCAAACTAAAAGGTGCGTGGGTCGGCCGGGTGAATTGCGCCTCCGTCGTTAAATGAAGCCTGGGACACACTGCCACGATTGGGCAATGATCTACGGGCGCTCGGTTGTGCCTGGCTCATGGATCTGCACGAAGACTATAACATGCCCAAACACTCACAGTTGTCATGTGCAAAGCCAAGGTCGTTGTCACAAGACAAACACGCGTCATGGTGCTTGGGATCTAGAAAGTACCTGCCCTGAGCTCCAGTTCGGTTTGATCTGACGTACCTGAGACGTTTGGGCTTATCGCGAAAGGATTTCATCCATTTGTGACTTGACTGAAGAACGCAGAACAAGGTCCGTTAGGGCATGCGTCGCATTCTTACCTTAGCCCTTGCTGTATGGGCTGCATTCGTGGGCACCATGACCTCCTCCAAGGCCATGGAAGTTGATCTAGAGCTGGTTCTGCTTGTCGATGTGTCCCGTTCTATGACGGAGCGCGAACTTGAAATCCAAAGGCAAGGCTATGCCGCTGCTTTGCGTTCGGACCAAGTCTATCACGCAATCCAGTCGGGCCTCTTGCAACGGATTGCGCTGACATATGTCGAATGGGCTGGCACGCAGGAGGTGATCGTCGACTGGAGCGTTATCGAGACCCGCGGAGATCTGGAACACTTCGCGGATGCGCTGACTGTGCGGTTCGATCCGACCTTGCGTCGCACGTCAATCTCTGAAGCTTTGATCTACGGTGCGGCGATGATCGAAAGCAATGCGTTTGAGGGTCTGCGCAGAGTGATTGACGTGTCTGGCGACGGGCCAAACAACCTGGGCAGACCGGTCTTGCTGGCGCGTAACGCAGTCTTATCAAAGTCGATCATAATAAACGGGCTTCCTCTCATGACCCGCGAGGGGTTGGGAGGTTTGTGGCATCTCGAAGATCTGGACGTCTATTACGAGAACTGCGTCACCGGCGGGCCCGGGTCCTTCGTTATTCCTGTTCTTGATTGGCGGGACTTCGCGGAAGCGGTGCGCCGAAAACTGGTGCTCGAGATTGCCTCGACCTCTGAGCCCGCAGGTATTATCCCTGCCCAATACTCGGCGCCGATGCCCTCAGACTATGATTGTATGATAGGCGAAAAGATCTGGGATCAGTATCAAGACTATTGGAGTGAGCCCTGAGACGCGCCTGCACATTGGCTCAATCGCGCTGCCGAGCGGTCTAATAGCTCATGTTTTTAGCCGTTGTCCTTCGACGGAACCAATGAACTAAAAAGTCCAAACTTCGGCGTGCGTTCCGTTTGGCTTTCGTTGAAGCAACCCGCAAACGACCAGACCACGCACCGCCTCTATCACTCAACCTGAATGGTTTGGCGAAGCTCTTGGCTTTCGCGATCAAAGATCAGGATTTGATCGTCCTTAGTGACCACCGCATACCAATCGCCACCTTGGGTGAAGGCCACAGGTGTGCTGCCATCTGGCAAGACAATCTCGTCAGGCAGCTCTGGCCCAAAGGCATCAGAGAAACGGATGACAAACAACACGACGATCACTATGAACCCCAAAACCATCGTTGCGGTGAGGATTGTCACAAGCCAACGCAGGTATTTGACGGTGCCGGGATCGACCGGCGAAGGATGAGGGCTGTCTGCCATGGGGGGACCCCCGCTGAGCTTTCGGATATCGGCGATGCCGCCGCCGCGCCTTGATAAGGCGCTTTCCCGCGATGTGCCAGAGGGGGCAGCACTGTCTCGCACGCGTTTGGCGCGGCTGATCGGCGAAGGGTTTGTGCGCCTGAATGGGGCTGTCGTGGTCGATGCCAAGGTCCGCGTCTCAGAAGGAGATCTGATCGAAATTGACGTGCCCGTGGCGCAGGAAACCGAGATTGTAGCGCAAGCCATCGCGATCGAGATCATGTTTGAAGATGACGATCTGATTGTCGTCAACAAACCTGCCGGGATGGTCGTGCACCCGGCCCCTGGCACGCCGGACAACACGCTTGTGAACGCGCTACTCCATCATTGCGGTGACAGCTTGTCAGGCGTTGGCGGGGAAAAGCGCCCCGGCATTGTGCATCGGATTGATAAGGATACAAGTGGCCTTTTGGTGGCGGCGAAAAGTGATCGTGCGCATCATGCTTTGGCGGCGCAGTTCGAAAAACACAGCGTGGACCGCGTCTATTCGGCTGTCGTCTACGGCGCGCCTGACATTGGCGATCCCCGCTTGCGCGGTCTTAGGGGTGTTGCCTCAGAGCCCGGGAGCATCGTCAAAGTGACAACGCATCTGGCCCGTCACAAAACGGACCGGCAAAAACAGGCCGTTCTCTTTGGCGGTGGTCGCCATGCCGTGACCCGTATCAATGTTGTGGAGACCTTTGGCGCACCGCCAGCGGTGTCCTTGGTTGAGTGCCGGCTGGAGACAGGTCGGACTCATCAGATCCGAGTGCACTTGGCCTATCTTGGTCATGGCCTTGTTGGGGATCCGGTTTATGGCGGGCGACGAAAGATCAAAACGAGTGCTCTCTCTCAGCCGTCCAATGACGCCATCATGCAATTCTCACGCCAGGCGTTGCACGCGCGGGTTTTGGGGTTTGTGCATCCGGTGACATCAGAGCATCTCCGATTTGAGGCGCCGTTGCCAGTCGATATGGAATGTTTGATCGGGCTTTTGCGAGGCTGAAAACGCTTATGTAATAGGGTGCACGCTTGCGTGAGCGGCCTGTCACAATGCTGGCGGTATGCGATTGTGTGCTTATCTAACTCTTTATCTGATTAGGTCACCTCGGTTGAAATCGGGTTTTGAGGATCTTATCTTGAATGTTAAGCGTCGAAACATTGAGTTTTTAAAAGGGCGTTGAGCTAAAGGACACAGGGCAATGGCGAACTATGCAAATCTTCCCGCACCGACCCCAGAGGGTGGTCTGAACCGGTATTTGCAACAAATCCGAAAGTTTCCGCTCTTGGAGCCGGAAGAAGAGTACATGCTGGCCAAGCGGTGGGTTGAGGAACAAGACACTCAGGCCGCGCACCAGATGGTCACAAGCCACCTTCGTTTGGCGGCCAAGATTGCCATGGGCTATCGCGGCTATGGGTTGCCGCAGGCGGAAGTGATTTCCGAGGCGAATGTGGGCCTCATGCAGGCTGTGAAGCGGTTTGACCCTGAAAAGGGCTTCCGTTTGGCCACTTATGCGATGTGGTGGATCCGCGCGAGCATTCAGGAATACATTCTGCGCAGCTGGTCGATGGTCAAGCTGGGCACGACGAGTGCGCAAAAGAAGCTGTTCTTCAACCTGCGCAAAGCCAAATCCCGCATCGGTGCATTGGAAGAGGGCGACATGCGCCCTGAGAACGTGGCGCGGATCGCCCATGATCTTGGCGTGACCGAAGCTGACGTGATCTCAATGAACCGGCGTATGTCCGGCGGTGATGCCTCGCTCAACGCCACTATCGGCACAGACGAAGACAGTGCCATGCAGTGGCAGGATTGGCTGGAAGATGAAGATGCCGATCAGGCGGGCGACTATGAGAAGAAAGACGAGCTCGAAGCGCGCCGCGCTTTGCTGGCGGAAGCTATGGATGTGTTGAACGATCGCGAAAAGGATATCCTGACTCAACGCAGGTTGAGCGATACGACAGTGACCCTGGAAGAGCTTAGTGGCCAGTATGATGTCAGCCGTGAGCGCATTCGTCAGATTGAGGTTCGTGCATTCGAAAAGCTTCAGAAGCGCATGCGCAGTCTGGCGCAAGAGAAGGGGATGCTGGCTTCGGCCTAGGCTTTCCCCACATGATTTGAGACGGGCTCGGTCTGACCGGGCCCGTTTTTTTGCGCGTGAGGGGCGCTCTGGAAGGCCTGGGCACAAGATCGGAGGATGTCTTAGCAGAAAGTAACGTCTACTGTGTGGGGGCTTTTGTGGTTGGAAATGTCCCTCAGGATGTCGGTTGTGCGCGGGACCATTGTTTGCGATCGACCTTGTCTATCGCAAGTCCGACAACGACAATCGCAGCCGTGGCTTTCCCTCCAACGTCCGATCACGAGCGCAATGAGAGGTATCTATGTGGCGCTAGACTTTCCATTGATTGAATGTATATTCAATCAAAATTGCAGAACCCCTGAGCAAGTCCAAATGGAGGGAAGAATGAAAATTAAGATTGCAAGATTGGCGGCGGCGGCACTCCTGGCGATGTCCACAACGTCTGCCTTTGCCGCTGGCATGAGCGACGCGGAGTTCACAAACACGCATGTGGGCAAATGCGTCACCTATAAGGGGCCCAGCGACGGGGTTCAGTGTTATCAGGCGAACGGCACCGCGACCTATGATGACACAAGCTATGGAAAAGACAGCGGAACGTGGACGTTTTCAAACGGGCAGTTCTGCGTGAAATGGTCCAAAGAGTCGGGCACTGCTTGCACGGTGTATGAGAGCAATGGTGGCGGTCAGTTCTCTGGCGGTGGGTATACCTGGACCGTCAACTGACGCGCCTAGGCATTTAAAAATGATTGCGCGGTCGCCAACCTTGGGGTGCGTCCGCGTTTTTCTTGCAAATCGGCGGTGACTTCTCATTCTGCTTACATCTGAGCCGAAGGAGGCGTCTATGCACGCGATTGCAGATACGCAGCAACTGCTGTCCGATGGGGTGATCACGCAAGACCAAAAGCGTGAGATCGAGGCGCGCGCGCGCGAAACGATGGTCAGCCTCGCGATCAACGCGGTGCTGTGTTTCGGGATTATTGCGGCCACGGCAGGGCTGATCTTTTGGCTGGCGGATGCGCTGTATGTGGCTGTCTTCGGTGCTTTGGCCTTTGCGGGTGGCTTGGTCATACTGGCGCGCAGCAGTGAGACCTATCGCATGTTTGGCAATGCCGCCGCGCTGATCGGTGCGGGTATGCTGATCGGCGGGGCCGCTGTGGAACTGCTCAGCGCCTACGAAGATCAGGCGCATTGGGTGCTCTTGCTCTTGGGCGCCTTTGTGGCGGGTGGGGCTTTTTTCGCATGGAAGCGGATGCAGACCGCGCGGTTTGTCACGGGCGCACTTCTTCTGATGGGGGTAGCGGCGCATCTGGGCGGGCTGGCCTTGCTTTTGATCGCCTATGATACATCCGGCGTCCTCGTGGCGCTGAGTTATCTCTATGCTGCAGCCGTGATGCTCATTGCAGGCCTGATGACCGATGTCCGCTTGGTCACGGCCGCAGCCGTCGTGCCATTTGCCCAAGCGCTCGACACCGGGACGTTTTATTTCCATGCAGCCTACGTGTTTTACTCCCCCGAGCCGACGCTATCGATCGTGCAAATGGCTGTTTTGGTCATCATCTGCCTGTGGATTGCGCGGCACTGGCCGGAACGTGTGGCCCGACACGCGCGTGTGCTGGCTGTGCTCGGTTTCGTTGTGGGCAATCTCTGCGCGCTCGTGGGCTCGCTTTTTGGGGACTATGTGGGCGAAACCGTTTGGGGCCCTCCCCGTTGGAGGGAAACAGATATGGAATGGGAAGAGTATGAGGCCTTGCGAGACGCCTTCCAGGCAACCGCCCTCTATATCTCAGACAATGTCTACGCCGTGCTTTGGGCCGGTTTGTTAATAGCGGCTTTCTCATACGCGGCGTTTCGGGCCAATCGCGGTATGTTCAACACGGCGATGACATTTGCGGCCATTCACGGCTACACCCAGCTCTTTGAAAGCTTCGGAGACGAACCGTTGGCCTATGTCATAGGCGGGTTGGCCGCGATCCCGCTCGCCTGGGGTATGTGGCGATTGAACGGATGGATCACGGCCCGGCAAAGCCCAGCCTAGCCCTCCATCCCCTCCAACTCGTCAATGAAGCGGGAGATCATGCTGAGGCCCTTGTCCCAGAAGGCAGGGTCGGATGCGTCGAGGCCAAATGGCGCCAGCAGCTCTTTGTGGTGCTTTGATCCACCCGCGCGCAGCATGTCGAAGTACTTCTCCTGAAAGCCCTCCGGGTTTTCCTCGTAGACCGCATAAAGCGCATTCACGAGACCGTCACCAAAGGCGTACGCGTAGACGTAGAAGGGCGAGTGGACGAAGTGCGGGACATAGGCCCAGAAGGTCTCGTAGCCGTCCATGAATTCAAACGCCGGGCCGAGGCTTTCGCCCTGCACCGACATCCAGAGCGCGCCGATATCTTCCGGCGTCAGTTCCCCCTCGCGGCGGGCGGCATGGAGTTTGCATTCAAAGTCGTAGAACGCGATCTGGCGTATGACCGTGTTGATCATATCCTCGACCTTGCCGGCCAGCAGGACCTTGCGTTCGGTATCAGAAGCGGCGTTATCCAGCATTTTCTGGAAGGTCAGCATTTCGCCAAAGACGCTGGCTGTTTCCGCCAGGGTCAGCGGTGTGGAGGAGAGCAATTCGCCCTGACCAGCGGCCAACACCTGATGAACGCCGTGCCCAAGCTCATGGGCCAGCGTCATGACATCGCGCGGTTTCCCCAGATAGTTGAGCATGACGTAGGGGTGCACATCGGTGACGGTCGGATGGGCAAATGCGCCCGGTGCCTTGCCGGGCTTGACGCCTGCATCGATCCAGCCTTTGGTGAAAAACGGCTCGGCCAGGTCGCCCATGCGAGGGTCAAAGGCGGTGTACGCATCCATGACCATGCCCTGCGCCGTCGGCCAGTCGACCGTGCGGGTGTCTTCGATTGGCAGGGGCGCGTTGCGATCCCAAACCTGCATCTTGTCGAGGCCCAGCCACTTGCGTTTTAGTTCGTAATATCTGTGGCTTAGCTTGGGGTATGCGGCCACGACGGCGTCGCGCAGGGCATCGACAACCTCGGCTTCGACGTGGTTCGACAGGTGCCGCGCTGTCTGGGCTGTAGGCATGTCGCGCCAACGGTCGAGCACCTCTTTTTCCTTGGCACCGGTGTTGTGAACGCGCGAAAAGATCCGGATGTTTTCACCAAAGACGCGGGCCAGTTCGCGGGCGGCGGCCTCGCGTTTGGAACGGTCCTGTTCGGTTAGGTAGTTGAGGGTTGCCTCAAGGCCCTGTGTTTCACCATCGACCTCGAAAGTGAGGCCCGCGATGGTTTCATCAAAGAGCCGCTCCCAGGCGTCGCCCACGACGCCGAGATCATGGAGGAACTTTTCCAGCTCGTCGGACAGCTGGTGGGGCTTCATGGCGCGGATGCGATCGAGGACGGGCTTGTAGCGTGCGAGGGCGTCGTTCTCGGCCAGCATGGCGGCCAGAGCGTCATCTTCTAGGCGGTTGAGTTCCAAGGTGAAAAACACCAGCGGCGTGGTGAAGGCGTTGATCTTTTCCTGACAGTCCGAGAGGAACTTCGTCCGTCCGCCATCGGTGGTGAGCTGGTAATAGCGCAAGCCTGCGAATGACATGATGCGGCCTGCGATGCCTGAGATTTTCTCATTGCGCTCAATGCATTTGAGCAATTCGGTGGCGTCGAGATCAGCGAGCTTGCCCTCGTAGTCCGACGCAAATGCCGCGCACTCCCTTTCGAGCCAGTCCAGATCCCGCGTGAGCTCCGGAGCACCCTCGCCCGAATAGAGATCGCTGAGATCCCATTCCGGCAGATTGCCGAGACCGTCCGCGCCGGTGCTGGGGTTGGCATCAAAGACGGGGTGAGGGGCATGCATCATGGAGCGGTCCTTTGTTTTGCTTTGTCAGAGATAGGCTGTGGAGAGGGGAGGCTCAAGGCGCTGATTTTCGGTGTCTGTATGACGTCGGTATTGCGTCAGTATTGAATCGGAGGGCACGGGGTGATCCGATCTTGACCAAGTTGCGCGCAGAGCGATGTTTTTGACGGGTCACTTGGAAGACCTCTCGCCCGGGTTTTCCCGTGGTCTTGTCTTTTCTGTCCCGAGAGATCAGGCTTTGGCGGCGCGCGCCCAGTTAGACAGCATCGGTTGAAACACACATGTCCGGATACATTCTTTACGGCTATCCCGCGTCCGGCTCTGGCGCGGTTGAGGTGGCATTGGTGGCGGCAAACATTCCCTTCGAGATGAAGGACCTTGACCCGGATGCGGGAGAGCTGGAGAGCGAGGCGTTTCTAGCGATCAACCCGCGCGGTCAGGTGCCGACGCTGATCCATCCGGACGGGTCGGTTATCACCGAAGTACCCGCCATTCTGCTGCATCTGGCGGATGCCCATCCGGGCTGTGGGTTGGCGCCGCAGCCCGGCAGCAGCGCCCGCGCGCAGCATGACCGATGGCTCGCCTTTGCCCATGCCAATTGTTACGAGGGCGTTCTCCGCCTATTTTACTCGGACCGCTACACGACCGATCCTGCGCAGGCCGAGCTGGTTAGCAAAGCCGCCCTGGCCTACGTCATCCGGCATTTGAACATGATGGCGGATGGGATGGGGACCGGCCCTTTCATGTTCGGCGAGTATCCCATGGCGGTGGACTACCTCGTGTGGATCATGACCACATGGTTGGTGGACGAAGACCTCAGCGATCTTGATCCCAAGATTTTGGCCTTGGGAGAGGCATTGGCGGCGCGGCCTGACCTCAAAGAGGTGGCCGCGCGCAATACCGAATAGGTGAGGCGCCTCTAGCCGTAGGCGGCGAGCATCTCGCGTAGGTCTTCGATTGTGTTGGCTTCCTGAACGGGTTTGTCCTGCCGCCAGCGTTTCATGCGTGGAAAGCGCAGGGCGACGCCGGATTTGTGGCGGGTGGAGGGCTGGATGCCCTCGAAGGCAATCTCAAACACATGCTCGGCTTTCACCTGCCGAACCGGGCCAAAGCGCTGCAGGGTGTTTTTGCGCACCCAGGCGGTGATCTGGCGAAATTCAGCGTCGGTGAGGCCGGAATAGGCCTTGGCGAAGGGGACAAGCTCGTTGCCATCGCGCACGGCGAAGGTGAAATCGGTGAAGAGATTGGCGCGGCGGCCATGGCCTTGCTGCGCGTAGATCATGACGGCGTCGATCGTGAGGGGATCGAGCTTCCATTTCCACCAATCGCCTTTTTTGCGGCCTGTGTGATAGGGGCTAGAGAGGCGTTTGAGCATGAGGCCCTCGGCGCGCTCGTCTCTCGCTTTCGCGCGAGTCTCGCTGAGGCTGGTCCAGCTGTCGAACGTTAGGCGAGGCGATGGGCGCAGGGGGGCCTCAGGCGGGAGGTCTGTCAGCAGTGTGTCGAGGCGCGTGCGGCGCTCGGCCATGGGATGCGCGCGGAGGTCTTCGCCGCCTTCTTCTAGGAGATCATACGCAAGCAGTATGACGGGGGCGTCTTTGAGCAGTTTCTTCGGGACCGTTTTGCGCCCGATGCGTTTTTGCAGATCGTTGAAGGGCAGGGGGGCCTCATCCCGCCAGGCGAGGATTTCCCCGTCGAGGACGGTGCCTGACGGCAGAAAGTCGACGGCACGGGCAAGCTCCGGGAAGCGGTCGGTCATCAGCTCTTCGCCGCGTGACCAGGTGAAATGCTGGCCTTCGCGCAGGATGAGCTGGCCGCGAATGCCGTCCCATTTCCATTCAGCGAGCCAGTCCTCGGGCGTGCCGAGATCCTCTGGTTTCATGTCGTCGAGACCGTAGGCGAGGCAGAACGGGTAGGGGCGGGAGAGATCGGCGGTTTTGTCCTCAGTCTCGATGAGAGTCGTCCAAGACGTGGTTTCTGGTGTCCAGTCGCCCATCAGGCGGTGCGCCAGTTCGGCTTCATCGCGGTCGGTGGCTTGGGCGAGGGCGCGGGTCATGAGCTTGCGGCTGATCCCGACGCGAAATCCGCCAGTGAGGAGCTTGTTGAAGACGAGGCGCTCGAGCGCGTCCATGCGGTTCCAGGCGTCGAGGATCGCGGTTTTGCGGCCCTCTTCTTCCTGGGCGTCGAGGCTGCGAAGATGGGTGATCCACTCTGCGAGGCCCTGATCATGGCTTTTGGTGGCGTCGGGTAGGACGAGGGCGATGGTCTCGGCCAGGTCGCCCACGATGGGGTAGGCCTCTTCAAAAAGCCACAGCGGGATGCCGGCGCGTTCGGCGGCCCATTCGCGCAGTTTTGTCGTGGTGATGGCGCGGCGGGGGCGGCGGCCTGAGAAGAGTGCAATGGTCCAGAGACGATCTGCATCGGGTGCGGTGCGGAAATAATCTGCGAGGGCCGCGACCTTGGTGTTGGTTTTGGTGGTTTGGTCAATGAGGCCGTAGAGGGCGGCGAAGTCTTTCATGCAGCCTCGCCCGAGTTGTCATCGTTACTGCCATCGCTGCTATCGGAAGGGTCATCGAGCGTTTCGCCGGTGAATTCGGTGGGCACGATGTGGGCATCAAAGCCTTGCTCGGTGAGCCAGCGAGAGAAGATCTCCGTATAGCCGTGGGTGACGAAGATTTTCTCGGCGCCGGTTTCGGCGATGGCCGTGTTTAGGCCGGTCCAATCCGCATGATCTGAGATGACAAAGCCGCGGTCGACCGCGCGGCGGCGACGGACACCGCGCAGCCGCATCCAACCGCTTGCAAAACTGGTGGAGGCGGGGCGGAAGCGGCGGGCCCAGGTGGAGCCGAGTGCACTGGGCGGAGCCATGACAATGGCGCCCGGATGGTCGGCCGCCTTGAGGCTGGGGGTGACGTGGATGGTGCCGGGGAGCGGGATGCCCTGGGCACGCATGACGGCATTGGTGTTCTCAATGGCGCCATGGGTGAGAATGGGGGCGATGTCTGGGTTGAGGAGGGTGAGCACGCGCTGGGCTTTGCCCAGGGAATAGGCGCCGAGGAGAGAGAATTTGCCGTCGCGGGCGTTGCTGGCCCACCAGTCGTTGATCTGACGGGCGATCTCGGCCTCTGGCAGCCAGTTGAAAACCGGCAGGCCAAAGGTGCATTCAGAGATGAAGGCGTGGCAGCGGATGGGCTCAAACGGGGTGGAGAGCGCGTCTGCGTCGGTTTTGTAGTCGCCCGAGACGACCCAGACCTCGCCATCCACCTCGACGCGAATTTGAGCGCTGCCGGGCACGTGGCCTGCGGGGTGGAAGGAGACGCTCGCCCCTCCTATCCGTCGGGTCTCGCCGTAGGCCACGGTGTCGAGCGTGATCTGGCCAAGACGGTGGTGCATCACAGGGGCCGCGATATCTGTGCTGAGGTAGTGCGCGTGACCTGGGCGCGCGTGATCGGAATGGCCATGGGTGATCAGCGCGCGATCCACAGGGCGCCAGGGATCGATGAAGAAATCACCGGCGGGGCAGTAGATGCCTTGGGGTTTGAATTCCAGAACCATGGCGGAAGGGTAGAGCAGTGAGCGCTCAGCGCCAGAGGGATCACGCGTTGAGGTAGTGCTCTGCCAGCATGTGGGAGATGCGCAGGCGGGTGGCCTCATCCTCCATCAGCAATTCGTGCTTGCCGCCTGGCTCTATATGGAGCGTGCCGTTTGGCCAGTTGGCCATGCGCGCCTTGACCCGGTCTTGGCGGATGATGCCCTCTTCGCTGCCCATGATTGTGAGGCAGGGGAGGTTTGGCACGGGGCTGGTCACCAGGACGCGTATTTCAAGGAGCGCCTCATAGAGCCAGCGAAAGCTGGGCGCGCCCAGTTGTAGCTCTGGATGGGCGCTGAGTTGATCGCGCATCAGCTGGTACATGTCTGCCGCGCGGGTGAGGCCGTTGGTCTCAAAGGGCTCTGTCATGATGTAGGATTTGGCGCCGGTGGTTGTCGGTGGGTAGAGGTGATCGACGCCAAACGCACGCGCCAGCCAGCAGAGGCTCCACATCACCGGTTTCATCACCGCAGAGGTTTGAATGCCCCACATCGGGCCGCTGAAGACTGCTGCTTTGAAATCAGAGCGCTCCATTATAGCGCGCAGGCCGATGGCGCCGCCCATGGAGTGGCCGAGGACGAACCATGGCTTGGGCATGTCGCCCCCGTGTTCGAGCATGGCGTCGAGATCAAGCTGATAGTCGCTGAAATGCGCGACATGGCCGGACATCGGGTCTTTGACCAGGCGATCTGCGATGCCTTGGCCGCGCCAATCGATGGCCAGAGAGCTGAGGCCGTGTTTGGCAAACTCGGTCGCGACCAGGCTGTATTTTTCGACGTATTCGGTGCGGCCGGGGAGCAGGAACACTGTCCCTTTGGCCTCCCCATTTTCCTGAGGCGTATGGGCAGCCCAAACGCCTACGCGCAGGCGGACGCCGTCACTTGCCTTTATCCAAGACGCCCGGGGCGCATCTGTCCCGGGCGTGATCTCTGCAAAATACGGGGCGGGGTCGCTCACGTAGTGGTCTTAGGCCAGCGCGCTGCCGAGCTTCATGGCGGCGCCCATGTCGCCATCAACGGTCAGTTTGCCCTGCATGAAGGCGGATGTGGGATCCATGTCGCCGTCGATGATGGCCTGGAAGGTGTCGCTATCCGCGGTCAGGGTAACGTCGGCTTCGTCATCAGCCGCGCGCACGCCGTCTGCGTCAACTGTGATAGCGCCTTCGTCTTCGATGACGAATTTGGCGGAGCCGTCAAAGCCGCCGCCGAGTTTCTCGGTCAGCGCGGCAACGGCGCTGGTGATCATGTCACTCATAGGAAAATCCTCTTTTAATTCTCAACTCGGGCTTTGATTCCCGGTCAGGACAGTTACATTCTACCGTGTTATGCCCATCAAGCTGTCTTTTCTCAAATGTACCGTCGCGTCGTTTTTGGCAATTGCTGTCTTTGCAGGCCCGGTTTGGGCTGTGAATGAGGCTAAGCTCGACGATCTTTACATGCAACTGCGCGATGCCGAGCGCGATGAGGCGATCCGCCTGGCCCGCGAAATTGAGAGGGAGTGGTCGAATTCCGACTCGCCTGCGATGAACCTGCTGCTGAAACGGGGATCAGATGCGATGGAAGCGGGCGATCTGGAGGCCGCGCTCAACCACTTCACGGCCCTGACGGATCATGCCCCTGACTTTGCCGAAGGCTGGCACCGCCGCGCCTTGGTTTTTGTCGCGATGGAGATGTATGGCCCTGCCGTGGCGGATCTGGAGCGCGTGCTTGAGGCCCGGCCCCGCCACTACGAGGCCATTGCGACGCTTGGCGGCATTCTCATTCAGATCAACAAGCCTGAACTGGCCAAGGAGGCCTTTGAAGACGTTCTGGCCATTCACCCGCACCACCCGGATGTCACCGAGGCGCTTGATGTGATCGGCCCCGACGTGGGCGGTACCGCACTCTAATCTCTAAGCGAGGCGCGAATGGCTGAGCCGTCAAGAACCCTTGGGGTTCTGGGTCCGACGAACACGGGCAAAACCCACTACGCCATTGAACGGATGCTGGGCTATCGCACCGGTGTGATTGGCTTGCCGCTGCGCCTTTTGGCGCGGGAGGTCTATGACAAGATCGTCGCGCTCAGGGGGCCATCAGTGGTGGCGCTGGTGACCGGGGAAGAACGCATTGTGCCGGAACGCGCGCAATACTGGGTCTGCACGGTTGAGGCGATGCCGGAAGGCATGGGCGCGGATTTTGTCGCCGTGGATGAAATCCAACTCTGTGCCGATCCGGAAAGAGGGCATGTATTCACAGACCGGCTCTTGCGGATGCGCGGGCATAAGGAAACGCAGTTTCTGGGTGCATCCGCCATGCGCGGTGTCATCGCCGATCTGGTGCCAGGGATTGAATTTGTCGGCCGTCAGCGGATGTCGCAACTGGCCTATACCGGCTCACGCAAGATCCCGAAACTGCCGCCGAGGAGTGCCATCGTCGGCTTTTCGGTGGAGAACTGCTATGCGATCGCCGAGCTTATTCGCCGACAGAAAGGGGGCGCGGCAGTGGTGATGGGCGCGCTGTCGCCGCGGACACGCAATGCGCAGGTCGAGCTCTATCAGAACGGAGAAGTGGATTATCTGGTGGCGACAGATGCCATCGGCATGGGTCTCAACCTGGACATTGATCACGTGGCGTTTTCCGGGCTGACCAAATTCGATGGCCGCCGGATGCGCGGGCTGATGCCCAACGAGCTGGCGCAGATCGCAGGGCGCGCGGGACGCGGCATGTCGAACGGCACCTTTGGTGTGACCGGCGAGGCGCCGCCTTTGCACGAGGAGGTGGCCCAGGCCATTGTCGATCATCGTTTTGCGCCGATCCAAAAACTGGAATGGCGCAATGCGGCGCTGAACTTGGGCAATCTGGACGGGCTCATTGCCTCGCTTGAGGAAAAACCCATTGATCGCAAACACAAGGTTGCTGATCGTCTGGCCCGGGCGCGAGAGGCAGATGATCTTATCGCACTCAAAACGCTTGCTGCGCAGCCGGAGGTGCGCGCGCGTGCATCAGACGGGACGTCGATCAAACTCTTGTGGGAGGTCTGCCGCGTTCCCGATTTTCGTGGTATAAGTCATGCAGAACATGCGGGACTACTCGAGACGCTCTATAGCGATTTGCACCAGCACGGCGAAGTGTCGGAAGACTGGTTTGCCCGTCAGGTCCGCCGGATCGACCGGCCTGACGGTGACATCGACACTTTGTCCAAACGATTGGCATATATCCGCACTTGGACCTATGTCGCGCAACGCAAAGGCTGGATCCGCGACGAAAGGCATTGGCGAGAGGCGACGCGCGCTGTAGAAGACCGCCTGTCAGATGCGCTGCATGATGCGCTGACGAAACGGTTTGTGGACAGGCGCACCTCGGTGCTCTTGCGTCGGTTGAAGCAAAAGGAGGCCATGGTGGCCGAAGTGAACGACAGCGGTGAAGTGACGGTCGAGGGCGAGTTTGTCGGCCGTTTGGACGGGTTCCGCTTCATTCAGGATAAGGCTGGTGCGGGTCAGGAAGCCAAGGCTCTGGCGCAGGCCAGCCTGCAGGCGCTGGCTCCGTATTTCAACCTCCGAGCGGACCGGTTTTACAATGCACCGGACACGGAGATCGATTTCACCGAACAGGGCGGTCTGATGTGGGGGGAATACGCTATTGGCAAGCTGACAGCCGGTGCTGATCCTCTCAAACCGGTGGCCGTGGCCTTTGTCGATGATGTAGCGGGCAGTGACGTGGCGCAAAAAGTGCAGCGCCGCCTGCAGCACTTCATAGATCGCAAGGTGGCCACGCTTTTCGAGCCCTTATTCAATATCTCGAAAGACGAGACCCTCACTGGATTGTCGCGCGGCTTTGGGTTTCAGATGGTGGAAAACCTGGGCGTTATTCCGCGCGGCGCCGTGGCCGACGACGTCAAAGCGCTTGATCAGGATGCGCGGGCGGTTCTGCGCAAACACGGCGTGCGGTTTGGCCAGTTCACGATTTTCATGCCGCTGCTGCTGAAGCCCGCGCCAACGCGATTGCGTCTGGTTTTGTGGTCTCTGGCTAAGGGCTTGCAAGAGTTTCCTGAAGCGCCCCCACCTGGTCTTGTGACCGTGCCGGCCGGTGCGCCGGGTGACAGCCCGGATGGATACTTTGCCATGGCCGGGTATCGCGCGGCAGGCGAGCGGGCGATCCGCATCGACATGCTGGAACGGCTCGCGGACATGTTGCGCGTAGAAGACAGCCGGGGTGGATTTGAAGCCAAGCCCGACATGCTGTCGATCACGGGCATGACGCTTGAGCAGTTTGCAGATTTGATGCAAGGGCTGGGCTACAAAGCGGACCGGGGCGAGCGGGAGAAAGTCCGCGTGCCGCCCGAGGCTGCGGCGCATGAGGGTGCTAAAGAGGGCACGGAAACCACGGATCAAGCGGCAGAGCCGCAGGTGCAGAATGAGACAGAGGCAGAGGCAGAAACCGTTGCTGAGCCCGTCGCAGAGACGGTCTCTGAGCCGGTTTCAGACCCGGCACCGATGGTTGAACCGATTGATGCACCGACTGATGAACCGACTGATGCACCGGATGTCGGCCCTGAGATTGAGGTCTTTTACACCTTCACTTGGGGTGGCCGAAAGCCAAAC
>ERZ1740070.799-NODE-799-length-20713-cov-10.830865_pt1 | contig 20713 bp, 23 predicted proteins | sample MGYA00581734_ERZ1740070 | MGnify/ENA primary metagenome ERZ1740070 (study PRJEB43018, sample SAMN04849744) | marine metagenome | isolation source: floating plastic debris | place: Pacific Ocean | collected 2008-09-01 | study: EMG produced TPA metagenomics...
TATTGGTGACACTTCTGCTTTGCAAACCCAGTGACATTTCTACTTGGTTGCAACAAAATTTGTTCGCATTTTGTTCTGACAAAGTAACGCACAAAATCATGCTCTACCATTGGGAATTTGTACCGTAGCATTTTTTCCGCTTTGCCCACTAAGGTTGCCCCTGCCTACCCTTTCAAAGAGCGATTCGGTTTGCCAAAGTTGCTCTGCACTACAGGAAAGCATTCGGCTCGGCCTTCGCGACCGAGACGCGCGAGAAAAAAACCGCCTCAAGGCCTAGCGGCAGATGTTTCACAAATGCATGCAGTGCACCGAGATTTGGCGCTCGGGCAAACAACGCCGCTACTTCAACCAACCGCATCTACAACTCGAAGCGCAGACGTTCGACCACCGGCCACCTAAGCCCTATCACATTCGACCACCGAACCGAGAAAGATTTAGTCGCCGTCTAAGAAGCAGACCGCAGGCAACCGTGCCACGTAAGTTCTCTGTTCGTTCGGCTCAACCTGACCTTAAAGACATCTAATTGCGATAAACCCAAGATAGACCAAGGCCCGTACAGGCACTATACATCCAAATGATATCAACCGCCTTGTGGGGCAAATTAGGGTGGTAAGTCCTTCAAATTTGCTGCCTAACTTGATGCAAATTTGACATGACCAAAACTAAGTTGCCCGATGCAAACACGCACTTCACCGAGATTGGCAAACGTCTGCGAGCACATCGCACTGGGCGGGGACTAACCCCCGAAGCACTCGCATCGCGTCTCGGGATCTCCCGTGCCGCTCTGTACCGGGCCGAAAAGGGCGAGATCGCAAAGATCGAGATGCTCACGGCAATTTCGAAAGAGTTAGCGGTCTCGCTGCCCACGCTGCTTGGTGTTGGGATCGAATATCTGCCCAACGCCCCCGCATTTTTCGAGCGCATGCGACAGCTCGAAGAAAATTGCAACCAGATCATTGGAGTCTTTTCTCCGGTGTCCTACCTGCTCACGTCTGACAACTACGAAGGAATGTTGCACAAGTTCCTGAAGGACGCGCCCGGCACTAATGTCGAGACTATTGAAACCACCTTGAGACTACTGAAGACTCGCAAGGAGAACTTCCGCAAGCGCAAGCCGCTAATCGCTTCGATAGTTTCGATCCCTAGCTTGCAGGGCTTCCTGCAAGGCCATGCTAACCATAATTATGATGTCTCGGAAGAGGAGCAGAAATTGCGACAGGATGCCGCCGTGGAGGAGGTGCGCCACATCGCCGGGATGCTGCGGGATCAGCCGATCGGTGTGCAAATAGGTGTCGCCCGAGTTCCAATCCCCAGCACCAGCTTTCAAATTATGCGCAGCGACGTGTCCGCGGCGCTGACGATTAGCCCCTTCCGGCTTGGGCAGCAGCCGAACATTGGTATCGGCGTTGGACTTGTCACACAGGCACCAGAGGCCCTGAAACTGCATGAAGAGATCGCACAAACCTTATGGGACAACTCCTTGAAAGGTGCCCAGGCGGCGGCCGAGATCGACAGGCTGATCGAACGTGCTGCCGAATCTTGAGGCGTCATCACTCCGCGGAACCTGCCAAAGGTGACAATTCGGTCGGAGCCGCCACCAAATAGTCTCAGAAATAGGACATTGGTTGACAGATTTGCATAAAATAGTCATTTTTTAAGCTCCTATGGGAGTATCAAAATGGAAACAATGTACATCAAAAGCCGATCTACCCTTACAACTGCGGCGGCTATCTTTATCGGTTTTTGGGCGGCAACTGCCAGTTTTGCACAGGACTACGTGGCGCGCATCGGCCACTTGGAATCCGATCTGCAATCGCGCCACGTCGCCCTCGAGAAGGTTGCGGCAACTGTCAACGCGGAGACCGGTGGCGCGGTAGAGTTCCAGCTTTTCCCGCAGGGCCAGCTGGGCGGACAAAGGGAAATGACCGAGGCCGTCCAGCTTGGCGCGCTGGAGGCAACGGTGGCGCCCGCGGCCTTCCTCGGCGGGTTCAACCCTGCGGTTTCGATCCTCGACATCCCCTACCTCATTCCCGGCGATGCCGAGGCCGCCCAGGCGCTGCGGGACGGCCCCTTCGGCCAAGCGCTGCTCGAAAGCTTTTCGTCCCGCGGCGTGGTGGCGCTCACACTCTGGCCGAATGGCAAGAAGAATTTCACCTCCAATGAACCTCTCGACGATATCGCTTCCTTCGCAGACCAGACCTTCCGGGTGATGGACAGCCGTATCCTTGTCGAGCAGTTCAATGCCCTCGGTGCCTCTGCTGTGGTGCTGCCCTTCGGAGAGCTCTACACCTCGCTCCAGACCGGCGTCGTGGACGGCGAGGAGAACCCCCTCGACACGATCCAGCGAATGAAGTTCTACGAGGTTCAGGACTACCTAGTGATCTCGGAACATGGCGCAATGGAAGACCTCGTCCTATTCAACCCCAATTGGTGGGACTCCTTGCCCCAAGAATACAAGACGATCATCACCGCCGCCTTCGTCGAGGCCATCCCCGAGTTGACCGCGCACAAGGCCGCCGCGATCAAAGAGGCGCTGGAAGAGATTGAGGCCAGCGAAACCAACGTCCGCACTGCCTCGGCGGAAGAGCGAGCAGCCCTACGCGAGGCGATGTTCGATCCCTCCGTCGCGGCCTACCTGTCGATTGCTGGGGCCGAGGGCCAAGCCCTGATCGACACCTATTACGCCGAAACTGGCGGCGAGTAAGACGGCAAGGTTGCAGCGGCATCTGGCCGCTGCAACCCTATCCTGAACTGGAACCAACATGCTGAACTTTCTTCGAGCGATTGAGCGCCTTGTACTGGTCACCATCTTCTTTGCGATGGTGCTGCTATATTCTACAGGGATCGTCACCCGGGAGATGGGCGGGACCCTCGCCGGGGACTTTGCCTGGGTGGACGAGGCCGTCCGCCTGCTAAACACAGCGCTGGTGTTCCTTGCCCTCGGGCTTGGCCTGGAACGCGGACGCCACGTGGGGATCGATACGCTGAACCGGATGATACCGGACAGCCTGCGGTTCTGGGTACTCAAGCTGATCGACCTCGTCGGTTTCCTTTTCTCGGTCTACATCGCCTGGCTCGGTTACGGGCTAGCGAGCTTCGTCTTCAGCACCGGACAGAGAAGCCCGACCCTCGGACTTGAGACCGGCTGGACCTACGTTGTCCCAACCATCGGCTTCCTGCTACTCGGCCTGCGGTTCGCGCTTAGCCTTTTAGGAGTGATCGACAGGGATGTGGCGCTCAAGGTGGGGGTGGAACAAACCTGATGGTCATTCTTGTCGTTCTGGCGCTTGCGCTGCTACTCCTCGGTTTCGAAATGTTTCTGGTGCTGGGCGTGACCTCACTCGCGGTCAAGGCCATATTCTTCGGAACGTTGCCCGACATTGTGATCATGCAGAAGGTCTTTGGTGGGATCAATCACGCTACCTTGCTGGCCATTCCCTTCTTCATCCTGGCCGCACAGTTGATGGGGGCCGGCCAGATCGCACGCAATCTGATCAACCTAGCCTATGCCCTAGTGGGCCACACGCGCGGCGGCATGGGGCATACGGCCATCGCCGGTTCGGTTGCGTTCGGGTCGGTCTCGGGCTCTGCCCCCGCCACGGTGGCGGCAATGGGGGCCATAGTCTATCCCGAGATGCGCAAGAGTGGCTTTGGCGAGCGGTTCAGTCTCGGGCTGCTGGTGTCCAGCGCCGAGTCCGCCCTGCTGATCCCGCCCTCGATTACCCTGATTGTCTACGGCTGGATGACTGGCACCTCTATCGCCCAGCTCTTCGCCGCTGGCATTGCTGTCGGCGCGGTCCTGGCGCTGGCATTTGCCATCATGGTGTCAATACAGGCCCGGCGAGACGGTATTCCAGCCGGCAGTGCGCCGAAGTGGCGCGAACGCTGGATGGCCTTGCGCAAGGCGTTTTGGGCCCTCGGCATGCCGGTGATCATCCTTGGCGGGATCTACTCGGGGATATTCACCGCTACCGAGGCCGCCGCTGTGAGCGTGATCTACGCGATGCTGGTGGAACTGATTGTCTACCGCGAGCTGCGGCCGTCGGACCTCGTGCGGATTACAGAAGAGGCCGCGGTCTCGACCTCCGTCGTCTTCGTCCTGCTGGCCATGGGCAGCCTGATTTCCTACTTCGTCACCCTCGCCCAGGTGCCCGGCACCATCAGCGATTTCCTTACGGCGGTGGACGCGGGGCCGATCACTTTCCTCATCGCGGTGAATGTGCTGTTTCTGGTAGCGGGCATGTTCATCGACCCCAACTCGGCCCTCCTGATCCTAGTACCGTCGCTATTTCCCATCGCGGTCGGCTTTGGTGTGGACCCAGTTCACTTCGGGATGATCGTGACGCTCAACATCTGCGTCGGAATGATCACCCCGCCATTCGGGCTGGACATCTTCGTGGCGGCATCGACCCTGCGCAAGCCGGTCATTTCGGTAGTCGCCGGGGTCTGGCCCTTCGTGGTGGTTAATCTCTTGGTCCTAGGCATCATAAGCTACGTGCCCGACATCTCGCTGTTTGTGCCTCGACTACTGTACTGAGAGGAAAGACATGACGATGACGTTGTCCACATCCGACTGCGCGCCCTATCCTGACGCTTCCAGCTTCCACGCCTTCGAGACCGATCCCGAAGTAATGTCCAATGCACCGGTGAACCGAGAATACCGGCTACTGACCTTGGCCGCGCCGGATCATGTTCTGGCACTGTGCCGGCCGGGCCAGTTCTTTCACTTACTGTGCCCGGCGCTACAGGAAGAGGCACCCTTTCTGCGCCGCCCGATGAGCATTTATGGCATCCACAGGGACCGCGGAGCGCTGAGCTTCCTTTACAAAGTGACGGGGTCAGGCACCCGTTCATTGGCGAGATTGACCCGAGGCGACAGGCTCAATGTCCTCGGGCCGCTTGGGAACGGCTTTATCATCCAGCCGAGCTGGAAAAACCTCCTGCTAGTGGCGCGGGGCGTCGGCCTAGCAACCTTGGCCCCACTGGCCCGCGAAGCAGATAGTCTGGGCTGCAAAATGACCGCCGTGTGCTCGGCCCGGTCAGAAGAGATGTTGATGTCACTTGACCTATTCCGGCAGTACGGCGCCCGGGTCAGCACAGTGACGGACAGTGCGGGCACCTCAGACCCTGCTGCCATGCGCGCCATGCTGGTCCCACTTTTCGCTCGTGGAGGTATCGACGCGGTCTATACCTGCGGGTCCAATCGGCTGCTGTTGCTGTTGCAAGAGCTCGCCCAGGACCATTGCGTGCCTGGACAGGTCGCGATGGAACAGCAGATGGCCTGCGGCCTGGGGATGTGCCAGTGCTGTGTCCGATCGTTCCGCACCGCCGATGGGACGATACAGAAACGCGTTTGCCGCGAAGGCCCAGTCTTTGACATGGCAGAGGCCGTCGGATGGTAGCGGAACTTAGCACCCGGATCGGCAACCTGCACCTGCGCAACCCGATCATGCCCGCCTCGGGTACCTTTTCCGATGACCTCGCCGAGGTCATCGACATTAGCCGGATCGGGGCTCATGTTCTCAAGACGGTCACCCCCGACCTGCGGGGCGGCAACGCGACCCCACGAGTCTGCGAGATCCGCGGCGCAATGCTCAATTCGATCGGCATCCCGTCCAAGGGACTCAAACACCTACTCAAGACGGTGATCCCGTGGTACGCCCGCTTCGACGTGCCACTTGTCGTCAGCATATCCGCAAATGACAGCGAAAGCTTCGCGCGCAGCTGTGAAAAGGTCTCGCAGCCCGGAGTGGCAGCCATTGAGGCGAACATCTCGTGTCCAAACATCGAGGAGGACGGTCGGGCCTTTGCCATGCGACCCGAATCCACCCACACGATCATGACGGCCCTGCGCGGCGCCACCGACCTGCCTCTCTGGGCCAAGCTGTCCCCAAACACTGGAGAGCCCGCCGAAGTCGGCCTGGCCGCTGAAGCGGCTGGAGCGGATGCGCTGGTCGTGGCTAACACGGTGCTTGGCATGGCCGTCGACATCCACAGCCGTAAGCCGCGGCTAGGCAACATCATGGGGGGCATATCAGGACCGCCTATCAAACCGATCGCCTTGCGAATGACCTATCAATGTGCCCGTTCGGTCCGCATCCCTGTCATAGGTTGCGGTGGAGTCTCCACCGTTGAGGACGTGCTGGAATACCTGATCGTCGGGGCCAGCGCAGTCCAGGTTGGCACGGCCACCTTCATCAATCCCTCAACTATGACAACGCTAGTCGACCAGTTGTCGGCCTGGATGCAAGAAAACGGTGTCGATAGCCTAGACCAGATCATCGGGACTCTGCGGGACGACGATGTCAGAGAGTCGGAGCAGTTTATGGAGACCGTCCGACGATGACCCATTCCCATGCCTCAAAGCTTGTGACGTCTGAACTGCGGGCCACCGCGCGTCGGCTGTTCGATGAGATCGCCGACATGAGCCGCGACCCAGGCGGCGGCCAGTCAAGACCCGCTTATTCGGCGACCGAAACCGCCGTGCTGAAGCATATTCAAAGCATCGCTCGGGATGCCGGCCTTTCCGCCTACTTCGATCCCGGCCAGAACCTTGTCATGACGCTCCCTGAAGATGTCGACGCCGACAACTACGTCCTTGTCGGCAGCCATATTGATACCGTCCCGAACGGAGGCAATTTTGACGGGTTGGCGGGAGTTGTCGCCGGGTTGCTTTGCCTGCTAGACCGACGGCAACGCGGCACTGGCTTTCCGCAGCCGGTCAGGGTCGTCGCTCTGCGCGGCGAAGAAAGCGCTTGGTTCGGACCTTGCTACACCGCCTCCAAGGCACTGACCGGCACTCTTTCACAGGACGAACTGGAACAGCGCCACAGGGATGACGATAGGACCTTGGACGCCCACATGGCCGACGTCGGGGTCAACATGGCACTAGTCAGGGCGGGGACCCCGCTAACAGACTTGGGCAGAATCCTCGAGTACATCGAGTTGCATATCGAACAGGGCCCCTACCTAGATAGCATCGACAAACCCGTCGCAATAGTTTCGGGAATCCGAGGCAACCTGCGGCACCGGCGCATACTCTGCATCGGAAAGGCCGGTCACTCCGGCGCGGTACCCAGGGACGCCCGGCAGGATGCGGTTATGGCAGTCGCTGAGCTACTTATGCGTCTCGACGATAGCTGGCGGGCGATCCTTAAGTCCGGCGGCGACTTAGTCTTAACAACGGGGGTACTGCACACCGATCCAGCAAGCAACGCCATAGCGCGGATTGCCGACATTGTGGAATTCAGCATCGACATCCGGTCCAGAGATCCGAGGATCCTAGACGGGATGAAGGGATTGCTGAACGAGGTGGTCACGAAAATTGGTGCAAAGCGAAATGTGCGGTTCGATATTGGTGCTGCGATTGAAACCCCCCCGTCCGTAATGTCGCCAGCTCTAGTCGCTCGACTGACGTCTGCCGCGACCGATATAGGGATTGACCCAATCGTCATGGCCTCGGGCGGAGGTCACGACGCAGCAGTCTTCGCCAATGCCGAAGTGCCGTCAGCCATGATTTTTGTGCGTAGCCGGAACGGCTCTCACAATCCCGAAGAGGACATGGACCAAGACGATTTTCTCAAAGGTGTTGCCTTGATGCGCGGCTACCTGTTGAGGACCGGTGACGACGGGCTAGCCTCTTTGAGGAAATCAAGAGTGCATGGCTCCTTGCTCTGACCTTGCCACGCCGCAGCGTCAGATCATCCCGGCCGACTGTCCATTCTCCATCATACCCTTCAACAATTCCTGCAGGTGATTGCCAACAGTATCACGGTTCGGAAAGACGGTGCTACCGACGACACCGATATCCGCCCCAGCTCGGGACATCATGGGAAGTGTTTGGGGCCCGACCGCTCCATCAACCTCTATCCGCTGGATCAGCCCCCGCGCCTTGATCCGGGCGGCCTGACGCAGCGTGTCAAAGACCCGTGGCTCAAAGGGTCGTCCCGCCGCGCCGGGCATGACACTCATCGCCGTGAGACGCTTGGCACCGGTCTTCTTGATAGACTCCTCGGAAGGCGCTTCGCCCGGTCCCAGCACCAGCGACACCTCAGTTCCTACCTGGCTTGCCGCATGCAGGCTAGCCACCAGCCTGTTGGTCAGGGCGCTCTGGTGCACCGCGACACAATTGACTTTCTGCGACAGTGCAAATTCAACAAGGGACTCAGGATTGGTCACCATGAAATGTACATCCACTGGCATTGAAAATCGGGCGCGGATGTCCGTGAGGATTTCTTTCGGCAGGCCCAAACCGGAAAATGCGTTGTCAATCAGGTCTATATGAATCCGCTTAACACCAAGTGTCCGTAGCTCTGAGATGATCTCTCCCAGCTTGAGCTGGTTGAAGCAGATAACCGACGCCGAAAACTCGAAACCGGAGTGAGGTCGGAGGCTGTTGAAGACTGCAGACATCGGAATCGCTATCCGTTCATGGCGGTTATCCCAAAAATGATACATCCTTCCTAGTGATCGCGCAATTTCAGAATTCTAATATTGTCTTGAATGACTGATCCAAGGTTATATGACCTGGCTTCAGTCTGAAGGTAAAGTCACTTTTTTTCTATATATAATAATAACAAACAGATAGATTTTGATCCATGGAAGACCACTGGTAACGACATTGTATTTTGCATGGAAGGGGCATTAAACCCATCATGTCAAAAAACGTCAAAACGGAGATTTTGCATTTTTTTGCCTTTTCCCGTGTGTTAACACCATAACGCGGTGAAATGATACAGCGCACCATGGCGGACAAAAAAGACGATATCGATTGATGGAGATCAGGACCTGCATGAAATAGGCGACATTACCCCGGAACGAACCGAGGTGATTGCAGCGAGCTGCCGAGGTTTTGACCGTTGGCACCCCGGCGGGTTGGTCCGGGCGTCAGAACTGCTATCAGCCCACGGGATGACCGTGGCACTACACCCAAAGGTTGACGCCAGCTTTCCAGATGGCGAAACCTATGTCGACCTGCCAAGCTTCCGCCAAGGGACCCCAGTATTCTTACACCAAGTCTTGGCTGACAACAGCAAAAATGGGCCTGATGCTGCGCTGCTTGCCCTAATGGTCGCAGCGCGGGCCTACTGGCAATACGGCGCGGGGCCGATCACGGCAGTTGTTCCGTTCCTCGCTTATGCTAGGCAAGACAGAGTCATTCACGGTCAGCGCCGTCCGACTACTTCAGGCCTCATTGCGGACCTGCTCTCGGCGGCGGGGATCAGCCGTGTCGTGGCCGTGCAGTCCGGATCGACAATGAACCTCGACCGGCAATTCGCCACCCCAACCTTGTGGCAGGCGGGACTAATCCGCTACTTAGCAGACTGCGCCTGTCACTACGACACGGATAGCACCATACTGGTAGCACCCGACACCGGGGCTCTTGGCGACGTCAGAGCCGTAGCCGAACTGACCGGGCATGCAGTCTATGCGGCAGAAAAAACGAGGCTAAGCCCCGAGATGGTCCGGCTACGGGCTGGAACCGTTATCGCCCGCCCTGAACGATTCCGGCATGCACTTGTCCTCGACGACCTAGTTTCGAGTGCCGGGACTGTCTGCGCAGCCTTCGAGACGATGCGGCGCAACGGGATCAAGACCTTTTCGATCGCTGTCGCCCATTGCCGCCTTACCCAAACCGGGCAAGAGCGGCTAAGCGCCTTGGTTCAAACCGGAGAGCTTGTCCGGTTACATACCACTGACACTGTTCCAACGGACTGGTGCTCTCCGGCGCTACAAGTGACCCCATTTATGTCAGCTTTCGGCCCCGAGCTGATGGCAATGCTAAATCTGTCGCTCGGAGCTACCAAATGATACAGCGAAAAGGCCTTGTTCAAACCGATAGCCGGAAAGCGCGGTCGGGAGACCAGTCCAGCGCAATGCCGTTGTCCTGCAAAGCATCTATCAAACTAGCGGAGGTGTTCTTGGGTCCGAATAACGTGCAGTTTGAAACCGAATGGCTGGCTAGCAGGCTCGCAGGGTTCTTAACGCCAAAACAAGCATCGGTACCGACTGCTAGTTCCTCATAGAATTGCCCTTTCAGCATTGAAAAACTGTACCTCAATGCCTCCATCGGATCGACAAAGCCCGAATTGGTAAGCAAGATGTCTCCTTCCTTGGACTGGATGCAAATGCACAGGGTACGGCAAAGTCGGACGCAGCGCTGCAACAAAGTCTCGTCAGCCGGAAACTCCGCCTCGTACAGGATTTCATGGGCTCCGGCCATACTGCCGTGCCGATATGAAGCTTCAACTGGCAAACGCCCAAGGGCTACAACCACCTTGCGATTACGTTTCTGAAAGGCTTCGCCGCTGATCCTGTCTATGACGTCGGGTTCGACTGCCGGCGCAGCGAGGGTGTGAAACCTATAGTCAGCGATCGCGCCGAACACCTCTGAATTGACCGTACCGTTGTAAACGAAACACCCGAACTCTCGCTCGGCATTTATCTCCAAAATGGACCGTAATCTGTCCTGCCAACCAAGCCACCCAGTATGAATGGCGAACATTGGTAGGGCATGCTTACAATAGACTAGCAAACCGGGTGTCATGCCGGCCAACTGGTAGCCAGTGTGGATGTCCAGATAGGCGTTCATCGATAGTAGAGGGCCGACCACTCTCAGCTCAGGAAGCCGAGCTATAACTAGCCGGTCTTGGGCATTTATCCCATAGCTGAGGCTCTTTAGCGGAGTTTCGACGTGTTGAATGGGAATTGTCTCATTGCTAATCATGGCAGGAAGGCTCCTATTCCGTTTTGACGTGTTTTCTGCTAAACCGCGCCCGTAGGGACTGGGTCATGCCCGGCGCGCGTTGCGAAAAGGTTTCGACGGCGGCCTGGGCGGCGGCGATGTATTCATCCACGAGTTCTGGGCAAGCTTCATGAAAGACTCCGGCAGGAAAACAGATCGTCCTGTCGAAGATGCTATCACTGACCGGGCAATAGGGGACATGATCGGGCGGCGCGACGCCTCGGCGCATTGGCAGCAAACCGTCTGGTAGACACCCAGCTCGAAAATCCCGGAACAGTGCCTCGCGGTGAAGCGGCAACCGCGTAGCTGGTGCAACACGAGCCCCGGCAGATTTCATGAAGCAGATCAAGCCCTCCCGAGTAGCACCAGGTAGGGCAATAGGGTTGAAGCGCGCGTGGAACCCATACCACCCCCCCCTGTCGGCTTCGGGGGCAGTCCACGGAGGCTCGATCCCAGTGAGCCCGGACAGTCCAGCGCTTAACCGCTGCAGGTTGGCCCTCTTGCGGGCGATCAACTTATCCAGTCGGTCGAGATGAGACTGTGCCAGCACTGCGGCCACCGGTGAGCCCCGAAGGTTGCCTCCGAGACCGGTGTTAGCATAGGCGGCGAGGTCGGGGTCGCAAACCGAAATGCGGGACCTTTGGCGGGGGTGGCCGAGCAGGCAGGCCCGTTCATAGAGATGGCGGTCGCGGGTCAGAAGCATCCCTGCAGTACCGCCCGAAATCATCTTTCCAGTGCCTAGCGAAAAGGCGGCGGCATCCCCGAAGGTACCGACTAGTCTGCCGCCCAGCCGCGCCCCGTGCGCGTGCGAGCAATCCTCGATCACGGCCAGCCCGTGGCGATCGGCCAAGTTCATCAGGCGGGGCATGTCAGCCGGATGGCCCCAAAGGTGCGTCACCAGGATCGCTCGGGTACGCGGCCCGATGCTGGCGCGCGCGGCCTCCGGGTCCATGGTGTCTGTCTGGGGATCACCGTCGACAAAGACCGGAGCCGCCCCGGCCAGTAACACCGGCGTAATGCCCGATACAAAGGTTGTCGCGGGGCACAAAACCTCGTCGCCAGGGCCGATGTCGAGGGCCAACAGGGCCGACAGAATCGCCGAGGTGCCTGAGTTTAGAAACAGCGCGTGACCCCCACCGTGGTATCCCGCGAAACTATCTTCGATCCGCGCGATCTCGTCCCCGCGGGCATAGTCGAAGGTCCGGCCTTCGGCGATGAGACGGCTAGCGGCTCGAATCGCTTCGCGATCGTAGACCGGCCAGTCCGGTGGATGCGGCGCACAGACAATCGGAACTTGAGTCATTGCGCGGAGGACTTCACGGTGTCACGGTCCGGTAGGGTAAATGCGAGCCGCAGGCGGTGCCGCCCGACATTTGGCGAGTCCGAAAAGCCGGCGACGGCCGCGTAGGTCGCATCCCCGACGCCAATTCTTTTGAACAGCTTTTCCAGCATGAAGAATCGGCTGCCGACCGAGATGAAGTCATCGACGACCAGGCAGTTGCGAGGCACGAAAGAGGCGGGGTTAAGGGCTGCCTCCAGCCTGTCGGACTTCAAGTTCACGATGAGGCAGGGCAGGTCGAAAACTGCCGCTGTCGCGACCGCCAGGGGTATACCGCCAAACGCTGGGGCAATGACCGCGTCAAACCCCTCGTCCAGAGACCCGAACCGTCGTGTTAGCGGCACCACGGTCTCGTACCTGCTGATGCCGGGGATCGTGTCGTAGAATCGGTTGACAGGCTCGCCCATGGTCGTCAGGTAGTCGCCATAGTGTGTCAAGATCGCGTCATCGAAGGTCAGCTCATCGTCGGCGGGCGGCGGTGGAATGTCTATCCCTGCGAGGGCGCGTGTACCATCAGGCATGAGCGGACCGTCTTGCACTGTGACGATGGACGCTCCCTTGGGTACCAACTCGCTTGAAGTACCCCAGTGTAGAGCGGAGGCGTGATCGCTCTCGGCCACGGCGCCTTCGATCCGGGCGGTCATGCCCGTGTCCTTGCGAGCCGCCCGAACAAACGACATTCTTGTTCGGTCGGCCATAAAGGCCAAGGCTGCCGCCATCGCCCCAGGAATACCATGTCCTAAGTGTTGTCGCTGCTCCTCGACCACCTGCAAGATAGAACCTCCCTCATGAATTTGGTAAAATGGTCCATCTGATCGTACGCTAAAGGTGGCTTCGGGACGGGCAGGCAAATCAATCATATGTTGCTCTCCTCGGAGTCAAGGACTTGGGCCAATCCCAGCGCATTGCGCACCGGATCGCTGGTCCAAGTGAACAGGGTAGCGGGAATGTCTTTGGCCAGATCCGAAATAAGTTCAGATAGGCGCTCATAGCCGTCCGGTAGCTGGTCGGAGGCAAAGGTGTAACCTGGTCGAACTGGAAGGATCACCTCTCCCATCAGCCGAGCGAAACTTTCTTGACGTTGGCAGGGTTCGATGAAGGGGTTCGCAAGCGTCGTGTTGGCATGTACGAAAAGGATTGCTTTAAGCGGCGTTTCTAAGTGCCCGCCAGGCAGGTCAGCGAGCCTGACCTGTTTCTTACTTTCCTCCGCGCCGACGCTAGGTAAGTGGGCGGAAAAGTCGGGAAAGGCGCTGGCCATAGCGTTCACGAAGCCGTGCCCCACCGTCGGTGGTTGCGGCATTGCCAAGACATGCCAGTTGATGCCGGGACGCAGCAGGACAATGTCATTGCATAGAAACCGTGCGCCGTCGGCGACCCGAGTGAGGGCGGTGCTCGTCTTTCCCGCGCCGCTCGGACCGACGAAGATGACGGACTTTCCGTCCAAGTCCTGACAAGCCGACGCATGCAGCATTACCACCCGCTGCCGTTCCCATAGAAATCGCGCTATCATAGAGGTCAGGTAGGGGCGCACGTGGGTAATGAAGATTTCCGTCGGCTCGCCATCAGGAACAAAGACTCGTACTTGGGTGCTTTCGGCCAATATTCTGCTGTCGCCGAAGCCTGGACGCGCTGACGCTTTGATGTTGTCGTTGCCCATGCGATCAATAGTGAGCAACTGGTCAGTCCTTGGGTCTGCGCTGACAGGTACGAGGTACCGCCCATAACTTGTCTCGAGCGCTGACCCGAAACCCCGGATGTAGCTGGCTACGCGCACCCTGATACCTGAAATTACGATGTCATAGCATAGGGGTGTCATGTTAGTTCCTTGACACGGTCTAATAGCTCGGTGTCACCCAAGATACCGACGACTTCGCGGACATTGTGCACCAGCCCACACTTGGAGGCTGCGTGGACCGTGAAGCGGGTGGTTGTCGTAATGTAATCAAGCGACCCGACGTGCTTCACAGACATCGCATCGTACTGCGGCTTAACCGGGAATTCGCAGACATACCTCTTTTCGCCCGGCTTCGGCTTGCCAATGCCGGGCGTCAAGGCCTGCTGGCCGAGCCAAGACAAAACGTTGATTCCGCTGGCCAACATCGACATGCGCAGGGTCGCAGCCAGGCGCATGTTCACCTCCAGCACACAGAAGCCACTGCCTCGGCGAACTGCCTCAACCTCAATCAGTCCACCCGTGCCAAAGTGCTCAATAATTGCCTCGCCGTAACGATACAGATCAGCAGCATCTTCGACCGCGCGGTGATCCGGCGAGCAGAACCGAAACCGGCGGGCCGGATGATCGGCGCCAGCGCATGCAATGCCCTTATAAACAGGCGGCAACACACAGATGCTGCCCGGTGTACCGGCAACAACAACCGACAACTCCTCTCCCTCTACCAACTCCTCAAAATAGGCCGACAAATTGCCATTCAAGAATTCGGTTATCGCATTAACGTAGTCTTGCCGTGACTCGACAAGAAGATTGCCCTTGCCCTCGTGATCAGCACTACGCTTGAGGTAGGCGGGATAGAACAGCATCTCGCCGTCGCGGAATTCCGGCTGCTCATGAGAGAAATAGGAGGGTGTCGGGATGGAAAGCCTGTCGAAGGCTTCCTTCATATATATCTTCTCGGTCCCACAGCGCGCCGCATCGATACTAGTCGTGATCACCCGCAAGCCTGATATTGTCGCTAGTCGTTGGCCCAAAGCGGTGTCTTCAACAAGGCTGTCCTGGTGCGGCAGGACGACCACAGCATCGGGCGCCTCCGCTAGAATTGCCTCAGCACGGGCATCGGTATCGAGTTCGGTCTGCTTGATGATCCGGGCAATGCCGGGCGCGGTCTCTGGACCTGCCGCTCCAGAGACCACAACGGTCGTGCAGTAGGCTGGAGAGGTCAAAAAAGGATATATCCATTTGTGCCAATCCGCTGTTCCCAAAACAAAGACAACTGAGGGAATCGGTATGGTTTTGCCCAATTTTCCATCTTGAATTTGGGTTGTTTCCATTTTTTGACCTTCTCCATTGATTGATCAGAGATCTACCACAGATCATGAAACTAGCTGACAAATATTGAGTAATAGAAAGAATCACAATGAGTTACTCATAATCTCCCATAGTTCGTCAATGCCAGAGGCTTGTCTTGCATTTTTACTAAATACAAGTAGCGTATCAAATTGTGGACTTTTCCACAATTTGGAGTCCGTAATGTCACGGACAAAACTCTCAAAAGGAGAAAGCAATGACTTATGAAGCACCAAAAGCCAAAGAAGTGAAACTACCGGTCGCACTCGCCCAAGAAGGCTGAGTCGACCAAGGAGGAGGCCGCGGCCTCCTCCTTACCAACAGGAGCAGATCATGAATGAGCAGACCTACGACATTCCGCTAGGCTGGCGACTTCGCAAGGTGGGTGCAAAGCAATACCTTGTGGGTCTTAACCGTGCGATTGAGTTAAGTGGCGCTGCGCCATATTTCATTGAGAAGTTTTTAGATGGCCTAACCCACGACCAGATTGTCTCCGACGCAGCAGGGGATTTCGGCGTCGCGACCGAAACGATCGACCGCGACCTCTCATCATTCGTAGACTACCTGCGAAACGCCAAAATCCTCTGATGAAGGCAGGCGAAGGAACAACATCCTGCCCGCAGCTCTGGGCCAGCGCCTCGGATCACTTTATGCTGCTGACCGCGGCGGCAATGATCGTTTCCGCGAGTCCTGCCCCGCCCCTTTCTACATGGGTCGCGATGATGGCCGTTCAGACGGTCGTGATCTGGAACATGCGGCGTTGGGTCGAACAGATGCCGCTGCTCAAGAAACTGCTGTCGACGCTGCCCATGATCCTCGGCACGCTTATAGCGGTTCTGGTCTTTCCGCCGCAGCTTGCACCGCCCGCCACGGGCAACACCTGGCTCGCGCTTGGCCTTGCACTGGTGGTCCTGACTTTTGCGGGAGCTAACCTGCGGCGAAGCATCGACTTCATCCGCAACCCTGAGATGATCGCCTTTGTGGTTCCGGGGGTAAATGTCAGGATGGCCCGGGCCGAATCGGCCTATATCCTATTAGCACCCGTAGCTGAAGAATTGGCGTTCCGCCATTTTCCCGCACTCGTTTTTTCCACGCCCGGTCCCTATTTTGTGTTTGCAGTCGGCGCATTCGTCGCATCACATTATATCAATCCCTGGCAGGCAGAGCGTATCAGTGTCACCCGTATTCTCGAACAGCTAGCTATGGCCGTCGCACTGACGCTTATCTACCTCAGTTTTGGGCTGCTTTGGGCAATCCTAGCCCATTTTCTCTACAATCTCACCGCAAGGGGTTTTTATGTCAGTTACCTTGTCAGACGCACCCAACTGGCTTGACCTGCCCGGGTTCCTCGCCCGCAAAGGCGTGGAGATGTCCGAGATCATGCAAGCGATGTCCGAGGAGAACGTGGACTTTCTCGGCGGGTCCCTCGTTCGGGGGCACGGGACCGAGGAATCAGACCTTGACGGTTTCGTTGTGCTGAAGGGAACCGACGAACCCGCAGTCAGAAACATCATCGTAAAGGGAGTCCGTATTGATATCGAATACCTGACCTTGGAAGAGTTGACGTTCGCTCTTAATCGGCTCAAGTCCTACGACCCTGAAGACCCGGACAGCAGCGGTGCGTCACTAGGGATGAACCTCAAACGACCGCTCAGACGACTGATTGATATGATGGGGCGAATTGCTGAGGGTATGCCCTCACCCACAACCAGTCATGGTCAATTGCCACAACTGATACAGGAGTCCAACTTCGGTTTTGTCGCATCCTCGGTCTATTGGATGGACGCGGAGAACCGCTACGAAGACGCATTAGGTTTCCTAAAGGCCGGTGATCTCATGGCCTGCCATCTGTCCGTCGTCGATTGCACCGCCTATGCGATCCTCGCCCTACTTAACCGACACGGAGTGTACTGCGACAGAGTCAAGTGGGTATTTCACTACGCGGACCGCCTGCCACAGGAACTGCGCCCGGATTTCAAGAGGCTCATCCTGCCACCACAATTGGACCGTCGGCACCTGACCTGGGCCCTGCGCCAGAACGACAAACTGCTAAACGCAGCGAAATAAGAGAGGCGCAATGACCAAGGGAGAGATAACCAAAAGTAATCTGGCCTTAGGGTTCCAGTTGGTCAGAGGTGAAGAGCGGCCAAACCGGCAGGTGGGGCGCAGCCTTGATAATCGGGCTGCCTTCACCTCGCCAGATCGCACAGACCACGCACAGAACCTCGGCCCCGGCTTCGGTCGAAATCTCGAGCGCGTCAGACACGGCACCGCCCGTCGAGATGATATCCTCGATGAAAGTCACTTTTTTTCCAGCGAAGTTCTGACCTTCGATCGCTTTGCAGGTGCCGTAGGTTTTGGCCGCTTTGCGGACAAACGCCGACGGCAGACCAGTATGAAGCGAAATAGCCGTAGCCAGCGGAACACCCCCCAGCTCCAGCCCGGCGATGATCTCGGTTTCAGGGGGGATAAGCTTGCTCATCTCCCTACCGAGAGGCGCCAGAAGTTCCGGCCTTCCCTCGAAGCGGTACTTGTCGAAATACCGATGCGACGTCTGGCCGGAACGCAGCACAAAATTGCCTTCGAGCCTGGACACAGCCGCGATCCTTTGCGCGAGTTCCTGCAATGACATCACGTAGCGCTCCTTCGTATTCACTAACCTCAACATCGAATCGGGCGTGCAATATCGATTTTGAGACTGACTGGCAAGCGCCTCGCTTAGATAGTATCCCATCTCGTTCGCATCCGTTCGTTAGCCTGTCTTTTAGTAGTCAGTTTGCTTTTATCCTTTGGGAGGAGCTTCTAGTATCGAAACTTCGGTTCAACTGGGGTAGGTACGCAAGAACTGCTCGGTCCAACATGTTAGATCGAAAAGGAATGGCACATGGTCTCTAAAATTGGAATCCACGTCGAAGACGTCTCCAAGCTCTTCGTAACAGGGTCACGCCGAAAACAAGCTGTCAATTCTGTGAGCTACGAGATCGCCCGGGGTGAGGTGTTTGGTATTCTCGGTGCCAACGGCGCAGGCAAAACAACCCTGATCAAGCTGATGTCCACCCAGCTTGCGCCTGACAGCGGTAGGATAATCATTGATGGGTTCAACACCGTTACCGACCAGCGGGCCCTGCGCGCCCGAATAAACATCGTCGAGGGAGGTGACAAAGGACTCTATCCTTGGCTCACGGGTTACGAGAACCTGCGTCTTTTCGCTCTGCTCTACCGAATTCCAATCTCGGACATCCGCGCAAAGATTGAGGTCGCGCTTTCCCGGGTCGACCTGGCCAAAGATGCCTGGCACGCGCCAACGATGACCTATTCCAAGGGGATGAAACAGCGTGTCCTGTTGGCCAAAGGACTTCTCAACGACCCCTCAGTTCTGTTTCTTGACGAACCTACCATCGGACTGGATTTCGATGCAGTCCAGCGTATTCGCGACATTGTCAAAGAGCTGTCTCGTGCCGGTACTACGGTAATCCTGACCTCGCACAACGCTTCGGACATAGACAACACCTGCCACCGGGTAGCACTACTGGCCGAAGGGCAAGATAGAGGGCTTTTCGCGATTGAGGAACTTCGGGCGCAATATCGATCGCGAGTAAACTTCCAGCTCTCAAAAGGAGAGGCGCCGGATAGATTTGCGGCACTGGACCCTGGACTTTCATTGACCAACGGCGCCAATAGAATAACTGTCGCGATGACCCTTGATCAGAAGGGTATTGCAGCGCTCTACGGGCTGTTCGCACAATCCCCGGATGCGGTTGATGAGATTTCGGTAGAGGGAGCATCCCTCGAAGATTTCTACGGCACCTTCATAAAGGGAGAGACGGCGTGAGGTGGCTGTTTGAGCTCGCTTGGTTATTTATCCGACTTAACACACGCCGGACGATGATGGTTTTCGTGGGGCTGGTGCAACCGCTCTTCACAGTCTGGCTATACGCCCTCAACCAGCCCCCTGCCCTGTCCTTGCCCGAAGGCTTCTGGTTCATCTTGGTCAATGCCGGGTTGGTAAACAGCTGGACGATCCTGGTGTTCTCCGCTCTATCCGAAGTAGACCGGGACAGATGGACCGGTCTGTTGGGGCAGTACCTGTCAATGCCGACGCCGCTGATTGAGATCATGACGATCCGAACACTCGCCAACTTCCTCTTCGTCTGCATTTCACTGGCGGTCACGGCCCTGCTGGCCTTCTTCGTAATCCGGCCCGAGGCGGGTATGCTGCTCTCGCCAGTCTGGGGCTGGCTTCTGTTGGCGATGTTGGCGATCACGCTAATCGCGGTTTTGTTCTCGATGGTTGTGGCGATGACCCTGCGGGGCCGGGTCATCATGAATTTCATCGACTACCCTGTCGTCTTCGTCAGCGCCCTAGGGTTTTCCGCCACCCTATTCCCGGACATAATGGCTCGCTTCGCGCTTTGTCTCCCTCAGGGGTTCCTCGCAGAAATGGCGCGGTTCACGGCCGGGATTTCGCCAGTCAGTCCCGCCGAACTGGTTTGGTGGCCGACGCCTGTCCTGACCGGCTTCGGTCTCGTCTGCCTTGCTGCGACTCTGCTTCGGCTGATGCAGCGGCGGCTTCTAACGCGGGGGACCTTGGCATGACCGTGGCTGACAGATGCGCGCACCTCTTCGCCGTCGCACGGTTGGGCTATCGCGGCAACGGAGAGGCGCTACCCATCGGGGTCCTCCTTGCCAACTCGATCCTCGGACCACTTTTCTATGTACTGTATTTCTTCTTTGTCCGTTACGGAGCTAATGAAAACGCGGACCCGACGGACACTTTGCTTACGGCCTTTCTGCTGATGCCGGTGGGCAATACCGTTTTCTACCTTTCTACCATCTTCGCCCGGCTACGGAACTGGGGTGTGTTGCGGCATGTTCTGGTGTCCCGGGTTGGGCTGTTTGAGTTCGGTCTGGTCCAAGTGATCTGGGCAGCGGGGTTTGCCGCCTTCACTGTGTTGGTCGTCGCACTGCCAACGATGTTCGTCGTCAACAGTCATGCAGCCATTGTGATCAACTTTTCGGTCGCTGCGGTTATTGCTTGCGTATCCCTAAGCCTTGTCGGCCTACTCTGTGCCATTCTCATCATTTCTATGCGCAACTATCTGATCTTCACCAACTCCCTATTCTTCGTCGTCATCCTGACCTCTGGTGTCGTCGACGATATCGCTGGATCGGTTGATCTGCTGCTGATGTTGAACCCTCTCCGGCCACTAGTCCGCTGGATGGAGGACACTGGCGCAGTGACTCTTGGAGATTGGCGCCTCGGTTTAGCCATCGGAGTCGGTCTAACCTTCGGTATAATGGCTTGGGGCAGCGCCGTATTGCAGGCAAGGCGGATCGAGATTGAAGACATTTGATAGGCCGCGGCAGCGGCCATCAAGCATCTGCCTCCCCGACTTCAAAGTAACTTGTATTTCGACAACAAATGGACAGGACGCTAGTTCGATGGATTCTAAGCTGAGTGCACTAAACTGGGATGAAACCTCATCATGGATGATCGGTGGAAGAGACATTCTCGAAGAATTCCATCGAAAACCCGATACCCTCAACGCAATGTGTAAAACGCGGAGCAATATTGGTCCACAGAAGCGGCTGCGTTTTGCAGTTGTAG
>ERZ1740070.801-NODE-801-length-20673-cov-4.687797_pt1 | contig 20673 bp, 17 predicted proteins | sample MGYA00581734_ERZ1740070 | MGnify/ENA primary metagenome ERZ1740070 (study PRJEB43018, sample SAMN04849744) | marine metagenome | isolation source: floating plastic debris | place: Pacific Ocean | collected 2008-09-01 | study: EMG produced TPA metagenomics assembly...
GCCCCAATGTCCGTGATCATAGCCAGCGCGGCCACCCACAACAGTACTGGATCCGACTTCGAATGCTTCCCCGTTTGGCAAATTGGAGAAATACGACCCATCATGCGAAATATCAACGCTCGCGCCCCAGCCGGCTGAATTCGTCCAGGTGCCACCAATTGCGGCACTGAAGCTTGGCGAAAACGCAAACTCGTCGCCCGCCGCATCAACGCCGCCAATCTCAAACGTCTTGAACTCAGACTCCTGAAATGCGGCAGAGGCGTAGAATGACCAATTGGAATCCGGGTTGAAAAGCGACTCGACTTCCAGACCGTAAAGTTCCGCCTCACCCACATTATCGACGAAGCGGATCAGGGGTAAAGTCGGATCCGGAGAGAAGCGAATCTGCATATCCGAATACTCAATGAAAAACGCATTTGCGTTCAATACGAGACGTTCGTCATACCACGTGGATCGAAGTGCCAGATCGTAATTGTCGGTAATTTCAGGATCGAACTGAACGAGTGATTGATCTCGCGGATCCAGATTTGTTCCACCTGGACGATAGGCCTGTTGAATTGTGGCGCTCAGGCTGACCGCTTCAGAGACGTTATAGGTAACTCCCAATTTGGGCAAAAACGTCGAATCGTCACCGGTGCCTTCGAATGTGACCGTGCTATCGGGCAGACCCGGGAAATCAGGTTCAACATCGGTGATTGCAAAATTGGAGAATGTACGTTCTTCGCTCTCTATGCGTCCCCCAACATTCAGAGACCACGCTTGAGACAGGTCATATTCTATTTGACCAAAGAGGGCCGTGTTCTCAAAATCCTTGGCGAAACCGTCATTGCGGAACACCAGAAATGGGCCGAATGGGCCAGCAATCGTTCGATCCACCGTCTCTTCAATATCAGCGTAATAGAGTCCCAAAATTGCCCGTAGCGGCCCGTTGGCGTCATAAATCAAACGGAACTCCTGGGACAGGGTGTGGTCTTCCGAGGTTGAAGGCGCCGCCAACCCGTTCCCGCCCGCGGTGTTTGGATTGACTGTTTCAATGACGTCGACTTCGCTGAACGCGGTGACAGACTGAAGGCTGATGGCCTCATTCAGATTGTAGTTCAATGACAGCGACCCCGTGAACACTTCACTGTCGCGGAGATTGCTGATCTGGCTCGTGTCACGTTCAAAGAAATCAGGTCCACTCACGATGCTGGAGCCGCGGTTCCCTTCCACATAGGTGAGGCTGAGTAATGCTTCCAGTTGATCGGTGGGCGTGAACAATAACTTGCCGCGTACAAAATCGCGATTGTTTCGAGCGACCTTATCATCCCGCACCCCCCCAAAATCAAACACTGTCACACCGTCATCGTCGACGGTTTCAGCAACAATCCGGAACGCCAGCAGATCTTCCAAAATGGGACCACCAAATGCCGCTGAAACTTGCTGCCGGTTTTGGTCAGTTGCAATCAGCTGCGCTTGCCCACCCCATTCAAATTCAGGATCTTTTGTATTGACGACAAATGCGCCAGCCAAACCCGCGCGCCCTTGTGTGGCGGTCTGGGGACCGCGGAAGATTTCGATTTGCTGCACATCCCAGGTGCTCAATGCACCATTCGCAACGGCTTGCTGCGTTTGCACCGCCCCATCAATGTAAATCGCGCTCGTAACAGCGACCGGATCGAACGTCCCGTTTCCGATTCCCTGTTGCGCAATGCCTCGAATGGATAATCCAAATCCATCCGGTGTGATCGTGACATTGGGAACGCGCTGAACAGCTTGTTCAAGGTCGAGGATGACACTGTTCTCGAGGGCGTCTGCCGTTAGCACGGACACGCTCGAAATCGTATCTTGCAGCGACCGATCAATTTTCTCTCCCGATACGATAATCGTTCTTTCGATCAGGGGACTTTCGTCGTCGATCGAAACAGGGGCGTCGTTCGAAGCCGGCGTTGCATTACCTGTCTCAGCGGTCGGCGGCACCGCTTCTGAAATAATGAAACCCCCATTGCGATCGGGCTGTGCGACCAGGCCAGACCCTTTTAGTAGTCTATTGAGCGCCTCTTCAGCGGACAACTCGCCGGAGACCGCGGGCGCGGTCTTGCCCGCGAGCAGATTTTCCGTTGCAAGGATGGTGATACCAAACTCGTTTCCAAGCGAGAGCAAAGCGACGTCGAGTGGGGCAGCAGGAAGATCGATGATGATTGCGCGTGCAGATTCGGATTGCGCGTGCGCAGGTACCGCCGCCGCGATCGCAAATGCAGAAGCAGCTGATACCAGGAGCGTACGACTCCATCGGTGAATTGAGTGGTTGTTCATACCAAACCTCTTCGAGTGTCCATTTTTGCGAATGCTACGCAATCGCGTTTGACTTAAGACGGATGAAGGGGGCGGATTTATACCTCGTCTAAGGAATAATTTTCGAAAATGACTAATTCAGCTCAGGACGCGCCGCAATCAAGACATCGCCTTCGGAATTTTCTTCCACAATTACAGGGAATAAGATGGGTAGACTGTTCAATAAGCGATCAATGTCATTGCCATCGAAAATCATCGTCGCGCGATCACCGGAATATGCAATCAGGTCTTCGCTCAGGATGATGCGCCGGTCCGAGTATCGGTTGGCGTCGACAATCAGTTCCGCCAGGGTGGCGTTTTTGTAGCGAAGTCGTCCCTCGCGCCAGGTGGCGAAGTCTTCGGGGCGAAGCGGTTCCACACCGGACAGCCCGTCTTTCTCCGTGGCGCTGATCATTTGCCCGGCCGTGATTGTCCGTTTGCTGCTCATACTGGTCGGCGCGGCGTTGAGCATCAATGGATGATCCACTTCAACGGCGCCCTCGGCCACCGAAAGCCTGACAATGCCGGCGCTTTTGCGGACATCAAATACAGTGCCCAGGACGGTAGCTGTAAAGCGCTCCGCCTCAACGATAAAGGGGCGTGCGGGATCTTTGGAAACATCAAACACGGCGGCGCCACTTATGAGCGTCACACGCCGCTCCGTATCCGACATTGCGACCTGTAATTCTGAGGCAGCGCCAAGTGTTATGTTGGACTGGTCCGCAAGTGTGATGGTCTTGGTTTCACCGAGCTCGGAAGAATATGATAAGGGGGCAGGGGCGCTGACGATGGCAATCGATTGCGATGGCCAGGCTTGGCTAAAGATCACAAAACTAACCGCCGCAGCTACCCCGGTAAGACCGCCAATTGCCCACCGGCGCCGTCGTGCGGAAAAGTGTGTGAGCTTGGAAAAGACATCGCGGATTGTAGTCTTGGATTTCGTATCCCGAAGCAATGCGGGGTCGAGCTTTGATTCATCCAGCGTTCCGAGAGCTGACCATAAGCTGACCGCCTGGTCATAGGCATCTTCATGGCGCGGGTCAGATGCACACCACAAGGCAAACGCCTTTTTTTGCTCAGCCGTCAAATTGCCCGAGCTCACTTTCAAGCGCCACTCAATTGCGGCTTCTTCAATTTCAGCAGGATAGTCCAAGTTCCGCCAAGTCATAACGCGTCTCGCTCTGCCGGTTCTTTTAGAGCGTTTTTGATGTCGAGCACGGCGCGCGCGACATGCTTGATCACCGCGCTTGGAGTTATTCCAAGGCGTCGGCCGGTCTGGCTGAAATTCAACCCGTCGATCCGGTGCAGGATAAAGGCTTTGCGACGATTTGTGGGCATAGCTGCGATCACGTCATTAATAAGCTCAAGTTGTTCCTTCACCTCTAAGACGTTTTCGGGACTGTTATCTAAACCCTCGAGCGCAAAAAACAGGTTTTCGATTTCGAAGTCATACTTGGTTCGTACGGCAATATGGCGCCGGCTATCGAGCATCAGGTTTCGAGCCGTGCGCCAGAGGAATGCGCGCAAGTGTTTGATGCGACTTAGGTCTTTATGTCCAGCAAGTTTGGCGAAGGCTTCATGCGTTACGTCTTCGGGATCTGGTGGGCCATTTCCAAAACGCTGTCGCAAATAGCCGGTCAACTCCCGCGACGTCGCCTCATACAGCAAGCTCAGATCGTTTCTCTGGCGCCCATTTTGAGGTCCATTCAGGGACTGATCATCGCTGGGCAGCGAGGGTGATGCCTCCTTCTCATTGTGTGCCGACACCGTCGTCCTCACGAGGCGTACCTCGATGCGATCTCATATTCTCGATGCTGATAGTCTTTTGCGTGGGTCACCCTGCACGTCCTTTGGTATCAGTGCGGCCAATCATTGCGATTGATTTGCATTAAACTACTCAGCCATGATCATTTTTCAAGAACTCTAGGGACGTCGTTCGGGTCTGCTCAGGTTTGCTCCCCGGAACAAGAAAATCATTTTGATTCTGGTATAAAATTCATCGATTCAATCGTCTTTAGAACATAAGCCTTATAATACGAGGGGCGCGCGCGCCCGCGCGCCATCGAGGCGATAGAGACCGATCAACTGGAATGATATCGGACATGAGCAAAAGCAATCTCGCAAAACGTGCCAGCCATGCGGGTGCCATGATCACGGAACAAAGACAGTTGGTTTGTCGGATTATGGAGCGATCCCACGACCATCCAGATGCCGAACAAGTATTTGCCAGAGCCCGCGATCATGATCCGCGCATATCACTCGCGACAGTCTATCGAACGCTGAAGACGCTCTCCGACCTGGATCTAGTCATCACTCATGATTTTGGCGACAATCGCACGCGCTATGAAATCAAAAAAGAGGATCACCACGATCACCTGATTTGCGTCGCAAGTGGTGAAGTGATCGAATTTCGAGATCCGGAACTGGAACGACTAAAGAAGAAGATTGCAAAAAGACTGGGCTATGAGCTGGAAAGCCATAGTCTGGAACTTTACGGACGCCCAAAATCGTAATCATCTTCACATCGCACAATCAGAGCATGCGCTGCAGACGGAATATATCTTCCGGCTTACAATTCAGAACGAAGAGGGGAGATGGCAACCCCGCCTCATTCCTTTATCAATGATCGCTCCTGCGCTTTCGCCATTCTGCTCATGTTTCGCGCTTTGCTCCGCGCAGAGGTACTTTGACGCATTGGTCGTGAAATAAATTCCTATAGTGTCGAGAATGACTTGCAATCGCAGGTATTGGAGTGTTCTATTGCCCACTGAAGAGCAGCATGCCCTTGAAGCTGACTCACATCCGCGCCCGAAGGGTCGTCTTGCACGTCGCGCCTTCTGGATCTGGATCGTGTATCAGTCGGTCAAAGGTATGATCACGCTTTCACTCATTTGGATCCCATTGCTCTGGTTTTGGCTCCGCGGATAACATCACCTTGAAAGGAACCTTTCTCGATGAAGACAGTTTTGATGAGACTATCAACCCTTGTGGCGACCTGCCTGTTTTTGAGTTTTGGCGCGTCAGCACAAGACCGCATCGTGTCTGTTGGCGGCGATGTGACCGAGATTATCTACGCGCTGGGCGAGGGCGATCGTATCGCGGCGACAGACTCAACAAGCGTGTATCCTCTGAAAGCGCTAGCGACCCCCAAGGTCGGGTATGTCCGGAATCTGTCAGCTGAAGGGGTCTTGTCCGTCGAACCCGATCTGATTTTGATCAGTGGGGCGGCCGGCCCTGCCGATGCCCTGGATCAAATTCGCGCCACAGGTGTGCCGATGGTCGAGATGGAAACGGAATACACCGTCGACGCCATTCTCGAAAAGACGCAGCGGGTTGCCGATGCGATTGGTGTCGCCGAAAAAGGCGCGGCGCTGGCAGCGACCATTGAAGCCGAGTGGACGGAAGCGCAGCAGGCGATTGATACATTAGATGGTGAGCCTAGCGTCCTGTTCTTCTCAACCGTGGCGGATGGCTCGCCGACGGCAGCCGGTAAGGATACGGCCGCGCATGGTGTTATTGAAATGATTGGCGGCAACAATGCCTTTGGCGAACGCACGGGCTATAAGCCGATTTCCTTTGAATCCGCCGTTGCGGCGGACCCGGACATTATCTTGGTTATGAATTTTGTTGTGGCGCGCATGGGCGGGATTGAGGAAGTGATTTCCCATCCGGCCATTTCGCTGACATCTGCCGCTCAAAATGACCGCGTCTTCATGGTGGATGCCGTGACGGTGATGCAGTTCAGTCCACGGACTCCGAAAGCCGCCGGCCGGCTTGCAGCGGAAATCAAAGCCAGACTTGATAGCGCTGATGCCAGTTGAGACGGCAGAGGGGTCAGAGGCGAACTCCCTATCCGTGGCGCGCGAGAAAACCGGTATTGCAGTCCTGGTCGCGAGCGGTGGACTCGCCATCCTGGGCATGATCTTCGCGGTCACGATGGGCCCGCTCAATATCAGCTCTGGCGATATGTTCACCGTGTTGCTCAGCCAGGTCGGCCTGGCCAATGCGGACTCCGTGTCGACCGTTAAGACCGGTGTGATTGAGAACATTCGCATGCCCCGCGCCGTGCTCGGCTTTTTGGTCGGCGCCGCGCTCGGTTCCGCTGGTGCCGCCATGCAGGGATTCTTCCGCAACCCTTTGGCCGATCCCGGCCTGATTGGCGTCTCAACAGGCGGTGCCTTGGCCGCCGTCGCTGTGATCGTTCTTGGCGGTTCACTTTTGGCGCCGGTGCTGGAACCGCTCGGCGCATTCGCCTTGCCGCTCATCGCCTTTCTTGGATCGCTCGGAGCCGTTGCCCTGATCTATCAGGTCTCGCTGATCGAAGGCCGCGTGATCGTCGCCACGATGCTGCTCGCCGGCGTTGCGGCCAATGCGCTGGCATTCTCGGGCATCGGTTATTTGACGTTTCTGGCAGATGATACGCAATTGCGCGATCTGACCTTCTGGACGCTGGGCTCCCTTGGAGGAGCGATCTGGGATCGGGTTTTACCGGCGGCCTTGCTTATGGGCATTTCGATTATCGGATTGATGACGCTTGCGCGGCCGATGAATTGCCTTCTGCTTGGCGAGGCCGATGCCTCGACGCGTGGTGTGAATGTTGAAGCCGTCAAACGGCGCGCCGCGTTCCTGACGGCGCTCGGGGTCGGCGCTGCGACGGCTGTTTGCGGTGTGGTCGGGTTTATCGGCCTGGTCGTTCCGCATCTGGTGCGCCTGATGACCGGGCCGGACCATCGCTATGTACTGCCTGGATCAGCCTTGCTTGGGGCGGCGTTGATCCTGTTTTCGGACCTGGTGGCGCGGCTGGCTGTGGCGCCAGCGGAACTTCCTCTGGGTGTAGTTACAGCCGCAATTGGCGCACCGTTCTTTTTCTGGCTGCTGATCAAAGACAAACGGCAAGGCATGTATGGATGAGTGCCGAGTTGGATCAAGCGCATGTCGTCCGATCCGGGCGCGCGATTCTGAACCAGGCGAGCGGGCAGTGCTTGCCCGGGAAATTCACGGCGCTATGCGGGCCCAACGGGGCCGGAAAGACAACGGCGCTGCGAGTCATGACGGGCAGCCTGATCGCCGACCAGGGTCGGGCCTTGCTGGATGGAACCGACCTGCAAAAGATCAAGCGTCTGGACCTGGCACGTCGCCGGGCGGTGGTGTCGCAGGCGAGTGCCCTCAGCTTTCCATTCCGTGTCCATGAGGTCGTGACCATGGGGCGCGCGCCGCATTTTGGCACGCCCAGTCAACAACGCGACGATCAAATCATCTCCGATGCCATTGATGCGATGCAGCTCCGGCCTTTTATCGAGCGCAACTATCTGACCCTGTCCGGCGGCGAAAAGAAACGGGTCGATATTGCGCGATCACTGGCGCAGGTCTGGGACGCGCCGCCATCGGGTCAGTCGCGATGGTTGTTTCTGGATGAACCCACAAGCGCGCTGGATCTGAAGTATCAAATCGAGCTGATGAAGCGCTTGGCCAATCTGGCCCGGTCCGGCTGGGGGATTGTTGCTGTGCTGCATGATTTGCACCTGGTGCACGAATACGCCGATGATGTCTGGCTGTTCAAGGAAGGTGAGATCATCGAGAAAGGGCGTGCTCGTGAGGTGCTGACGGCGACCAGCATCCAGGAGACTTATGGCCTCGATGCGCCATACACATTGGCTTAGTCTACGAAACGGGCTTTCAGCTGCTTGAATTTCTCAACCTGATCCGCGAGCAATTCCCGTTTTTCGTCACGCCGGACAAAGACTTTCAGAATACTCTCGCCCGCATCGTCATAAAACAGGATCGAGAGCGATGTCCGTCCGCTGAATAAGCGCTCAACAAAAGCAACGTGCCGACAGGCATCCTGTTTCAAATGACCGCCAAAAGGCGCCCCTTTGCCAAAATTGAAATAGCCGCGCCCCTCGGATGCGCGCGGCAAAGCCGAAACGACTTCGGCCACAATTGAGCCGGTCTGAACAATGATCATCAGATCGCCCCAGCTTGATAAATCGTCGAGAATGTCCTTGACCGGAGGGTCTGCGATGATGAATTGCTGCTCCTCCGGCAGCAATCTCAACACGTCCAGGGTTGAGACACCATGATCTCGGGCGATCCATTCCAGAATGGAGGTTTGTCCGCTGGCAATCTGTTCGCGAATGGCTTCAGCGACAGACGGGTCCATCAGGTTGGTTCTTTGATTTGTTCCATGACCGGACTGAATCCTTCAAATTCCGGATGGCCCAGATACAGGCCGCGATTGTCACCGGCATTCTTGTGCGCGGCGCGGAAGGCTTCCGATTTAGTCCAGTCCAGAAACGCATCCTGTGTGGCCCAGATCGTATGCGATGCATACAAAGTATGATCTTCGTTTTCAGGGCCTTTAAGGAGCCTAAACTCCTGAAATCCAGGTACTTTATTCAAGTGTGTGTCCCGGGATTTCCAGACATTCTCAAACGCCTCTTCCTGACCCTTGGCTATGCGAAACCGATTCATCGCGATGTACATTTTATTGCTCCGATCAAAACATTCTCGATCACCCTAGACCGTAATCACGCGGCCGGAAACAGGCGATATTTGTACGGACTGGCACCCACTGGAGATCTACGTAACGCGGGTAAATCAAAACAAAGGCCCGCCAAGGCGAGACGTCTGAGTAGCAAAGATATTTTGCAAGAGCGTGTTGCAAAATCCTTTGCATTAGTGTAAATGATAATCATTCGCATAAATGCTTGAGGCTCGATACAGATGGATGGAGCAGTTTCTACCGGCAACAAGAATGACGAGCGGCAGGCCGCGAGTACGGCATCGCAGGAGACGGGGCCCCAGGACCAACCCAACTATTTTGCCAGTCTGCGTCTGATTGGCGGCTATCTCGGCGCATCAAAGTTCAAAATGATTGGCTCCATTTTATTGGCCACTTTGGCGACAGCTGCGGAGCTGGTACCTGTCTGGGCGGTGTATCGCGTTCTTGAAGCTGCAGTGGATGGCACGCTCAACTTGGCTTTCATTGGCGGGCATGCGCTCGCCGCGTTGATTGGTGTCGTCGTTGGCGGTCTTGCGCTGGGGTTCGCTTTGGGGCTGTCCCACATCGTCGCGTTCGAATCGATTTACCGGCTGCGTCTCGACATTGCCCGGCATATGGCGCGGCTGCCTCTTGGCTATTTCCAGAATCGCAAAAGCGGCGACGCGCGCAAACAAGTCATAGATGAACCCGAAAAGCTGGAACTGATCGTGGCGCATGGCTTGCCTGAAGGTGTGAGTTCGCTCGCAACTTGGCTTGCGGTGTCGATTTGGCTCTTTGCGGTTGACGGGCGGATGGCGCTTGCCTCGATTTTCGTCACGCCTGTTTCGTTTGTTCTGATGAGCGCCGCGATGGCCCAAGGTGGCAAGCGCGCCGGCGCTTATCACGCAGCGGCGGGCAGAATGAACGCATCGATTGTCGAATATCTGGCAGGGATGCCCGTCGTGAAAATATTCAATCGCACGGGCCAAAGCCTTGCAGAAACCAGCCGGACGGTGCGCGAGTATACCGCCATAGAAACCGCATGGGCGCGGGACTACATCCCCATGGGCGGCAGCTTCTATACCCTCATTCTCAGCAATATTGTGTTTATCCTGCCGGTAGGCCTTCTACTCATGCAAACCGGGACCCTGAGCCTGCCAACCTTGCTGTTCTTTGTCTTGTTAGGCGCGAATTACAGTCGTCCGCTGATGAAGCTGTTTAATCAGTTCCACACGCTTGCTCATATCAGCATGGGCGCAACGATGGTGTCCGACCTGCTGGCGACGCCACCGCAGTCTGACACAAAGCAGTCTTTCAGGCTGCCACACCACGATATTGCCTTTGAGAACGTATCCTTCGGCTACTCCGATCATGATGTTCTCCGCAATGTGAGCTTCGTTGCGCGCACCGGGGAGATTACAGCGCTCGTTGGCCCGTCTGGCGCAGGCAAAAGCACGGTGGCAAGTCTGGTCCCGAGGTTCTGGGACGTACGCGCCGGTCGAATCACGCTGGGGGGTGTCGACGTCCGCGAGATTGGTCTCGACCAGCTGATGGATACAGTGGCCTTTGTTTTTCAGGATACGTTTTTGTTCTCTGACACGATCGCCGCCAATATCCGCTTCGGAAATCCGGATGCAAGCGATGAAGAGGTTGAAGCGGCCGCGCGCGCGGCGCGCGCACACGATTTTGTAAGCGCGCTCCCGAACGGGTATGAGACCATGCTTGGCGAGCAAGGCGCCTCCCTTTCAGGTGGGGAGCGTCAGCGCATTGCGATTGCCCGCGCCATTCTCAAAGATGCCCCGGTCATCATCCTGGACGAAGCGACCGCCTTCGCGGACCCCGATAATGAGGCGGCTATCCAGGAAGCGCTTGGCGCTTTAACCCAAGGACGCACATTGATCGTCGTCGCGCATCGTCTTCATACCATTGCGCCTGCAGACCAGATCCTGGTTATGGATGACGGAGAGATTGTTGAACGCGGACGGCACGATGACCTCCGATCGAACGACGCCCTCTATGCGCGCATGTGGCAAGACTATACCGAAGCACGGCGCCTGCACTATCGCTCCTCGACCGGGCACGTTCATGAGGAGATCAGCCAATGAGCGCAGCAACAAATAGTGAAATTCGCTCCGACCTGGAAAGCCTCGCCCGGGTGTGGGCCTTGTCAGGCCCATTGCGTGGTAAGGTCGCCGCAGGAATTGGCTATAAGTTCCTGCAGTCAGCGTGTCTCGGTATCGCCTTCGGCGCTGTCATCTGGGTGGTCAATAAGACTGCCGGGCCAGAGTCTTTGACGATGGCGGATATCTGGTGGGTCACCGGACTGATGGTGATTTCCCTGGCTGGCCAGACGCTGTTCGGATTTTTATCTGTTTCGAACAGCTGGATCGCCAGCTATGAGACCGCGGGACGGTTAAGACTGACCATTTTGGATCATCTCGCAATCTTGCCCATGCGGTTTCACCTCTCGCGCCACCAGGGTGATACGGTGACCGCGCTCACTGCGGATATGCAGATGATTGAATCTTTCATGTCTGATGCTTTGCCGCGCATCGCCCAAGCCTTTGGATTGCCATTGATCGTCCTTGGCTTTCTTTTTTGGCAGGATTGGCAGGTCGGTCTCGTTGGTCTTGCTTCAATTGTAATCGCGCTGCCTGTCTTTCTATGGTCCAGTCGCCGGCTCGCAAAGCTGGGAATCCGTCGACAAGATACACAGGCTGAAGCAGGCGCGCGAATGATCGAATACGCACAAGGCATATCCGTCATCCGGGCGTTCAACCGTATTGCCAAGGGACAAGAGAGTTTTGGTGAAGGACTGAAAGCTTTTCGCGACATCTCGATCAAAATGGATGACGAGCTGACAGCAAAGCTGGTCCAGATTGGTAAGCTCCTGCTGCTCGGCGCGCCGTTGGTGATCGGGATCGCAGGCAGTCGGCACATTGGCGGCGATACAGAGGTTGGTACGCTTCTGTCATCCCTGGTCGTGATCTTCGCGCTCTATGCGCCCTTGCTTGGCCTGATTGGCGTCATGGAGCTGACCCGAATTGCGGATGCATCCCTTACTCGGATTGATCGGATTATCTCGGCGAAACCGCTGCCGGCGCCGAAAGCAGCCGAAACGCCGGACGGCTTCGACCTGGTCTTTGACCGTGTTGCGTTCTCCTATGTCCCTGACACACCGGTGCTGAAAGACGTGTCTTTCACGGTGCCAGAGCGATCGGTAACGGCAATTGTTGGCCTCTCGGGCTCGGGCAAATCGACCATTCTCAATCTGATCGCCCGGTTCTGGGATATCGAGTCCGGACAGGTCAGGATTGGCGGCGCTGACATTCGTCAAATCGAAGCTGAACAATTGAACGCCAATGTCACCATGGTGTTTCAAAACGTCTATCTTTTCGCCGGCACCATCCGGGACAATATCGCGCTCGGAAAAGACGGCGCGACCGACGCAGAAATCGAAGCCGCGGCAAAAGCAGCACAAGCTCATGAATTCATTACGAAGCTTCCTCAACGCTATGAGACCGAGATTGGAGAGGGCGGCTCGACGTTGTCTGGCGGCGAACGCCAGCGCTTATCGATTGCGCGGGCAATCCTGAAAGATGCCCCAATCGTGCTTCTGGATGAAGCGACCGCGGCGATTGATCCGACCAATGAACGTGCGATCCAATTTGCCTTCGCGGAGCTGGTGAAAGACAAGACGCTGATCGTGGTCGCACATAAACTTTCAACTGTTCAGAGCGCTGACCAGATTCTTGTTCTCGGAGACGGATGCATCATCGAGCGCGGTAATCATGACAGTCTGGTCGATGCAGATGGCCTCTATGCATCGCTCTGGAAACGCTGGGCGCAGGCGGCCGACTGGCGTATTGGGGGCAAGGCATGACACAGGCACGACGAAGAGGGCGGCCAGCGCGGATATCCTGGCAGGATATCGCGAACGCGGCGCTCGTGATTGGATTGGATGAGGTGACGTTGCCCGCCATTGCCGATCGTCTCGGGGTCGATCACTCATCGCTCTATCGGCATATTGGCGGACGCGCAGATATCCTGCTTGCGGCCGCCAACCTTGCCATCGCGGAGCTCGACTGGGAAATAGAGACGGACGATTGGCGGGCCTATCTCATTGCTATGTCCGAAGCGGTTTGGGACCTCTATGCGCGCTATTCCGGCCTTGCGGAAACTATGCGCACGCTTGCGGAAACTCCGCCGGCCGGCGCTCTAGCTTTTGCGCGCGCGTGCCAGGCGCTCGAAAAATTTGGATATTCAGCGCAAGACTCCGTCCTGATCGTCGACAGCATTATGGATATGACGTCGGACAGTGCGTCTGGCTGGCAACGCCTCGGAACCCGGGCGGAAGACGGAACGGTCCCGAAAGACAGTTTGCGACAGTCCTGGAAAGATGCGGCCGAATTTGACGATCACGCGACAAAACAGTTTCGGATCGTCGAGAGCATTATCACCGGTGACCCAAAAGACTGGTGGCGTCGCAAGCTCGACATATTGCTTGACGGTGCCTCAGCCCGGCGCGCGTAAACTTGATGGCATGCGCTGGCCTGTCGCACCGGCTTGATGTGGTGCGGACAGATTTCGCGATTGAGCGACGCGGTGGGTCCGATTATCCGCTAAAACTAAGTGCGGCCCGGATCAGGTGTTCGAGTTGCCGTCTATATTCAACGCTCGACGGTGGGGCGATGCCATCGACGCGTAGCGACTTCTCCGCCACGCTGAACCCGAACACGACCGCAGCGAAGAGTGCCGCGCGCTCTGGACCCAGCAAGTCACGCAAAGTCTGCTGGAAGTGACGATCATATAAATCGCGTATCAGACTGCCAACTTCCTCGTCATACGAATTGGTCAGAAGCATCGTCACCGCGGAGGGCTCAGTGCTCGTACGAGGGGCTTCCGCGAAGATCCGAACAAAGGCGTCGATCAATTCCGTTTCATTGACCGGCGGCGTTTCGAAGATGCTAAAGGCCCCGTCCAAGGTGGCTTCGAACAATCCCAATTTGCCGCCAAAATGCCTTGAGATGAGCGCGACGTCCACGCCAGCTGCGCTCGCAATCTGACGCAAAGATACGTTCGAATATCCGTTCGCCCAGAATTGGCGACGGGCGTGGAGCAGCAATTTATCTCGCGTTTTCATCTCAACCATCATCCGATCTTACACCGTGTCCAAGGCTTATAGTCAACAAGTGTTGACAATTTGCGTGCGAGTCTTATTTAGGGTGTCAACAAGTGTTGACATCAAGAGATTGAAGGAGCGGAAAATGCCAAAGAAGATCGCAAAGAGTGGCTTTCGCAATTGGAAGACAGACCGACTGCCGGACCTTTCTGGTAAGACGTTTTTCATCACCGGGGGAAATTCAGGAATTGGATTTGAGGCCGCAAAGTATCTCGGGGGAGCCGGCGGAGACCTCATTATCGCAGCGCGAAACCCTGATAAAGCCGCCCGCGCGGTGGCTGCGTTGAAGCCCAATGTAAAGGGCAACGTGGATCAAGTTACGTTAGATCTCGCCGACCTTTCATCTGTCCGCGCTGCGGCTGAAGAAACGCGATCGAAAGTTTCCAGGCTCGATGCCCTCATCAACAATGCCGGCATCATGCAGACACCTGCTCAAAAGACGGCAGATGGCTTCGAAATGCAGATCGGAACCAATCATCTTGGGCATTTCCAGATATATCGACTCAAGTTAGAACAGGTCGAGAAAGCATCTGGACGCATCGTACACGTCAGAAGAAATGCCACCAAATATGGTCACATGTAACTCGACGATCTGATGATGACGGAGAATTACTCTCCAACTTACGCTTATGGGCAGAGTAAGTTGGCCAACATGCTCTACGCTCTGGAACTCGATCGAAAACTTAAGGCATCGGATCGTCAGGTCACCAGCTATGCCTGTCACCCAGGCTATTCTGACACGTCGCTGCAAAGCACGGGGCCGACGGGATTCTGGAAAGGCATGTATAAAGTCACCAACGCGCTGATGGCGCAACCTGCAGCAAAAGGTGCCATCCCAACGGTCTTGTGTGCGGCCGGGACGGAAGCGGTTCCCGGTGCATATTATGGTCCGACGGGAATGGGGGAGAGCCGCGGCCCTGTGAGTGACGCACTTGTGTCAGAAAAGGCGCTGAACGAAGCCGATGCCTAAAACCTCTGGCAACAGAGTGAGGCGCTCGTCAATTTCTCCTGGGAAACCGTGCTATCGGCTTAGCAATTTGGGGGGGGCGTTGCCCGTCGTACCATTTGAAGCGGGGACTTAATGACGTGGTCTCTGACGCTGCCGGGTTTGCGGATGATTCTCAACGAACGTGTACGAAACGATTTTCTCCTCTATAAGGCGTTTCGTGCCGACGGATGAGCCGTCTTAGAGAGTCTTGGTTTCGTGAAGAGCAGTTTCGAGAATCTAAAGACGGGGCCGGAATCGGATCTGATCTCGACGCCGCCTGCGCGCGCCCCGAACGATGGCAAGACGCTCTCTCATGTTGCCAAAATAGATCGACTATACAGAGATCACTGGGTGGCGCTCGTCGGATCGTTGCGGCGTACATTTGGAGATGGGCCGCCGGATCCTGATGATATCGCTCAACAAGCGTTCCAAAAACTCATTGAACGCGATCGGCTTTCGGATATTCGAAGCATTAAAGGGTTCTTGTGGCGAACAGCTCGGAATCTGATGATCAATGCGAAACGCTCGCGCAGCACACGAACGCGATACGATTTCGAGATTGAACATCTTTATTTTCCAAGCCGAGGGGTCAATTCGACTCCTGAAGCTGTCTTAAGTGCAAATGAGGAATTGCAAGCGATTAACGAGGTTCTGCGCGCCATGCCCGAAAAACGCCGGAGGGCGTTCATCCTCCATCGTGTGGAAGGGCTGTCTGTGTCGGAAGTTGCACGAAGATTGAGACTATCGAGAAGTCCGACAGATCGGCACATACGTCGGGCCGCCGAGGATATTCAAATGCGTCTTTCTGGTCTGAGACATGAAGGTGTAGAATGACACAGCACGATCGGGACCAGCGCGCGCTTGTAGAAACAGCGAACTATTGGCGTGCGAAACACGGTCAAGGAAACTTGAGTGACGACGAGCGCCGCGCCTTCGAGGCTTGGCTGAAGCAAGATATCCGCCACGAAGAAGTCTATGATCAAGCCGAAACCTATTGGTCCGCTTATGATTATTTGGCTGTGACGGACCTCGATCCGGCCTTGTTGCGTCCATCATTCTCAGAGCGCGTAACGGCATGGCTGGATCTGTTCGCGCATTGGGGACGTCGTCCGGCCATCGCAATCGGGGCGGCCGCGATGGTGGCCTGCTTGGTGGTGAGCTTTACCTGGATCTATTCAAACGCCAATCGCTCAGTCCCGACCGAGGCGCCCATAGGGCAACTCGACTATGCATCAGAGACCGGTGAGGTGAGGGCGATCACATTGCCCGATGGGTCCGAACTCACCCTCGCAGCGCGCTCCCACGTCAGTATCGCGTTTTCTGATGAAAGTCGTGTTGTAACCCTGGTAAAAGGGGCGGCCCTATTTGATGTTGAGGCCGATCCGAACAGGCCATTTACCGTAAAGTCTGACCACTTGTCGGCCACAGCGATCGGCACGCAATTCGAAGTCAGCGAAAGCGCCGGCATCATGCGGGTTTCGGTCAGCGAAGGGCTGGTCGATGTTGCCTTTCCCTTGGTGGTAGATGGCGCCATCACCAGCCTGAAATCCCTTCGCCAGGTCGCGGCCGGCGAAATGGTCTCAGCCTCTGATCGTATTGGGTTGAGTGTCATTCGCGCCGTAGATATTCAGCGGATCGCCGCCTGGCGGAACAATATCCTATATTATGACGGCGCCACCCTGCGCGAGATTATAGACGACGCCAATCGGTATTCTGAATTGGAAATTCAGCTTGAAGACTTGTCGCCTGACCTACAGGCAAAAAGCATAAACGCTTCTTTTCAATCCACCGATTTAGACGGCCTCCTAAACACACTTACCTTCGTTTATCCGATTACGATTGATCGTTCCGCCGCAGACAAGATCGTCATACGGCCGAGCGTCGCCCCCGAATAACTACGTTTATCGAATTTATTTGATTTCTTGAGGGGCAAATACCGCGGCTCAACTGTCTTACCCCTAGAGTTGAGATTGCAACGCATTCGCGTATGAGAGATTACGAGGGGTATTTTCAGTGAATCTTCAAATTCAAAACCCATGGCACAAACGTGCTTTGGTCGCAGCAACATCTGCCATTGTTCTTTCTGCGATGGTTCCAGCCGCCATAGCGCAAGTAAATGATCCCGAACCATCGATTGAGCGTGTGAGCACCCCGGCGGGAAGCCTTGGCGATGCGCTTTTTGCGCTCTCTACGCAACGCGGTGTCACGATCGTGGCGCCGAGCGAACTTGTGGACGGTATAGCCGTGCCCGCACTAGAGGGACAAATGTCGACCGAGCAGGCCTTGGCTGAGCTTCTGTCCGGCTCTGGCTTGGTTGCGACCAATTCAAATGGCAGCGGCTATACGATTGTCGAAGCAGCCCCCGATGGTTCATCAGCGCGCGTGCCGCAACCGATCACAAATCCAGCAGCTGTATCGGAACCGGAAGATGAAAAACGTGTCGAAGACACGATTATTGTCACCGGAACAAAGCTTGGCCTGAACCTCCAGGAGACCGTCGACTCGGTCGAATTGCTGACCGCCGAACGGCTTGAGAATGATGTTATTTTCGAATTGTCGGATGCGATCGCACGGACCCCAAACGCGTCAGTGATCGGCGGTGCAATTACCAATATCAACATTCGTGGAATTAACCGCAATGGCACGGGCGGAGCTGGTCAAGGTCAGGCGATTAACATTTTCCTCGATGGGACGCCGCTCTCCGCCAATGCTCTGCTCGGAAGCGACTCAATCTGGGATGTCAGCCAGGTTGAAATTCTTCGCGGCTCTCAGTCCATTCTCCAGGGCCGCAATTCCATCGCGGGCGCGGTTGTTCTGACCGCGAATGACCCGACCTATGAATGGGAAGGCGCTGGCCGTGTCAGAGTGGGCGAGTTTGGTGAGCAACAATACTCGGCCGTCATCTCCGGACCCATCATCAAGGATCAGCTGGCGTTTCGCTTAAGCGGCGATTTTGACGAGACGGATGGCATTATCACCAGCGGTATCAGCGGCGAAGACGATAATAAGCAAGACAATCTCACGCTGCGTGGAAAACTGCTTGCCGAACCAGATGCATTGAAAAACCTCCGGGTTGAATTGACCCTGGAATATACAGAGAGTGATTTGGCCCGCATCACACCGGGGGTCGTCAGCGGTGAAGGTCCTGCGGGCGAAGGGAATCTCTCTCCCGAGCGCATTCAGCGTTTGGCGAGTTTTGACCCAAATGAGCGGGTCACGTTTTCCGACTTTTCAGTGGCCGCCGATATCGAAACGAAGAAGCTGATCGGCGATGTCACTTACGACTTCACGGACAATATCTCTCTCGATTTCATTGGCACGTATGAAAAAACAGATCGGACCAACGATAACTTCCTGATTGAAGAAAATCCATTTGGCGATGTCGGGACATTTAGCGAAACAGAGGCTGAGATTTACAGTGCTGATATCCGCTTGAACTTCGAGTTTGACAAACTGACCGGGCTAATCGGTGGATATTATTTCGATTCTGACACCAACGGTAATACGGCAGCGGGACAGCTTATTCCCACCAACATATTCCCGATCGATCCCGAGGGGAGCATTCTGACCTTCACAGGGACGACGTCTAACAAAACCGAAAATATGGCGCTTTATACGGCTTGGCGTTTCTCGCCCAATGAAAAATGGGACTTTGATGCCGGTCTTCGTTTTGATGATGAGCGATTCAGCGTGCAAAACGTGGTCAATGGCTTCTTCGTAACCCCTGATACCTGCACCGCTACGGTCCCGGGGGTTGTGTTCGGATTGCCCATTCCATTCATTACAATTTCGTGTGCGGATGGGATCGAGTTCCTGGTGCCACCGTCCAATCCGATTGAAGCTGACAATTTCGAGGTCTTGCTGCCAAGTGCTGCGATCACTTACAATATTAATGATGATGTTTCCGTGTTCATCGGCGCGCGCCGTGGCTATCGAGCGGGTGGAACATTTATCGCTCAATCCCTTCAGGATGCGTCAAACGTCTTCAACGTGCAGTCATTTGACCCCGAGTTTTTGAACACATTCGAAGCCGGCTGGCGCAGTCAGTGGCTGGATGGGCAGCTGACATTCAATGGAACCGCCTATTATAGTGAATATCAAGATCAGCAGGTTCGATTCACGGATGAACTTGGATTTTCAATCACGGACAATGCCGGTGAAACGACCTTGTATGGATTGGAACTCTCTTTCGATTACCGGGCATCAGACAATTGGGATGTCTATGGCAGCCTTGCGCTGAAAGAGACTGAGTTTGACGAATTCCTGTTCCAGGAGGATGATCCAGACACGGCGTTGGATGAAACCATTGACTTAACCGGAAACGAATTGGACCGCGCGGAAAACGTGTCTTTTACACTCGGAACGAGCTACACGCATGATAACGGTCTGTTTGGCAGCGCTGCGGTCAGTTACAAATCCAGCTATTTCTCGGATATCTTCAATCTGGACGACAATATCCTGCCGGGCGGACTCACCGAAAAAATCGATGCCGCAGCGGTCGTTAATGGGCGCATTGGATACAGATGGGATGGCGGTGATATTTCCATCGTTGGCCAAAATCTGTTCGACGAGGACACACCGGAAATTGTCAATTTCGCAAGCTCTGGGTTCTTGAACGGTTCATCCGGTCTCAGTACGGAAACATCTGCGACGGTCCGTCAACCGCGCACTTTATCTGTCGTGTTATCTGTGGAATTTTGATAGCGAATTTGACGAAGCAAATGACTTATAATCAGAGGATTTAGTTCTTGGGGCAAACAGCGGATACAGCGACGAAAGAGGCGAAGCGCGTGACCTCAGCGACCCGTCCCTGGGGGCGCTTGCTGGTTGGCACGTTTATGGGCTACCTCGCAGCGACGTGTGCGACATCCGCATTCGCCGCGCTGCTACCGATACACCGCAGTGAAGCGGTCTATGTGTCCCTGATTTTGATCAGCCTGGTTTGGGTGAGCCTCTTTATCTATGTATTCGCGATCGCGAGTTGGTTGCGGGGATTAAGGGATCTGACCCTCATTGCCCTGATTGGGGCGGCGATTTTGGCGCTCGATAAATTGGTCTTTGTCGGATGAATTCGTTTCGCCAATACATGTCCTGGATGCACACGTGGACCGGCCTGGTTTTTGGTTGGGTCCTTTTCTTCATGTTTCTGACCGGCAGCGCTTCTTATTACGACACCGAGATTGATCGCTGGATGCAACCCGAGCAACCGGCGCCCGTTATCATCGATGATACGGCTGCACTGTTGCAGGTCGGCCTCGACCACGCCATGGCTGAAGCGCCGGCAGCCGACCAGCATTTCGTTCGCATCCCGACGTCGCGGTCTTATTCGCCCTACATTTTCACATCCTGGAATGGGATCGATGAAGATGGAAAGCGCTACTTTGGGCGTGCGGATCTGCTGGCCGATGGATCTGTTGTTCCGGAAGGTCGTGATACTGGCGGCGGACAGGCGCTCTATCGTATGCACTGGGCTTTTCATTACATCCCGGCGTCAATCGGTGAGCTGATCGCGGGGATTGTCGCCTTCTTCATGTTCGCAGCGATCATTTCGGGAATCATAACCCATAAAAAAATCTTCGCCGACTTCTTCACATTGAGATTTGGCAAAGGCCAAAGATCGTGGCTCGACGCGCATAATGTGACCAGTGACATGAGCATACCATATCAGCTTAAGATCAACTTCAACGGGCTGATATTCGTCATCACGAC
>ERZ1740070.803-NODE-803-length-20661-cov-4.986363_pt1 | contig 20661 bp, 20 predicted proteins | sample MGYA00581734_ERZ1740070 | MGnify/ENA primary metagenome ERZ1740070 (study PRJEB43018, sample SAMN04849744) | marine metagenome | isolation source: floating plastic debris | place: Pacific Ocean | collected 2008-09-01 | study: EMG produced TPA metagenomics assembly...
AGCATTCTTATTGTCTTCCTTTCGGTTGGGTTGAAAAGGATCAGGCGAGCGAAGGGGTCGCCGGGACGATCGCGTAGGCGAAAGTGCCGATCGTGAGCACCACCGAAAAAGCGGCGGCGATCAGGCGGCTACCAGTGTCGGTGTTGAACATGGGTGTCTTCCTTATCGAGAGAGTGAGTGCCGAGGCTCAGACCGCGAGGGGCTTAAGCCATCAGCGTCGGGCTGGCGGGGATGATCGCGTAGGCAAAGAGGCCCGCTGAGATCACAACCGAGAGAGCGGCGGAGAAGATGCTGTTGGCGGCGGTCATTGTGAAATTCCTTTGATTGAGTGGCTTGGCAATGATTAGGCGAAGCTGGGGGTGGCAGGGATGATCGCGTAAGCGAACAGGCCAGCCGAGATGATGATCGAGAAAGCGGCGGCGGCGAAGTTGTTGGCGGTGTTGGTCATTTTGTATCTCCTAGTGTTCATTTGGCGGGGTGTTCCGCTGTATGCCCAGAGCTTTGCAGGAGGCGTGCCAAACTTGAAAAACGGCAGAATTCTGGGCTTTCTCGCCAGGCGCTTTACGAATGTCTCGTTCATCAATCCGAAATATTAGTATTATTTGCCAAATGTTAGTATCGGGGATTTCGCAGCCCTTGCCGACTGGCCTTCGCCGCCCTGCGTGCTAACGCTTTGGTCGCTCATGTCCCTCGCCAAGATCACCCTTCAGAACTTTCGCAATCACTCGGAAAGCGCGCTGACCGACACCGCGCATTTCAACTTGTTGGTGGGCGAAAACGGGGCGGGGAAAACCAATGTGTTAGAGGCGCTGAGCCTGCTTTGCCCCGGGCGCGGATTGCGCCGCGCCGCCCTGCCCCAGCTTTCGCGGCACGTGGACGAGGGGCAAGCGCCACTTGGTTTTGCCATTGGCGCCAGCCTGATCGAGCAGGGGCAGGTGTCCGCGCGCCTTGGCACCTACACCGAAGCCGAGCGCCCGTCGCGCCGCTTGGTGCGCATCAACGGAGCTGATGCACCCGCCACCACTTTGTCCGAGTGGCACGCCGTTAGCTGGCTTACCCCTTCTATGGACGGGCTTTTCACCGATAGCGCCGGCGCGCGGCGGCGCTTCATTGACCGTATGACGCTGGCTCTGGAGCCCGGTCACGCCAAATCCGTCTCACAATACGAAACGGCGCTGCGCGAACGCAATCGCCTGTTAGAGGAACGCGGCGATGCGCGCTGGCTCGACGCGATTGAGGCACAGGCCGCCCAGCATGGCGCGCAGGTGGCGGCGGCGCGGCAATTGCTGGTCGCGCGGCTTATGGACGAATTGTCCGCACTTCCCCCCGAACCCTTTGCCAAGCCCACGCTGTCTTACCGCGCGGGCGGCCCGACCGACCCCGCCGATCTGCTCGCTGAATTTGCCCGCGCTCGCCCGCGCGACGCCGCTGCGGGCCGCGCGCTGACCGGTCCGCATCGCGACGAGTTGGAAGTGGTGATGGCTTCTACTCAGGTTCCAGCCGCTTCGTGTTCAACGGGTGAACAGAAAGCCATGTTGATTGCCATAACGCTCGCGCACGGCGTGCTTGCGGCGGAAGGCCGCCCCAGCGTCCTGCTGCTCGATGAAGTCGCCGCGCATCTTGATCCGGTCCGCCGCACCGAGCTGTTCCGCCGCCTGAGCGCCGGCCGCGCGCAGGTTTGGATGACGGGAACGGAATTGGACCCGTTCAAGGATATTGCGGATGAGGCCGCTATCTGGCGGGTGGATGGCGGCCGCTTGGAAAAGCTTTAGCTCGGCTCAGCCTCGGCCTCAGGAAGCGCGGCCGCCACCTGATCAACCGTCGACACCACCAGTTCCTCAATCCCCTCCACCGTCGGGTGGATACGGTCGTTCTGGAACAGTTGAGGTTCTTGATAGATCGCTTCGAGCCAGAAGGGGATGATCGCCGCGCCGTACTCATTGGCCAGTTCACCATAAAGCGCATCAAACGCCTGCTGGTATTCGGGCCCGTAATTGGGCGGCGCGCGCATCCCCATGATCAGGACCGGGATATCCTTGGCTTTAAGAGTGTCGAGCATCGCTTCAAAGTTCTGACGGGTTTCGTCAGGCGAAAGGCCGCGCAGCAGATCGTTGCCGCCAAGCTCAAGGATGAACAGGTCTGGCTTTGTCTCTTCCGATTCCAGCACAAAGCCAAGCCGCTCGCGCCCCTCAGCGCTGGTGTCGCCGGACACGCCGGCGTTGCGTATCACCGCGTTGACGCCGCGCGATCGCAAAGACGCTTCCAGCTTGGCCGGGTAGCTGTCGCCTTTGGCATCGGCGAGACCATATCCCGCAAAAAGGCTGTCACCGAAGGCCAGGATCTGCACTTCAGGCCCCATGATGGGGATAGGATCGAATTCGATATCATCGGGTGCGTTTTGGGCCACAGGTTCATCGGCCAGAGTGTCGTTTGTCGGCTCGCCACAGGCGGCGAGCGAGAACATCGCGCCAAAAGCAGCTCCGAAAGCCATCATTCTGGCAACTTTCATGCGTCTCTTTCGTATTGGCATGTATCAGCCTTTCATAAGGTTCTTGCCTCTCCCCTGCCCCTATCCCATCTGGTTGCCGTGACAAGTCAAACAAGCCCTCTCACCCAAAGCTCTCTTTCCGCTGGCACGGCGCCGCGTTCAGAGACTTCCTCCACCACCACCAGCGCGGCAGCCGCCACATCCGGCCCCGCGATCAGCGCGCGAGGTCTGACGTTGACGCTCGGCAACGCCGACGCGCCGGTCGATATCCTTAAGGGCATCGACCTGGATATCACGGCGGGCGAAGTGGTCGCCCTGCTTGGTCCATCGGGGTCGGGCAAAAGCTCTCTGATGGCGGTGCTGTCGGGACTGGAGCGGGCGAGCGGAGGGCAATTGACCGTCGCCGGGCAAGACTTCACCAGCTTGAGCGAAGATGGCTTGGCGCAGGCGCGCCGTGGTCGGATCGGGATCGTACTGCAAGCCTTTCACCTGCTGCCGACCATGACCGCAACTGAAAACGTGGCGACGCCAATGGAGTTAGCGGGCAGCCCGGACGCAACGCCGCGCGCGCGCGCCGAACTGGAGTCGGTCGGACTGGGTCACCGCCTTGACCACTATCCCACTCAGCTTTCCGGCGGCGAGCAGCAACGCGTGGCCATAGCGCGCGCCATCGCGCCGCGTCCCGCGCTGATCTTCGCTGACGAGCCCACCGGCAACCTTGATGTGCACACCGGTGAAGAGATCGTCGATCTTCTGTTCGCGCGCCGCGCGGAAACCGGCGCGACGCTGTTGATCATTACGCACGATCCTGAGCTGGCCGAAAAGTGCGAACGCGTGCTGACGATGGCCGATGGTCTGATCGCTTCTGACCGGCCGGGCACCAATCCTTACAGGGCCGCTCCATGAGCAACGCCGCGGCGGGCCTAAGCTGGGGCGATGCATGGAAGCTTGCGCGGCGCGATCTCAACGCGCGCTTCAAGGGGCTGCGGCTTCTTCTCGTTTGCATCTTTCTGGGCACCGCCGCGCTCTCCGCCATCGGCACGCTGACTGCATCGATTGATCGCGAGCTGCGATCCTCTGGTCAGACCATTCTGGGCGGCGATCTGGAAGTGGAAATCTGGCAGCGCAGCCTCAACGACGAAGAACGCGCCGCGCTTAACGCGCTGGGCACCGTTTCGGGCGGAACGCGCCTGCAAGCCATGGCGATCAGCGAGCCGGAAGGTGCTGGCTCGGAGAACAGCAACGCGGCCCCTATCGGCCTAAAGGCGGTGGACGACCTGTGGCCGCTCTACGGCGTCCTAACCCTCACCGACGGGCGCGAAGTCGCTGCGCCCACAGGCGACACCGCCTGGGTATCGCAAGGCGCAATGGACCGGCTCGATATCCAAGTGGGAGACCCGTTCCGCATTGGCACGGTGACGCTGACAGCGGGTGGGATCATTGACGATGAGCCCGATCGCCTGTCCGAAGGCTTTCAACTGGGCCCCACCGTGATAGTCGCCGAAGACGTGCCGGGGCGCGCTGGGCTTTTGGCGCCAGGCGCTTTGTACGAAAGCAAGTACCGCATCGCCTTTGACGATCAGAGCACGCCTCCGAGCGAGGAGGCGGAAGCCTTGGAAGAGGACTTTCCCAACTCCGGCTTTGACTTTCGCACACGCGACCGCGCGTCGCCGGGCGCGGACCGGTTTGTTACGCAGATGAGCGACTTTCTGACGCTGGTGGGCCTTGCCGCACTCGTGATCGCCGGGATCGGGATCGCTGGCGGTGTGTCCTCCTATCTCGACCAGCGCCGCCAGAGCATCGCGACCCTGAAGGTGCTGGGCGCCTCTTCGCGCGATATCGTGCGGATATACGCGCTTCAGATCACCGCCGCCGCTATCGTCGGCACCTTGGCGGGGCTTACGGTCGGCGTACTGGTCACGCCCATCTTCGGAGCCGCGCTGGAAGGATTGCTGCCGGTTCAGGGCGGATTTGTGATTGAACCGGCGCCGCTGCTTCTGGCGGGCGCTTACGGCTTGCTGGTCGCCTTCGCGTTCGCAGCCGCGCCTTTGCTTCGCGCGCGCACCTTCCCCGCCATGGCGTTGATGCGCAGCCGGGTGACACCGCTTTCGCGGGACAAGCGTGCGCTGCTCGCCACCGGGCTTGGACTGGCGTTGATCTGTCTGCTTGCGCTGATCACGACCGACCGCCTGGTGCTTTCAGCCAGCTTTCTAGCCGGCGCTGGGCTTGCGCTCGCGCTGCTCGCGGGGTTAGGCCTCGCGATCCAGCGTGTCGCCCGCCGTCTGCCGCGTCCCAGCAATCCGGTGCTGCGGTCCGCGCTCGCCAATATCTACCGTCCGGGCGCACCCACCGGCGCTTTGGTCACCGCCTTGGGCTTTGGTCTCGCGGCTTTTGTCCTCCTCGCCTCGGTCCAGACCGCGATTGACGGCAACATCCAGTCTCGTGTGCCTAATGAAGCGCCTGACTATTTCGTGATCGACGTGCCGCGCGAAGGCGAAACGCGCTTCAAGGGTCTGATCCGCAATCGCTTCCCCGACGCCGAGGTTCGCACGGTGCCAACCTTGCGCGGCGCGGTGCTGGCGTTCGGCCCCGAGGACAACATGACGCGCGTCGCCGAATTGGAGGAGACGCCCGACGGAGCCTTCTTCATCAACGGCGAGCGCGGCCTGACGTACACAGACGCGTTGCCAGAAGGAAACTCCCTCGTCGAAGGCGAATGGTGGGACGCGGATCACGAAGGCGAATATCTCGTCTCACTTAGCGCCGATGGCGCGCAGGCGCTGGGCCTTGAAATCGGCGACTATCTGACGATTGGCGTGTTGGGCACTGAGCGCGACGTGCGCATCGTAAACCTGCGACGGATCGATTGGGAAAGCTTCGGCTTTAATTTCACCATGGTCTTTTCACCCAACACGCTAGCCGATGTGCCTCACAACCTGGCCGCCTCGGTCGAGCTTAACGAAACCGGCAGCGAAGCGGATATCTTGAAGCGGCGCGGCGAGGTTCTGCGCTCTATGGTGGGAGCCTTCCCTTCGAGCTCGGTAGTCGATGTCAGCGAATTGCTGGTCGAAGCGCGCGTTTTGCTGGAGCAAGTGGCGCTGGCTACCCTCGCCGCCGCGGCTGTCGCCGTGCTGGCTGGGCTAGCCGTGCTGATGGGCGCGATTGCCGCAGCGCGCGCGGCGCGCATGTACGACACGGTGGTGCTGCGCGTCTTGGGTGCCAGTCGACGTCAGGTTCTTATGATGCAGCTGGCCGAGTATGGACTGATCGCGCTGGCTCTGGCGCTGGTGGCGCTGGGCATGGGCGCTGGGCTTGGCTGGGTAATCATCACGCAGCTGTTCGAATTTGACTGGCTTCCCGACTGGCCGCGTGTGGCCGCTGTCCTCGGCCTGGGCCTCGCGATGGTGCTGGCCTTCGCGCTGGGCGGATCGCTGCCGTTGCTTCGCGCGAAGCCGGCTCAGGCGCTAAGGGAACTCTAGGCGGAGGAGGGGGCCGCGCCACAAGCGGCGGCCCCCTTCGCCACCCGTCAAGCGAACATGTCGGCCTGATACGGGTTCTTGGGATCCTCGCCAAAGCGATTGGGGCCATTGGTGCCCGGTAAGAACATCAGCACAAGAAATATGAGCGAGGCGACAAGCCCGACAATCGGTAACGCGCCCGCGATGGCAAAGCCAAGATACCACCAGCCCGACATATCGCGGTCATGCAACCGGCGCACCGTTACCGCGATATTCGGGATGAAGGCCGCGAGTGCATAAAGGCCGTAGAGCCCCAAACCTATCCCGGTGATACCGGTTATCGTCCCCATCATGGCTTCCTCAAGAACCTGCTCGCTGACCCCGGCCATATCGGGATCCAACGCGATGCCCACCATCGATACGAACATCGGCCCCGCCAAGACTGCGAAAACAAAGATGTTGAATAGGACAAACATCCAATATTCCATCCGGCGCGAACGGCCTTCAAAATCGAAGTAACGCCGAAACGGCAATATCATCCAATGCATGTCATGATCCCCTTTTAAACACTGACGAGAAGCGATCAATTAAGGCACACCTTCAAAGAACGCCCTTATAAATGGTCACTCAAATTCCTTAACGTCAAAAGCGGCGCGACCTGAACTCCCCCGCACAACCAACGTTCGCGCTACCATATCGTGGAGGCCTTGCTTGCGCTCGGTGAAGGCCACCATCACGAAACCAATGAGAAAGACAAACAGCGAAATAAACTTTGCAAAAAACCGTCCCAGCGCGTGCAGATAAGACAGGCGCGCCCTGCTCTGATCAGTCACGATGAGGCCCATCGCCATTTTGCCAAGAGTAGCTTGCCTCGCAGACCCTTCGAAGCCGACGAAATAGGCTAGGAAAATCGGGAAAGCGACGAATTCGGATAAGCGGTACGACGTAGCACCCGTCACTGGGTCGACGCTTGGCGTACCAAATAGAAATACCACCGGGATCAAGACAAACATGAGCACCACAAAGTCGAGCAGATATGCAAAGAACCGTGCCCAGAAGCCACCATACTACATTATCGCGTCTGTCCCTTACCGCGCCGATCTACCCCAGCGGCTGGACACTACCATGCGAGAAAGAGACGAAAAAACAACTCATATTGATCGGTTTCGCAAAGATTTTGTCCAAACTACAATGAGTACAAAGAAAAGGCCCCGCGCGAAGTCAATCGCGCGGGGCCTTTCATCAGGGCTAAGCCCTTTTTTTTTAATCAGAAGCGGTAGCGAACAACGCCGCCATAGGTGCGCGGATTGTTGTTCGGATAACCAGCCACCGTACCGGACTGCGCCACCCCGTCGAAGACGGTCAGGATGTAACGGTCATCAAACAGGTTACGCGCAAACGCGCCCACTTCAAAACCGTTGTTCAGCGCCAGCGTCATCGACGTGTTCACTAGGTTCACTTCGCGGCGGAAGATATCGGTCTCTCCGCGGTCGAAGTTGAAGGTTGGCAAGCCGTTGTTGATGTCGGTGTTGCTCTCGTGGTTGTAGTCCACGCGCGTGATCAGGCGCGTGCCGCTGTCCCACTCATGCGTGTAGGTCGCGCTGGTGGCGATGCTCCAAGCCGGAATACCGCCCGGACGCTGACCCGACAGGTCGCCCAGAACCGGGTTCGGGAAGCTGTCGAACAGCGGATCAAGGTGCGTTACCGCAAAGGTCAGCACCAGGCCATCGGTCGGTGTGATCGTGGTGTCGAATTCGAAACCACGCACCGACTGCTCACCCGCGTTGAGAAGCGTGAAGCCGAGACCGGTGAAGATAAAGGCCTGGAAGTTCTCAATCGTCTGGTCGAACACGGCAAGGTTGAAGCCGACGCCATCGAATTGGCCTTTAAGGCCGATCTCGAAGACTTCCGCTTCTTCCGGTCCAGCAATACGCGATCCGTTGCTGAGGTTTGGCGTCGCAAGGCCAGCGTTGATGATCGCTGAATCCGGAGCAAGGAAGGTTGAACCACGGAAGTTGTTGCTGCCATCCGGCGCCAAACGCGGCCCAATACCAGGTTCAAACAAGGAGGCCGGCGGACGGCTGTCGCGCGACAGGTTGATTGAACTGGCTTTGAAACCCGTTGCGTAGCTGCCGTAAATGTTCAGCTCTGGCGAGATCTCGTAAGCGACGCGGAAGAGATAGGTGAATTCATCGTCGTTCGTCTCACCCGGCTCAACCGCGTTCGGAACATCGAGGAAGCCCGTCTGGAACTGCAGGTCCGCAAGCGCCAGGAAGTCGTTGGTGCCCGGATCAAGAGCCGCCGCCGTCAATCCAGCTTGCTGCGCTTCGGGCAGAGCCAGGAACTGCTCGCGCGTGGTCACAGCGCCAGCGGTCGCCACCGTGATGAACTGGTCAATCACGTTGAAGGTGGCCAGCGGGTCACCTGCGATGGTCTGGATCGCGAAATCCTTCTGGTCGTCGGTGTAATTGAAACCAGCGGTGAAGACGAGGCCGTCGATGGGCTCAAAATCAACCGTACCGAACAACGAATAGGACTGGTTGTCCATCGAGAACACTTCGCGGCTCAGGAAATCGCCGCCCAGCACGCTGCCAACCGGCACACCCAGAGCCTGGTCGATACCGGCCAGAATAGTCTCACCAAAGGCGACCTGCGCCGCCGGCGTGAAGCCGGGGACAACCGATCCGTTAAGGAATCGGCCATTCACCGGGTTACTGGGGTCCGCGCTGTTGTTGTAGAAACCAGCGCTGACCGCCGAAAAGCCAGCAAAGTCGCGGAAGTCCGATCCAATCGACAATTCACTGTTCTGGACGATGGATTCGTCAAAGAAGAAACCGCCAAGCAAGAAGTTGATCGGACCGTCAAAGTCAGAGGTAATCCGGAATTCCTGCGTAAAGGTGTCAACCGCCTGATCGCGCGTTTCGTTCGACAGGTCAGCGCTGGTGAAGTCGATGTCCTGGTTAAAGAAGTTGCGCAGTTCACGATACGAGGTGATCGACGTAATCGTCAGATCGCCCACGTTCCAATCGACCTGGCCCGAGAAGCCGTAGTTTTCGTTCAGGTTGACCGGAGCGATGTTCAGGAAGTTCTCATCGGCGAAAAAGTCGGTCGGCACCTGACCGCCCACCGCGCCAATTGCATCGATGCTGGCCGGGCCAAGCACAAGCGTGCTGGTCTGGCAGCAAACCTCATCGATGTCGTTGTAGTCAGCGATAAGGCGAATGCTGAGGTCCGACGTGGGTTCAATCAGCAACTGACCGCGCAGGCTGTAGCGGTTGCGGTTGTTGATCTCTTCGCCGAGGTTGACGATCTCGCCGAAACCGTCGCGCTGCTGGTAACTGCCATCGACCGAGAACGCGATGTTTTCGGTGATCGGGCCGGTGACGTCCCCTTTCAGGAAGACCTGATTGAAGTTACCGTAGACCGCTTCAAGGTTGCCACCCCAGGTAAACTGCGGCGGGCGCGTGACGACCGAGATAACACCAGCGGAAGCGTTCTTACCGAACAGCGTCGACTGCGGGCCGTTCAAAACCTCAATACGCTGAACGTTGGAAAGGTCGTTGAGAGCCGACGCGGAGCGCGAACGGAACACGCCGTCGATAAACACGCCGACCGAAGGCTCAACACCAAAGTTGTTATCGCCGTTACCAAAACCGCGAACGATAAAAGTCGAGGCCGACGATGTTTGAAGCTGGCTAACGCGCAGCGAAGGCGTGACGGTCTGCAGATCGAGAACATCTCGGATCTGAGCGGCTTCGAGCGTCTCGCCGCTGGTCACCGAAACCGCGATGGGGGTCTCTTGAAGCGTCTGCTCACGCTTCGATGCCGTCACGATGATGCGGTTGCCGTCTTCGGGCGCTTCAAGATCGAAGTCGTCCGTTTCCTGAGCAAACGCTACGCCGGGGGTGGCGAGCGCCATGGAAGTCACCCCTGCGAGCAGGGCGACGCGAAGCTTTCCGGACATGCCGGTGGTGTTTGAACGCATGGAAAATCCTCTCCTCAATAGATCGACCAAAGGAGAGTTGAAGAGATCACGCCGTATCTTCGGCGTTTCATTCGATCCCAAAGGGGCATCCCAAAATGCCCCGCTCCCCTTTTCGATTACCTCAACTGATAAGCGAGTGGCCGTCGAGCGCAAGCCGGAAAGCGCACCAAAAAGGGGGTTTTCCCGAAGGAAAGCGCTCAAATGTTGCAAGCGAGTCACATTTTGTGACCTTGCGCGGGGCATTGCACAGCTCTGCACGCTTGCCTCGAGACGCCACTGCGCCTAAGCGCGCGGCGATACAAGCTCCGCTTTGTTGCGGCGCACAATGAAACCTCTAAAGGCGCGGCGCGTTCTAGTCTCGCGCCTTCTCTCCACCGAAAGCCTCTCTTCATGTCCAAGGCCCCTTCAAGCTTGCGCAACGTCGCCATCATTGCGCACGTTGACCACGGCAAGACCACACTGGTTGATCAACTCTTCCGTCAGTCCGGCACGTTCCGCGATAACCAGCGGGTCGAAGAACGCGCCATGGACTCAGGCGACCTCGAAAAAGAGCGCGGGATCACGATCCTTGCCAAATGCACCAGCGTAGAGTGGGAGCATCCGGAAACCGGCGAAACCACGCGCATCAATATCGTCGACACGCCCGGCCACGCCGATTTCGGCGCTGAAGTGGAGCGTATTCTCAGCATGGTCGACGGAGTTATCCTGCTGGTCGACAGCGCTGAGGGCGCGATGCCGCAAACCAAGTTTGTGACCGGCAAGGCTCTGGCGCTGGGCTTGAAGCCGATTGTCGTCGTCAACAAGATCGACCGCCCCGATGGCCGCCCGCAAGAGGTGCTGGATGAGGTGTTTGACCTTTTCGCCAGCCTTGACGCGAACGACGAACAACTAGATTTTCCTTCGCTGTGGGCCAGCGGCCGCGATGGCTACGCTAGCGACGACGAAACCGCACGCGAGGGCACACTTAACCCGCTGTTCGAACTCATCGTCAACCACGTGCCCGCGCCCAATCTTGAAATGGACGCGCCGTTCAGCTTCCTGGCAACCCTGCTGGACCGCGACAATTTCATGGGACGCGTTCTCACGGGCCGCGTCCAGTCGGGCACGCTCAACGTCAACGATCCGATCCACGCCATCGACATGGACGGCAACGTCGTCGAAGTGGGCCGCGCGACCAAGCTGATGAGCTTTGACGGGCTTGAGCGTGTGCCAGTCGAAAGCGCGAGCGCGGGCGATATTATCGCTCTGGCGGGCTTGGAAAAAGCGACGGTCGCCAACACGATCTGCGATCCCTCGGTCAAAACCCCCATCGCGGCCCAGCCGATTGATCCGCCCACCCTCGCTATGCGCTTTGCCGTCAACGATAGCCCGCTTGCAGGGCGCGAAGGCGACAAGGTCACCAGCCGCATGATCCGCGACCGCCTTTTGCGCGAAGCGGAAACCAACGTCGCCATCCGCATCACTGAAAGCGACGACAAAGACAGCTTCGAGGTCGCCGGGCGTGGCGAACTGCAGCTGGGCGTCCTTATCGAAACCATGCGCCGCGAAGGCTTTGAGCTCGGCATCAGCCGTCCCAAAGTGCTGCTGCGCGAGGAAGACGGCCAGAAGATGGAGCCCTACGAAACCGTCGTCATCGACGTGGATGACGAGCATTCGGGCACGGTCGTCGAAAAAATGCAGAAGCGCAAAGCCGATCTCACCGAGATGCGCCCCTCGGGCCAGGGCAAGACCCGCATCACCTTCTCCGCTCCCTCGCGCGGCCTTATCGGCTACCACGGAGAGTTCCTCTCCGACACGCGCGGCACCGGCATCATGAACCGCCTTTTCGAGAAATACGGCCCCTACAAAGGCGCAATTGAGGGCCGCAATAACGGCGTCCTCATCTCCAACGGCGACGGCGAGAGCAACGCCTACGCGCTCAACATGCTGGAAGAACGCGGCGAGCTGTTCGTGGCCCCGCAGATGAAGCTGTATGAAGGCATGATCATCGGCGAAAACGCCAAGCCCGACGATCTTGAAGTCAACCCGATGAAGGCCAAACAGCTGACCAACATCCGTTCATCGGGCAAGGACGATTCCATCCGCCTAACCCCGCCGCGCCGCATGACGCTGGAGCAATCGATCGCCTATATCGACGACGATGAAATGGTCGAGGTAACCCCGCAAACGATCCGCTTGCGCAAAGCCGCTCTCGACCCCCACGAGCGAAAGCGCCAGCGCCGCAAGAAGGACGCGGCGTAAGGAGCGCCCATCGTCATCCCCGCGCAGGCGGGGACCCAGAGCGGCTACGCGCAGGGCCAAGCGTGAATGGATCGGCCTGCGCGGAAATGACGTTAGAAGGCGTAAGTGCGACAGGCGCGGCTAACCTGGCAGGAAGCCGAATTCGTAAACCATTGGACGCAGCTTGTCTGAAAGCGCGGCGTAAGCTGCCTTGAAGGGGTCGAAATCGGTCAGTTCGGTGTCGCCATATTGCTCAAGTGCCTTGCGTATCTGATACCATCCAGCATCGTCACGGTTGAGTTTCAGGTCTTCGCGGATGCGTTTGGGGAAGCTGGTGGCGTGGTACTTGGTCAACAGCTTGCGCCCTTCGTCGAGCACGGCCTGCGCCTATGGCGAGAACGCCATACCGTCCATGTATCGGACCATAAAATCACTCTCGAACCGCCCGTTCGCGCCGACTTCAGCTTCGGTGAAAGGGATGAAATGGTTGGTGAGCGACCATTCGCGGCCATTCCATTCCAGCCCGTCGGCCCCGGCGGTGAGGTTGCTGCCGTTAAACAGCATCCAAACGAGGCAATCAGATTTGAATTCGTCGGTGAGCGGCTCGCTGGGTTGCAGAAACTGGTCGCAATCGTTGAGCCATGTTGGTCTGATCAGGCGTCGTACTGTAAAGACGACGACAACCTGCCAGAGATTATCCTCTGTCACGTAAAGACCGCCGCCGTTCCCGCCCGTGTAGATTGATGACGCGATCAACGTTTCTCCCCCAGCATGTTGGAGGTCATTGTTGCTTGCGTAGAGGTAACCGAGCGCACCTTCGAGCCGACGCTTCTTCCGCGGATTGCCAGATACCTTCAGCGCATTTGCGAGTGGCAGTGCCAGCGGTCCATTTGCTAAAGGCGGACTAATCCAGACATTGAGAAGTTCTTTGTTGGGGCGAGCCAAATATGTCTTTTCGCTGATGATGCTCCCTGCTTTGTCGAGGACATCGACTTCCACTTGTTGGATCGGCTCTTCGATCTTCTGATCCCAGATTAAAAAGCCTATTGGAAAATTGCCTTTCAATCCATCAAAGGCCTTGCTGTGGACCACGAAGCCATCAAGAAAACGCGCTTTCCAGCTGCCGCGAAACTTCTCAAAATTCGGCTTATTGATATATTTTAGCTTGCTGATCATCGCCAATTTTGAGGTCGGTAGTTCAACCTCAATTCGGACCAGAAACTGTATAAATAGCTCCTTGCTTGCGTAGCCTAAAGCCATCTCTTTCATCAGGTTATTAATGCGCGTTCGCTCGACGCCTTTTTTGTTTTCGTTCCCTTTCCCGATGCCGGCTCCCGTTTCAGCGTAAGGCGGATTAATCAAGACGAGGATTTGCTTCGCGCCTTTCTTCCCCTCGCGTCTCGCTTCGATCGCATCCCGAAGCCCTTGCGGCACCTTGTCCGACAGCGAATAATCAATCTCGCCGAAATCGGTGATGTCGTCGTTCAGGTAGTCGTACTGGAATATCTCCGCCCCGGCGAAAGCGGGGTTGGAGCGCATGATCGTCACGTCCTCCTGATCCAGCGTGGACATATAGACGTTGCGCAAATTGGAGTGCTTTGCCTCCAGATTGCCGACCCCTGCGCACATATCCCATACGATATATTTGCTCTGCCAGTTCTCGCCCAAGGTCGCGGTCAGTTGGTCATAGGCCTTATCGACGATATGCAGCGGGGTGTAATAGGCGCCTTTGAACTTCTGGTCGTCAATCGGCAGCAGGCTGTCGCGCCGTTCGAGCAGATAGTGACGATATTCCTTTTCCGGCGGGCGGTGGTAGATTTTCCAGAAATTGTAATAGCCGCGCTCGCTGGCGAGATCGTAGGTTTCGCCGTGGAGTAGGAACACCGGCTTTTCGCCATCGTAGAGCAATCGCGCAGGCAAATTGGTCATCGCCGCATTCTCGCCATCGTGCATGATATCGGCAAAGAACAGCACGGCGTAATCGGCTTCGCTGGTCACGCCGAGTTCAACGCCGACCATCTCGACCCAACGGTCAAACACCTGACGCAGATTGTCGGGCGTGATCTGGGTGCGGATGATGCGACCTTCCTTGACCGCATCCTTGGTCGCCTTGATGAATTCCTTTTCGTAATCCTCTATCGCGTAAACGACGTAATGGCTTTCGACATAGGGCGCGATGGCGGCAGCCAGCGCCTTGTCAGCAGCCGAACCCGATTTGGGCCATGTGATGCTCTTATCTTCGAGTATTGGCATGGCGTGTTCAGTCGCCATCAGCGCAGCCTTCTCTCGGTCAATCACGCACAGGAATCCGGGGATCGCCTCACCGCGTTTACGCGCAGCGCGGACATAGACCAGCAATTGCGCGAACATCAGGAGAGGCGGAGTTGACGCCTCCTTCGCCTCGAACCAGATTTCAGGGGTCTGGATATCGACCAGCCCCTTGAAGAAACTCTTGAGACCGAGCGCTTTGATATAGGCGTCCTTGACGTCTTCTTCAGTTTTGGCCCTCTGAAGTTCAGCGACAAGGCTCATCCAGCAATCCTTCTTCCCCAACTGACCCTGCCTATGACCCAACACACTGGCAAGCGTCGATTTTCCTACACGCGCTCTGCCTGCTATTCTTGTCTTCGGGCCCGTTCAACTCGTTGGCCGGACCTGTTGGAAACACTCCGGCGTGGGCCCGCAAGTTGATGCACCGACGCCCCCGCTTCCCGTATGTACTTGCACAACGAAGCGCACGCCGTCGTGGTGCTGCGGGCCACGTTTGACGCGGATCACATCATAAAGTTGGGCTGGCCGTTCGACGCGCTGACACCGCCGTCAACGGGCAGATTAACACCGGTGATAAAGCTCGCGTCCTCGCTGGCCAGGAAGGCGCACGCGGCGGCGATGTCTTCGGGCTCGCCCACGCGTTTTAACGCCATGCGGTGCATAACCATTTTTATCGCACCTTCGTTGCCCAGGATCCCATCGACCATGTCCGAACGCGTGACCGACGGATTGATGGCGTTAACGCGCACACCCATCGCGCCCAGCTGCAGGGCCAAACCGCGCGTGAGGTTCGTGACCGCACCCTTGGACGCGTTGTACAGCGGCAGCATCGAATCCCCGCCCGTGCCCGAGACGCTGGAAATGGTGATGATGGAGCCCCCGCCCTTGGCTTGGCTCTTGGTCAGCTGTGGGATGGCGGCGCGGCATAGGTAAAGAACGCCTTTGACGTTAATGTCGATCACCCGGTCAATCTGCGCGTCGCTCATCTTGTGCAGCAGTCCCTGATCAGCAACGCCGGCGTTGTTGACGAGGCAATCGAGGCTGCCAAAGCGCTCCACCGTCTTTGCGACGATCTCGTTGGCGAAGTCCGAAGAGGAGACATCACCCGCAACCACAAGACTGCGCTCTCCGCCCAAGTCCGCCGCAACAGCGGCGCATTTCTCCTCGTTGCGCGCGTTGATAACCACGTTCGCGCCTTCGGCGTGAAAGCGCCGCGCGATCCCTTCCCCGATGCCGGTCGATGAGCCGGTGACAATCACGGTTTGGTCAGCAAAGCGGGTGGATTGGGTCATGCCTGTGGTGTCCTCTCTTGATGCCGATGCGGGCCTCTTGGCCTCGCAGTTCATAAAATCACTCGACGGTGTAACCGATCCAGCCGCGCGCGCGAACCCCTGGTGTTGCGTCGGCCCTGCGCCGATGATCCCTATTGGAGTATCGCTTTATCATGCTGCGCCTTTTTGCTCTTATCGCCGCTGTCGGTGCGCTGTTTGTCGGCGCCATGCAGCTTTCCGCCGCCGCTGACACGAAGGGCTGGACCACTTACGACGCCGCCGATTTCATGATGGCGCAAAAGAAGGGCAAGACCATCGTGGTCGATGTCTACGCCGATTGGTGCCCCACCTGCCGCGCGCAGGCGCCCATCCTGAATGAGCTGCGAGTGGAGAAGCAGTCGAGCAACGTGCTGTTCGTCAAGGTCAATTACGACGAGGAGAAAGACTTCCTGCGTCAGCATCGCATCCCGCGCCAATCCACCGTCCTTGTGTTCAAAGGCATGGAAGAAATCGAACGTTCGATTGCGCAAACAGACCGCTCGGCTTTGCGCGGTGTCGTTCTGAGCGCGCTTTAGAAAAGCCGCCCAGACCTAGTCAGCCATGCTTACCAGTCTTGCCCTCGCCTTCGTCGCTGGTTTGGTGACGATCCTAAATCCGTGCGTGCTGCCATTGGTGCCGATCCTTATTGGGTCGGCGCTAATCAAGGCGCGTATGGGGCCTCTGGCGCTTGCAGCCGGCCTAGTGTCCAGTTTTACGCTCTTTGGCTTCACCGTCATCGCTTTTGGCTATTCGCTGGGAATTGATGAAAGACTGGTGCGGATGCTGGCCGGCGCATTTCTCGCGTTGGCGGGCGTCGTGTTGTTGGTCCCACAAGCTCAGGCTGCGCTAAGCGCCGCAGCCGCCCCGTTCACAAACGCGGGCAATCAGCAATTGGCGCGGGTGAACGCGAACGGCGTGGTCGGCCAATATCTGGTGGGTCTGCTGCTCGGCCTCGTATGGGCGCCGTGCGTCGGCCCGACATTGGGCGTCGCCATAGCGGCGGCGAGCCAGGGAGATGATTTGGCAAGCGCCTTTGTGGTCTTCCTATCCTTCGGGCTTGGAGTAGCGGTCTCGATTCTAGCTTTTGCCTATGGATCGCGCCGGGCCCTCGGCGATCGTGGGCGTGCGCTCCGAGCTCTTGGCGCGTACGCTAAGCCCATCTTTGGGGCCGCCTTGCTGTTCGTAGGGGTGCTAGTGATCAGTGGGTTCGACAAGGTGATCGAAGTCGCTTTGCTTGACGCTCTTCCAGACGGTTTGGTGCGCTTTTCCACGTCATTCTGATCTCAACTGCGACCAAAAACCGCTTTCCTTCGCCGCTTCGCGCGCTCACACATGAGGCGGGGAAACAAAAGATGGGAGGCAGATGATCATGAGCGCAGACACTTCAAGTGGAGCGGGCGAACCGCGTGTTACCGGACTTGGCGGCGTGTTCTATGTCGCGGCAGATCCAGAGACGACGCGAGCCTGGTATCGCGATAACCTGGGCATCGATGGAACGTACGGGCCGCAATTCTCTTGGGCCGAAGAGCCAATGACGAACCCGTACTCGCTGATTAGCCATTTCGCGGACGATGAATACATCAAGCCGGGCAAAGGCAGCTTTATGATCAATCTGCGCGTCCATGACCTCAGTGGATTTGTTGTGTTGCTTAAGAAGAAGGGCGTGAAGATCCTCGACGAAGTGGATGAAGGCTATGGCAAGTTTGCCTGGCTGCTCGATCCGAACGGTGTGAAGATCGAGCTTTGGGAACAAGTCGCCGATCAGTTGCCCGAATAGCGGCAAAGCGCCTCCGTGTTGAGGTAGGCAAGTGGTTCAGGTGCGAGAGGTTAACACGGCGTTAGGCATAAATTCTTAAGCTGTGACTCACTAATGTATGGACCGCGTAATTAATCACTCTCCTACCCCTCGGGCGGCCGCGGCGCTGTTAAGCGCGTTTGCGCTATCGGCATGCGGCGGTCTTGTGCCCGCATCGCAAGCGCCAGCCAGCAAGGGTCTGGAAGAGGATACCATTCAGATCGGTACCGGCCGCGAGTATCCGAGAGCAGAGCGCCCAAGCGCAAGCGCTGGCAACGGGGCAGCATCCAGCCGGCAATCGCTCGGTGTTGCGACTGGTCCTCACGGCTATAGAATGCACCCGGAGGATCGCGCCTGTCTGGCAGCCTTGGATGCCGCCGGGGCTCGCTTCCAGCCGGTGCCGGATCGCTATGACGCTCCAGGATGCAACACGCTTGGCACGGTCAGGCTGACGACCCTTTCCGGTGATCGATCGCGGTTCGCTGTTTCCAATCTGGGTCCGGTCAAATGCAAAACCGCCACGACGTTTAGTGCATGGGCCCGATTTGGCGTGGACCGGGCAGCCCGGGAAATACTGGGTAGTCCGCTTGCCCGGATCGAAACGATGGGGAGCTATTCCTGCCGCAATATTCTGGGCACCAGCCGAAGATCCGCGCACGCCACAGGCAACGCAATCGACGTATCGGCCTTTGTCCTATTGGATGGACGGCGGATCGACTTAAAGAGTGACTGGGACGAAGGCACGCCAGCAGCGCGTGAGTTCCTACGCGTGGTCCATAAACGCGCCTGCAAACGCTTCGGCACAGTCCTCGGGCCAGATTATAACCCAGCGCACCGTGATCATTTCCATCTGGAAGGATCGGGTCCAGAGTTTTGCCGTTGATCGGTTTTTAGCTTATGGTTCTGGCGGAGACTAGCGACGCTTTTGCCAGTCAGCCGAGCGCCACCGGGCCATCATGTTGGACGGGGCAGGCTTGCGATTTCCATCAAATCACGCCCGTATCTGAGGCTCCAGCTTCGCCTCGATCTTCAGCCTGACCGCTTCGGCCGCGTGCCGGGCGCCGAGTTTGCTCATCATATTGGCCCGATGGATTTCGACCGTGCGCGGGCTGATATCGAGTTCGCGCGCAATCACCTTGTTGCTTGAACCTTCCGCAAGCCAATCAAGCACCTCGCGTTCGCGGGTTGAAAGACTGGAAATACGATCACGCGCTTCGATCATGCGGCGCCGGGTCTGACCAAACACTTCGGCTTCTTTCTCGATCCGGGCAAGGCAGCGCGAAAACCGGTCCGGATCGAGAGGCAAGGAAAGATAATCGAGCGCGCCTGCCTTGATAGCCTCAACAATACGGCCAGGGCGCGGCTGCGCTTCGAACGCGATCAGCGGCAACCAGATGCCAAGCCGGCTTAGGCGCTCAAGGATGACGGAAACGCCGCCCTCCTCCACCGTGTCGCGGGCAACAATGATACCCTCTCGCGGCGGATGGATCGAGAGTTCCGAGAGGTCTCCGTACACTTCGGCGTGATGTCCGAGCGAGAACCCGATCCGGGCCAGTTCGGCGCGATGACGGCTGGATGAGTCGATGAAATGGAGCGTGGCTTTGCGTGACATGGCCATCGTGTTGCGACAGCCTAACGCCTAATACACGCGCGACCCCTTCCGATCCGGAGCAATGATCGCGAACCAATCGACTTTCATTCAGAAAATCAGGGGCTTGCCACACTCCAAAATGAACGTGAAATCGCCTAGGCCGATGCGTGTTGCCCCTGAGGAGTAAGCCGGTAAGCGTTAACCCTGAGGCGACTCCATGGAATAATCGGGCAGCGACACAAACGCTGACTTAAGCGCATCGCCCCAGCCTGACGATATTGTGCCAAAATAGGGATCTTCCGCGGTGATCCGGTGCTGGTGCGTTGCCGCAAAACCATCTTTCGCGATCACCATCAAATCCAGCGGAAGGCCGACCGACAGATTAGCCTTGAGCGTCGAATCAAAGGAAACCATGAGCAGCTTTACCGCGTCTTCAAAGCTCATGTCTTTGTCATATCCGCGGATCAGTATCGGCCGCCCGTACTTGGTCTCTCCAATCTGGAAGAAGGGCGTGTCCCAACTGGCTTCGATAAAGTTTCCTTCGGGATAAATCATAAAAAGGCGCGGTTCCATTCCATCGATCTGGCCGGCGAGAATTATCGTGGCCGTGACGCGGCCCCGCCCGCGATCACCGTTTGCCGCCTGGCGCTCTTCGATGACGGAACGCAGCAAGCGGCCCACTTCGGTCGCGACACTAAACATGGTGGGGCCGTTAAGCAGTGTGTTGCCACGCTCGTCCGGGCTTTTTGTACGCTCTTCCAACTGGCTCACAACGGCCTGCGTGGTGGCAAGATTACCCGCGGTCATGATCGCAATCATGCGCTCACCCGGCACCCGCCAAGAGAACATCTTGCGGAAGGTTGAGATGTTATCGACACCCGAATTGGTGCGGGTATCGCTCATAAGAACGAGGCCCTTGTCGAGCACCATACCAACGCAATAGGTCATTATTATACGCTCCAGCTAAACTAGGCTGCGCCTTAGTGGAAGCTGGGCAAAGCGACTAGCGATAATGCGAAACGAGCTATTGCTGTTTTTGACCCTGGCTCTGCGTTTGGCCGTTGGCTTGGCTGCCTTGCTCTTCCACTTCGACATTGACCGTTAGCATCTGCTCGGCCTGGCCAAAGCTGATGCCTGTCACCGGCGCTGCATCGCGATAATCTCGACCTGTCGCAACGCGAACGTAGCGCGGATCAGGCGAGATACCGTTCGCAATGTCAAAGCCAACCCAGCCAAGCCCCCCGAGATGCGCTTCGGCCCAGGCGTGGGTCGCGTCTTGTTCCTCTCGATCATTCATCTTCAGGTACCCGCTGACATATCGCGCTGGGATATCGGCCGCGCGCGCCGCGCCGATAAAGATATGCGCCATGTCCTGACACACACCTTTGCCGTTGGTCAGCGCTTCTTCGGCCTTCGTGTCGACGGCGCTTGATCCCGTCTCATAAGTCACCTCTTCGCCGATGCGAGCCGAAAGAGCGTGTAGGTAGTCCATGACCTTGCCCTCTTCTGGTGCCGGGACCTCGCGGACGAGAGAGCGCAACTT
>ERZ1740070.804-NODE-804-length-20651-cov-5.871286_pt1 | contig 20651 bp, 28 predicted proteins | sample MGYA00581734_ERZ1740070 | MGnify/ENA primary metagenome ERZ1740070 (study PRJEB43018, sample SAMN04849744) | marine metagenome | isolation source: floating plastic debris | place: Pacific Ocean | collected 2008-09-01 | study: EMG produced TPA metagenomics assembly...
CCCATGTCTTCGCTCCAAAACGCCTCTTCTGGCAGTACCTTTTGACTCCCGAACTTAGCATCACTAGGGTATGCGTAGGCGTAAAATGCTGGAAAAGGAAACGCCTCTGACCCAGGCCAAAAGCCAGCACTACTGACTTCCTTGGAATAGGCTTCTTGCATTACATCAAGGGGCATGTTGGGCATGCCGCCAGGATGCAAAGGCGCATCACTGCCCGAAAAACGCGTTACGGCCAAATCAAAAGCACCCCAAAACAAATGCACGGGACTGGCCTTGCCAATAAAATCACTTCGAAACTGATTGAATACCTCGTTTGCCTTAAGCATGGATTTCCAAATGGCTTGTGCATACGCTTCATCATACGATTTGTTCACGGTATTTTCAGCAAAGGGTATGGCGGGTTCTATTTCGTTTGGACGCGCATAAATTTTTACTACGATGTCCAGTTCCTTTAGTTTTTCAAAAAGTTCCTTGTAAAAATCAGCTACCGTTCTGGGATACAAATCCATGGAAATGCCTCCCGCATTGGAACATTCAATGAAAAGTTTGTGTTGTTTGAAATCAAAATCAATTTGGAAAATTCTACCCTCATAAGGAATTCCTTGAGTGGTAAACCCCTTGGTGCTTATGTATAGTGGAACATGCCAAGAGTGGTTTTGCCATGGCATGGTTTTCATTCGAATTTTCCCTACGATTTGAATCCATTGGTGCATTGTGGCCAAGGTGTCCTTGATTTCGTTGAAATCGAGTAGGGGCCAATCATTTTGTGTTGTAGTGCTCATCGAGATATGCTTTAGGTGGCGGTATGCTGAAAATTACGACTTATTGAAGCTGAGTCAAAATCAAAACTTCCCAGTGTTTGCCCACTCGGAACGCGGCGGAATTTGTTCCACATTCACCCAATGTTCCACGATTTTTCCATTCGCTATTCTAAAAATGTCAAAAAGGGCGTGTTCTACGCTATTATAAGTGACCTTGGAATAGCTAACTACATGATTGCCTTGCCCCATAACGTGAAACACAAAATCATAAGTGAAGGTTTGTGTTGCCAAAAAATTCGCTAGGGCTTCAATCCCATTGGGTAATGTTGGATTGTGTTGGATGTATTTTTGGGAGGAAACGTATTTGTCCAAGGCTGCATGATTTTTGTTCTGCATCACATCGACCAGAAAGTTTCGAATAAGGGCTTTGTTTTCTTCGGTTTTATCCAAATCCTGTAGTTCAAAATCACCTAGAATCATATCGTTTCCCGAAACCGTTTCGTGGGGTTCCCGATATGCTGCAATGACATCCCAATGCTCTATGATTTTGTCGTTGGCATCTGTATCGAACATGTCTGTGGTAATCCACTTTGCGGTGCCGTTGTCAATATCTTGGTAGGCGTGGACGAAAACAAAGCGTCCGTCTTCCAAGGTTCGGATAAGACGAATATCCCTATTGTTGGTTCGTTCCAAAAATCCAGAAAAGAAATCTATGAACCCTTCCGCACCATCTGCGACACCCGTGCTGTGCTGGGTATAGCGGTCACCCGTATATTTTTTCACCATTTCGATGTTACCATCTCGGATGCCTTCTAAATAGAGATTTTTGGCGTTTTCAAGTTTCTGGCTCATGCTTTTTGAATAAAGTTGGTTTAGGTTTTGAATTTCCCCGTATCGTAATAGAAGGGCATGGTTCGTAGAATCTTTTCGTTTTCCAAGGTGTAAACTTGCACCATGGGCATGCGAAATGCTTCTTTTTGCTTGGTCAACCCCACCGCAATGGATGTGGCCACCACTTTGTCTTCATTTGAAAGGTAAGTTACGTCTTCTGAACCAAAGGTTTCAAAATAGTCGAAGAGCTTTTTGAAGAAGAGCTGTACGCCTTCCTTTCCTTTGTAAACACCGCCGTAAGGGAGCGTTTCGGCCTGTACCAACTCAAATTCGGGATGCAATAACTCAAATGCCTGCTCGTATTTCGCTGTCTTTAGGAATTCGTAAAAGTCGATAACAATTTGTGTGTTCTCCTTCATGATATGCATAAAGTTAAACACTAGTTGGTCGCAAATGCTCGCTTCTTGAAGAAAAAAAGGTTAAAATAGTTGGGTTTTGATGACCTGAATTTTAGCGAAGTAAGGCAACTTTTTTTCTAAGGTTTCTGGGTTGTGATAAAAATGTAGTCGCCCATATCATTTTGGTAAGATTGGATTACCTCATGAATAGCGCCACTATCGATATCTTTCTGTAGCTGGAATAAACCTTGTTTCACCTCTTTTTGACGTGCTAAATCTGCAAAAGAAGAAATTCCATTTCGAATTCTTGAGTCGAAGTACAACTCCGGATTTTGCTTACCACAATACAGAAATTTGTCTTGTAAATCAGGTTGAATAAAATAGGCTTCTGTTCCAATGATTTCAAATCCACTTTTTGCCAGGCCTTCTTCAATACTTTTTTTAGAAGGCATTTGTTGGATGGCATCGTTCAGCATTTCAGGAAAATACCGATTAAGCCAATACCCTTGCATTTGTGTCGGTGTAGCCGTGAAAACAACCAAGGTTCCATTTTGCTTTAAGACCCGGTTAAGCTCGGCAAATCCTTTCTGTAAATTGGTCCAATGGTGTAGGGTAAGTGAAGCGACAATACCATCTAGCTGATTGTCGGAAAGTCCGGTGTTTTCTGCACTGCCTATTCTCCAATCAATTTCGGAGTTTCGCATTTGGGCTTTTTCAAGCATTTTAAAAGAAGGGTCTATACCGATAAATCGAAAACCATTCTTCTGAAGTTCATGGGTATAGTTGCCGGTTCCGCAACCAATATCCAAATAAAGACCCTCTAAGTTGGGTTGCAAATGGAACAGCAAACGGGAAGCAAGGTAAGGGTCTGCCTTTCGAGTTTGGTCGTAGTTGACTCCGATGCGGTCGTATTTAGCTTTCATTGGATGCTTTAATTTGGATGGAGAAATGTGCCTTTTAACTCCTCCTTATCGCGGTGTTTTTAATTGTTATCCTTTAGTTCAAGCCACTCTGCATAGGTTATGATTCGTTTTTCCTCTTCAGATTTGGGTTTTCCCGGAAGGATGCCGATAAACTCCAAATCGTGACCATCAGGGTCATTGAAGTAAATGGATATGGCGGGCACCCAACAAAATACCATAGGTACTTCCTTTTGATTCTGTAAAAAATTCCAAAAGGTAATGTTATGAGATTTTAAAAAGGGAACGGATTCATTAGCAATCCATTCAGGTTCGCATTCAAAAGCGAAATGGCGGATATCAATCTCTTCCTTGGGTTTTTCCCATAAACCCAGCATCGCTTGTTTTTCTTTTCCAATCCAAAAGAAGGCGGTTTTCGGTTCCTCCCGATACCGACATTGGGTTAGCCCCAAGATTTCCGTGTAAAAAGCAATGGAACGGTCAAGGTTTTCGACAAACAAATGGGTTTCAAATAGACCTGTGATCATTTAAACGGTTTTACGTGGTTTGAGGGGACAAAACAAACTACTGTTCTTATTGTCAAAGAATAACTGGACTCAAGTATTTTGTTGATAATCTGATTCCAATATTGCATATGAAAAGTTATCTGACCAGCCCGATTTTAACGGTAAGATCTCCCTTCTACGTCCTTCCAAAGCCATTCCTGATTTCTCAAGTACTTTAATGGAACCAACATTTGCAATAGCACAACCAGCTTCAATACGATGTAATTTCAGCGTTTCAAAACCAAACCTTAAAACGGCTTTAACCGCTTCGGTGGCATAGCCCTTACCCCAATAACTGGAATGGATTTTATACCAAATCTCAGCGCTTTTGAACTTGGGATGGGACAGTTTCAGTCCAAAAAGCCCCAAGAAGTTGTCATCTGATTGGCGTTCAACAGCGAAAGTATAATTGCTTGGTGCATCGGTTTGATTTTCGGCAATCCAAGGTGTGATAACCTTCTTGGTTTCATCTAAATCTTTGGGAATGCCAAGGGTGTTGTATTCGTCGGTTTCAGGTAAGCAATGTAATGTATGAATATGGGATACATCATCCCAATCGATAAGTCTTATTCTTAACCTTTTCGATATGATGTCTTTAGCATGGTCCACCGAATTGAAATTATTTGGTTTTTGGTGCGATTCTATCCCATAATTGAATGCCAGTAACAGTTTCCTCTTCCATATGAAAAGTGTAGTAGGTACCGCTACTTTTATTAAAATATTGGGTGTTCGTTTCTGGAAGTAACATAATAGGCTCGTCCGTAAATTCGCCATCGATTTCCAATCCATTTTCTTTGAGCACAACAAATGCTTCGCCCATTTCTGGGAAAGTGTAGGTTCCCACAAATTTGCTGCGTTCTTCTTCAGATTGCTCCACCACCTTCCGAACCATTGGGTCGACCCCCGGCAATTTGTATTCTTTGACGATACTCAAGAGAATTTCTTGCATAATACTGCCATTGTCAGAATTGACCATCATTACCACCGCAACAGGATGTTCTTTCCAGGCGACTAGGTTTGCCCTGAAACCTTCATCAGCGCCACCATGGCCGTAGGTGTGTTCGCGGACCGATGGACCGAGACCATACTCATTCATGCCTTCGGTTAGCATCTCATTGACGGTCTGGGTTTTTAAAAGACCATCTTTCTGGGTCTGCTGTATTTTTTGGACTTCTTGCGCCCAAAGAATAAGCTGCGAAGGTGTTGTCCAAAGTCCTGCTGCCGCCATTTCGGGATAAATGGGCCACTTGCCTTCTACTTCGTCACCGTTTTCCCGATAGCCCGTCGCGGCAATGGAATGGTATTTTTCAGGCAGTGGGTTTTCAAATGTACTGGCTGTCATTCCCAGTGGGTCTAATACGTTTGTTTGCATTATTTCTGGAAAGGATTTGCCTTCCAAATCTGTCATCATTAATTGCATGATGGTATAGCCTCCTCCAGAGAACATCCAGCTTTCACCTGGGGTTTTGTACACCCGAACGGAATCGGTATTTCCTTTGCCATCCAAAACCTCCGGAACTGTTGGAATAGTGTCGCCTTTATCATATCCTGGAAATCCCCAAACTGTTAATCCTGCGGTGTGGTTCAGTATACGACGGGTGGTTACTTTTTCCTTTTCGGTAAATTCATTTTCAGGGAGTTTCCAGCTGGTGAGATACTTATTCACACTGGAATCTAGGCGGATAGTTCCTGCTTCGGCCAATTGGTGGGCCCTGAGGCCCGCTACCGGTTTACTGATAGACCCTGCCAAGAACATGGTTTCGCTGGTGACGGGATGGTTTTCCGAAACATCGGCCATGCCATACCCTTTTGCCCATTCAAGTTTGCCGTTATGAATTACCGCAATGCTAACCCCTGGAATTCCCAGTTCTTTTAGTCGCTCGTCCAAATTGAAGTTGGGAATGCTATCTCCTTCGATTTGAAGATTGGGTTGCAGTCCGTTCTCAATTCTAGTGATTTTATCTTCGAGTTCAGTATTTTCTTTTTTGGGTTTTGTAGAACAACCAAAAAGTAGAAAAAGAAGGGAAATGAATATAAGATTTCTCATGATGTATAGGTGTTTTTGAATGATGATATTTGATGTTTGGAGATGTTGTTTTACCGCACTCCATCCTTTTTGATGAAAAGGAAATGCGTATGAAGTTAGTTAAAATGTAGGAAAGCTAAGTAGCGTAGTGCGGTTTGCAGCCGGTGGATTATTCCGCTCTTTCATAGAAATTTACCCAATCATTATCCGCAACACGTTCAATTAATTGGTTTCCACTTGGTTCTATTGTAGAAACTAGCGTATTCCCCAAGTTCACATTGTATTGATTTCCAGTACCCTTTTCCCATGTGAGTTGAAAAAATGCAAGGGTTTCACACTTTTCCGGTATTGCTGTGGTATTGAACTGCGAAAAAAGGGTTTGGTTCTCTTGAATGGTCAGGACCACAAATGTTTCACATTCATCCAAAGCAACATCAATTTCAGAAACCGTTCGTGAAACCAAAACCCAATCCCCAACGATAGCATTGTTTGTATTGTTTCCATCTTCATTGTCTGTTGAGCAGGCCAAAAGGAGTACAAAAGCGATGCAACTTAAGGCAATGGTTTTTACTTTACTCATGACGCTTTCGTTTTTTTTTGGGAAACTGTATGGGGAATCAGTTCCCGTAGTGTTCAAAAAAATCCTTTACATCCTCAAGATTTTTGAGGTTTAAAATCCAGCACACTTCTGAAAAGTCGGAAAAATCCAATCCGCCTTCAGCAATGGCTTTGTTCAGATAACGTCCTTCTTGCCCATTATATTGGTTGCCCAAAGTTATGGCCATTTGCCATATGGCAACCAATTCTGGGTTTTTGATGTGATTATCCCAACTATCATATTCCGCGGATTGAAAACCAGGAGTTCCGTTGCCCAGCGCGTTGCCGTCTGGTATTTTTTGATAGTCAACGGACTTTTTTACGAATTTCAGGGCATTAGGTGTGGTAACATCTTCATTCCAATTGCTATGCTGAACGATATGAACTCGTTCAGAAAGACTGATTTCGGGCATATCAGTTTGCAGTGTTTGTATCAAAACGGCAGAAAAATCAGATTGTCCTGCTTCCGCAATCCAAATATCACCATGGTTTTCGAGGGTTGTTTTAGCTAAGGTTATGACGTGCGCCAAAGTTGTTTTCGGATTTTCATGGGCATCCGACCAATGGTCACCAAACGCCAATTGGAACAATTCATTTGGAGGCACGTATAGACCTTCTTGAATGCCATAGGTACCGGCCACGGCGTGATATTGTAATTGCGCATAGGATTGGTGAGTCAATAATGTCGCAAAAGCGGCTATGGAATGCAGGTCATCCACATCGGTTTTACAGTCATAGTGTACCAACAACAAATCTTTTTCGAACGTAAAACGTTTATGTTCGTTTCGACTATTTTCTTGGGCATTGCCATATGAAACCAGCAAAAAGAGCATAAATGGAACGAACAATCTTGTTTTGGTCTGCATCGGAAAAAGTTTTACTCAATATCTCGCGTATTGATTTCATATTCGTATTTGAAGAATCTTTTAGAGGGTTCACTTCCCATCCAATACTCTCTTACGTTGTATATATTTTTACCGCTATCGTTTTCCTTGTAGATTCGAAGCACCTCTTGCTTCTGGTTTAGGATTACTACGGAGTCATATTCGACGAGCGAAGGTTCAAGAAAGGTGCTTCCTATATCAAAACCTTCTTGGAAAAGCACAATTTCGCCTGACGGTATCTGTAGGGTTTTATCAAAGCTTGGGTCTGTGGAAATAAAATCGACAACGAGGGATTGCCCAGTTAAATTTTCAATGTTCGCCTCCATATCGGATACTGGGTCACAACTTGCGCAAATCAATAAGAAAATGGTAAGCAAGATTGTTTTTTTCATTTCGCTTTTGATTTGTCTCTTATCAGAAGATTAATTTCTTTGTTTAACCCAATACCTTCAAAGATAAAGGATTGCGAGCATTCAAAAGTTCAATTTTATTGACCATAGTATAGCGGTTTAGAAAATTTGAACACGCTATGTCCGTAAGATTTTTGGCTTTCGTTACTTGAAGCTCCGCCGCGATATTACGCTGGAATCTGTTCTTGGCTAAGCCTAAAATCATTTTGTAAAATAGTCCCAAGCTGCTTTACAAATATCAGCAATGATTTTCTCGTTGGTTTCGGTACTTTCAGTTGATTCGGATACAAAAACACTGATGGTGAAGTAGTTTTCATTCGGTAAAAAAACAATTCCAATATCATTTGCAGCGGCAGTGACACCCGTTTTTTTGTGTTTCCCGGACCAGCCTGTTTTGTGTGCTACCACCGTTTCTTTAGGCAATTGTCCCCTCAATCGTTTCTTACCAGTTCGGGTGGACTTCATGACTTCCCAGATAAAATCGTGGTTTTCTTCGGAGAGTAGACCGGTTTTGTTTTCGTAAAATGCATTTAGAAATAAATTGGCTTCCGTGGGGGTTGTCCAATTCAGAAACTGCATATCCCAATTGTTTTGCATAGTTTCTTCATTGATTTTTACGGCAAAATCCTGAAACCCTAAATCATGGAAATAGTCTTCCACCGCTTCGGGCTTTCCGAGAAGCCTTAGTAGCGCATCACATCCTACATTATCACTTAAGGCTACAGTATACTTTATGAGTTCTGCAACGGTAAAGACACCTCCTTCGGGATGTTTTTCGCGTAAAGGACTCCATAAGCCCGGTAATAGTTGACTTTTTTTAATATCGATTTTTTGGTCAAGTGAAAACTTGCCTTTGTCTATTTCGGATAGCATTTTCAGCGCGATGGGAAATTTAAAAACACTTTGCATTGGAAAGTGCTTATGACCATGTATGCTTAGCGTATCCTTAGCTTGATTTCCCGTAATGGCCACCCCAACCACGGCATTTTTGGAATTGACAATATGATCAATTTGTTGCTTTAAGGTTTCAATTTTTTGTGAATGGGTCTGGGTTAAAACCGATAAGAATAGTAAAAGCGTAATCGTCGTTTTTTTTGATATTGATGGCATGACAGCGGTTAAAGCTATGGTTTATGATTGTTTTTTATTTACTTTCTTCTTTCATCCAAACCGGCGTTGTATCCGATATGTGGTTTTGACCAATAATGTCTTTGTACAGTTCTGGCCTTCTTGCCTTTTTGTACCGCCACCCACCCGAAAGCTGAATCTTGTCCTTGGTAATCTTTGAAATGGTAATAGCGTTATCAAAGGATTTTATTTCAGACAACACTTCTCCGTAGGGGTCAAGAATCATCGAATTGCCATTTTTAAGGTGCTCACCATCATAGCCAATCGGATTGGTAAAGGCATAGTACACGCCATTATCATACGCTCTTGCTGGGAGCCAGCGCATCAACCAACGTCTGCCTTTTGGCCCATCGAATTCCATGCGCAAGGAGACCGGGTCCTTTTCCCGATTCTGCCAATATTCATCAGCCACATAGTCACGATGTGGCATAGCAGAAGGAGTACAACCCGTAACATGGGGTGCGAAAATCAATTCAGCGCCTAAAAGACTCGTGGCCCTCACATTCTCAATCACATTGTTGTCATAGCAAATCAAAATTCCGCATTTCCAACCCAGTAGGTCGAATACACAATATTCATTGCCTGGAGACATGTGCTTGTTAATAAAAGGATGGATTTTTCGATACTTGGCTACCAAACCCTCTCCGGTAACACAGAGGTAGGTATTGTATATTTTACCTTCCGATTTTTCTACCAAGCCTGCCAAAATCGGAATGTTCAGTTCTTTAGATATGGCTATTAATTCCTGTGTGCTTTTACCCTGCGGTACTTCCTCTGCCAAGTCAGTGATTTGCTCAAGGTTTAGATGTTGCGTAAAGGTATAGGCTGTGATAGACATTTCATGAAAACTGATGAGGTCTGCTCCCTTCACTTTAGCGCTTTCGGCGAGCTCTCTGATGATGGATAGGTTATAAGACTTATCCCCGTCTTTGGGTTGAAATTGGGCTACTGCTATTTTCATACGTTGATGGAAGCTACTTTTAAGGATTTATGGAAAATGATGTTGTTCGTTTCGGCTTATGTGGTTTCCCGGGTAATCCATTTACCCACTTTTGGGGCTTCATAGGTTCTCATTTGTGCTAATAAATCATTCGGATTATTACTTATCAATACGAGTTTACGGTAGACTTCTTTGAGAAAACCCTTTTCCACCATGGTATCCATAAGCTGGATAAGTTCATCGTAAAATCCGTTGACGTTGAGAAGGCCTACCGGTTTTTGATGCAGTCCCAATTGTCCCCAAGTCAGCATTTCGAAAAGCTCCTCCAAGGTTCCAAAACCACCAGGCAGGGCAATGGCCCCATCGCATAGGTCGTTCATTTTGGTTTTTCGCTCATGCATGGAAGCTACAATATGTAATTCAGTTAAACCCAAATGTGCAATTTCCTTGGATTTTAAAAAGGTTGGAATTACGCCGATAACATTTCCGCCTCCGGATAAGGTTGCATTGGCCAAAGCTCCCATAAGTCCAACATTGGCTCCGCCATACACCAAGTCAATATTTTCTTTTGCCAATGTTTGACCAAGTGTTTGCGCTTCTTTCTCAAAAACTGTTTCGGTTCCCGAACTGGAACCACAAAAAACCGCTATTCGCTTCATTGATGCTGTACTGATTTTCTTAGTAGTATACTCGATTTTAGGCTTAGGAGTTGGTCCAAGCCATTTAAATTACTTTAAGGAAGATTACCTAAAGATAATTGAAAATTGTAGTGGCGACCTTGTGAAAAAAGGATTTTTCTCTATCTATGATATCTCCAAGAATGATAGTAAAACCAGGCAATTTTGTGATTAATAGGTTTTTCAGCTTTTTGGAGGGTAGGGGATACCTTGAATGGACATCAATGCCCAGTAAAATAGCCATACAGTTGATACACAAACAATGCGATACCAGCAAGGACCAAATACCAGTTTACCGCTTTGAAAAGCGCAGGAAACTGTAACTGTTATCGGGCCAAGGAGATAATAAAAGTAATGGGATTATACGCTAAAACTTGACATCCTTCAACTCCCAGATTAAAACACAGGATTTTTGCTAAGAATTGACCTTCACCCATATCAAACGATTGCAAACGGGTGGAGAGACCAAAACCATGAATCAACCCAAAAAGCCCCACCATGACCAGTAAATTTGGGGACTTTATATTCAATTTTTCAAAACCGCCCAAGTTTTCAAACCCCTTGTACAAAACACTCAGGGCGATAACCGCATCGACTAGGTGTTCATCCGCCGTAATGCCAGTGTAGGTAGCGCCGATTAGGGTAATACAATGCCCAATGGTAAAAACAGTGATAAACTTTAAGATGTCTTTAAAGCTGTTCAGGTAAAAGATAACCCCCGCCAAAAAAAGCAGGTGGTCATAACCGGTAAGCATATGAGTTGCCCCAACGCGAATGTATGCCCACAAACCACCTGTTCGGAGAATCTCTTGGTCGGCACTAGTAACGTCATGCGCCAGTCCGACAAAAGGTATCAAGAGCAAAAACAGCAATAAGGTCTGCCTATTGTATTTAAACTTTATCAATTCTTTTTTCTGAAAAGGATGAATAATAAACCGATAATTAAAACACTTCCCAATACAAAAACCCAAGTAGGGAAACCGTCCTCATGGTCATGATGGTCATGGGTATGGGTGTCGTCGCCATGCGCATGCGTAACTTCAAAAGTCAATGTAGCCCATTTGGATTCATGGGTCAGGGCTTCATTGTCCGGAATACTTACCATATGAATGGTTCGCAAATAATAGATACCATCTTCCGGTAACTTCACTAACACCAATCCTTGTGAGTTGGTGCGCAACTGCTGCCCGCTGGTGTGTGTATGCCCCTCTGTTGCTTCAGAATCATCATGATGATGGTGAGTTTCCTCACCATGTGAATGTGTATTCCCATCATGGTCGTGTGCGTGACCCTTTTCGCCATGTTCGTGTGAATGTCCATCTTCATCATGGTGATGCTCGTGGTCCGAATGCTCATGCGTATGGGAAGTTGGTATATAGTCCGCATACACCAATTGGTTGGGCAAAGGTTTCCCATCCAACAACAACTTTACCGTCAAGGTTTCACCGCTATATTTCTCATATGGGTTGATTTCCGGAACAAATTCAATCGGATAGCCTAAGATGGTTTTCCAATCATCAGTTTTGACGTCGCCCACTTGATAAATGGCTTTTACGTGTTTTTGATAGCTTTCCACCGCATCTTGGTCCAACAGATTGTTTTCCTCACGTGCTTTGAGCATATCCAGAACACCATCGTGTTTTAGATAGTCGTTGAATTTGTCCGCGGTAAGTTCAATGTTCCGTGCTTTTGTGGATACACCCGCCACATAGGTTCCCGCTTCCCCGGTATTAAACGATAATTGGGTAATAGTACTGTCTTGGTCGTGCCATGCATTCGATTCAATTGTGGTTCGTTTTCCTAGCGCTACGAAGGAAGCATCCAGCATACGGTCGCGTGTGATGATGTTTTCACTTTTCTCAAAAGTGCCATTGTAGAGACTCAAAGTTGCTTGTTGGTTTGGTTGCAGCAGATAGGTTTCCATCTTTAAGTACAGGTCGTGACTGCAGAAAACCAATAGGACCAATAGGAAGCAAAATGGTCGAAAAAGTTGGCGATATTTTTTTGGAAAAAAGGCTTTGTTCAATTTCATGGTGTCCCTATTTTTTCGAAGCCTAAATAGTTGTAAAAGGTTGCTACGAATCTTGGTCTAAATTACCAAAAGGGATTCATTCAATGTTACCACTTTCCTTCTTTTCGCGTCTTTCTTTGAAAAAAAGATAGAGACCGTAAATACAGAGGGACAGTCCAGCGGTCCAAACGATTATGTTCCAAAAATCCAATCGGTAGTCGTTTTCTTGGTTGAGGTATTTACTGAATGAAAGCAGCAGTACACCAGCGGTAAGGTAAGTATAGGAAGATCTTGCTTTTTTGTTTGTGCCTTCCGTACCAGAAATTCTGTCAGATTGTGGATTGTGCGCTTTTTCCTTCTGAAAATAACTCAGATAAATTCCATATCCAATGGCCACTACACCAATACTCAACTTCGCCCATGATGGGATGAATTCCCCTAGGTCATTTCCTACACCCATGGCGATGGCGAGGCAACCGAAAAAAATGTAGAGTAGGGATTTGTTCATTTCCAGTTAAATTCCACTAAGGTGTTTCATCTACAATACAAAAAAGACCCTCGGAAGGGCCTTGGTATGAATAAAAATTTACTGTTTTTCATAACGTTCTTGGTACTCTCCCAATCCTTCATCAATGGTCAAGGTCAGTACTCTGCCTGAAATGGTATAGTTCACGTCGTATGAATCTATTCCATAATCCAAGGCTATCGAGCTGTCTGAAAGTTCTTCCCAGCTTCCCGTGGCATCTTGGGTTTTTGCACAGCTCGTGGCATCTTCAGTGTAATAGGTAAATCGAAATACGCCATCGGTTTGAAAATGTAGTATTTGACTGCTTTCACATTGCGTTGCGAGTTCTTCGCCTTCGTCGTCGATATAGGCAGCGTAATTCCAAACACCCAATAAACTGGCATCTGCGGGAGTTTCTTCGTTAGGGTTTGTGGTGTCTTCACTTTCGCATGATATGCAAAAGAAGCAGCATACGAATACTGCAAGGATTGGTCGTAGGGTCATGTTGGTCGTTTTAGGTTTTGTGGTTTTGAATCCTAAAAACGTTATTCAACTACCCTATATTGTGAGGGTTAGGGGATTAACTTGATTTTAGTACGTCGATTCGTTAACCTTGGCATCGCTCCTTTGGGATATGACCTAGAAGTACATTACTCATGGACATTTTCACATGATTCTTTCTCCAAAATTACCCTATAACTAGTCATGTTAGTTGGACTAACCGTCAAGTAGGTTAATATCTTGGAACCATTTTTGTCTTTCATCGCATCTCTGAAAAGAATGTGCTCGTCAGCCACACTATTCCCACTGATGCATTTTTTCAGTATTTCCAGTCCTTTACGCTTTTGCAAATCTGAAGGTTCAAAACGGTGGAACTTTTCCCCAGCAATTACAATCGTTGCATTGGCCAATTCTTCTTGGGTTAGTCTAACCTGAGGTAGCTCTGGTGCTCGCTCGTTAATGGGAAGCACGATATAGGTTTTATCCATTTGCCGTGTTTCCAACCTAAAACTGGATTCCATTTCATTGTTGGTTACAAAGACTTCGAGTTGATGGCCTGTGAATTCGCAACGAAGGAATTCGGTTCCTTCCAAATCAAAACCTTTGTTTGTCAATTCACGCCTTAGGTTTTTTGCACTAATGACGAGCTCCTTTTTAAGAGAATCTCTCAAGATGGAAAGAAAATTATTGGATTCATCATCTTCAGGCCAATGCAGGATTTTTCTTTGTTGCTCCGTTGGCATTATGAAATGGTCCAACTCCTTATATTTTTCAAGTTTCACAATGTTCCAAATTTTAGAGGAGATGGAATCGCACTGTGCGCTGAGGTTTGAGATGAGGCAAAAAAGGAAAAGAAGGGTGAGAGGTTTCATAATTAGTAGCACATTATTTCTTGAACCGTTCATTCAATTTTTTCCGAAGCTCGCTTCTGTCGTAACTATCATGATAGAAACTGTTCAAATCGGGAAAGTAAGGGCTTATTTTAAAGGTGATTTTTGCGTTGTTGCAATCCGCAACTGTTCCACAAGGCAAACTGTCTTTGTGCATTCGGGTTCTTACAGAATAATTTTCGTTGAGATATTGATAGCTAACGTACAAATCCAAATGCGTCTTCGCAGGAAACATGATTTTTTTAACTCTTGCTTGGATTTCGATTCCATCTTCGACCAAATCCATTGGATTTAATGACTGTTCGGATAAGATTAAATTGGAAGTATATGGGTTCGATTTGTCAAACTCTACTTTAAAGTAATCGTTTTTGGAAATACTTCTACCTCCTCTTTCAGAGCCCGTATACCATTTTTTGTCATACAGAAATCGGTAGTATAGTCTATTACGTCTTCCAATATGTTCAATTTTTGCAATGGAAATGCCCTTGTTTTGTTCTATCTGTTCTTTTTCATTTTGCTTTATCCAACGAAGTACAAAAATAATAGCAGCAAAAAACAGAATTATACCAAAATATTTTTTTGAATAGGGTTTCCAATGCAGATTAGGGTTTACCATGGTACAACTTCCAATAGGTTAATTCGTTAACTTGGATTTGGTCATCGCTATGGTATTAAAAATATCTCATTCCAAAGCTATAACATGTCTAATGGTTCCTACATATTCAAATTTAGGATGACCAGCATATCCATCAAACGCCACCGAACGGCATTTTAACTTCATCATTACAGTGTCTCCGTTCTTAAAAGTTTTTTGATTGATGGTTATTTCAGAAAGTTCTAATTCGAGGTATTTGGAATATTTTCCATCGAAAGCAGGATAATCAGACCAAAGCTTGATTCCTGCCGTAACGGTCTCCGAAATACTAACTACTAAAGCCTTGCCAGCCAATCCATTTTCATAAAACTTAAGCTTTAAGGTATCTCCCTCATATGAAGCTTTTGAAACTACCTCAAAAATGGGTCCTTTCAACACTAAATCCTTCTCCCCAAACGTGCTATAATCGATAGTTTTGATTTGGGTAGTTTCAACAACCAATGTGGAATCCACAACTACTTGCTGTCCAGCTAATTTGCAAAAGCTGAAAAACAACAAAACATGTACGAGGCTGATTTTCATATAGGTTTCTTCCAGATTACATCGCTTTTTATCCAGCGAAATGCTGTGGCACTTGTTATTCCATATAATATGTGCTAAAACGTAAAAAGGATGAACACCTTTTACACCGGTTGGGTTTGCTATCAAATACTATCTCCCAATTTCATTTAAAACCGTAGTGTGGCTTTTCAAATATTTTAAAACCAGATAGATGGTTCCCGTCAGTAAGGTTCCAAAAATACTTAGGCGTTCTTCAAAGAACGACAATTCGCCTTCGGCGATATCCCCAACAATACCAAAAACGGAGAACAATAGGAAAAGCGCGAAAAGCCCATTTTTTTCTTTTTTGAGCACCTTCTTCCAACTAAATGCAATTTCCGGTTTCCGGTAATTCAAATGTTTGGGCAAAAAGGCGGGTGTTTCGGAAGCCCAGTTCATATAGCTATTCCCAAACTTTTGTCTCAAAAAAGACTCTTCTGCATAAATGATACGCTCATAGTAAATCCAAAACCCGAGGGTAAACAATAACACGAACCAAATGTTACCTGTAATCATGGCGATGCCCACCCACATTAAATAGTTTCCGAAATACAAGGGGTTGCGAATAATAGAATACAATCCAGTAATATTTAAGACTTCGGCCAGTTGTCCCTCTTTTGTATTTCTGCCTGAGGTATCCTTGGGGGTATAGCCAACCGTCCAAATTCGCACGATGAGTCCTGAAATTCCGGCAATGATTCCCAACACTTCCAATATTTCGGCAACAATAGATTCATTTGCACCAGCACTAAATCCTTCTTGGTATATTTTTACCCATAGACCCACTAGCAACAGGACCAACGGCAAATGACTTCTAAACTTGAATAAATAATCTCCTTGTTTTTTTAATTCTTCTTGTAAAGGCATGGGTGAATATGTTTTCTTAAAGATAACGTATTTGACCTGCACAAGAGGGAGGTATTCGTTTATGGAAAAGGACTTATGGATGATTATCCCAACACTGAAAAGGCAAAAATCAAACTCCCAAACACAGTCAGACCTATGGTTAATAGCATGATTAATTGCGAAATCTTGAAGATACTCCTCACTTGCGGTTTGCAAATGAGATAAATGAAACTCCCAAAAAACAGTAAGGTCATCGCATAAACCGCTGGAGAAACGGTAGGGAAGATTTCTTCCATAGCGGGAAACCCGGAGGGTTGTCTGCCCAAGTTCATAAAGAACAATAGTATTGAATTAAACGCGGAATAGGTCAAAAATAACGTAAGCAAAACCCATCCGATGGTTTGTCTTTTCCAAAACAAGAATAGAGCCACTGGTAAAAGCAACACCGGCAAGAAAAATTCGATAATGCTAAAATCCCAATCTGAAGGACCTTCTTGCAAGAGGTACAGAAGAAACCATGATTCTTCATAAAGGTTGTAGAGGGCCAAACCTCCAAAGACGAGTAGGGTCAGTCTGATGATTTTCTCAGGCGTTTGAATTCCGTTTTGGATGGGGTTGATGCTCTCCCATAAAGTGGCCGCTCTCTTTTTGAGGTTCTCCTCGCGTTGTTTTCTCTTTTCAACTTTTAGGTTTTGAGCCTCTTGAGTTGCTGTGATTTGCGCTTTCGTTCGATGAAGTTCCCCTTCGGTAAGGTTTCGGCTTTCAATTTCGGTTTTGGCGGTTTCCACCGCGACAGGGTCATACTTTTCCGCTTCGGCAAGTATGGTCAAAAGTTCACTTGTGGCAAGCTGTTGGTATAGCTCGGTGTATTCTGTCATTTTGGTTGAGGTTTGGTCCTTATCTTTTTCAGTTTTAGTTCCCAAAGGTTTCGAGGATCCCACCTGCAAGTGCCAGAAGCGAACCGCCCAGCATGATGTAACTCCATAAACGATTTGAAATGTAAAACAGATGATGGTTCATGTGAACACGTTCCTTTTCACCATCTACTTCAACGTAGTCATAGCTGGTGAGGTAGGTCCAAACAAAAGCGATAAAAAGTCCGATACCCAGTACAATATGACCATCATACTCCTTCGCAAAAATACCGCCCACCTGTGATTTTAGGATTCTATTCAGAATCAGGGTGCCGAGCACGGACACTGCAGAGTAGACCGGAACCAGAATCCCACGTTTATTATAAATAAAAAGCATTTACGTTGGTTTTGGGCCAATGGCCAATAGCAGAACGCAATTTTGGAGATTATGTTCTTCACATATCTGGAAAGTTTAGACTATGACGTAGGGACAGAAATAGTTTTGGCTCAAATCTTCTCTCTTTCCGCATCAAAGTTTCTAACGAGGCATAAAACTATAACGAAGATAAATTTTGTGATGCCTGAGGTAGGGCTTTATAGCCTACAAAAATATTCGTTGTGTAAACCATTGAGTTTACAAAAAGTATAAGAAGTAAACGATTAAGTTGACAAAATAAGCACTTGGATTTACTTTGTTAGGTTTTTTATTATGGTTCACAATAGTCTGGGCTATTAGCGGATGCTTGGGTTAGTCTTGTTGCGTCTTTGGGGGATTACTTCTAACTATTATTACTTAGGTTGTTTTATTCGACCGTTTCCATGTAGCGGATGGGAAAGATTTGTTTTACCTCCTGCCATTGAGCCATATCCTCTTCGCTAGTTGAGTGTATCAGGTCGGGTAACGTTTTACCGAATTTTCGAATGGAAAAATCATTTCTCACTTCATTGAAGGCTATGTAAACCTTATTTCTTATCTCGCGGTACTTTTCGTAGTTCAGTTTCTTATCAAAAATGCCTAATACAATTATGTTTTTATTTACATCGACCTTTCCAGAATATTTGAATTCCATTTTAGTGGTAGCTGGCATTTTATCGTTTTCTGGATGTGGAATGATATACCTTTTCAGTTCATCCACAATGAACCTATCTGAAACCTGAGCTTTTTCAATTTCCGTATTCCCTTCAATGTCAACTTTTAAAATGACTATGTTTCTCTGTTTAACAATTATCTCTTCAGACTTATCTCCGATGTTTTTTGAATAATTGTCTATTCCATAGTCAAGTTCGACTACTTTATAATCAGGCTCAAGTTCTTTCCCACAAGAAATTGAACCTAAGATGAGAAGCAGTAGCAATATTTTCGGAAGATGTTTTGTCATGATTACAGGAAAGAGTCCAAGCGATCGAAGTTATGTGCGATTTTTAATCCACAAATTTTAATTCTTTAGTTTCAATGTTTATAAACCCAAATTTTTTCTCTCCATTCGAACCCAGCATAAACTTTTTGAAATCAAGGTCTCTATTGACTCCACTTTCGGTAAGTAATGATATTTTCCAGGTCTCAAATCCGTTTTCATTTTTCCATTTTCTAATTGCTTCTTCAAGTGTTTGTAATTGTTCCTTTTTTAGATGATCAAAAAGTTTTTGATTGGTTATTTCAAATTGTTCTCTACTTTTTACAAGGTCAACTCGATAATGGTGTAAGCGCTTTTGACTAAAATTATCAAACTGGAAGAAAGAAATTCGACTATCGGTATATAAAGTCGTGTCAATTTCCTTTGGGAAATAGAAATTATAATATGCCTTTTTTTCACTTAGCTTTCCCACTAATGTTTTGCAAAGTGAATTTAATTCTTCAAATGTACTTTCTTTATCCCTGTTTAAAGGTTGAGCCATATAAATTGTATTTACACAACGATAAGTCCCATCGCTATTTTCAATTCGATTAGCAATTGCTCTTGCACTGGGATAATGGACTTGAATATCCTTTTCAAATTGTTCGGAAGCTCTAATTTTTATTTTGTTTGCCTTGTATTCCTTTTCAAAAGTATGCTGGTCAAACTCAAAAGGTTCTTTTATGCCAAGATAGTATGCAACTGAGATGGGATTGTCTTTATTTTCAATAATGTAAAATTCGAAACCATTGATTTTTCCAAACTCATGCCAAGTAGCTTTGAATTCTGTTTTAAACCGGTCATCGTAGATGTCCGCTATTTTGGATTCCATAAATTCCGTTGCATTTTTCACTTCTTTCTCAAATATTCCATTCTGACCTCGACAATTACATCCAAATGCAATAAATGTTGTAATAAGAAAGATAATTTTTTTCATTCTGGACTTTCGTTGTGAATTACATCAGTATCTACTATTAGTAGTTACTTTGTTTAGTGCTTATTCGCCTCATGAGGATAAGTTCTGGTCATTATTACCACAGTTTTTTATTTCCAACTTCGTGTTGTTTTTGAAAAAAACGACGGCTTTATTCTTTGAATCTATACTCTGGAAAGAAATTAAATATTTTTCTTTTCCAGTGTTAGTTTCCAATTTTAATTTATAAGCGTTTTCGTGAGTGAACAAGTTGGCCGTTGTGCTTATCCACCAAGGGATCGCAACCTGATTTTTATTATAATAGACATTGACGGATTTTCTGTTTTTCAGATTGATTTCCTTTTTCAGGAATATCTTTTCGCGAAATATGAGTCCTTGATAAACCCGCCTATTTTCCATAAAAAGGACTTTATTGGAAAAGAATAAAGTTCCTATTAGAATTAACCCTAGTAAGCATAAAATTCCAGTTGTAAAGTCTGTAAGAAAAAGAGGTTTTCTAAAGAGATAAAGCGAGCCCAAAAAAAACCACATCATAAGTACCCCAGATAAAGCTTTCGCTCCCCCATATAAATATTTGTCCAAAATAGTTATCTGATTTTTCAAAAATGTGGCTAAGGTTAAATAAAGATAAATCAATTCAATTCAATTAAATCCGAACTTGCCATATACGACATGCAAAACTCAAACCTGTATTCCTTTCTTTGGATACAAACAAGAAAGCATGACCAAAAAACAACGAAAAGTGTTTGTTACGGTATTGAAAGAGGGGTATGGTGAGCCCACAAATTTTGCCAATATCCTCGACCAAGGCATCGAAATGTTGTTTTATCTCGAGCCCGATGTGTTTACCCAACGTGAGGTGCAAAGTGTGGTGACGGCCCTACGTGAAATTATTGTGGTACTTCGGACAGATTGAAGGTTATGTGCTGCAACCGGTGGGGGCTTCTAGGCCGGGAGCTTTAAAACGTATTCAAGTTGTTGTGGATTCTTTCCATCAGGTCTTTTCGCACCTCTGCTTGCTCCGCATAGGTATTCCAACTTTTTACCACCGCGTTGATTTCCTCTAAAATGGTTTTGCCCTTTTTGAGGTTGTTGTCCTTAGCGATGGTCAGGAGGTCTTCTTTAGTGATGTCCAAACGCTTCCCGTTCACGCTCAAGGTTTGTTTGTTTACCCAGTGGTTGGTAGGGTCAAACGAAAAGCAAAGGTCATAGGCCGGAGCTAGCCGCCATTCCCCATCCTTCTTTAACATAAAGGAAAAATTCTTGGTGTGGTCGTCATAATTGGTAGCCAAAACATTAAACACCATTCTTCTGAACATTTGCTCGGCTTCGGGGTAAGTGAGTCGTAATATGCGCATGGTTTGGAACAGCTGTTCATAGCTATACCCATACATATCATTGAAA
>ERZ1740070.806-NODE-806-length-20637-cov-14.169906_pt1 | contig 20637 bp, 19 predicted proteins | sample MGYA00581734_ERZ1740070 | MGnify/ENA primary metagenome ERZ1740070 (study PRJEB43018, sample SAMN04849744) | marine metagenome | isolation source: floating plastic debris | place: Pacific Ocean | collected 2008-09-01 | study: EMG produced TPA metagenomics...
GCGCTACAAACCATGCTATAGGACTGGTCACGGCCACTTTACTGAAATGGATTTTCAGGGGTGAAAGGCGGGTGGTTACGCTGTCCAGCATAATTTTGAATGTCTATGGCTTATCCGGTGTTGCCCTATCATTACCCTCTTTAGTATCGAGCCATGGTATAGAACGGGTCATGGAAATCAATATGGACAAAACGGAGGAAGAACAGCTTATGCATTCTGCTGAGGTGATTAGGAAGGCTATAGAGTTGGTTGATGGTTGATAGCTCTTTTATAAATATACGACGTTATCGTCTGTCTCGTTGAAACGAAGTGGGTATTGTAATTAGTTAGTTTAGGGTTGAGTGTTAGCTTCTCTTTTTTAATACTTTTCTCTTCCGTCCTTACCGTACTATGAGCACTCTTTTGATACTTAGCAGCGAGGAGCTACTGTAGCGGATGTAGGACGTTGGTATGCAAATAGACGCGTGGTAAACGTGTCCGATTTATTAGGTGCTCAATCATCAATTCGTGACATAAAAAATACCCAAGGTAGGGTATTTTTTATTTGCACTTTGCTCATTAACATTCATGTTGAAAAAAAATAATTTCAATGGGTAGAAAATTTGAATTAATCACACAAAATATCTTTCAAAGGCTTTTAACTCAGATTTCAATAATAAAGGAAAAAATAAGAGCCGAAAACTCTGTTAATGATCAGGGCATTAACACTTTAATGGAAGGTACTATAATACACGTACTAAACTTCGTAAATGGATGGGAACTGGTCAATGCTATTAAAGCAACTTCGTGCGATCAAGATTTTGAGTTTTACTTTTTTTCTTCGAGGTAAACTGAGATTAGATAGATCTGGTAAAATTGAGCTAAAAAACTCCTACAACTAACTGGGAATTGAATCCTGAAAAAATGAAACTAACCAATTCGAAGACATCTGAATTTCTAGCACATAGAACAATCTTGTGGGATCTATGGAAAAGTACTCGACATGAACATGAAACTATTACCAGTCAGCTTGAAAAAATAACCTCTATTGGCGATATTTTATCATTTAATGACTACAAAGAATTGACATCATATCCAGAAAACGCTAAAAATGTATATTCAACCATTAAATCAAATCTGGATAAGTCGAATCAACTAAAAGAAAAGATCTTAAGTATATCGGGTGAAATTGCTTCGGGTCAAAAAGCCGTTCAAGGTCGAGATGATTCCATTACTGCTTCAAATAAGAAAATTGAAGAAGCGCAAATTAATATTCAAAAACTACGCAATAACATTACCATTTGCTATGTGCTAATTTTTCTTATTGTCCCTTTTTTCCTGATAAATGGGTTCAAAGAAAAAATTGTGACTTTTGAAAAAGAAATTCAAGATGCTGAGTCCAAAAAACAAGCTGATTTTGATAAAAAAGCCTCTCTAGACCAAAAAAAGACTCTTTTCCAGGAAGAGATTAATTCAATAGAAAAAAACTTAGGTAGCATAAAACAAGAAACCCTTAATCTGGCTTCTGAGCTGTCTGATCTTCTTGACCTCCATCACCAAAGTTTACTTAATAAACAGCATGAAAGTGTTTTGGAAACATTAAATAAAGAGCCTCCATTCCGGCATTATCGTTGGTCACCCGAGGTTTGGAATAGATGGGATGTTGATCAGATGGAGTTAAACAGCGATTTATGTATTGGTTATTATAATGAGACTATTTTAGATGAATTACACTTCAGAGTTCCAGCCTACGCTCCTTTTATAGGACAACAAAAAACCATTTTTTTAAGTGGTGATGATTCAAAGACTGCTGAAATTAACAGCATGATGGAATCAATGGCAATACGTCTTGCTATGCAACTACCACATAAGGTAAAGTTTACATTTTTAGATCCCTCCGGATTTGGAAAAGCCTTTCCTATATCAGGTAAGTTAGAGACCCGTGAAAGCACCGGAGACGTCTATCGGATATTAGAAAACATCATGGACGAAATGCATCGAATCATCAATAAGTACGGATTATCAGATGATCGCCCATTCAATTACGAGCCTGATAACATCTTGCTAGAACAACGCTTCGAATGCATTTTTGCAGCAGCTTTCCCGAAGCAATACGATAGGAGAGTCATAGAAAGCCTGATGCGAATTGCCAATACTGGCCATATAGCCGGTAAATACGTCATTCTTCATCATAACTCTGAAGTCGACCTTCCACGAGACATCTTCATAGAAGGTTTTGAGAAGAGGTTTTTAGTCTCAATGAATAATTTGTCTTCTTATGGAGATTCTTCGTATGAATTCATACCGGACAACAAGCCGGTTGATGATTTGAAGTTGAAAATTCTGGAAGATCTGAGAGTTAGTAAACCCAAGGTAAAGAATGTAGAATGGCAAGATGAAATAGCGATTCCAAAAGATAATTGGTGGACTAAAAGTGCTGTTGAAAACATTGAAACCCCAATAGGTAGGAGCGGGCGAACAGATAAGCTGGATATTTGGTTTGGGGCCAGACAAAATGAGGGTGGGCGACCTTGTTCTCATGGCATGTTAGGAGCCATGACCGGTTCCGGGAAGTCGAACTTGTATCACGTACTCATCTTAGGAATGGCCATAAGGTATAGTCCAAAAGAACTTACCTTCTATCTGATTGATGGAAAAGATGGTGTTGAATTTCAACCTTATAAATATCTGCCCCATGCACAATTTGTTTCACTTAAATCACAACCCAAGCTTTCCAGAAGTATTTTAGCTGAGTTGCTGGAAGAGAAGGAGCGGCGTAATAACCTCTTTACTTCCTATCAGGTGAATGATTACGAAAGCTTTAGGAGACATGATGCGGCGACAGAAGTACTTCCAAGAATACTTCTAATGGTAGATGAATATCAGGAGTTATTTGAAGGTGACAAAGAAGGAATTTCTTCTAATCACTTGTTGGCTTTAGCGCAGCAAGGTCGTAGCGCCGGTATTCATATGCTGCTAGGATCTCAACGGTTTGGGGTAGTAGGTATGATGCACCAGTCGGCCATTTTTGGAAACATCCATTTACGAATTGCGATGAAAATGTCGCTTTCGGACCGGCAAGCGTTGATTGAGTTTGGAAGGGAGGGGAAGCAAGAAATCGCTGAATGCAACCTTCCGGGTAAAGCTGTAATAAACGATCAAAGTGGGGATGATGGCGCTAATAAGCCCGGTATGGTAGCTTTAATGTCTAAAACCGAACGTCATGAGGTTATTAAGGAGATTTCCACCATGGCAAAGGCAATGGATGATGTTCCCACGGAGCTATTGACAACAAATATTTTTCACGGCTCGGAGCAGCCTAATTTGTTGGATAACCCACAGTTAAGCTTTCTGGTAAGAAACTCCCAATGGCTTTCGGACGACGAAATGCAAACATTTGCCAACAAAGAGATTCATGAAGGTGGATTAGGTGAAATTAGTTGGTTTGCAGGTGAAAGGCCTATTGTAGGATGGATTGGACAGGAGTTTAACGTAAGAGGCCAAACGAAAATAATCTTAAGAAGAAGACAGAGAGAGAATTTGATTATTGTGGGGGATTACAATGAGGCCAGATTTGGAATGCTGACAGGTTTGCTGGCAAGCTTTGCTTTAATGGCTTCGCCCAAGCAAAACCAATTTCATATAATTGATAAAACGATTCCTGGAGCCCCATGGAATACTGCATTGCGAGATTTAAAAGATGAGTTGCTAGACCCCATTGGTTGTGAGATCAACTATGCAGTTAAGAGCGCCGAGGCAGAAAGTGTCTTCTCCAGATTAATGGAGGTTCTTAAAAGTAGACTACAGACAGAAGAAGATGATCGGCTCAAATTCGGTAATATTTATTTGTGCATCGCTGATCCAGACAAGCTTGAAGCCTTGTGCCAGATACCTAACAAGTATGGAAACATGGAAGATTCTAAGCTGGGCCTAAATTTACAGGAAATTTACATTAAGGGTCCTTCTGTAGGAATATTCACCATCCTGGCAGTTGAAAGTGTGATGTCTTTTTTTAATATCATCTCCAAACGTAATTTGGATTACTTCAGGCACCGTGTAGCACTACAAATGTCAGAAGATGATTCATTTACTTTTGTCAAACGGCGTGAAGCCAGCAAACTTCAACTGGAGTGGAAAAAACCAATTTGTGGGTTTTATCTTGATGTCAGCAATAACAGACATTCAACCTTCAAGTCCTATTGTTTGGGTGAGGAGATGAAAAATCAGGTAATAGAAATCCGAGACTTAATTAAAAACCGATGACCAATGAGTATGGATGATGTATTCAATACAATGAACATTTTTGAGCAGGAGATTGAGGGATTCAATGACCGACTGAAAGCCTCTTTTAGCGACTTGAAAAAGTATCATGAACTAGTTGACCCTTTGTGGGATGACAATATGAGAAGAGAGTATGATAGCACCTGGTTGCAGTTGGAAGAAAACATGCAGCAGTATCTTGCCGTCGATGGTGGAGGGTATGTCCAGGTTTTAATTGAAAAGTTAAACGCCATTAGAGGATATTTGTATGGCAATTAATGTAGATAAGCTTAGAGAAGGATTAGAGCAATACCATGATAGCTCAAAAAGACATCTAGACCTGTTGAAGAACGACTTTGAAGTATTATCTAACTTTTATCATCAACTGGCTGCTGAATATGAAGGTCAAGCAGCCGACCAATTTAAAGCGTCATGGGATCGTACTTCCACGTGGTTTGAGTCTTACATCGAACTAGGGCAGCAACTAACCAAAACATTAAAGGAAAGAGTTGAAAAATTAGAGAATGTTTGAACCTGAACAATGGCACTGAATAATCCTGATATTTTATTGCCTAAGTTGGACGAATTGGTAGACCATCTGCAAAAGTGGAATGAAAGGGCTACAGATATTACCAATGAATCTGATCATTTGCAAAGAATATCTACTGATCAGCTGGCCACCTTTAATCATTACTTGTCTATTGTTTGCAATGAAGTTGAGGAAGATGGCTTAAGGGTTGCAAATAATAGGAAAGAAGTTAAACGTTTGCTTAATAAATGCGAGGCGGAATTGGTCGAGGCGAAGAATCTTCAGACAGAAACTGAAAATGTTCTTTTAGAAGGGCAAGAAATCTTTACTTACTGGAAAGAAGAACTCAGCAAGGCGTTGAGTTGGTTGGCGAGAGCAAAGGAGCGCCGGAGAATTGCTGAAATTGACTTAGCCAACGCCCAGAGTGAACTAGGTGCTGCCCAAAATGAACTAGCCAATGCAAACATGGAGCTAAGGCGAGCCAAGGATGCACTTGCAAATGCTATACGTGCGCTCAATAATTGCAGGAACTCCTATGATACCGATCGTGAGGGGCGAAGGTACCCCAAAGACTGTAGTTACTATGAGTCCGCAGTTAGAGATGCTGAAGCAAGGGTTGTACGTGCTGAACGGGACGTTACAAATGCAATGGCCCGTTTGATTCAAGCGGAAGATTGGGTAAGAAAAGCAAATCAGGAACTCAACGATGCCAGGGCCGAGGTTAAGGAGGCTCAATTACGTGTAGAATGGTGCCAAAAGGCCCTGAACTACTCTAAAGAGGGTATGATTCAAGCGAAAGCAGCACATTTAGCAATTCTTTATTCTTTAAATATGGCTGAAAGAAGCTATGAAGAAGCCCAGGCTGCAGAAATTTCACAGCAAAAGGCTACAGCGAGGCATAAGGACCAGATGGCACTAATAGCCATTATGAATGGTACTTTTGGAAATGCAGCCTCTGCACATAATGATGCACGGCGAAATCAAATCTCAGCTGTTGGTTACGCCAATACTTCTCAAAACCTAGCTAGTAATGGTTTGGAAGAATTGGGTGTTAGGATAGATTATCTCGTTCGCTTTGCTCAGCCTATCACTTTTGCACCATCCACTGTTCTCCATAAAGAGGTAACCAAACCTTCTTAGTTTGTACTATTTAATCACCAATTCAATATGGCAAAAGACTTTCTAGGACCTGAACTAGTCCAGTTTGAGGATAGGTTTTGGTATTTTAAACAGTACGCCAAACAACTACAGGAGTATAGAGATGAGATTTCAATCATTTGGGATGATAATGCTGCTGGTGAAATCAATGGAAGGTTTCTGGATCCACAAAGAGACGATTGTGACCTTTTTGAAGAAAGCCTTGGTAAACAATATGAGTACCTGAAAGAAATGACAAACCATTGTTTGAAGCTATCTGCTGACTTTGAGCTGGTCAAAGCGATGGGAAGAGAAATCGATGTATTCCTTCAGCAATGTGCGGAAGACATCTCCAAATCACTAAATACAATGGAAGTTAGCAAAGGAAAAAGGGGGGATTGTCTATTGAAACTGAACAACTCGATAGCAAATCTTAAAAAAGCTCGTGAAATGAAGTGAATATTATACTTTGAAAAGGACGAAAATGACAGAATGGAGTATTTTTGGGTAGTATAAAGAACTTTGCGTGAACTGATTTCTTAGGGGGTACAAATCAACAAGTGCAAGGCTCGTTTTGAAGCAGAATAGAACTTCGAAGCGAGTAATAATTATCGAAAACTACTATTAACTTTTAACTTGTTGATCTTATGAACAAAGATGAATTAAATTTTCCTTCTAACTTTTCCAAGGGCTTTAGCAAGGAGGAATTCCATTAATTTTTCAATGGCCTGTTTAAAGAAGGTATCCAACAACCGCTTTCGCTTAACCTCACGACCGGTTAGGTCATCGGAATTTGCCTTAACATAAGATCATTACTGATATCAACTGGTTCAGCTCTGGCTAACGCTGAGTTATATATCTGACCTGCCTGCACGTAGCCGTTTCGGCAGAGGCAGATTTTATATTAACCATGCACTGTTTGATGATTTATACAGGCCTAATTGAGCGTTGGCCATGATAATTTCAGGGCGGGTCCATTGTCATTTCAACTTCTATTGAATAACACAATCCCAAAATTCCCCTCAACTTATCCCCAAAATGCATTGTGGTTTGAATTCTAATCAGTCATCTTTGTTTGGACTCAAATAGCTATATGATGATCGAACTATACCCACTAAAGTTTCATCCCGTTTTCAAAGAAAAAATCTGGGGTGGGAGTAAAATAAAACAAGTTCTGGGCAAAAATGATGTCCCTGCAAATTGCGGTGAATCCTGGGAGATTTCCGGGGTGGGTGGCAATGTTTCTTTAGTTAAAGAAGGGGCATTAAAAGACAAGTCTTTGACGCAGCTCATCGATACGTTTAAGGCAGACTTGGTTGGTGAAGCCAATTTTTCCAGATATGGAAACGAATTTCCTCTGCTCATCAAATTTCTGGACGCCAATGATGATTTGAGTATACAGGTACATCCTAATGATGAACTGGCGAAACAGCGGCATAACTCATTAGGTAAGACCGAGATGTGGTACGTGGTTCAGGCAGATGAAAATGCTAAGCTCATATCAGGTTTTAGCAAAACCACAGAGAAAGCGGAGTTCTCCGAAAAAGTGACCACCGGAAAACTGACGGAAATCTTGAATATTGAGGAAGCAAACCAGGGGGATACCTTTTTTATACCGGCAGGTCGGGTGCATACTATTGGGAAAGGTCTTTTAATTGCTGAAATTCAGCAGACTTCGGATGTCACCTACCGTATTTACGATTTTGATCGGACGGATACGAAGGGAAATAAGCGCGAACTTCATATTGATGAGGCCCTTGACGCCATTGATTATGGTGAAATAAATGACAGCAAAGTCAGGTATACACCACAAGACCAGCAGTTTGTAACCTTGGTTAATAGCGAGTATTTTACAACCAACAAAATGACCTTGTCGGAAAACTATGAACGTAGTTATCAGAGCCTCGATAGTTTTAAGATCCTCATTTGTATAGATGGTGCAGCTGAAATTGATTGTATGGGCCAGTTGGTACAATTAGAAAAAGGGGAGACCTGTTTACTGCCCGCGATATGCGATGGTTTCAAAGCTGAACCGAAGGGTTCGGTAACACTTTTAGAAAGTTATACTTAGTAAATTATAGCGATGAACAACGAATTGATCAAAGCCATTGAGGCTACCGGAAGGGATGCTAGCCAGGTAGAAGAGCAGTTGGCGTATTTTAAAAAGGGTTTCCCTTATTTAACCGTGGATCGTGCGGCCTCTATTGGTGATGGAATTTTACGGCTAGATGAAAGCCAGATTGAGGTAATGGTTAAGGTATATGAAGATAAGAAAAATGATTTACAGGTAGTTAAGTTCATTCCAGCTAGTGGTGCGGCGAGCCGTATGTTCAAACAGTTATTCGAATTTATGGAGTCGGATGAGAACAATGAACCCTCAGATTTTATACAAAAATTTATTGACGGGCTGGATAATTTTGCCTTTCGGGGTCATTTAGATGCGGAGTTGGGTAAAAACGGAAGCTCTCTTCAAGATGAGATCAAGTCAGGAAATTACAAAGTAATTATCAAGGGCTTGCTGGTTGGGCTGAACTACGGTGAGTTGCCTAAAGGACTACTGCATTTCCATGCCTATGATGGTTTTGTTCGAACCCCTGTGCAGGAGCATTTTGCAGAAGGCGTGGCTTATGCAAAAGGGTCCGGAAATAAGGTTAGACTACATTTTACCGTTTCACCCGAGCATCAACAGCTTTTTGAAGATCATGTGGAACAGGCCAAAAAGGAATTGGCCGATTTTGATTTTGACATAAAATTTTCCCAACAAAAAAAGTCGACAGACACCATTGCAGTCACACCGGATAATGAGCCCTTTTATGAAGACGATGGCAACCCGTTATTTCGGCCTGCGGGACATGGCGCCTTGATAGAAAACCTAAATGAAATTGAAGGCGATGTGGTTTTTATCAAAAACATCGATAACGTGGTGCCTGACTATCTGAAGTCCGATACTATTCAATTCAAAAAAGTTATCGCCGGTATATTGCTGAATGCCCAGGAAAAAGTGTTTGATGCCCTGCATGAACTTGACGAAAACCAAGCTGACCTCCAGCGTCTCACGGAGCTTGCCAGGGACTTATATATTGATTTGGGGGATTTTGAAGGGTTAAGTTATGATGATAAAGCAATAAGTCTCAAAGCCTTACTTAACAGGCCGATTCGGGTTTGTGGTATAGTTGAAAACACCGGTGAACCGGGTGGAGGACCCTTTTGGGTGATAGAAAATGATGGTAATCTATCGCTTCAAATTGCTGAAACGGCTCAGTTAGACCCTAACGATGAGTCGACCGTGGACAAGTTAAGAAGGTCGACACATTTTAACCCTACAGACCTGGTCTGCGGTATACGAAACTACAAAGGTGAAAAGTTCGACTTGCTGCAATACCGCGATCCTGACACCGGCTTTATTTCAGAAAAGTCAAAGAGCGGAAGGCAGTTGAAAGCCCTTGAGTTGCCTGGCCTATGGAATGGCGCCATGGCAGATTGGATCACACTCTTTTGTGAAGTGCCGCTGATTACTTTCAATCCTGTTAAGACCATAAACGATCTCCTGAGGCCAGAACATCAACCGGCCTAAATAAAAACGTCTTTTAGAACGTTCTTAGACTGTTTGTTTAACTTTTTGTTTGAACTTTCAAACATTATTGAAAGTTCAATGTTCTGAATACAGAACAAAATATAAACATTCATGAAAACTATACTTCTAGCGGATTTAGTTGCTATCCCAAAAGATGATCCGGTTGCCTTTACCTTTTTCACAGGCTACATGGCAATGTTTGCAGCTTCTGTTTTCTTCTTTTTTGAACGCGGTCAGGTATCAGGAAAATGGAAAACTTCCTTGCTTGTTTCTGGTCTTATTACTGGTATCGCCGCAGTGCACTATTACTACATGCGTGATTATTACGCCGCCACCGGTACTAATCCTACAGCGCTACGATACATTGACTGGACGTTAACTGTACCTTTAATGTGTGTTGAATTTTATTTATTAACCAGACCGGCGGGTGCCAAAGTCGGATTAATGTGGAAACTAATTATTGCTTCTGCCTTTATGTTAGTAATGGGTTACATTGGTGAAGCGTTCGTGCCGTTGAATGCAGATGGTACGGCTGCTGATGGAGCGACGACACACAGCGTTATGTATGGTGTGTTATCTACTTTAGGGTATTTATATATATTATACACGGCATGGGCCGGCGAGGTCAAGAAATTAGGGGATGCTTCAGGTAATCCTGTGGTCGTTAAAGGTATAAGAACGCTTGCATGGTTTGTATTAGCAGGATGGGCCATATATCCTATCGGTTATATGTGTATGCCTGGAGGCTGGTTAAACATTGGTTTAGGATGGACATCGCAAAATGTGGATCTTTTCTATAATATCGCTGATGCTATTAATAAAATTGGATTCGGTTTGGTAGTATATGCAATCGCCAAGTCCGATACCAAGGAGGCAGCTACTGCCTGATTTAGTTTTAAAGTTCAAGTTTAAAGTTAAAGTTAGTTGAGAAGTGGTTCCACGAACCACTTCTCAACTTCTTATTACTAATGATACGAGTCCTTGTCGTTTCTCTTGCCGTGATTGTACTACTCCTGTCGATATTGGGGGTACGCTTGGAAGATGTTCAAGGTTATCTTTTCATAATAACTCTTGTGACGGTAGGAATACCTCACGGCTCATTGGATCACAAAATATTATTTTCTAATAAGCTGCCAACACTAAACGAAAAGCTAAAGTTCTATATTACTTACGTAAGCTTGATGCTAGTTACAGGCGTTTGCTGGTATCTGGAACCAAAATGGTCTTTCATAGGTTTTTTAGTCTTATCTGCTTATCATTTTGGCCAGTCACAGCTTTATTATGTAAATCTTGGGAAAGGTTTCTCATGGCTTATGTATTTGTCATGGGGTGTATTCCTATTATCGTCAATCATTTATTTCAACTTGACTGAGTGTCTCAACTTTTTTCTCAGTTTAGACCAACTCGAAGCCGCGTCTTATGTTAACTCAAGAATAATGGTACTGCTTATGATTGGTTCGGGAGGTTTATTGTTAGCTCTTTTAGTGGCCGCGTTTTTTTTGAGCAAAATTTCAATTAGGGATTTGGGATACGAAGTGTTGTCATTAATAGTTATTATCGCACTTGCCGTAAAGTCTACGGCGGTTATAACCTTTATTGTTTACTTTGGTTTATGGCATTCCCTAGTGTCGTTAACTCTGGAATATCAGCATTTGAAACATGGGTTAGCTCGTATTAAATTGTCTTCATTTATCAATTCACTGTTTCCGCATAGCGCCGTAGCCATCCTTTTTATGGTTAGTTTATATTGGTATAGCTTAAATAGTAACTGGGGCATCTCTCCTTACATGATGTTCATCGTTTTAATTTCGATAATAACAGTACCTCATTTGTTCGTAATGAGCAGATTATACAATCTTTTTGGTCAAAGATTCGTATAACTTCCAGAAATCTTTAGAACATCTGAAACTTATGGAATACAAAGAGGCAAGATCCGAACTTATTAACTTCTGGGGAGTCCTTGGCAAGTCCTGGGGAATCCCAAAAGCTATGGCTCAGGTGTACGCTTTTTTACTGGTTAGTAATAAGGCGCTGTCAATAGAGGAAATAATGTCGGAGCTGAAAATTTCTAGGGGTAACGCCAGCATGAATATACGAAGTTTGATCGGTTGGGGACTTGTTCAAAAAGAGGTTCGACCCGGAGAGAGAAAAGAATATTTTTCCGGTGAAAGAGATGTCTGGCAAATGTCTCGTAAAGTAGCGTCAGAGCGTAAAAAGCGTGAAATTGAACCACTGCTTGCCAAACTGGCCCAGGTTAAGAATATTAATGATGGCGGTACTGCTGAAGCTATGGAGTTTAAGAAAGTGGCTACTGAACTTTACGAACTTGTTAGCGCTTTTGATTCAGTGTTGAAAAAATTTATTAAAACCGATAATAAGCTCGCCATCAAATCACTCCAAACGCTGTTGGCGCTTACTTAATTACTTTAGCGAACTTTGCGCTCAAAAGAATGTGGATTAACCACAGCTCCTCTTTTTACCATTGCATTAACTGTTTCTACAATATGCGCATTTTCGGGTCCGCTAAAATTGGTCGGATTGTTTTGAAAGTAAAAGATCTCAAGCTGATCAAACTCACGTATATCCTCCGGTATACTTGCGATTTGGTTTGAAGAAATATCAAGGTTTTTAAGGCCCTGTAAACCTAAAATTTGCAGAGGAAATTCTGAGAGGTAGTTGTCATTTATACGAAACACCTTTAGATCACTTAATTTATTGATAGACTCAGGAATGTAGCTGAGCCTGTTATGATGTAGATACAGTTGTTTTAACTTAGTAAGCTGACCAATTTCTACCGGAAGATCATAAAGTTTATTATTTGACAAATAGAGGATCTCCATATTCTTGAACTTACCGATGCTTGATGATATTTTTTCCAGTTCGTTATGATATAGATCAATTTGCTTCAAGCCGGTCAAATCAAATAACTCTTCAGGAAGGGTTTTTAAGTCATTATTATAGAGCGATAAGCTCTCAAGACGTTTAAGCTGATTGATTTTAGGAGGTATTTCTTCAATGGAGTTATATGAAAGCTGCAGCTCCCTTAAATTTTTTAATGTCCAAAAGTTATGAGAGATGTAGTCAAGGTCGCATTTATTCAAACGCAGCCTTTCCAGCCGGATGAACGGCTTAAAGTTTTGGTTGTTGACTACTAAACAGTTTTCATTGATTTTAAGGATTTTCAGTTTCTTATTTTTTTTGAGCCGCTTTGGTAGTTGTTCGAAGTTGTTCCTGCTAAGGCTAATTTCTTCCAGCGCCTTGAATTTTTTTACTCCTCTGGGTAGCTTTCTCAGTCCATTATTGTGAAGATATAAGAGACTTATGCTCTTGTTTTTCTTGACCTTCAGTCTTCTTTCATCCAGATGGTTGCCCGATAGATTTATCCATCGCAAAGAATCCAGTTTATTGAGTCTTTTGTCCAGCTTTTCGATCCGGTTGTTACTTAGATCAATACTCCTGAGGTTGGTATAGTCAAAAACGAATTCCGGAAGTTGTGTCAGACGGGCATCCGCCAGCCGTAATATTTTAACGGTGTCCTTTCTAGTATTGACTTTGTAGTTGGCTATGCGATCATTGGCCTTTTTATAAGCCCTTTCAGCTCGTGCTCTTCTTGCCGAATCGGCTTGCTGTTGCGTCCACCTTCCCCTGAATTGAGCTTCAGTAGAAGTGGTAAAAATGACAAGTAATAGGACAATAGTTATTTGATGCCTTACCATACTACTAACTAAAGAATTAGTTGATAATTATACAAGGGTTTTCACGCTTAAAAGTGGCGGAAAAAACGTAATTTTGAGTTTGGTTTAAAATTAATTATGAGCGACAAAGATAAGAAGGATAAGAAGGAATATGGGGCCGGTAATATCCAGGTTCTGGAAGGCCTGGAAGCGGTAAGAAAACGTCCGGCAATGTACATTGGCGATGTGGGCGTAAAGGGGCTGCATCACTTAATCTGGGAAGTAGTAGATAACTCCATTGATGAAGCTCTGGCAGGCCATTGTGATGATATTACGGTGACCGTTAATACCGATAATTCCATTACTGTTTCTGATAACGGCCGGGGTATCCCAACAGATTATCATGAAAAAGAGAAAAAATCAGCTTTAGAAGTAGTCATGACCGTGCTTCATGCCGGTGGTAAGTTTGATAAAGATACCTACAAGGTATCAGGTGGTCTGCATGGTGTAGGTGTTTCCTGTGTAAATGCACTTTCAATTTCGCTTAAGGCTACAGTACATCGTAACGGCAAATTATTTGAGCAAGAGTACGAGCGTGGTAAACCTAAATATGATGTTAAAGAAATAGGCACTACCGACATACGCGGCACCACTGTTCATTTCAAACCGGATAACGAAATATTTAATGTAACGGAATACAATTACGATACCATTGCCTCCAGAATGCGAGAACTGAGTTACCTTAATTCGGGTATCAGCATTCACCTGATTGATTTGCGTGAGTTAGATGATGATAGCAAGCCGCGAAGTGATGACTTTTTCTCAGAGGGTGGACTTCGTGAGTTTGTTCAATACCTGGATAGTACCCGGGAAAAGTTAATCCCTGACGCTATTTTCATGAATAGTGAGAAAGGCGATACACCCGTAGAGGTAGCCATGAGCTACAACACTTCTTATACCGAAAATGTGGTATCCTATGTAAATAACATTAACACGCATGAAGGAGGTACGCATGTAGCGGGATTTCGAAGGGCCTTAACACGTACGCTGAAGTCCTATGCCGATAAATCAGGGCAGTTAGATAAGGTGAAGGTAGATATCAGTGGAGACGATTTTAGGGAAGGTTTGACGGCAGTGATTTCTGTGAAAGTAGCGGAACCCCAGTTCGAAGGACAGACCAAGACCAAATTAGGCAACTCTGAGGCCATGGGCGCTGTAGATACTGTGGTAGGAGAGATGTTAAATAACTACCTTGAAGAACATCCTAAAGAAGCTCGGGTAATCGTTCAGAAAGTTATTCTGGCGGCTCAGGCCCGTTTCGCGGCCAGAAAGGCTCGTGAAATGGTCCAACGAAAAAATGTATTGAGTGGCACGGGACTGCCGGGTAAACTGGCCGACTGCTCAAATAGTGACCCTGCGATTTGTGAGCTTTACCTGGTTGAAGGTGACTCTGCAGGAGGGTCCGCCAAGCAAGGTCGTGATCGTAACTTCCAAGCCATTCTTCCATTGAGAGGTAAAATACTGAATGTAGAAAAGGCACAAGAACATAAGATCTATGAGAATGATGAGATAAAAAATATCATTACAGCGCTAGGTGTAAGTTTTGGTACCGAAGAAGATGAGAAAGCGCTTAACATGGAGAAATTGCGTTATCATAAAATAGTGATCATGACAGATGCAGATGTGGATGGCAGTCATATACGAACGTTGATCCTGACTTTCTTCTTCAGATATATGTATGCGCTTATTGAGAATGGATATCTGTATATTGCTTTGCCTCCGCTGTACTTATTAAAGAAGGGGAAGAAAGAGCGGTATTGTTGGACAGAAGAAGATCGTGAACGAATAGTTAAAGAGCTGGCAGGAGATGGCAAAGAAGATTCGGTTTCTGTGCAGCGCTATAAAGGTTTGGGAGAAATGAATCCCGAGCAACTATGGAGCACAACTATGGATCCGGAAAGGCGAAGCCTGAAGCAGGTAACCATAGAATCTGCGGCAGAGGCAGATCATTTATTTTCCATGCTAATGGGCGATGAAGTAGCGCCACGAAGAGAGTTCATTGAGAAAAATGCTAAATACGCCAAAGTGGATGTTTGATATTGACAGCAGATAAAAAACGAAAGCCGCTCATTTGAGTGGCTTTTTCTTTTTTTGTAAATTCAGTGCATAAGTTGTCAGACCACTCTAAGTGGTCTGACGACCGATAGAATATGACCATCAAAGAAAAATACAAAGATTTGCTATCGCGCAATGCTGATGTTGAGTTAAAGGGAAAGAACCTGCTCTACACTTCTAGGAATGATCACATGTATAGTCAGACCAATAAAGCCGGGCAACTTGAGCTAAGACTATCAAAAGAGGACGACGCTGAATTTATGCAGAGGTATGATTCAGAACCGTTCAAGTCGTATGGCGCTTTTATGAGAGGGTATGTGGTGGTTCCGGACTCAGTATTGAAAGATCACGCTGAAATTGATAAATACTTAAAAAAGAGTATGGAATATATTAAAACGTTAGAGCCTAAATAACGCGATGCTGCTCATAAAGCATCTTTATCATTCCATCTTTAAGTCCAACATCGGGAACTACAATTTCGTTAATTCCGCCCTGCTGCATTACTGCAACATAGATCTCAGAAGCAGGTATAATTACATCAGCTCGATCGGGGTTCAGTTGAAGTTTATAAACCCGATCCTCTGCTGTTGTTCCTAATAGCATCTCCTGTACCTCCATTAGCTCAGAAAGTGTCATCGTTTCACCTTTTAATTTGCCGCCGAGTTCAAATAACTTATTTATATTTCCCCCTGTACCGATCGCTGTTCTCAGCTCTTTGGTATCTGAAGCGCCGGTAATCCAATTCTTTATCTCCACCCATATTTCAGGGGAATCAAGATCATCCATATGTCGTACTGATCCTATTTGAAAGCTCTTTGAGCCAATGAGTTCCCCCTGTCTGATAAGATTAAGTTCAGTGCTGCCACCGCCAACGTCAATATGTATATAACTTAACTTGGTGTCCAGGTTTTCTGCTATGGCTTTATTGATAAGCCTGGCTTCTTCCGAGCCGTCAATGATGTGAATTTCAAGTCCGGATTGCTGCTGTATTTCGTCAGTTACCATCTTGCCATTTTCTGCCTCGCGCATCGCCGATGTAGCACACGCCATGTAATGGTCTACCTCATAGAGCTCGATGAGCAGACTGAATGCCTTCATAAGCTTATGAAACTTCTCTATACTTTGAGGTCGTAGGCGCCCGGAAGTAAATACATCATGACCCAGGCGTAATGGAAATCGCACATATTCCAATCGCTTGAAATGATCTACACCCCTGTATTGAAGAATATTAGTTACCTGAAAACGTATCGCATTGGAACCAATATCGATGACAGCTAGTTTCATTAATGTTTACATTAAACTTCTACAGAGTTAATGAATAAAACATTTTCTGCCTTAAGTGAATCATTCTTTTATTATCTTCAATCTTTAATTCATAGTTGATGAAAAAATGAAGATAAGATCGTTGAACTTGACCATGAACGAAGGATTGTAGCTTTAGAAAGCAGAAAGAAAAGTTGATCTATGAATATTGAAGAAGTTTTAGGAGAAAGAATACTTGTACTGGACGGCGCCATGGGTACTATGATCCAGCGCCATACATTGGAAGAAGAAGATTTTAGAGGAGAACGCTTCAAAGATCATAACCATCCGCTGAAAGGAAACAACGATCTGCTATCTATCACAAGGCCTCGGATCATCAAAGATATTCACCGCGCCTACTTTAAAGCCGGTGCAGACATCGCTGAAACCAATACGTTCAGTGGAACTACTATTGCTCAAGCTGATTATGCTCTGGAAGATGCCGTTTATGACATCAATTTTCAATCAGCCCGGCTAGCGAGAGAAGCGGCGGATGAATTTACGGCTGCCAAACCTTCTAAACCACGTTTTGTAGCAGGGGCTATGGGCCCAACCAACAAAACGGCTTCCATTTCCCCTGATGTTAATAACCCAGGTTACCGCGGTGTTTCATTTGATGAGTTGGTTACGGCTTATAAGCTGCAGGCTAAAGCATTGTTAGACGGTGGAGTAGATCTATTACTTGTAGAAACAGTTTTCGATACGTTAAATGCTAAGGCCGCTCTATTTGCCATTGATGAATTATTCGAAGAAGAGGGTAAGCGAATACCAGTGATGGTTTCGGGCACTATCACCGATGCAAGTGGCAGAACACTTTCCGGACAAACCACTCAAGCCTTCTTAATATCACTTGAGCATTTTCCATTACTAAGTATAGGTTTGAATTGCGCTCTGGGCGCCAAAGAACTTAGGCCCTACTTACAGGTATTGGATCGGGAGTCGCATTTTTTTGTTAGCGCACACCCAAATGCCGGCCTTCCCAACGAGTTTGGGCAATACGACCAAACACCGGACGATATGGCCGTCCAAATAAAGGAATTTTTGGACGAAGGACTTATCAACATTGTTGGCGGGTGCTGTGGCACTACCCCTGATCATATCAAGAGAATAAGTGAATTAGCAAGCCAGTACAGTCCAAGGGAAATAACTGCAGAAGTCTTTGCCTAGGCGCTTGACATTTGAATGAAGCCTGCCTCACTAGCCGAAATCAGAAAAGAACTCAAGCGCAGAGACCCGGAAGAGCTGGCAGCCATGTGTCTGCGTCTCGGAAGGTTTAAAAAAGACAACAAAGAGTTATTAACCTATCTGCTTTTTGATGCTCAGAACGAAGCGGAATACATACAGGCAATCAAATATGATATCGATGATATGATGGATGAAATCAACCGAAGTCATATCTACTATGCCAAGAAAGGCATACAAAAAATAGTAAGGCAGCTCAATAAAAACATCCGCTACTCCGGAAAGAAGCAGACTGAGTTAGAAATACTGCTTTATTTCTGTCAGGCCATTAAAGAATCAGGAATTGCCATTCATCGGAGTTCCGTACTCCAAAACATGTATGAACGTCAAAAGTTGAAAATACAGAAGGCGCTTTCTACCCTTCATGAAGATCTGCAGGCAGATTACAGGACAACGATAGAAAGCCTGTAAGCTCATCAAGCCATGCTGGTAAAGAGGCCATCATATCGGGTTTTATTTTTAGTGCCCCCTGAGGTACACCTGTTAGACCTAGGTGGCCCTGTTCATGTATTTTATGAGGCAAAATCGCTTAATGCCGATATTACACTTCACTATTTAAGCGTAACTGAAGGGCAAGAAGAACAGTCAAGTGCCGGGCTGGTGATCAGCAATTTGAAAAAGTTTAATCAGTACTCCTTAATCGAAAACGACTGGCTGATTATACCCGGATTAGAATCTCACCTTCTTTTTGACCGGAACTTTATAAAAGAACAGCATGAGTTCTTTATTTGGTTAAATGACCAATCAGATCGTGGAGCTAAAATTTGTTCCGTCTGCACAGGGGCCTATATGCTAGGTGAAGCTGGAGTTCTTAACGGTAAACAGTGCACAACACACTGGAAATACATTGATGATTTTAAAAAGCGCTATCCACTGGTCACCGTTCATGATGACAGATTATTTGTGAAAGACCAAAATGTATATTCAAGCGCTGGAGTTTCCTCTGGTATCGATCTGTCGTTATATCTTCTGGAGGAAGTGTACGGACCGCTTTTTGCCACCAAAGTGGCTAAGGAGATTGTGATCTTCTTAAGGCGCACGGAAAACGATCCGCAGCTGAGCGTATTTCTCCAATATCGCAATCACATTCAGAATAGAGTTCATAAAATGCAGGATTACCTGGCACAACATCTTGAGAAAAAGGTGTCGATCGAAGAATTAGCTGAAGAGATGCATATGAGTTCTCGAAACATGACCCGGTTATTTAAAAAGACCACCGGTATCACCATCGGTAATTACATCGACAAGCTACGTGTGGAAAAAGCCGTAAAGCTACTGTCAGATGGAGAAAAAGTAGAGGTAACCGCCTTGAGTTGCGGGTTGAACAGCAGCAATCAATTACGGACCTTATTAAAAAAATACGCCTCAGCGCTTCCAAGGGAACTACTTTTGTAATTTGTCCTAATGCTGCGGATAGTTGTCCTTTTAGGAAAAGTCAACGATGAATAGATTTGATTACATCAAACTTAAATCGACCTATGAGACTTGTTCTGTTTATTGTAGTAATGTCCGTAGCTTTAACGGCGTCCGGTCAGGTGAGAACCGCTGTAAGACAATTTGTTTGCCCACCTTGCGGGCTGGAATGTGACAATTTGAAGTATGAAAAACCGGGTGCATGCGACCACTGCAACATGTTATTAGTAAGAGAAGATAGAGTGAAAACAATTGCCTTTTATTTACAGGATGGAGTAGAGGTGCTTGACTTTGCCGGGCCAATGGAAGTATTTTCCTATGCCGGATATAACGTATTCACAGTTTCAAAAGAAAAAAAGAAGATCAAATCACAGGGCATATTAACGGTAGTTCCGGATTACAGTATTAAAGACGCTCCTGCAGCGGATATATTGGCCTTTTTTGGTGGTAACTCGTCGGCTGCTTCGAATGACCAGGACGTGATCAATTGGGTTAAAGGTCAAAAGGACATAGAATTTTACTTTTCGGTATGTACCGGGGCCTTTGTATTGGCAGAAGCTAATATCCTGAATGGAAAAATAGCAACTACATTCCATAATGCTTTAGATAATTTGGAATCTGGTTATCCGGAGATAGACGTGAGAAGAGATGTTCGCTTTGTGGATAATGGCAGGGTAATAACCACTGCGGGAATTTCCGCGGGTATTGATGGGGCGCTCCATTTAGTTGCCAAGCTTCAGGGACTGAACACAGCCAAACGCACGGCCTACTATATGGAGTATGACAACTGGACTCCCGGAGACGGTCTTATGCTATCTGATGACGACCCATATATACAAACCATAGCCGCTGATAAGTTAATGGTGTTTACGGGAACTTATGAGTTTGAAAACGGCGAACAGGTTGAACTCACTTATAGCCCTGGAGATGTGGGATTACAGGCTAAAGTAGGAAATACGCTGTATCCACTTTATCATGAATATAAAAATGTTTTTTCAGAGGTAACCGGTAAACCTGTATTCTTTTCCGGTAATGATGAAGGAGAAATAATCGGTTATTCTAACACAAGAGAGGGCAAACTCTTCAGAAAGTTAAACTGACTTAGCTTGGTTCATTTTGGCTGGAACTTCTCTTGTGCCTCAAATAATAAATGAAAGAATAAAAGACTGGAATCAATACCAGCCCAAAAGTCCCGAAATAGGAATAACGATGAAATAGCGTCTTCTCGATTATCTTATGCCGGGACCTGCTTTCTTTATTTCCGACCTTAAGGTACAGCAGGAGTGGATGGATCAAAGTGTGGATAAAACATTCAAATTGCCTGTACAAAGGGACGTACCCACACTTTTAGTCAATGGCTTTGATCCGGCAACTCCTGTTTCAAATGCAGAAAGTACCCTACAATACCTTTC
>ERZ1740070.808-NODE-808-length-20612-cov-7.674126_pt1 | contig 20612 bp, 15 predicted proteins | sample MGYA00581734_ERZ1740070 | MGnify/ENA primary metagenome ERZ1740070 (study PRJEB43018, sample SAMN04849744) | marine metagenome | isolation source: floating plastic debris | place: Pacific Ocean | collected 2008-09-01 | study: EMG produced TPA metagenomics assembly...
TAACTCCTAACTCTTAACTCTTAACTCCTAACTCCTAATTCCTAACTCCTAACTCCTTCAATCCAAAATCCAAAATCTAAAATCCAAAATTGTTTAACTCCTAACTTTTTTATCTTCTTCAATAATTTTACGACTTGGTTTCTTCTTAAAACCGTATTTGACTACATTAATAAGCCAATACTGAAAATTATCAATGTAGGTGAATAATACTGGTACTACTACTAAAGTTAATAGTGTAGAAGTGCTAAAACCACCGATAACTGCAACACCCATTGATTGACGAACTTCAGCACCAGCACCAAGTCCTAATGCTAATGGGAAAGTACCAGCAATTGTAGAAAGCGAAGTCATTAAAATTGGACGCAAGCGAGATATACCAGCATCTAAAACTGCTTGACGCTGTTTTTTACCTTGCTCCAAACCGATAATTGCGTAGTCTACTAATAGAATTGAATTTTTGGTAACAATTCCTAGTAATAAAACTACACCAATCAAAGCATATAGTCCTAAGGCTTTCTGAGCTATCAATAATGCCAGTAAAGTACCACCTAAAGATAAAGGTAGCGCTACCATAATAGTGACCGGATGCAGGAAATTATTATACAAAATAACCAGAATAGCGTAAATCATCATAACTGCTAAACCCAATGCAGCACCGAAGCGTCCGAAAATTTCTTCCATAATTTCCGCATCTCCAGCAGAACGTCGGCTGACTTCTGCGGGTAAATTTTTCATCGCTTCGAGTTGGTTGACAGCGGTCAATCCGTCTCCCAGAGAAATACCCTGTAAATTAGCTTCCACCGAAACTTGACGCATTCTATCGAAACGATTGATAGTTGCTGCACCGCTACCAAAGCGGATATCTGCAACTGCTAGCAATGGAACTAAACCACCGTTTTGACTGGGAACTTGAAGATTTCTGATATTCGTAATATCTTGTCGTGCTTCGGGGTCGATTTGGACTCGAATCGGAATTTGACGGTCGGGAAGATTGTATTTTGCTAAATTAGCGTCCCCATCACCGATAGTAGCCAGAACTGCGGTACGTGCAATTGACTGTACGGTAACACCCAAATCTGCGGCTCGTTGCGGGTCTGGTACTATTAAAATTTCCGGTTTCACCAAACTAGCAGTAGAAGATGCTTCTACCAATCCCGGTACGCTTCGCATATCCTTTTCTAAATCATCAGCAGCTTGCTTTAAAGCTTGGGGATTTTCACTTTGCAAAACTATAGTTAAATCCTTTCTACCACCGACTGCACCAGTACTTTGAAAACTAATTCTTGCTCCTGGAATTTGGACAAATTGTGGACGAACCTTTTCTTCAAACTCGCTTTGAGAAATTCCTCGTTCTTCCTTGGATTTTAATCTGACGGTAAGACTAGCAGAACCAACATTTTCAGTAGATAAAACGCTGTCTACTGCAGGGTTTTGTCTAATTAAATTAGTGGCTTGAGTAACTACTTTCTTAGTATCTTCCAAAGTCGAACCGGGAGCTAATTCTATAGATACTCCAGAAATACCAACATCAGCACCATCAACCAAACCCTTGGGAATCATCGGTACCAACATCAAACTACCAATAAAGAAAGCCAAAGCTAGTAGTAAAGTTGTAATCCGATGACGCAAAGCCCATCTGAGAGTCGAAGCATAGGGAGAGAATTTTGGATTTTGGATTTTGACCTTTGACCTTTGACCCTCAACCTCCTTTTTCTTTAATAAATAAGCTCCCATCATCGGTGTTACCATTCGCGCTACAGCTGTGGAAAATACCGTAGCTGCGGTAACTGTCATAGCGAAGGGTTGGAAAAACTGACCGGGAATTCCACCCATGAATGCGACTGGTAAAAATACGGCTACGATAGTCGCAGAAGTTGCAATTACCGCTAAACCCATTTCGGCTGAGGAATCAAAAGCTGCTTGCTTGGGTTCTTTACCCATCCCCAAATGTCGTTCCATATTTTCAATTTCTACGACAGCATCATCTACTAAGTTACCTACCGCTAAACCCAAACCCAATAGTGTCATGTTGTTAAGGGTGTAACCTAAAGTAAATATGACTCCAAAGGTAGGAATAATTGATAAAGGTAAAGTTACTGCTGTAATTAGAGTTGCTCGCCAGTCTCGTAAAAACAGTAGAATTACTACTACAGCAAGTACAGACGCTATTAATAGCTCGTTCATTGTACTTTGGTAAGAATTGCGAACAAAAGTAGCCCTGGTAAAAATTAATTCCATGTTTACGTCTTGGGGAAGAGTCTCTTTCAGCTTTTCAACCTGTTTTTTTACTCCTTCTTCCACAGTCACCATAACGCTACCAGTACTACGCAATACCTCAAAAGCAACTACTGGTTTATTATTCAAACGAGCAATTTTACGTACTTCACCGAAACTATCGTCTACTTCTCCTAAAGTAGATAAAGGAACCGAACCACCACTAGGAAGAATGATTTCATAATTTCTCAAAACATCTACACTTTGAGCGCTACCTAAAGTACGGATGCTTTGCTCGCTTCCTCCGATTTCCGCACGACCACCCGGTAAATTGATATTGAAAGCTCTTAGCTGGTCGTTGACCTGAGTAGCGGTAATACCAAGGGATTGCAAGCGGTCAGGGTCAAGATTAACGCGTATTTCCCGATTCACACCACCCACTCGACGAATTTCAGCCACACCTTTTACCGACAACAAAGCGCGACTGATAGTTTCGTCAACCAAATTACTCAATTCTTCGACAGAACGTTTATCCGAACTGACCACGTAGGTCATAACAGCACTACCGGAAAATTCCAGACGCTGGACAATTGGGTCATCAATATCTTGAGGAAGACTTTGACGAATTTGAGCTATAGCATTGCGGACATCATTAGTAGCTCTGTCGCTATCGGTTCCCAAATCAAAGTTGATGGTAGTAGTAGAAACACCATCGTTAACAACAGAACGCAATTCATCAATATTCCCCAGACCAGCAACAGCATCTTCAATTTTCTTAGTTACCTGAGATTCGAGTTCAGTAGGACCAGCACCAGAACGAGTCACTGTAACTTGAACCGCAGGAATATCAATATTAGGGCTAATATCAATACCCAAATTATTAAAACAGAACCAACCAACTATAGTCAGAATCAAAAATAAAACTATTGTAGGAATCGGTTTTTTTATCGACCAAGCAGAAACGTTCATATTTTAGATTTTGGATTTTAGATTTTGGATTGAAGGAGTTAGGAGTTAGGAGTTAGGAGTTAGGAGTTAGGAGTTAGGAGTTAGGAGTTATGAGTTAGGAGTTAGGAGTTAGGAGTTATGAGTTAGAAGTTATGAGTTATTAGTTAGAAGTTATGAGTTATTAGTTAGTGGTTAGTGGTTAGTAATTAGTAGTGAATTATTGGTCATAATTAAATCAGCGAAATCAGTGAAATCCATTTCATCCGTGATGATCCACACCCGACCGGTGAAAATTGTTAGGAATCAGGAGTGATTATTAAAAGAGAACAAATAGAAGTTATAGATAAAAGTTTCTTTCTATTACCCATTACCCATTACCTATTTCTTAGCCACCCGTACTTTATCCCCGTCTTTCAAGTACCCAGCACCGTCTACTACAACGCTTTTTCCGGGTTGTAAGCCACTTTTGATTTCAATTTTTCCGTCTTTAAGAATTTCTCCTGTTTCTACTTTTCTACCGCTAGCGATTTTGTCTTCATTGATGGTAAAAACTATAGCGCTACCGTCTGGTTGAGGAAGTACTGCTTTTTGGGGTATTGCTACAGCCATACTTGTGTCGGTTACAATCGCAGCACGAGCGAACATTCCTGGTTTGAGTAAGTTTGTGGGTGGTAAGTTAATTTTTACTGTTGCTTCTCGTCGTTGCTGATTGACTACTGGTTCTATTTCTCTAACTTTTCCTCGCAATTTAACCCGATTGTTGGCTTCTGTTGTAATCTGGGCTGGTGCGCCAACTTCTATCTGGGATAATTGAACCGTGGGGACTTGGGCTTGTAATTCTAAGTTTCCTTGACGAATTATCGAAAACAATTTTTGGGTTCCACCTACTACTGTTCCGACTTGGGTTTGGGGTGGTACACCGGTAATGTCACCGACTCTCGCGAGTTTCTCAGCAACTATTCCAGAAACTGGAGCTTTGACTATAGTTTGTCCTAACTGAGTTTTTAACTGCTGTACTCTAGCTGTAGCGCTACGAACTCCAGCTTTAGCGCTGTTAACTTTTGCTTTAGCGCTGCTAACTCCTGCTTTAGCACTGCTGATGCTTGCTTGAGAGCTATTTACATTGGCTTGAGCGCTACGAATATTTGCTTGTGCGATACGTACTGCTTCTTTTGCTGTTTCAAAGTTAGTTTCAGCAGTTTCAAATAATTGTTTACTAATAGCACCTTGATTGGAGAGTCTTAAATTGCGTTGGTAGTTTCTTTCAGCTTCTCTCAATTTAGCTCTTGCTTGTGCTAAATCGGCTTGTCTTTGCTCGACTGTAGCTTTACTCGATACTACATTGGCTCTACTTGACTCTAAACTTGCTTGTCTAGAAGACAAATCCGCTTCTCTGGAAGCAACTTCAGCTTGTTGTGATTCTACTTCTGCTTTAGCTTGACGAATCTGGTCTTGTAACAGCGAGTCATCCAAAACTGCCATTGTTTGACCTTCCTTAACAGAATCTCCTTGCTTGACTAAAACTTGCTTGACTTGTAAACCATTAGACTGAGGTAATACTGGAATCAATTCACTCGCTGCAACAGTTCCAGTAACGTTGAGATTACGAGCAACTTTTGTGAATTCAACTAAACCAAGGGTAACGGTCATCGCTGGAGCGAGCGGTTGATTGGGTGTGACTACCTCTGGTTTGCTTTGAGGACGATTGCTTAATAAACGCATTCCTCCTATAGTTATTCCAACACCCAAAGCCATACCCACAAGCATTATTGTCCACCAAGGTCGTTGGTTGCTAGTTTCGGGATATTCTTTGAAAGTTACTTCTTCAACGATTGTTAGTTCTTCTTCGATTTGTGTTTTTTCTTCTGGTGGAATATCGGAAAAATTTGAGTCTCCTACTGTCATTGTTCGACCTCCTAGCTGACCGCGATGATACAGAATTGCTTAAGAAAAGTTGAAATTTGTTACCGTATATTAACTATTACCTATTTTCTGACGTAATGGCTGTAGTTTCAGAATTAAATTTACCCAATTTACCCATGACAAAAGTCATGTATTTGCTAGCTCAAAGCATTTTATAAGGAATAATTTTCATTCATTTATCGGATGAAAAGCTTGTGAATATTAATTTTCTAGAGATAAATCAAAACTATTAAAGACCTGATATCACACCTGAATAAGTGTTTAGATCACCGCCACCAATCATCTAAGCGTGAAAAAATAGCAAATGAGTACATGTAGTCTCTTTTTTTAGGACTTAAGTTTCTTGTAAAGCTGGTGTATATATTTGGCGTACTTTGGGTAAGCTTTATTTATGCAGTCTCAGACATAAGCTATCCGGATAAAAAAATGCTGTTAATTATAGATTTTTCTGATTTTTATAGAATTACTAAATAAAATCACAAATTTTATTCTGTTTGATAACGGCATAAATTATTGCCATGACATAAATATATGTAAAATTTATAAAAAAATATTCTATTTGATATTCAAAAAAATTTGCTAGAACCGTATTTAACTAACATTAATGAAGTGAACCAAGATGATTTGTTCAACAAATTGACATAAATGAACAACTAAAATAGCCTGAATATAAAATTTATGTTTTTAGTTAAATAAAAAAAATATAAACTTTATATTCAGGTCTACAGCAGTTTGCAGTTAAATGAGGTACAGAAAATTTTATAAAACTCTTGTGGTACGGGCATCCCTGCCCGTTAGAATGTACCTCATGAAAATGAAATATGCTGTAGTAAATATTCAAAATACCTTCAAATCAACAAACCACTGAATTTTAATATGCACCACAATCCCTACTAGTAAATCTAAAATTTGAAACTTAAAATCTATAATTCAAAATAGAATGACTTCCTAATCAGGCTAAATTTTTCCAAATAAACAATAAATTCAAATTCAACAATAAATTATTAACAGGGTCTAAATATGTTTAATGCAACTGAAGTTTTGATAGATGCTTTTGTGAATAGAGTGCGAGAAGGATACCACCGTACTTATGGAAGTTTAAAGACTGACTATCAAGATATTATTGCTTGGGTAGGAAGCATGGCTTTAGAAAATATTGCTAATAGTGATGCTTTGTACCATAACGTAGAACATTCAATCTTAGTAACCCTCGTAGGACAAGAAGTGTTACGTGGTAAACATATACGAGAGGGTGGTGTTTCTAGCGAAGATTGGCTGCATTACATTATCTCTTTACTCTGTCATGATATTGGTTATGTCAAAGGAGTTTGTCGCCAAGATAGAGAAGGAGAAAGCCTTTATGCTACGGGTCAAGATGAGCCAATGATTTCCTTACCCCTAGGTGCTTCAGATGCAAGTCTTACACCCTATCATGTTGACAGAGCAAAACTTTTTATTGATGAGCGTTTCGGGGGTCATAAATTAATTGATTCTGAAGTTATAAAATGCAATATAGAATTAACTCGCTTCCCCGTACCCGCAGCAGAAGACCATCAAGAAACTAATAATTATGCAGGTTTAGTACGTGCTGCTGATTTAATTGGACAGTTGAGCGACCCACGTTATTTAAAGAAAATTACTTCTTTATTCTACGAGTTTGAAGAAACTGGTATGAATCAAATTTTAGGTTACAAAAACCCTGCTGACTTGCGTAACAATTATCCAAAGTTTTATTGGAATGGAGTTTATCCTTATATCAAAGATGGATTGCGTTATTTATCTTTAACTCAACAAGGTAAACAAATAATTGCTAATTTGTACTCAAATGTATTTGTTGTAGAACATGAAAGACCACAAGAACAACAAATATATTTAGAAAATCTAGAAATTAAAGAAGTTGGAATGAAAGAAATACCTGATAGAAGACGTAAAGCTATAAAAGCTAGAAGTAGAGTCAGTTAAATCAGTTAACAGTTAACAAATGACCTTTATTAATTATTGAATTTTCTAGTTTCTATGCTTCCATAGTATTTTTTTCGATTTTGTAGAATTTTATAAATCCGGTTTTTCCCAAAAACCGGTTTTTTTATATTTTCCCATCCCCTATTCACTGTTCCCTGTTCCCTCTGTTAGATAGATTTTTTTACAAGTAAACCGGTAGGATAATGAGACAAGCTGAACTTGATTGCTAAATCTTTCATGTCTTTGACCCTTAATTCGGAATACAAAAGCTTTGGCGGAAAACTGAGCTTTTACTCCCATTCCTCTACAACATGTAATGGTGAGATGCGCTTTAGCGTTTACCAACCACCCCAAGCTGAATTCCAAAACCTACCAGTTCTTTATTTCCTTTCGGGTTTAACCTGCACCGAAGAAAATTTTATGGTCAAAGCTGGAGCGCAAAAATACGCATCAGAGCATGGTTTAATTTTAGTTGCTCCAGATACCAGCCCGCGTAATACTGGAATTAAGGGTGAAGATGATGACTATGATTTCGGTACTGGTGCGGGTTTTTATGTTGATGCAATCGAAAAACCCTGGTCATCCCACTATCAAATGTATAGCTATGTCGTTAAAGAATTACCCGAATTAATCGCTGCTAATTTTCCCGTACAGAGAAATAAACAAAGTATATTTGGTCATTCAATGGGAGGACATGGTGCTTTAATTTGTGCCATCCGAAACCCCCAAAAGTATAAATCAGTTTCAGCTTTTGCACCCATCGCTGCACCTATGCAATGTGCTTGGGGAGAAAAGTGTTTAAGTCATTATTTAGGTGAAAATAAACAAAATTGGCGTGAATATGATGCAAGTGAATTAGTCAAGCAACTTGGTTTTCATAGCGAAATTTTGATTGACCAAGGGAGCGATGATAAGTTTCTTCAACAACAGCAACTGCTTCCAAATATATTTGAAACAGCTTGTAAAAAAGCAAATCAACCACTCAATTTACGCTATCATCAAGGTTACGACCACAGCTACTATTTCATTTCCACATTTATGGAAGACCATATCCAACATCATGTAAAAGCTTTACAGTGAACAGTGAACAGTGAACAGTGAACAGTGAACAGTTATCAGTGAACAGTTATCAGTTATCAGTGATTATTCCTTAACCACATAAGTTCTGAAGAATAAATGAAGGTTCGTAGTAAGCAATTTATCGCTCTTTAATTCGCACCAATTTTAGCAATAGTAATTAATAAAATATTGAAGTAACAAGGTCTAAACTAGGTGATGATAAATGTTAAGTGTTCCTTGATGAACCTTAACCGACCAGTGAACTACTGGTCACTGATAACTGTTCACTGATAACTATTCACTGTTCACTGATAACTGATATGTTTTGGCAAGCTGATTTTTACCGTCGTTCGCAACCGGATACATCGGGACGGGTTTTATGGGATTTATCCATTTGCGATTCAACTTCTAAGTTTAAATTTGAAGCTACTTGTACTCAGTCAGAAGCTAATTCTAATTGGGTCGCTTGGCAAATTAAGCAAGCAGTATCGGATAATTTACCAGATGTTATTCAAGTTTTTCGTCCCCAGTCTTTGAGTTTAATTGAACAAGCAGGAAATAGCTTAGGTATCAAAGTCGAAGCAACTCGCAGAACTGCTGCTTTAAAAAAATGGTTGACACAAAAGCAGCAATTTACAGCTTTAGATAAGCCACCCCCGATTCCTTTATCTGAAAATCTTTGGGGAGATAAGTGGAGTTTTGCAACTGTAAAAGCTGGAAATATTGCTGATTTTTACTCAGAACGTCCAATTCCTATTTTAGAAACACCTGATTTTTTATTACCAATAAATTTAGGTTTGGCTTCAACGGTGCAGGTTCCGGGTGTAGTAATTTATGGTGGACGTAAATCTATGCGCTTGGCAAAATGGTTACAAGATAATCGTCCTGTAGCATTAAATTATATCGCTGGTGAACCAGATGGTCTGGTATTGGAAGCGGGTTTGGTAGATAGGTGGATTGTGGCTACGTTTGAGGATGAGGAAGTCTCACAATCTGCTGGATTATATCAACAGCGCAAGCAACAAAGTCAGGGATTACATTTTTTGTTAGTCCAACCAGATGATTCTGGGATGACTTATACCGGTTTTTGGTTATTGCAAGACGCTTGATGATCCACACCCGACCGGTGAAAGTAGTTAGCTGTTAGTTGTTAGTGCTTGGTTGGTGAAATATACTTTATAACAAATAATAAATCGTCAAGTATCTATAGATGGAATAAATTGTAAAGGGGTTTCTTTACTTATTGAGGAAGCTTAATTAATTAACAATCGGGTAAACTATTAAAGAAAATGCCAGTTATACAATTCTATAAAAAATAAAAAATAGACCGAACTCTGGCAATATTTATTGATTGATTGATTTATTTATTTATTAAATATAACTTAATAGATGAAACTGAAAAATTTCAGGAAACAATTTAATTTACCTCTCCAGTTTTGGATTGTTACTCTAATTGCTTTTATTAATTCGGTTAGCTTCACTATAATTATTCCGCTGCTGTATCCCTACGCAAAACAGTTTGGATTAAATGATTTTCAAGCAAGTTTACTGAGTACGGCTTATGCTTTACCTCAATTTATTGGTACTCCTATTTTAGGAAGGCTTTCTGACCGTTTAGGAAGAAAACCTTTATTAGTAATAAGTTTACTGGGAACAGTTTTATCTGGTATTGTTGCTGCGATAACTCCCATGGCTTGGCTATTATATATTGCGCGTATATTTGATGGTTTAACTGGTGGAAATACTTCTATTGCTAGGGCTGTAGTTAGTGATATTACTACTGTAGAACAACGCGCTAAAGCTTTTGGTATTTTCGGTTCTGTGTTTCGTTTGGGTTTTGTTGCTGGGCCTGCGTTAAGTTATGTAGCGCAGCAATTACCTACTATTAAAGGTGTAACATCATTAGGAATGAGCTTTATTGTTGGTGCGGGTATAGCTTTATTTGCAACAATATTAACCATTTTCTTTTTACCAGAAACTTTACCTGCTGCTGACAAACAGCAATTTCAATTGAGTTGGAGAGATTTTGGGTTTATCAAAGTTTTTCAGTCCGTAGCTCGTCCTAAACTAGGTAAACTTTTTGTTTTAACTTTTTTAAGTGGTTCTACTTTTACAATTTTTACTTTTGCATTCCAACCGTTTGTATTGGAAGTCCTCAATCAAGATGCAAAAACATTAGCAATTACATTTGCTGTTGTGGGAATGTTAGGTTTTATTTCTCAAGTGGTTGCGCTTGATCCACTGAGAAGAAAATTTAACTTAATTGATATTTTATTCTTGGCATTATTGACTCGTGGAATTACTTTTCTATTGATTCCAACTTTCCCCTATTTAACTGCATTTTTTATCATTATTGCAGTTTTTGGATTTGTAAATTCTTTCCCAATGCCTTTGATAGATTCAATTTTATCTTTGAATAGTACTGAACGGGAACAAGGAGAAGTTTTAGGAATTAATGCATCTTATTTGAGTATTTCTAATGCTATCGGACCACCAATTTCAGGTATGTTAGTAAGTCTTGGTTACAAAACCCCTTTTTGGATTACAGGTGTGCTTACTATTCTTACAGCTTGTTTTGCTTTCACCCTGAAATCGGATTTTAAATGTGAAGGGAATAGGGAGTAATAAGTAGCGAGTAGAAAGTAGCAAGTAGTAAGTAGCAAGTAGCAAGTAGGAAATGGCAAATATAAAGTTCAGATTTCGATTATATCTGGAGATTTAATATTTCTTTATTGACATGCTTTGTTAACGCTAGCACATAAAATAAAACCACTTTTTCACAGGCTTATTTTTAATTAAATCCAGATTCTTATTATCTAAAATTATTAAATAACTGGAATTCTTGTGATTACTTTCTAATCACTACTCGCTACTCGTTAATTGCTACTTGCTACTTACTACTTCCTACTTCCTACTTGCTACTTCCTACTTCCTTACCTGCTTCAACATATCAATCAATGTGTGATGAGCGTCTTCGGCATTTTCCAAGGTGTGGTCGAATTTAATTCTGACGGGAACTTCTTTTCCGTCTGCTTGGGCTTGTAAATTCATCCCTTCAGCATCAATAGAAAGCATTTTCGCTGCTGTGGTATTTTCTAAATCACCATAAGCTTTAGCGTATAGTGCGACTGCATCTGCATGGTCTTCGTTCATATGCTTACAAATGCGATCGCTAATTTGTGGAGAAAATTCTTCTGACATAATATATTCCCTCTTAATGTGGTTTATCAAGTTTATCAATTTGAATTTTAAAGCTTAATTGCTCCTAGCAGTCAATCTTGGCAAAAATTTTTGACTAACTATTTTGACTAACTAAAATTCGAGCTAAATTATCGTAACATTACTCTAGGCAAAAAGTATTTTAAAACACTACAAAACATTGTTGTAGTAATTATACTGAGATGAGAATTGAGTAAAAAATAAGCCTTTGATTATTAATTAGTAAGCTTTATAACATTTTTATCTTTATGGGTAGAAATGATTTAATTAAACTTATTTTTGAAATATTTTTTACATTTTCTTACTGATTAGTAGTAATTTCCACCGAATCAGAAATATAAAACAAATTTATTTAAGTCCAGATCCATGAGTGCAACTAGCCACCGTCGTATAGTTATAGGAGATGTGCATGGTCATTATCAAGGCTTGGTGCAGTTATTAGATGCAATCTCCCCAACAGCAGAAGACAAAATTTATTTTCTGGGTGATTTGATAGATAGAGGTCCCCAAAGTTCTCAAGTAGTGGATTTTGTTAAAGAAAATTCCTATCCTTGCTTGCTCGGAAATCACGAGCATATGTTAATCAAAATTCTTACAGATAAAAATGCTTCTACTCCCAGCGTCCAAGGATGGCTTTACAGTGGGGGACAAGCTACTTTAGCAAGCTATAAGGGTGGTAAAATACCGCCAGAACATCTTGAATGGTTTCAGAGTTTACCTTTATATTTAGATTTAGGAGACATATTTTTAGTTCACGCAGGTATTGACCCTGCAAAAACTATAGAAGAACAAAAAGCAGAACAATTTTGCTGGATTCGAGATAAATTTCACAGCATTCAAAAGCCTTATTTTCCAGACAAAGTAATTATCGTCGGTCACACTATTACCTTTACCTTTCCTGGAATTGCACCTGGTAAAATAGCTAGAGGTGCAGGTTGGCTTGATTTAGATACAGGTGCTTATCACCCTCGCAGCGGTTGGTTGAGCGCATTTGATGTGACAAATCGTCTCATATATCAAGCTAATATGTTTAAACCTTCCGTCCGCACTTTACCCTTAGAAGAAGCTTCAGCAAAAGTCAATTTGACCTCACTTAAAGTCAATCGTAATAGCAGAAAGTTATGGGCTTAAGAGGTTAAAGGTTAGAAAGTTTTAATTCCTAACCCTTAACTCTTAACTCTTAATTCCTAACTCCCAACTCCTATCGCAATAATGGTCGGATATTTCTCCGATAAGCAGTTCTACTTAAACCATCGTTACCCTTGCGACGTTTTGAGTTAACCAGAGCCTGAAGATATTTTACGCGATTAGCTGGTGAAGGATGGGTACTTAAAAAGGTAGGAACTCTACTTCCACTTTTGTTCTTCAACTTTTCCATGAAAGCAACCATTGCTTGAGGAGCGTAACCTGCGTCTGTCAGTATTCTTAATCCAATTTGGTCTGCTTCTTCCTCGGCTTTACGACTGTTAGGACGACGAAAACCTAGTTCTACCCCAAGCTGAACCCACCTGCTGTTTTCTACTCCTGCTGCTGTAGCCAAACCTCTAGCAACCGCAGTTTTTCTCATTTGCTTTACTACATGTTTTGCTTCGATGTGAGCGATTTCATGAGCAACTACGCTTGCTAATTGCGCTTCATTGTCAGCAGCTTTGATTAAACCAGTATTAATATAAACAAAACCACCAGCAGTAGCAAAAGCATTAATACTGTTATCTTGAACTACCTGAAATGTGTAAGGAATATTCTTTCTAGTATTATGGGCTTCTAAACGCTTACCAATTCTTTTTACATAATTGTTTATTTGAGAATTGCGGTAAAGTTTAACCTCTCTTCTAAGTAACTGCTGATTTATTTGCCGACCAAGCTTAACTTCTTCCTTGTCTGATATATTAGAAATTTGAATTATTTGGGCACCTTGGAAGAGTATGTCCCAAATAGAAACACCTAGAGCCGAAGAAGGTGTAGCCAAACACAAGCTCAATGCTGTGATTACGGAAATTAACGGATAAAAGAATGTTTTTCGTAAAGAGCGGAAATTTAAATAAAAGTTTGTCTTTTCAATCATCATCAAGTTCGAGGAGGTTTGTATAAGAACGTAAGCTATAGGACGAGAAATAAGTTTATTAAGTTGCACGTCTTAGTTGTTACCAACCCATGTTAACCCCGATATAATCCAGATTGCTTGACTTATCACTTGTTTTACTGATAAACATGGCAACTAATTGTAGATTTTTTATGAGAGCAATGAAAAGTAGTGTTAGTAATAAACTGTCCTATAAATAGATAAAGGGAATGTTTATACTATTTTAGCTTTTATCCTTTATCGTTTTACCTCATCTCTAATACAATTAACTTCTACTTCGAGTATTCTCATTGTATAAATACTAATTCTCTATCCCGTTTGTAAATAGGAAAAATAGTTATGGCTATATTAGATTCCAAAGGTCGTTTATTTGGTAAATTCAATATTTTAGATATCGGTGCTTTATTAGTAATATTACTGGTAATTTTTGGTATTTTTCTATTCCCCGGAACCACTGGTTCTGTGGCTCAAGTAGGTACCACAACAAAGCCTATTGAAGTTGATTTAATTGTTCGGGGATTGAAAGTAAAGGATATTGATAGATTATCCGAGCAAGGAAAGTTTGAGAAAGGTGGTAAAACAAACGTTATCATCCGCAATCAACCCTACGGTCAAATTCCCATTAAATCTATTGAAGTATTACCTAGAAAAATTATTGTTACACAACCTGATGGTACGGTTAAATTAATGCCAGACCCTAGAGAAAACATGTTTAGTACTGATATGCTGTTAACTTTAGCAGGTAAAGCAACAATCACTGACGGCGGTCCTGTTTTAGGTAATAGTAAAGTGAAAATAGGGATGCCATTTGAGTTAGAAGGCTTTAATTATAACTTTAGAGGCAGTGTTATTGATATTAGAATTGATGAGAAAGCATAATGCTGAAGATAAATACTTTGCTTTCAATTTTTCTGTTATTTATGTAAAACAAATAATTAATGTTTGAGTTCTTGGTAGTCTCCCGTTTGTAGCGAGGAGACTATTTTTTTTATAATTCCAAAACGCGATATTCTCATGAATCCATTTAAATTTAATCGCATTACTAAACAAATATGGCAAAAACAATTAATAGTAATCCCTATCCCCGAACAGCAATTTTCCATCAAAAATTCTGTCGATATAGATATTTGTTTCGATAACAATTCTATATTTCCTTATTATTTTAATCCTGCGAAATCATGTTTTCCGGAATTAACTGCATCCGATGGACAAGTATTTAAATCAAATCTAGCTAATGATAAACCAATAAATTACATTAAAATAAATTGGTTAACTAGAAAATATTTAAAAATAGTTCAGTTCTTGAAAGAGATTAATTATAATTTAGTTCCAGCAAAAGATGGTATATGTATTTCTATCAAAAATCAAATTGTTTGGCAAAATAATCAACTGAATGTCGAATTTTACCTTTATGACTATTCTTTTTTCCCATCTAGATTAAATATCAAACCTTATTGTTTAATTCAGAATCTGACTTTAGGAAAATATAGATTTCGATTCGATTATTTGTATCCGATAAAAATATTTAATTTAAAACCTCATTCTATAGCAACTACTTACAAAAACTTTTATATAATTAATCCATTAAAAAATAATTATAATGCTATAGAAATAGATGGAATTCAACTTGAAACAATATTGTCACCAACATCTATAAATATTCCCGATAAAGCAAATAACATAGAAACTCCAGTTGATATCGGAATGAAAATTACGAATCAAACTCAAACTGCTTTTAAATTCGATTTTTTTGACACTTTAATATTTCAAATTATTAGAGTAGATGGTCAAACTATACGTAAAGGATTTGGCTCACATCAACTTCAAAGTCCTCAAGAACGTCATTACCCTTTAATAAAACCAGGAAAATCTACAACCTTTTTTCCCAATACAAAACTTTTCTGGTTCAATGACGAACTATGTTTAAAAATCGCTATCCAATCAGGAGGTTTTGATTATTTCCAAAATTTGCAACCGGGTGAATATTGGATTCGATTTGTATATCGCAAAAAAAATAATTTTTTCAAAATTCGTAACAACCAAAATAAAAATGATTACATCAAACCATTGCAGTGGCTTGATAAAACTATTATTGCAACTCCATACGTGAAGCTAAATTTATTATCAGTAAATAATTATGTTAAAACCGTTAAATGAAACATTTAACTCGCAAAACCATTACCTTCTGTTTACTTCTTCTTCCTCTTGGTTGTAATAGCACTGCTGCAAAAAAAGATTCAACGCAACAATTACAAACTATATCCGCACAACCATCTCAGAAACCTTCGCAGCAGGTATCTAAATCCAATCAATGGACACCGGAAATGGAAGCAGAATTTCAACAGAGAGCGAAACGAATTATTACAAAACTTTCTGGAAAGAACTATGGAACTACATCCTTTGAAAGCGAAAAACGCTCTTATCCTAGAGCAATGATTGATTTTCTCGGAGGTAATCGCGAAAAATCAATTGCTTTTCTTCAAGCTGAAGATGCAGACGCTAAAAGCCATACCCATACTTTAGGAATTGATTTCTACTCTAGCTTTACCCTAAAAGGACAAGTCCGCAAGTATTTTTATTTTGGCAAATATCTCGACCCAGCATATCGTCAGCGAATGAAACAAGCTATGCAGCTTTTAACAGTGGAAGACCCCTTAAAGCGTCGTTTTCCCGAGCGTCGAAAATTCTGGGCTAGAGGTACTGATAATTGTGATAGCTGGGTTGATTGTCGTAATACCGATAATTTGAAAGCGATGCGGAATAGTGCTGTATATTTGTTCGCTGAAGAAACGGGAAACGAAGCTACAAGACAAGCTTATAAAAAACGGATTCGACGTAATATCAGCACTTTGTATCAAATTGGACAAGGTGAATGGGATTCGGAAACTTATTTAGGACATACTATTACTGCTTATTTAAACCTTTATGATTTTGCAAAAGACAAGGAGGTAAAAAGCATTGCTAAAGCAGGATTAGACTGGCTTCTGGCTTCAGGTGCAATGAAATATTGGCGAGGTGGATTTGGTGGCCCAACTAAGCGCGATTACGGAAAAAGTAATTGTGTTTGGTGTTCTTTATCAACTCATGAATTAGGACTTTATTTTCATGATTCACCGATTGATGACCCCAAACCTTCTCCAGATTCAGTTCACTTAATTACCAGCAGCTATCGTCCCGACCCAGCAATTGTAGCTTTAGCAAAAAAGCAGTTTTCTAAACCATTAGAGTTGCTCAACTCTAAACCGACTTATGAAAATTGGAAACCAGGTAACGATACAGCACCTAAATTCCATGAAACTTTGTATTTTGGTAATACTTTTCAAATCGGTACTTTAGCTAAAGGTTCCGGTGGTGATTGGAATGGTTTTAAAATGATGGCTTTTAATCAGGAGCGTGGTGTAGATTATTTTGTTGCAGGGACTGGTGCTAAGCCCAATAAAATATCTACATCTACCGTAGGTGGTGACAATATCGCGCAATATCGTAATTTGCTAATCTTCCTTAACGATAAGCAAGAAACACCTTTTCAATTCTTTTTACCAAAATCTGCTCGAATAGTAACTAAGAATAATATCACCTTTATTGGCTATGAAAAAACCTGGCTGGCTTTAACACCAATAAATTTAAATATTGAAGGAATAAACGAAACTAAAACTTCTGAAATAAGTAAAATATATCCCCAAGACCAAATTTTAACTGCAACAGGTACGGGAAATAGTTACAGTGGATTCGCTTTAGAAATAGGTGAACAAGAAACCCACGGAAATTTTCAGCAATTTAAAAATGCAGTACTTACTAAATCTCGTTTATATATAAATCAAATTAATAACGGTGTAGTTGAATATCAAGGTGTTAAGGGAAAAGTTAAATTAGAGCATCAAGCTTTAGATTTACCCAAAGTTTGGCGAAATGGTAAATTTCATGATTGGAAAAATCACTTTGCAGTTTACCAGAACTCTCAAGGTGAAAAAACACCTATTTATCAAGGTTGGAAAGAAGGTCAAATTCATATAGAAGCAGGTGGTTACAAATTCACCAGCAAACTTAAATAAATATATTTATATAGAGTCCAAAGACATAAATTAGCTACACCATATTTATGGTTTTGGATAAATAACTTTTTCTATTCATTTTATCTTTATAAATATAACTAACTCTATCTACTTTTGAGTTTGTCAATAAAAAATACATTGTTTATTAGATAACTTTGTATTCTAATTTATATTTGATTAAATGAATTGTTTTTCTAAGTACAAATAATAATTATTATAGCCAAATTTAACTCTGTAGTAACCAAAAAATGTTGATGTTTAATATTTGAATATGTTAGCGTGTAAGTGTGAAAAACTCATTAAAGAGTAGCATTAAAAACTAACAATCGGGGTGTTAGTACAGATACATAAAAGCAAATGAATCGAAAAGAAAGAAAGCAGAAGCAGAAAGTATATCTTACTAGTTATAAATATTTGTTCCCTTTTGTTCCCTTAAATTTACCAGAACAATCATAGGGTTAGCTTACTGAAAAGTCAACACAATTATTGTTACTTACTTTCTGAAAAAAATCCCAAAATGTATTTCAAGTTCAAGGTCATTAACCGTACTTCCGGAAATAGAAACCTCAAGACTTGAAGTCAAGATTAAATCTACGACCGCTGCGAGATAATCAAATGCGAGCTAATTTACGCTTACACTAAACTACGAGATTTTCTCAATGCTGCCATTTGAATTTGTAGTAATTGGTAAACCAGTTTCTCACCAAAACAAAGTACGCAAACGCGTTAATGAATGGAAGAAACAAGTTCGTGAAACTGCTGAATCTAATTGGAATCAAACAACTCCTTTAGGAGATGATGTCCAAGTTATTATTACTCACTATTATGATGCAGACCCTGGTGACGAATCAGCTGTTCCAGATAGTGACAATATAGTAAAGCCAATCAGAGATGCTTTGAATGGTTTAATTTATGTTGATGACTATCAGATTACTGATTTTATTAGTCGTCGTCGTAATCTCAATGGTTCTTTTAGAATCAAAGGTATTTCTCCAGCTTTAGCGGAAGGGTTTTCTCAAGGTGAAGAATTTTTACACATTAAAATTGAAGCTGCACCAGACCCCGGAGATTTATTTTTATAGAGGTATTTCGCGTTGCATCTACCCCAATTAAAGAGTCCATATAACTATGAATACTGTTATTATAATGTGCTGATGATGAAATACAATAAGCGCATATCATAATATTATTTTATATAAAAAACAGAAGTTAATTTTTGATTAATTAATAAAAATAATTATCAATATTGCAGCCCATTTAACAGCACCATTCTTATAGGTTTGCTCTATAATAAGTGAAGTGATTGATACTTCCCCTTTTCCTCTCTCAGTGATTAGATATGAGCTATCAGGATAATCAAAATCCCTTGGAATATCGGCGATTGCTAAAGCTTGCTAAAGAATACCGAGAGCAAGGTTATTCAGTAACTATTAATCCGTCTTCTGATAAGTTACCAACTGCACTGGCAGATTGTTCGCTTGATTTGATAGCCGTAAATGAGAAAAAAGTAGTTGCTGCTAAGGTTAGAACCCGGCAAAATCTCAGTTGTAATGGTTCTGAAGATTTACGTAAAATTAGTAAATCAGTACAGCAACTTCCTGGCTGGGAGTTTGAGTTAGTTGTTACAAACTCACGCAAAAAATTTACCTAACATCAGAAAGCTATTCCTAATATTTCAAGTAGAAAAATAATTATTGCTTTCTACTTGTTCATACTTAGCTAAATTCAAAATTCTTAAACACAAGTAATTTTTAATTATAGCTTTAGCTGTATGTGATTTATTTGAAGTTATTATAGGGAGCTTCCCATGTTTATAAATTTATAAGTCATCAGTCCTAATTCATGTGGCTGATGACTTATTACTATTTATATCTCTATAAATAGAGAGTAGGGAGTAGGCAAAAATCAAGAATAAATAAAGAAAAAATAGATATATTTGTTGTAGGTGTTGCAAGTAATATAGTCATTAGAAGTTATTTATAATTGCTATATTTAATTAATAATTATTTTAATATTTTTTAAGTTTTTCTAATTAAAATCTTGCTTATAGCCTTATCTAATAGGTAAAAATATTTTGTAATTCCCTACTCCCTCTTCCCCACTCCCTATTTATCAAAAACAATATCAAACTTTTTCAAGCAAATTCATAAACTTTTTGATTAAAGAAATTGTAACTCCTGGTAATTCTAATTGAGGTGTTAATCCGACATTTTCTAATTGTTGAAAAATTTTAATTGCTTGGGGATTCATCGCTGCAAGACGCTGACCTATTTCTGGCCCGGTAAATTGCGACTTTTTACCCCAAATAATTGCAGTAGGTATTGTAAGTTGTTCAATATATTGCGATAAATCAAAGCATAAATCTCCACGAACAAAAGACAAAGCTGCATATTCTGCATTTGCTTGCTTCGCAGATTCTAAATAAGCTTCTACAACTTCTTCCTGAACTCGATTAGAATCAGCAAATTGCCTTTGCTCTAGAAAACTACGAATACCACCGCTAGTTGCAACCCCAGTAGAATAGATTAATTTATCGAGAATTGGTGTACTAATTAACTGTGCGAAAAAACTCCGGGAATAGTTTTCACCAAAATCGGAAAGTCCTGCTGGAGTGGTGAGAATCAAAGATTTGAATAATTCCGGATGACTTATTGCGACTCGAATTGTAAATGCTGCTGTTAAAGAAGAAGCAATTACCTTTACTGCACCCTCGCAAGTTTGCTGCAAAAACTCTTCAATGGTAGTTAAATAATCTTCAACTTGGTAGTTTCGTTCTGGATGCTCCGATTCTCCCCAACCTATCAAGTCGGGAGCAATAATATGATACTCTGCTGCAAAGGCTGAATAAACTTTTGACCATTCGTAAGCTGAAGAACCACCACCAAATCCATGTAGAAATACAATGGTTTCTTTCTCTGTAATGGTGGTCATTTCATCCTGCCAAGGAGAGCCTGTATTGGTATAGTAAATCATCCTACCTAATGATGTATTTACTGAGCAGCGCTCAAATCCTAATGGCTGAAACATAGATAATTGCCTGATTTTATCGTGATTTTCTGTAGTGGGCGAGAGTTATTCAAGATAAAGCTAGCCGCTAATTTAATTATCAGCTAAATCTTCACACAATAACTTCTTACTTTAGAGAGATTAAG
>ERZ1740070.812-NODE-812-length-20563-cov-25.601668_pt1 | contig 20563 bp, 32 predicted proteins | sample MGYA00581734_ERZ1740070 | MGnify/ENA primary metagenome ERZ1740070 (study PRJEB43018, sample SAMN04849744) | marine metagenome | isolation source: floating plastic debris | place: Pacific Ocean | collected 2008-09-01 | study: EMG produced TPA metagenomics...
CGCTGTTATCACTAGCATCTTGGATTTATGATATAATCTTCAAATGGATGTTATGTTCAAAAAAGTTGCAAGGTCTCACTATTCAATTGTCGCCGAAGGGAGCGAAATAGGCGAGATTAAAGGTGGCTATCCGATTGATCCCAGCATTCGTTGGCAAGGGCACTTTTCCATCAATGGATGGACGTTTAACTTTGGCTGCGAAAGCCTCAAAGGCTGCAAAGAAGTGTTCTCGTATGAAGTACCGAGATATACGAAATTACCCCCGAAATCGGATATGCGATAACACTATTATCAATAGTGTGATATTTCAGCGAAGCCGGCAGACCGGCTTTTCAGCTGAAACATGATCCCGAACCTATAATGTTCTTGCGTGATATCACATTATTCACGTAAAGTGTGATATATGGCACATTCGACTTCAGAAATGCGCCTCTTCGATAAAGAGGGTAGGCGGCTATATCTCAACCAGGAAGAGCGCTCAGCGTTCCTGGATGCGGCCGCAGAATGTGACCCTATTCAACGCGCCTTTGTTGAACTCATGGTTTATTCCGGGTGCCGGATCTCTGAAGCCCTAGCCGTGCCGGTGTCTCGAATTGATCTCTCCGAGAACACCGTAACGCTTAAAACGCTGAAAAAGCGAAGAGGGGACGTGTATAGGTCGGTTCCGTTGCCGCCAGACTATGTGGACAGCCTTCAGCGCACATTCTCACTCAGGAAGGCGCAAAAACGAAAGAATGCCCATGAAGCGCTACTCTTTCCATGGAGTAGGCGTCATGGCTGGAAGATCACGACAGACATCATGGAAGCGGCCGACATTGCCGATGGGCCGCATCGATGTCCGAAGGGGTTGAGGCATGCCTACGGGATCCACGCCACCCTAAAAGGGATCCCAGTGACCCAGCTTCAAAAATGGATGGGTCATGCCCAGCTTTCCACCACATCAATCTATCTCGATTTTCAAGGTGAAGAGGCGGCCGATTTGGCGGCCAGAATGTGGGATTAAAGGCGTTTATCTGGAATCTTGCTTATTCTTATCCACGCAACTTATTTTATTTTTCGAAAGGATCACCGCCAGCATCTCCTCTAGCAATAATCTGTTGGATTGATTTGCCTTCGCAATCCGAATGATTTGCACCGGCCTGGTACGCACCATCTGGTTTGAATATTATGGTAGTGCCGTTTCCGGAGGCAGGCTTGTGGTAGTGGACATCTACTGGTGAACGCATACTGTAGATGTATCTCCCAACGTTTCCTGGCGACATACTTTCGCAGGTCAACCATTCGGGCCAGTCAACACTGCCGGATTGCGCTGAGGCTTCGCTATCGTTTTGTAGATGAAAGCTTAATCCTGCAACTGTTCCAACAATGGCAAGACCGGCAATTGTCTTTCTAAGCATATCGTAACTCCATTTATGACCAGCACCGAAACCCAAACTGCATATTGTGCATCTTATTGGCAACCAACCAGGCAAATCGAATGTAATAATCTGGGTTAGAGCAATGAGATCATGAAAGCGCCCGGCATCAAGTGCCAGGCCACACTTTCAAAATATCTCAAGGAACCCGCCTAGCTTTTGTCCTTACGCTTCACGAAATAGAACGCGGTGACAGCGGCCGCGCTCGCTGAGACACAAAGCGCCACAGTGTTGATCGCATCATATGGAATAGCTTCGAACATGGTTCTCTCCTTAGTTAAACCAGGAGATCTGTTCGGCGGTTCAACCGGTGTTTTTCATTGAGACTGTCAGCTGAATACCAAAAGTCAACTCACGCCCAACCAGGGATGCTATCGACCGGTTTTCCCGAGCCCAATTTGCTTGGCATACTGCGATCGGCGCTTTGCGTATTCCGGCGCAGTCATTGGATAATCGGCTGGTAGTCCCCACCGCGCTCGATATTCATCCGGGCTCAAATTGTAGCGCGTACGAAGATAGCGCTTCAGCATCTTCAGCTTCGCGCCGTCCTCGAGACAAATGATATAATCGTCAGTGACGGACTTTTTGATAGGCACGGCCGGATCCGGCCGCGCTTCAGAAGCTTCACGTTCACCAAGCTGATCCAATGTTGAATGCACCTGCGAGATCAGGCCCGGAAGATCGGCCGAGCTTATGGGATTGTTGCTGACGAATGACGACACCACTGTAGCCGTCATATCGAGAAGTTCTGATTTTGAGATCGTGTCCGCCATAGCGGGGCAGGTATGCTGGATGCGTGCCAATGTCCAATAAGTACTGGGTCTGGGGAGACCTGTTTCAGATTTTTAATGCGAAAGTCGGTTTTTTGCCGCAATCGCACGCTGTATTTAAAGAACGCGCGCGCGCGAAAATCGGCCCGAAAAACTCAAATACAATAGATGTAATACCGTTTTTTCGTTGGCAGATTCACCTCTGCAAATAGAGGAGGTAAATCTATGCGCAAACTGATGATCACCACCGCCGTAGGGGCGCTTGCAGCACTCAGTGCATTTGCAGTCGCCAACGGCGAAGAGGCGGCGCCGGTTCCGGCTGAGACCGCCACGGAGGAATCAGACGGCGAAGGCGAAGAGGGCGGCACAACGCCCCCAGTGCCCACGCCAGAGTCCATGACACAAGACGCTCTCGATGAACTTGAAGGCCCAAAGCCCGAGGATGCGTTTGGTGACGCCACCAAACCCGACCTTGAAGTCCAACGCGAGCAGGCCGAGCGTGAGGCGCGCGAACGTCAAGAACGCCTAGAAGCAGAGCGTCGCGAACAAGAAATGCAAGAACGTGATCATCGCGAACGCGAACGTGAACGTCTTGAGCATGAGGCCCGCGAACGTGACCGTCTCGAGCGGGCGCAGCGTGAACGAGACCCCGAGCCTCCAGGTCCATCAGAGCCCGATCGGGAACCTGATATCCCAGAACGGGATCCAGATGGGGAAGGCAGCGTGGGTGACCACGATGGTCGAGGCCCAAACATCATGGAGCCTGAGTAAAAAACCGACCCCGTCCAGATCACCCTGGGCGGGGTCACTTAGTATTGGAATGGGGTTGTAGGTATAGGGTTCAGCTCGGGCCCAATGTGGATATCCATTTGAATTAACGATTTAAATGCGGACAAACAGGGCGAACCGGGCTAGCATTTAACCATGACCGATGTGATTCCATTGTCAGACGTTAAAAAGATCCCTGCTTCAAAGCAGTATGATCTTTTCACGCAGTTCTATGGTGATGCTGTCGAGCTTTCAAATACCATTGAACTTTGGGACTCACTTCCACTGTTTCCCGTGTCGCGAATGAAACAAGACCATCTACGCGACGATAATGGCCGCCTGACGCCCTTGAAGAAAGACTTTCTCTATCGCCCTACAGGGCGCAACGCGCAGCCTATTAAAGCCGCTGTGCGCTTGCAGGCCGCATCTATCGATCTCGATGACGGATCCACAAAGGACTTTTATCCATCCGCCAACGAAGAAATCATTCTCGAGATCCTGCGCAAGATCTTCAACGACCAGCAATATGGCTTTCACAATGAAGCCAAGGCAGAGAGCTGGGTCACCTTCACGATTTCCATGATACGCAAAGAGCTCAAGGCTCGTGGCCGGACACGGTCACATGACGAGATCCTGCAATCTCTTCAAATCCTACGCCGGTGCCATGTCGAAGTGAAACTTGAAGGCACACGCAAAGCCATTTTCTCGGAGCCCATCCTATCCGGAGCGCTTGAAACAACACGCTCTGACTGGATCGCAGATCCCCACTCACGGTGGGCTGTACGCTTGCCGTTGATGCTTTCGCGTGCGGTCAACCAGGTAAGCTACCGCCAATTCAACTACGGCATCCAAATGGCGCTGAAATCGCAATTGGCGCGTTGGCTCCACAAGCGCCTTTGCCACAACTATACGAACGCCTCTTTGATGACCCCGTATCACATCACGTTCGAGTCCATTGAGCGTGATAGTGGAATGCTCAACCACACGAAGGCGGATCGAAATATGAAGACCGTCATGGCTGCCTGGGCAGAGCTGGAAGCCAAAGACGTGATCATGAAGGTGCCTACGGCCGTGCGCACGGCGGACGGGAAGGGCCTCAAGTTTGAGATCTATCCAACGCCTCGCTTCGTGGATGAAATGAAGGCCGCCAACGGCCGTAAGACAAAAGCTGAAGCGATGTCAGGCGATGTCTCAGCACGCAGACGTATTGCAGCGAAACGGGCGCGTGATGAACGCGATGGAGCAGGGCAGTGATCCCAACCTTTAGCATCGATGTTTATGGCGCTCACAGAGCGCTTTTTTTACGTCCAGAATCGGCCAGGGTTGTAGGTATAGGGTTCAGATATTGTAGGAATAAGGTTCGAAATTTGGAGGTATAGGGTTCAAATCTTGATTCCGGATCTTGAGAGGCCATTGAATGAGGTGCTTATCCACAGCCAAGTTTGTAGGCATAGGGTTCAAGCGTTGTAGGTATTGAGTTCTGGCCCCAAAATTGATTGTAGGAATAGGGTTCAGAGGCGCCGAAAGATTGTAGGAATAGGGTTCGAAAACAGGCCTGGTTGTAGGAATAGGGTTCGCTCCAAACTGCTAACATGCTGATATAACAATGCAATTTTCCGTTTTTGCCTCGCTATTCCTTTCATAGTTATTCTTTTTTTCTGTACGGCCCTACGGGCCTAATAAGGAATCATCCGGCCCATGGCCGTCTGATGCTCAAAAGGGAATTGGCTATGTGCTCGCAAGCTCGCGCGCCAATCACTCTATGCCTTTGTCTCGCCTGTTCAGGCTCACCAAAGATAATGGACAATTTTCATGACGCCATTTCAGTATCCAGACGACACACCGCTGCGTGTTTGATTTCAAACCCCAGACACAGAGGTATGGGTTTGAAATCACCCACTTCGCTCACCTTGTGACGGCGGCTCCGAAGATAATGGCTATGAAGGATGCCCAGGAAAGCAACAGGAGACATCGGTTTTTGTGGAGAGATCGGGATATTTGCCTTCAAGAAGACAAGTCGCTAGTGTAGAACGTAACGTGAACATCTAGCTCGGGGCTACCACTGAATGAAAACCATTTTAGAGGCACATTCTCGCATCTACGGAAAGGCTGCATTTGGGGCAATTCATTTCGATGGAGGGGGGCAGGGGGCAGCATTACAAGCCGCCATTGAGGCCTTGGAGCATGCCCAGACCCAATGCCTTGAGCGGCCAATTCACCCCTCTGAAATCCATGAAGCGTGCGAATATCTCACCTCATTAAGCGATAGGGCAGGGTATCACGTCCAAGCCTTCAAAAAGGGTCTGGCGATCGCAGAGCAAAGCCAAAGATTTGAGGCGACCCAGACCGCTCTTCGAATGATATCGCGCCAGTTTGGTGCGTGATCGTGGCCATCATAGAAGACATGACCTTCCGAATCTGTGAAACAGACGACGAAAAGACGCCGCGCCGGATCCTCGCCCGCGCTGAAAATCTAATTGTTGCAAAAGCTGCCTATGAAGCGGCGTTGGCCTTCTATCCGAGATGCGCAATCTCGCTCATGCAAAAAGCCAGGGTGATCGATCATCGTCCGCGTGATTAAAGGCGTTTTACCGACAATTCCCCAAGAAGATATCTTGACCCGTGCATCGCCCCTATCGTTTTTCGCATTCTTCTATATGCTGTGGGTTCTTCAGGTGATGGGCGCTATATGTTGAGTTAGTATAAGGGACCCCTAATGGGTAAAATTCAGACCAACAGCATTCGTTACGCATCGGCGCTGACAGCATTCTACGCTGCACGGTTTGCGCGAGATCAAGACAGGCATCTCAATACCCTTGTGACGCTCAATTTCACCACACTCGGTATTACTGACGATGATGCAGTCGAGTTTTTCCGCCAGGTGAAAGCCCGTGCGGCGACGTGGTGGCGTTATCGGCGTGAAAAAACAAAATCGCCTTTCTACAATATCGGACCATTCGATTGGGTCATGGTACATGCCAATCCGCGAGGAAGCGCCCATGTGCATTGGGTTATCCGCGTCCCCCAAGGACATCAGGCGGAGTTTGATGCAATGTTGGTAAATCGCATCAAAAAACTTGCAGGCTTAGAAGACCTCAAGACGGCCCTAAACATCAAACCGATACCGAAAAAGGGAGTGGGGGGCGTGATGAAATATTGTCTGCGGGGTGTGAACCCAAACGACGGCCCTCGGTTCTTCTTGCGCGCTGCAAATGAAGGCACGGTCATTGGGCGTCGGGTCGGGGTTTCACGAAGCCTTGGCCATAGCGCGCGCGAGAGAGCGAATTGGCGCAAGGTGGGAGCCAAGAAAGATAGCCGTAAGCAAAGCCAAGCGCGTTGAAGATATGTCGATGCGTGAGCGCCGCGTAATCAGCACGTTGTCACCAGAAATCATTCACTAAGCCCGAGACGTTTGAAATCATCAAGAAAACGCTGTTATACTGAGAGAATGAGCAACGATATCAACATTTCGCATGTGCAATTTGAATCCCGCACCTTTCCAACGGACGCGGATATGAAACTTTGGGATTCCCTTTCACAGGCCGAGCAACGCGCCGTGATCCAACGCGACGTTGAAGAAGGCCTGGCAAGCGGCACTGTCGAGATCGATAGAGACGATGTGATGCGTGAAGCCCTTAACCGATTGGTTCCGGCCGCAGAGTGAAAGTCGAAGTCTCAGACACAGCTCGCACTGATATTGTCGACATTCTCGAATGGACGATCTGGAATTTTGGACCGCAGCAAGCGCTCGTTTATCGCGACGGCCTTTTCAACGCATTTGGGCTCATAGAAGATAATCCCCGCATGGGTCAGGTGGCCTTTCATCTATCCGGGGGCCGGGAAATTCGCCGTCTGATTTATCGCATGCACTACATCTTTTATGAGCTGGCCGAGACTAAAATCACAATCGCGACGATCCGCCATACAAGGCAGGCTTTACCAGAAGGCTGGAGCCGATGAGTAGCGTCGAGCAAGCTTGCCAATGCGGGCGCTTCGAAGAGGTGAAGACCACAGCGGCTGAGATCATCAATCGACACCAGGACCCGGGGTGCGCGTATGACGAAGCACTTTTGAAAACCGTGGATCCAAGGCTTCAGGATAGGCACCCACGATGTTCATTTTGGCACTGTGTTGCGGACTATATCTCTGAGAGCAACCCTCACTAGGGTTGAACGGATATAGAGATCCAGGCTTCAGCGATTCACACAGTTCAGACGCACCCATTCCAATCGATCGTGATGAAATCGACGCTGCCCGCGCTTCCTACGCAGCCATTAAGAATGAACGCGAAAGGTTCGACTATGACTGGGACCGTGGGTAAGATTGATCCTGGTTTGTAGTATCGAATGAGCGGATAAGCTTCTTGCGCGCGCGATCGCGGAAAAACCGCTCTTTATCGTGGATCCGCTCATGACAGGCCGCATGCACCGGCCAGATCCGATTTTGGCAGCTCCAAAACTGATCCGGGTTTTCAGCGAAACACTTCCGGCAATCCGGCACATGTTCATACTCATTGCCTTGCGGGGCGCGATGAATATCTGGGCTATCAGATGGCAGGATTGAGCCCGTACAGGCCCACAGATAATCATTGTGATGTTGCTCGATGCGTGAGCGATCATCGAGCTTTCGATTACAGGCTTTGCATTTGGGCTTATGTTTCAGGACCATCTCTCTGAAAAAGCGATTTCGCAAACATCCTTCAGCAAACAGACGCCAGTGATGATCAATGGGCTGGCAAACATGCGCCACATGCCGCTTGATCATGCCCGGACGGCCGAACTTGCCGCGACCAGGAATCAGATAATGCGGGATTTTGGTGAGGCGTTTAATTTCAGCATAATCGGGCTGCCGGTTCATAGCTTATTCCCGAGTAGGATCCCGATGGGCGCAAAGAGCCCGAGCAGAAACCAGAATTGCGGATCAAAGATAAATTCGAACATTACTGCGCCTCCCATGCTTGCAGGGGCCACAGATCTTCATGTTCTTGGAGATCGCGTTCAACCAAACGCCAATTGTCCGCCTCTCTCATTTGGCGGACAAGATATGTGTTTTCAGGGGGCGGGGCTGCATCCCGCTGCGCGTCAAATTCTGATCGCATTGCAGGGTGTTTACCATATCGATAAACGATATGTCAAATAATTCAGCCTTTGATGGAGTTGATATACTCGGACAGACTCACAGAACGGGCTTCTGAGCGATCTCAGGGCAATCAAATTGTGCATTCATGGTTATTCTCCTGGTTCTCTATAAGCGCCGGTGCGCTCGCCACGCTTCACGGCTTGGTAATGGCCGAAGCGATCTTGGCGGATAAAATCGCGGCTCATGGCCTGGCCACGCTGATAATCAGCTTTGGCGGCCGCAACGGACTTGTCATACAGCTCGGTATTGGGCCCGCGCACGGATTCCCGGATGGCGGCTTCACGCGCGAGACGGTCAGAATCTTCTTTCTTCATCTCACTTCACCATGCCGCCAGGCGTGTAGCCAATTTGTCGGCGGCCGGTGCCATCAAGATTACCCGCGACACCATCGGACATCGTGACCTCTTTGATGGTGTCCGTAATCAGGCCCGACTTCCCGCATTCATCATAGCAGGTGAAATGACGTGTTCCGTCCGTACGTCCGGTGCAGACCAACTCATCGCAACTACAGCAATGGATGATCACCGATGGGTGATCTTTGACGCCGCACCAGGCGCACTCGAAACCAGACCAAAGCATCTTGGACATGGGTACATCGTCGGCAAACACTTCCGAGCTATTGCGGGCGGACCCTGCGCCCATGTGGGGCTCTGATCTTTGCCATACATAGATCCCAGCCGCATTGCGCTTAAAGGTGGCGACAAATGGCAAGCCATGCACAGCGCACATAATCTTGCGCTGAATGACATCGTTGAAGCCCTGCTTATTTACCGGCGTCTTTTGACCGGATGCGTCGCTCAAAACAAAGTTGGTCACTATACAATTCTCCTATGCTGGTTGGAATTTCATCTCGTCGATGAGGGGCTTAATCTCCTGCATGAGCAGTGCGCGCTCATCGCGGGTGAATACGGGATCGCCATTGTCGTGATGGATGGATTTGAAGAGCGAGCGCTTCAGCTCGGGAAAGCTTCGCATCGTCACAAACATCGGCGATATAAATGCTTGCGCTTTGTGGGTCAGATCCGAGCTGGTTTCATTCAGTTGAACCAGCTTCTTGTGATACATCGCATAGAGCTTTTTGCAGCGCCGATCGTCAAAATCTAGTTCTGGAACATGCTTGGATAACTCAGGCTTTTGGGCGTGCGTACGATGGTATTCCGCGAGCGCTGCCTCAGCCGCTTTAATTTGGCGTTCCGCGTCCTCGATGCGCTCCCTATCACTTTGCGAGTATAAGCCATTCTCGCCATGCACAGCGTACCTTAGGTAGCTTCGATGCAGCATTTCAGCGCTTTCGAGATTTTCTTCTAACTGCTTCAGCTCATAGAGCGGATCATTCTCTCGTTTGAACGCCTCCTCTAGGAAGCCAACCATGCATTGGTGTCTCAGATCTGCTCGTTCTTTTGCCTTTTGCTTTTCGGCCGCCTCTTGGCTGTTGTCTGACCGTTCCCAGAGAAACGGTTCATGGTGATTACCCCGCATCTTGCCGAGCCGTCCTGCGCTCACAACAACTGCGCACAAGAGAAGCGGAAGCAGGCCTCCAATAATGATATCAGCAAACGGCATCACACACCTCCCTGCACGGCGAGCGGACGCAGCGTTTCCATGGCGGCCGCGACCAGCTCATGCGGAAATGTTTGTTGAGCTAAGGCTGCACGGCTCGACAGCTCAACGTAAGTGAACGGACCTACAATGCCCCCCAGGATCGCCCTGGCGTGTTCTTCTGGCATTCCGGGACCGAAACGCTTGTCGATCTCTTTACGGGCCTTCTGGACGCTCTCAGTGGCCGTTTTGATGAGCTTGCGTCCTGCCCCGCGTGCGGGCGTGTCCCCATGGTCAGCATCGGGCTCATACATATCGACCCGAAGCCAATCGAAGTAGCACATCATGCTGGCCGCGATCGGCTGTTTGCCGAACAACGTGACAATCATGCGGTTGCCACTGGTGAATTGCTGGATCTGATCCGGCGTCATCACCCAATGCTCTTCATAGCGGACATTGCGCCGACGCCGGAAGAACCGCCACCATTTACGCGTGCCATCAATTTTTTCGTAGATTGGGAAGGACCGACGCCCCAGTTTCTTGCTCAAGAACTCGGCCGTTTCATCGTGATTGATGCCCAGCCAAAAGGTGGCATCCGAGCCACTAATGAAACCGCCCCAAGACTTGGAATAGATTTCGCGTAATTGCTCTAGTGTCTGCGTCACGCCGAAAAACGTAACTTTATAGCCTCTGAGCAATGGAAGGGCCCGCTCGATTTCACTGACGTAGCCAAGCGATGGCATCTCATCAGCTACGAAAAGTGTGGACGGCTTGCCGGGCTCATTTGGTACGATTTCATGCGCGTAAAGCGCCGTGGAGATTAGCATGCGGAACGGCGTTTGAAGCGCGCCTTTGATGTCGCTGATTGACGCACAGAGGAAGAATGCGGCGTTCGTGCCTTTCAGGGCCCATGGCTCGCCGGTCGTTTCCATCAAGAGCGGCCGCACCTGGGGCTGATCAATCCAGGCCGTTGCATTCACCAGGCTGATATCGAAGCTTGCACGCTGCTTATCTGGGGCAGATGCCATGATCGCTGCACCAGTGCGGATAATGCGCGGCCCGTCCTCAAGCCTCGACAAATAATGCCACATGATATGCTTGGCTTTGGCCGGATCATTGGATTCCCAGAAAAAACCCTTCGTCACGAGATCGCGTAAGAAGGGCATGTTTCGATGTTTGGCCGGAAGCCCGTTCACCCAATGCGCAAGCGCCTGATAAGCCAGCTGGGGCGACTCAATCCAAACCGGGTCCGTTTTATCGCCGCCTTGGATTGCGTCCTTTGCCCACTTGGCCAAGATTGCACCTGAGCGATCAACGCCATCGCGTGAGGCGTAATCGATAAAATCGTAGAGGTTCATTTTGATCGATTCCTGGCCGGAGATCCCCATGGGATCAAAGACCATTACGCGGCGACCTTGGCGCTTCAGAAACCACGAGAGCGCTTTGAAGATCTGCGCTTTACAATCGAGAACCCAAATCGGGGCATCCTTGCGCCAGAATGCGATCATGGTGATCAGAAACGAAGTTTTCCCCACACCAGTGTCAGCATTCATAAAAAGATGGCGCTTTACCTCATTGATACCGATTGCTTGCGTGCTTGCGCCATTCCAAAGCCTGGCAGCGCCAATCAAGATTGTGCCTGGCTTGTAGAGCATTGATAGCGACGAAAGAACGCCCTGAAAGCGCGACGTGGACCGGCGCATTCCAAAACTGCGTTGCCACCACCGCGAGACCCAGGAAATTGCGCGCCAGATCGGCCGCCATGGCATGCGGGGCCATAGGTAATCGATACGCGGATCCCAGACGCCAAAATGTTTGGCGACCAGGACCACGATCGTTCGAATTATGAAGTTTAAGACGATGACGAAGGGCAGCAGCACAAGCGCTGTGATCACGATCAGAAGTACGGATAGACCAGAATTTAGAGCGAGCAACATCGTTCCCTCCTTTCGGGGGTTTAAGCGGTCTGTAAGCCGCCTTCAGGCAGGCGGCTGGCTGGATGTGGTTTGCGCTCCCCCTCATATGCCTGCGCGACGATGCAGGTTGGTTTTGGACTGTATAGGTTCTCCTGTGAGTTCCCGGTTATCCACCTTTCAAAGGTACGATGCTGTGTTGTGCATGTACCTTAGTTACATCAAAGCAAAAAAATTACGGGTTGGAAATAGTTGAAATAACAACCATTTTAGAGGCGCAAAAACACAATAAAAACAGGGTTCAGTATGAAACCTACTTACTCGACTGATCTAAGTGTTGTGGGAACTCTGACCGGGTAATGCAGTTATGGCTCGTGCCAACGGGATGGCCCAAGAGTAGTTTTATATTCAGCTTCAAGGTCATCTACAGTTTGCAATAAGGAGGGATGTTGACGTGCAAGCATCAATGCTCGGCGCGTATATTCTGAAAAGCTCATACCCATAGCTTCTGCTTCAGCTCTGAACTCATTTTTCCAACGGTCTTTTAGTGTGATCCCGCAGGTTGAAGTCGAGTCGGCGTCAGCTTCCGACTTCGAATTATAGAGAGACGCCAAGCTCAATGGTTCACGTACACGGTCTGCCCTGAGATTGCGTTCTCTATCGCGCTCATACTCTTCGACCTTCGCTCTTGGAATCACGATTTGTCGCCCTTCGCCTGATGGTTTTGCGTCGTCAGCCATAAAGCCCCTTTTCTGCTAAATAATCCGTATACGGATCATTATCACAGAGCAGATCTGAAATGCAAACTTTACGGAATCGGCAGCGATGGTTTTTACGATGCTAACATCCATGGCTTTAGATTTGTTGATCCCCCGGATTGAGGTTCATTTTCGGAGCCGAGTAGCCTTACCCCGTATTGGGCTACTCGGATGCGAGAATGGACCGGGGTTTCATTTTTGGTGAGAGTTCACCTCCCCTGCCCTTTCAGGATGAAGTGCCGGAACCTCGCTCCGTCCAATTGATGATGCCCTAGCAAAGCGCCCCACGACCGAGCCCCTTGCGGGGTGCGCAATGGCCTGGCCCGCACAAACGTGTGGGCCATGCGCAGTCGTGGTTCGCATTGCCGTTTGGGGATCATCGGCCGGAAGCGGTTTCCGGCACAACCCTAAACGAAAGGACATTCCAATGTCTGACAAACCAATCAAAAAATTCCGTCTCGGTCGCATTGTTGCATCGATCTGGAACAACCCAAACGAGAACGGCCGGGCGCGCTACTCTTGCACCATCGTTCGGATCTTCAAAGAGGGGGAAACCTGGAAGGAAACATCGACCTTCTTCCCCGAAGATCTGCCGGTTGTCGGCCGCCTTCAGGAACGCGCCCTCAATCACATCATGATCAAGCTCGAGGAGGCGTAAAATGGGAATGGATGTATTCGGAACCAGTGGGAACTATTTCCGGGCGAGCATCTGGAGCTGGAGGGCCATTCTGTTGGCCCTCTTCCTCTCCGGGTTCACCGCGCCGGATAGTTGGGCATGCAATGATGGCGATGGCCTTGAGAGTGCTGGAGACTGTCTCATGCTGGCTGATCAGCTGGAGGATTTTCTACACCAATGGGATGGCGATACGCTCGTATATGAAAGCGATGCACCTCTCCGCGTGGACCAAAAGGGAAGGTTCGTTGACAGATCAACACCCGGCTCAAAATCGCCCTACTCTGTCGAGCGCGATCATCTGACGGAATTTGTATCGTTCTTGAGAACATGTGACGGATTCGAGATCCGGTAAACGTAGCAGTGCTTTCATTGAAAGCAGACCGGCGGCCGTGAGGTCGCCGGTTTTTTTTGTGTGGGATCTCGATCTCTAAAATGCCGAATTGAGACACGTACAGCAGCCAACGAAAAGCTCTTTTTGGCGGGATATGGAAATTTCTTGCGATTATTATGTGTAATGTGGTACTGGAACCTATGAGACGAGTAGCAAGATGTGTTTTTGGCAGCCAAAAACGTTACGACCTTCGGTCTATCTTGCCCCTAGCGGGGGGCAACGGCCGCGTACACGGCCGTAATGGAGCGCTGCTCCAAACCACGCCAACCATTCTGATTGGATGCGACCAAGGGGGGCAGTTTTGCCGACCCCTGTGGAACCCCGAAACCAGGGTAAATGGAGAGTGCCTTCTCCCTTCCTGGACCATATCCCAAGCCCACCGTTTCGCGGTGGATCACGACCAACATTTCGAGTGTTGGATGACGCCCAAGATGATCTTGGAGCCGGAGGCCGCCCATGGTTGCTGATCGCCGCATCTCGGAAAGACGCCAGGATCACTCGCCAGAGACGCCGAGCCAAAAAGGCGCTCGCATTGTCAAAGGTGGCCGCAAACCCCTACCGGCAATCGATCGAAAAGACAGCCGCGTTACTGTTCGCTTTAAACCCGATCAGAGGGCGCAAGTGGAACTGGCCGCGAAATCCGTGGGCATGACGCCCGTCGAATTTATGCGTGCCCGCGCCCTCGGGTTTACGCCGAAAACCACCCGCTCACATGACATCGATCTTGCCTTGGCAGAGCTGAACACTTTGCTGCTGGAATTGTCGCGGATCGGCAACAATGTGAACCAGCTGGCCAAAGCTGTTCATACCGATACGGGCTTCCAACAGTATTGGCGCGAAATCGGCCAAGAGGTGAAAACCCTCTCCTCTTCTGCCAATATCGTGCTTGCTCGACTGGTTGCGAAATGACCCCACGCGTTCCCATAAATAATGGCGGCGTTGGCAAGTCGCACACTGGCGCAGCGCAATACTTCCTGCACGATTCCGGGCATGCCAACACCGATGAGCGGGTCTTGTGGACCCACACTCATAACCTGGCGACCGATGACCCAGAATTGGCGGCCCGAATTATGGCTGCGACAGCCAAAAGTGCCCGCCAAATTCAGGAACGACACCACGCGGCCGAGCAGGCAAAATTGCCCGAGGATGAACGCACACCCTTTCGTGCCCATAAGCCAAGTTTCAATCATGCATTCCACTATTCCCTGTCTTGGTCTGGCGAGAAGGAAGCGCACACACTGACGCGTGAAGAAATGACCAGAGCGGCCATTGATTCACTGCGCGCCCTTGGAGCGGATCACCTGCAAGCTTTGATCGTCGCTCACGATCATGAAACGGCCCCGCACGTCCACGTTTTGCTCAATCGGGTGAACCCTGAAACCGGCATGACAGAAAAGCCGGAAAGCAACTCACAGCGCAGGTTGTCTGCATGGGCGCTCGAGTATGAGAAACAACGCGGCTACGTGCTATGTCCCAACCGCGAGCGCAACGCCATGTTGCGCGGCGTTGGTTCCAGATATCAGAGCGAAGAAGTTACCCCGCAGGACTACCGGGCCCGCCAAGCCGCAGCAGCCGCGATCAAAGCAGACCCGGAAGGCGCACGCGTGTTTGCTGATGAGCAACGATCACTGGATCGCGTTCTGGCAAAACTCTCCAAGGACACGGCCGCATCTCATAAAGATCAGCTGGATAGCATGTTCTTTGATCACCGCCGCCGCAAAGCCGCAATCAATCATTTTGCCGATCGTAATCGCGTGGAAACCGAAAATACGATCCGTGATCAATGGATGCCCCGATTTGCGTTCCAGAAGGACCAGCAGAACAAAGAAAAAGATGCTTGGATTGAGCGCGAGGCTAGCTTGTACGGTAAAGCTCTAAACTTCCGCGAAACCTTGAAGTCGATCCGGGAAGACAAACTCTCAGGGGAAGGCGGTCTTCGTGGGATTGCGGATTCGCTTTTCAATGCAGCCGGTAGATTGCGCCAGCTTGAGAAAGACCACGAGCGGGCGCAGCGTGAGCAAGCTGAAGCTATGCGTCTAGAGATCGAGACGGCCAAGACCGCGATCGAGCAGGAGCGCAAAGCGTCAATCCACGCAAACTATGAGCGTCTTTTAGAGCAGAAAGTGGACACGGCCGAGCGCCACGCGGCCGAGAAGTTGGCCAACGATGAAGCGTGGCAACAACGCGCGATCGAGCGCCAAGAAGCCTGGAAAGAATTTGCGGCCGAGCGAAGCCAGCTTCAGGACGCTGAAAATAATCGCATTCGAACAGAAAATCTGGAAGCGCAACGCGGGCTCGCCCAGGATCAGTTTGAAAAAGCCGGCACAAAAGATGCCGGCCGACAAGACGACAAAGAAGAAACTGACGAAGGCATGAGCGAAGCTGTCAAAACGCAGGCAGACGCTTTCAAGAAAGATCTTGCTGAACACCTCGGGCGCGGGGCCTCATACGAAGATCAAATCGCTGAGGCCAAAGAAAGCTATCGCGCATCCAAAGAGCAAACCAATGATCAGGATCGCGACTACGAGCAGGACGAATAGCCCCTGCCCCCTTATGCGATCTTCATTCGTTTTGTGACCGGCTGCCCGTCCGGGCCCTCAACTTCATATTCAACGAAGTCTTCTGCGCCCTTCTGGGCTCCCTTACGGCGTTTCGCTTTGGTTTGGGCACCTTCAGGCGATTTAGACGCCTTCAACACGTCCTGAAGCTTCTCTGCGCTGTTCTGGGCCCTATTGTTCAATCGTTCCACCTGGAGCGTCTGAGCGCCCAGATCATCAAGCTTGGATTCAAGCTCGGCTTTCACGGCCATGATCTCTGCGAAGCGGTCATCTAAATGCTTCTTGAGATCCAATTGCTCTTCAATGGTGGCATCGGCCAGAAGGCGAAGACGCAGGCTCGCCCACAAGCCGACGAAGAACAGAATGATTTTAAGCGTATCCAGATACGCGATAAACAAAAACTCGCGGCTATCGACATCGAGCTTTGATGCGAAGAGCGCGAGCGAGAATTGCGATGCTCTGATCGTGTCCTGCTCATTGCTCGCCAGGGCTTCGATTGCATTCAGCGTCTCGGACTTCTTCTTTTCTAGTCCGTTGATCGCTTTATTGGTCGCTAGGCGTTGCTGTACGTCTGTGGTGATGCACTCATCCCTTGGAACATTCGGACAGCGCTCGAGCAGGCTTTCAAGCGCTGACACATCCTCACGCTTCACACCCTCATAGGCTTTCAGCTCGGAATTGAACCGTGCGAGGTCAGCTTGCAGGGTTGCTTCACGCGTAGTCGAAACCGCGGCTTTCGAATTGGCGATTGCGCGTTCATCCATTGTGGCCAAGTACATGAAGCTCCCGGCCGACGATGCCAGCCAGGAGACCAATAGCGCGATCGTTACAACGATGATCCCTGCTACGGTTCCAGATCCCTTTTGCTTTTGTTTCCACATGAGATCCAGGGCGACGAAAAACAGCACGACCATCACTTCAGGAAGTGCACCGGCAAAGACCCCGGCCGCGATATCGGTCTCCCCTGCCCCATTCGACCAATACAGCACGCCGGTCACAAGTGAGAATGCTGACAGCGCAAGCGCAACGACGAGCGCGGCATTCTTCAGCTTGCTTAGGCCATTGATGATTTTCGGATCGACTGAACTCAACATGCGGCCGACCGTATGGCCGGACCGTTAAATCGCGATTAACTGCATTTCTGAAATGACGTTAATCTGCAATGACGCCCACACGCAAATGCGTAAAGACGTCCATTTGTAATGACGTATAGATGCAATCACGTCCGTGCTTATTTGCGCAAATATATATGAGCTTACACACGTACAACCATCTATTAACTCAGAACGCCTATACGCATTGAAGTTGCTTCTGAATTGAGGGCCAAATGCGCAAAATTTCAGTCCTGAACCAAAAAGGTGGATGCGGGAAAACTGTTACCGCAATGAGCTTGGCGAGCGCCGTTTTCGATGCTGGGGAAACGGTCGTCGTATTCGACTGCGATAAGCAAGCGACATCGGCCGAGACGTTTGATTTGCTTCGCCAGGATATCGTCGATCCGCGCGACGAAAACAATGAACGTCTGATCGATAATAGCTTTCTGGTCATTCCGTATTTTGAAGGTGGAAACGCCGGTCTTGAGGCTGTGCTCAGTCTCATGGAGCAGCGATATCCAGACATTGGCTACGGGATCTTTGACCTGCCGCCTCAGCTCCAATCACGTGAGCACTCAGTGGCATCGCTTTCAGATTTGATTGTCGTACCTATGCTCCCATCACACGGCGATTATAGATCGACCATTCAGACGCTTGAAGTCCTCTCGAGCTCAAGCACGCCCTGCATTGTTTTACTCAACCGCGTGCCCAAGAAATCTGACACCAAGCGGTGGGAAGAATATCTTGAGATCAAAGAACTGCTTCAACAGAACGCCAATTGCGCGATCAGCCCTGTCGAGCTGACAGACCGCGCGGAATATAATCTGATCAATGGCGGCCGGTTCCCATTGTTCGAATATCCGCGATCGGTGGCGTCTAAGGAGACAAAGGCGCTCTATCAGATGATTGACCGCACTTTGAACGCACTCGAATCTAAACGGAAGGCTGCATAATATGGTTGCGAAGAATGACATGCAGGCTTTGCTTGAAGAGGCCGCTGCAAGCGATGGATCCGAGCCATTAAAGGCACCTGTTGAGAGCGTTCCGGAAGCCCTGCCCGACCTCGATATCTTTCAGCGTTTGGGACTTTCAGATATCTCGGCCGACGACAAACGCGAGCTTTTCCATGCACTCATGGAAGACGCATCGAGCCTGGTCGATCAAACCTATCAAGACGCCGTTGAAGGCACTGATAGCGTTGCAAGCGACGTGACGATGCAACAGATCAGCGCCCTTTTCGCTAATGGCAAAGGACAAGCCGGATTGTCGGATTTCCTCAAGCAAAAGACGCAGGAAAAGATCGACAATGCGCGGCGCCACCATGATGCAATCATGGACGCAACGCCCATGGAAAAATTCCTGCCCTGTGACGATCACATCAATATGCGGATCCCCGCTCATGCGAAGAAGATTTTGAATGAGCGGGCTGATGGCGAGAACAAAACGCTGTCTCAGTATTTGATCTATTGCGCGAACCTCGTTGCGCTGTTGCAGGGGAAAGAGCCCTTCTTGCTGGTCGCGCCGCGTGGCTTCTTTATGAAGCGCGCAGCACGGATGGCAAAAGGCGGTTAGTGTACGTGTGCGAAACGCACCGTTGCGTTATGTCCCAGCCGTTGCGTGCGCAACGTTTCACTGAGACGACGGCTTAACCCATCTCTCAAAGAAACCTTTGGGTTTCTGGGGTTTCTGGATCTCGTCGGCGATGAGTTGCAGTGTTGCACCATTCTGATTTGAGAGTGTTTCGACAGTGTTGCGTAGGTCCTCTATTTGGGCCTCATATTGCTCGCGTTCTCGCCTCATCGATGCGCGTTCAGTGTCCAACAATTCCTCCTTATGCTCCATTGCAGCCTGTAGCATTTCGAGCTTGTGCAACAGTTCACGCGACACCTTCTTTTTCTCGGAAGAGGGCAGGGCGTCCGTTTTCTTTTTGAACACCCGAAACAGCTCAGCAGGATCGATCTCATATTCGTTGCTGTCGTTTCGGGTGGCACTCATGCGGCCTTTGGTGATCGCACGCTGAATTGTGGATTTACTTTTGCCTGTCTCCTTCGCGGCTTCTCTCAGTGATAACATGGGCTTAGTCGGCTTTCTTTAGAGTGTGTTGCAAGTCGTCCCACGCAACAGAAGTGGAACACTTCAACGCAATAATACCGCATTCAGCCTTGTTATCGTTGAGAAAAATAAATTTGATCCACAGCGTTGCGTGCAACGTTCCATCTGCAACGGATGGGACAACACGCAACGCACGCCTTCAAAAGCTTTTGCTTGAATAGGCCTATGAAGTACAATCGGCTTTTGAAGCCAATAACACGCACTGGAGATAACATGCCTGTCAAAGCAGTGGCCATCACCGCAAGCCTTGTTTTGGTTGGTTGCGCGACAATCGTGGAGCCTGAAGTAAGCGACGAATTACCAGCTTTCGAGGCTTCGGGCGCAAGAATTTCTGTGACTGGTGTACCCGTTGCCGTTGAGACCCAGGGAATGGTCCGGCCCAACCGGGACAGACTTATGTCAATCGTACTAAATGATGGTGGGGAATATCGACTAGCAATTGCGGAGGGCACGAACATTAGCAAAAAGAGTTGCGTTCCGGGCGCTAGCATAACTACCCAAATGACTGCGATAATTGAGGCTCACATCCATGATCGCAAGCCGATCACAATAACTGGTTTGCCACATCAATTTACGGTCGGCAGCAAACCCGATACACACCCAACTTATCTTAAATATCCACGACCCACCATTCTAATGACCAAACTGGAGGCTTCTGGATATGTTTGGAATGCGGGTTTCCTTCACTGCGTTTTTTGATCCTGCTTGTCCAATTCAGGCTGTGACCCAGCATGAAAAATGCACATGTTTCTGTGCAGGTCAGACTATTCTTGCCTAAAAGCCATCGTCTGAAAAAGAGCTATCGTGCTTAACGCCCGGATGTTGATCAATATGCTTCTGCAACAATCGCTTGGCGTTCTCCATTCCTTTGGACTTATTCTTATAGGTCGGGATCTCGGGATTGTTCGGATGCTTACATTCAATTCCGATGTTCGGATTGTAATGATAATCAGGTGCGTCACGATCAGGCATTGGAACTCCTTCAACTTTTGTTGGCGTTGATTGCTTGTAAAATAAACAACGTAAATACGGACCCGCAAAGTCAGGGTTCCAATGTCGCGCTATTCGGAGTCTACGAAGAAGCCCATTCCAAACCAAAAACAGAGCACCGCTCCGAAAACACAGCCAGCCACAAATCGAAGGATGTTTTCCAGCAAAGGTCTAGAGAAGGGATTTGCGCTGAACGCGTCAGGGTCTTCTCGTCTTTGCTCGCGTGACATCACTGGGTTATCCAATATCACGAATCCCCCACCTATCATGATCGAAATTATTACGACAACAATGTATTTCGTCTCCACTTGACCATCGCTCCTTCAACTCGACATGTTCCATGAGCTATGAAGAGGCGGGATCGCTAAATCAACCCCGTCGATAACGCTGTTATCACTAGCATCTTGGATTTATGATATAATCTTCAAATGGATGTTATG
>ERZ1740070.813-NODE-813-length-20560-cov-4.152694_pt1 | contig 20560 bp, 16 predicted proteins | sample MGYA00581734_ERZ1740070 | MGnify/ENA primary metagenome ERZ1740070 (study PRJEB43018, sample SAMN04849744) | marine metagenome | isolation source: floating plastic debris | place: Pacific Ocean | collected 2008-09-01 | study: EMG produced TPA metagenomics assembly...
GATCAACGATACCTCGTACGAGGTATCGTTGATCCAATACTTCACGTCGACGCTGCGCTGCGTGAAGCCGGTGGTGTCGACCGCCTCGAAGACGAGGTCGAGCCGCCCGTCGCCGTCGTTGAACTGGAAGTTGTGCTCAGAGCCGCTGGCCACGGGCGAGCCGTTGAAGCCGACGTCGGGTGCGTTGCTGCCGCTGAACGAGTTCACACCGATGAAGTCGCCGTTCTCGCCCGCGGGGTCGACCGGGCCGATGTTGCCGCGGGTGTCGGTCCAGAAGGTCTGGAAGTCGAGCCCGGGGCCGCCGACGTTGTTGGCCCCGGCGTTGGTCAGCAGGTTGTTGCTGGTGCCGATGCCGAAGCTATCGCTGTTGAACGTGTCCGCGTCGCTGAGCGCGTTGAAATTCTGCCCCGCGAAAACGGCCTGCGCGTTCGCGGTGCCCGCCACGCCCGCCATGCCCGCCAGAGCCACCCATGCTGCGATCTTCATCCCGTGTCTCCTGTGCTGTGGTGCGGCGTCCGCCGGGGCCCGGCCCGGAACGACGCCTCACCCCGCAAGGTGATGCCCCGATTGAAAAGAACCACCGAAATCCCTATCAGAAGATGGTTTAGAGCAAATCGCGCTTCAAACCACGGCCCCACCCCCGCCGCAACCTCTCGGGCACGCGACACGCCAAAAACGAACAACGCCCCACCAGCCGGCGGGGCGTTGCTTGCGTTGGTCTTGATCAGCGGTCAGGCGGCACGGGCCACCCGATCAGCCAGACTCAGCGACGACGACGAGCAGCAACGAGGCCGCCCAGGGCCACCAGCGCGGCCGAGGCGGGCGTCGGGATGACGTCGCCGTTGCTCTGGACGTTGTCCAGGCGGTTGTTGCCGTTGCTCGAGGTGGCGCCATCGAAGGTCAGCCAGATCTGAGCATTGGTGACGCCGTCGAGGGCGCTCCCGAAGCCGAAGTTGTAGAGCGTCCAGTCGTCGCGGTTGTTGATGCTGCCGATCGAGGTCACCGTTGCGCCGCCGTCGGTGCTGTAGCCGACGTCCACGCTGTCGTAGCCGGTGCTGGTAGCGCGACGGGCGAAGTCGAGCGTGATGTTCTCAAAGAGCGTGGCATCGAAGCTCAGGACGACCGAAGCGCCGTTGTTGGTGTCGCCCAGGAAGGCGAACGAGATGTTTGAGCTGTCGCCGAAGAGGGCGCCGCGGGTGGTGCCGCCGAAGCTGTCGATGGTGGCGTACGCACCACCGGGGTCGGACGTGTCCCAGTTCGCCAGATCCCAGCTCCCGGCCCCCGCATCGGCGGCCTGCGGGAAGTCGCCGACCTCGAAGCCGAAGCCCGAGCCGCCCGAAAGCCCGTTGTCGTTCTGGTTCCAGTAGGCGATGAGGTCAGCGTTGGCAGCGCCGGCAACGCCAGCGAGCGCGATGATCGCGAGGGTCTTCATTTCATTCTCTCCGTGTTCTATTGCGGTCTCTCTCTAGCCACGCCGGGATCGACACGCTGCCGCCCGGCTCTCGTCTCTCTTGCCCCGTGCCGGCTCTGAAATCCCACTCCTCGCAGGCTCGAACGGGTCAGGAACGAGCGACGGTGTGAGGGGATTCGAACCCCGGCCCAAGACGCCCAAAGACTAGCCCCAGCGGGCGTCCGCCGTCCAATCAGACCGCCCGATTGGGGGTCAAAGTTGCGCTAAGGGCACCGCTCGCCCGTCGCACGCCGACCTCGCCTGGTCAGCCCCCGCCTGGGTCGATGCCACCGGCGTCTCGCCTCGCTCCCGCAAGCCGCCCGCCGAAAGAAACACCGCCCCGCAGCGGCCCGATCGGGACGCGTGCGAGGCGGGCCTGAATGGCTCACATCCAAACGGCGTGCCCGCGCCCGCCGCCGCAAGAGCGGCCGCGCTCACGCCGGTCGGCCTACAGCGGGATCAGTAGCTCCGCCCGCGGCTGCCCTGGTTTTCCATGAAGGCGTTCGCCTCTTCGGTGTTGTCGCCGTCGACCCAGATCGTGCCGGTCGGGTGCCACGGGTTGGGGTTGGTCCAGGCTTCCTGCGCGGTCATCGACGAGACGTGACCATCCCAATACGCAACGTTCATGTCGCTGCTCCCGTGGCGGAAGCTGAGCAGCACATTGTTCTGATCGCCCTCGTCGTAGTCGCGGCCCCACGCCACGGAGCGAGCGAACGTCGGCGTCGAAGCCGTGAAGCTGCCGTAGCGACCGGGTGTCGGGTTGATATCGAAGTCGAACTGCGGGTTGTTGCCGGTCTCGTAGTACCGCGTTCCGTCGGCGAACATCACCTTGTCGGAAGGCTGGGTGCCGACACGATCAAGCCGGTGGCGGAAGCCCTGAGGCGACCGAGGGGCGTTGGGGTGCACCTGCATCGAACTGTAATTGCTGATGTCGACACTGCCGCTGGGGACGTCGTTGAGTGTCCGAAGGTAGCTGATGCTCTGCGAGCTGTTGGCGATGTGTGCAAAGCCGCTGGGCATCAGGTAGCTGTTCTGGCGATACCCCTGCGAAGTGATGATCGCCTCAAAGTCGTCGAGGTCGTTCGCGCGGTTGCCACCAAAGAGCGTGTCGTAGAAGACGCGGGCCTCGGGGCAGCCGAGCTTCTGGAACACATCCGATGTGCGTTGGGCACGTTGGGCACTGAAGCCCATCGAGTCACCCAAGATCGGCGTGATCCAGTCCTGCGTGCTCGTCGGCGTCACCGGCGTGGTCAGGCCCTCGAGCGCCTCGCCGCCGCTGCGAATCCCCTCGCCCGGCACGATGACCTGACTCAAGAAGCGCGTGCCAACATTCACGGGCGACGAATAAAAGTCCGCGTTGTCGACCGCGTAGATCGTGTTCGCCAGGGCGATGCTCCGGGCGTTCGAGGAACACACCAGCGAGCGGGCCGTCTTGCGAGCGGCGCCCAGCGCGGGGAGCAGAATGCCGATCAGCAGCGCGATGATCGAGATCACCACGAGCAGCTCGATCAGCGTGAAGGCCCGTTCCGTGGGCCGAAGGTTCCGAGTCGTCATCATCGCCCTCTCGTCAACACACGCGGCTCGGCACGAGATCCGCCGCGCAGGAAAACCGTTCAGTTGAATGACCTGATGTCTCCGGCAGATTGAAAGCCGCCTCGGTCGTCGATATTGATTATGGTTCCGTTAAACTCGCGAACCTCAGGCAGATAGCGGGCCTTGATACGGAGATCACCGCTCTCGGTGCGCTCGGCGGGGTAGATCGTCCGCTCGCCCGTGTCCGGGTGTTTGGCGGGAATGACCACGGCGCGGCGTCCGCTGGTATTGGCGCGAAACACCTCGCCCGACCGAATATCAACAAGCAGGACATCGCCGCCGACTTCCGGCTCGTCGCTGCTGGAAAGCTGCCAGGCGATCGATCCGCCGAGGACCAACAGCGCGACGATCATCAGGATGATCTGCCAAGGCTTCATGCCGTCCCACTTTCGCCGATGCTCGGCGTTGGATGCTGCGCTTGCCGGGAGACCGCCCGGTCGACCCCTCTGGGGTGCAACTCTACCCAAGACCTTGGGGTCGTGGCGACCCTTGATCAATTCATCAACAACCGGTGCGCGATGATCGCACGCCGTACTCCCCCGTCCCGCCTCACCGGTCGTCCGGAATCAGGTCGATCGCGACGGGGTAGTGATCAGCGGCATACCCCGGGAAGGTGGGCACATCCCGCCAGTTGACCCCCGCCGGGCGGGCCGGCGTGCCCAGCACAAACGCCGACCCCTCGACCATGTCCTCCGCGACGCCCGGCGTGCCCAGGATCAGGTCGATCCGCCGTCCCGACTCGTGCGTCACGCCCGCGCTGCCCCCCGTCGGGCCGAGGTCGGCAAAGCCCGCGTCGAGGTACGTCCGCACGGGGCTGTCGCCGGCCTGCGCGTTGAAGTCGCCCAGCACCAACAAGTTACGCTCCGGCTGGGCGTGGTCGAGCTCTTCAAGCACGCCCAGCACGCCTTTCGCCTCGGCCTCGCGCCAATAGCCCGCGTGGCGGCCGGACTTGTGGTGGACGACCACCAGCGTCAGCGAGTACGCGGAGCCCTCAACCCCCGGGACATCCACATCCACAATCAGCGGCGAACGCCGGAAGGCCAGGGGCTCGCCCGCGTTCCAGTTGGGGCGGGTGCCGTACAGCTCGGGGTGGACCCCGCCCAGCGCCATCTGCGGGCGGTTGGTCGCCGAAGTAATCGGGAAACGGCTCAGCACGCTCTGCTCGATCCCACGCCCCGTCCCGGCGTCGATCGACGCGACGTGCTCGTACCCCATGCCCGCGAGATAGGTGTCGCGGAACTCGAGCAGGGCCGACTCGCTCTCGATCTCTTGCAGGCACAGCACGTCGGCGTCGAGCATGCGGATCGCCCGAGCGACCGCCCGCAGCTCGTCCACGGGCTTCTCGTCGTCGATGTCCTCGTTGTCGCCGCTGAGCTGGGGATTGTCGTGGGCGTCAAACAGGTTCTCGACGTTGTAGGTCGCGACGCGGACGGCCCCGGCGGCCTTGGCCTTGGGCTCGGCAAGCCCAAAGCGACGGAGCATGTCAAACTGCGCAAGGTCGTCGTACGCCTCGGCCGCAACCGTCTCGGGCGCGTCCAGGTTCTCCTGCACGAGGTCGCCCTGTGCCCATGCCGGGCACGCCGCGCCGAGCAGCGTGCCGGCGGCGAGAAGGGGCAGCAGGCCTGCCGTAAATCGTTGCGTGATGGTCATGTGTCGTGCTCCTCGCTGGTCCATCGTCGCTGCGCTCCGCGGAGGAACCCGCGAGGCGGCAAATCGGGCACGAGCATAGACCCCGGCGCCTCGCCCAAGGCCCCCGCCGCCGCCATGTACCCGCTCCGCACGGCGCCCTCCATCGTCGCGGGCCAGCCGGTCTGTGTGTAGCAGCCCGCCAGCAGCACCCCGCCGGGCTCGGACGGGAGTTGCCCGGGGCGAGCGCGTTCGCCCCGGGGCGTCGCGGCGAAGGTCGCGCGTTTCTCTTTGACCGCACGGAACGATTCGACCACCGCCCTGCGCGCCGCGGGCAGGCGATCGGCGAGGTCCTTCACCACCCGCTCGACGATCGCGGGCTCATCGAGCCCCATCCAGTCGTCGGCCGCGCTGATCACCGCGTGCAGACGCCGCCCCGCGGCGTCTTTGCGGAAAACCCACTGCGTGCCGGCGTCGACGAGCACCGCGTGCGGCACATCCAGCACCGGGCGATCGAACACGAGATGCACACCGAGAATCGGGCTGTGACCGAGGGCGTCGAGCCCTGCGAATCGCGGATCGCTGGCGGCGACACCGGGGTCGGCCGCTTTCGCCGCGCGCTCCCAGGGCAGCGTGCAGATCACGCGATCCGCCTCAAGCGTGCGCCCGTCGCTGAGCGTCGCGGATCGCTCATCGAAGCGCGTCACGCTCGCGCCGAGCTCGACCGTCCCCCCGCCCTCACGCACGGCTCGCTCGGCCGGGTCGTACAGGCGCACCAGCGGCACCGTCGCGACCCCGATGCTCGCGGCCCGCGCGCTCGCGAGAAAGCCCTCCTGAAAGACCTTGATCGCGACCGGTGCATCGGTCTGCGCGGGCGCGAGGTTGCACGCGCTGATGACGACCGGATCCCAGAACCGCGCCCGCTCCGGCTCGCGCTGCCCGCGCGCATCGAGCCAGTCGCCGAAGGTCCGCCCCGTCCAGTCGCGGCGCCGAACCCTCGCCAGCGAGAGCAACGCACGCGCGACCCGTTGTTTCGAGCCGGCGGGCAGGAAGCGGGCCGCGGCGAACGAGGGCGAGAACTGCGCTGGCGCCGGCAGCGGCGCGGGGCGGATTGTCGACCGCCGCCCGCCCGGCTCGAGCCACGTCTGCTCGCGGTCCCAGCGCATGAGCCCCAGGCCCCCGAGCCGGCGCATCAGGTCGATGTAGTTGGTGCAGCAGCCCATCGCGATGTGCTGGCAGTTGTCGATCGTCTCGCCCGTGCGTGGGTCGACAAACGACGTCGCCCGCCCGCCGAGGCGTTTGCGTGTCTCCAGCAGCGTCACCGGGACGCGCCGCTCGGCAAGCCGCAACGCCGCCGCAATGCCGGCAAGGCCCCCGCCCAACACCAGCACCCGCCCGGGCGGGGTCACGCCCCGCTCCGCCCGAGCGAGGCCGACAGCGCGATCCTTGCCTTCACCACCGCGGGCACCGAGACCCGCGGCCCGCGGATCACACGCGCCGGGTCGCGCTCGATCACGTCCAGCAGCCCGCGGTAGATCCGCGTCATCGTCGCCAGGACCCCCCGGCAGTCGCGCGCGACCATCCCGTCGAGCCCCGCCGACTGCTCGTAGAGCGATGAGGCTTCTCTCGCCCAGCCGGCGAGGAACGCCTCGCAAGCCCGCGGCTCGTACCACGCCCGCAGCTCGTGGGGCTTCAGCCCCGCCGCCCGGAACGACTCGCCCGGCAGGTACACCCGTCGCGGATGGCGGTCGTAGTCCTCGACAAAGTCACGCAGCACGTTCGTGAGCTGGAACGCCCGCCCCCGCACGATCGCCAGCTCGAGCGCTTCGCCCCGGTCGGCCCCGTCTTCGAGGCCCCAGACCGAGACGCAAATCATGCCGACCGTGCTCGCCACGCGGTAGCAGTACAGATCGAGGTCCGTGCGCGTCTCGCACCGCGTGCCCTCGAGATCCCACAGCATGCCCTCGAACACCGCATCGAGCCACGCCCGGTCGATCGGGTAGGTCGCAACGGCGTGCGCAAAGGCGGGCCAGAGCGGGTCGGCGTGCAGCGGCGGGTCGCCCGCGAGCGCACGCTCGGTCTGCTCGCGCACGCGTTCGAGCGCGTCGCGTTTGGCTTCGACGATCGCGTCGCTGTCGGCCTCGTCATCCACACGCCGCATCCAGGCATAGATCGCAAAGAGAGCCGATCGCCTGGGCTCGGGCGCGAGCTTGAGCCCGTAGTAGAAGTTCCGCGCCTCGCGGCGCGTCACGCCCCGGCAGTGCTCGTACGACTGGCGCACGAGATCGTCGTCGATATGGCGTCCGTTGCCGCTGGTCGTCATCGCGACACGCTCCGAGGGGCGACGAGCGTGTGGCGGCAGACGAGCCAGAGCTTGGTCGGTTTGCCGATCGTCGGACGACGCCAGAGCGTCATGCAGCCCCCCGATTCGATCCGCTCGAGCACGCGGCGTCCGCCCGCGGCGAGCAGGCCCACAACACGACCCAGCGGGCGCGCCTCCTCGCCCGCGGCGCCGCTCGCCAGCAGCCCGGGCAACGCCTCGCCCTGCCTGAACAGCTCCCGCGTGCGATCGACCAGCGGGCGCAGGGCTTTGATGTACCGCACGCGTGCGCTCGGGTCGGGCCGGGGGTCGCCGCCGCGCTCGAGCAGGGCGCGCAGTTCCTCCGCCCCGATGCCGGTCTCGCTGCTGGGCAGGTACACCCGCCCGCGCTCTCGCAGGTCTCGGCGGACGTCCTGCCAGTGGTTGGTCAGTTGCAAGGCCGAGCAGATCGCGTCGCTCATCTGGTACAACTCCGCGTTCCCGGGCGCCTCCTCCGGCGGGCGAACGCCCCCGATCTGAAGCACCAGGTGCCCGACCGGATCGGCGCTGCCCCGGCAGTAGCCCATCAGCTCGTCCCACGTCGTGTAGTGCGTGACGCGCTGGTCCTGCTCGAACGCGTCGATGAGTGCATGAAAGGGCCCAGGCGATAGCCGTCGCCCGCGCACCGCCCGGGCCAGAGCCACGTATACGGGGTGGCTCGGCTCGCCCGCAAAGCACCCCTCGAGCCCGCTCCGCCACCACGCGAGCAGATCGAGCGAATGCTGGCGGGCCGCGTCGCCCGTGCCCGACTCGTCGGCGAGGTCGTCGGCCCAGCGGCAGAAGGCATACACGCTCGCGAAGTCATCGCGCCATGGCTCCGGCACCAGGCGGCTCAGCACGCTGAAGTTCTCGCCCGTTCGCCGGGTCAGGCGCCGGGCGTAGGCGATCGCGTCGCCCTCGCTGACCTCGCCTTGCGCTGACCCAGGCCCGAAGCGCCCGAGCATCGCCATAGGGCTGGGATCGCCGACCAGCAGGGCCGCGGGCGGCGTCGACGCACCGCTTGCGCGGCCTGCGTCCGTCGCCTCGATCTCGGCCGCCTGCGTCACGTCCGTCTCCCGCTCCGCCCCCGGCGCACGCCTTGGGACGCGTCCTGGGGGCCCATCCTCGCCCGGTATCATGCCCGCTTCGCCCGGATTGTGCGAGCGGACGCCCCGCAGAAGGCCAACAATCGCTCGATGCGAATTGTGCTGACCAACCCGCGAGGCTTCTGCGCCGGCGTCCAGATGGCGATCGATGTGGTCGATCAGGTCATCGATGTCTTCCCCGACCAGACCATCTACGTCTACCACGAGATCGTCCACAACAAGCACGTCGTCGACCGCTTCAAGGATCGCGGCGTGGTCTTCGTCGAGCGGGTCGATGAGGTGCCAGAGGGCGAGATCATCGTCTTCAGTGCGCACGGCATCAGCCCGGCCGTCCGCAAGGCCGCGGATGCTCGGGGCCTCACCTCGATCGACGCCACCTGTCCGCTGGTGACCAAGGTGCACTCCGAGGCGATCCGCTACGCCCGCCAGGGGTACCAGATTTTGCTCGTCGGACACGCCGACCATCAGGAGATCATCGGCACGCGGGGCGAGGCGCCGGACGCGACCCAGGTCGTCGAGAGCCCGGCCTGCATCTCCGGGCTCACGATCAAGGACCCGACCAAGCTGGTCTATCTGACCCAGACGACGCTCAGCACCGACGACGCCGCGGTCATCATCGACGCGCTCAAGCGAGCGTTTCCGAAGATCAAGAGCCCGCCCAGCGACGACATCTGCTACGCGACGACCAACCGCCAGCACGCGGTCAGGCAGGTCGCACCGTCGTGCGATCTGACGATCGTCGTCGGCAGCCGGAACAGCTCGAACAGCAAACGGCTGACCGAGATCAGCGCGAACGTCGGCACGCCGGGCTACCTCGTCGACGACGTGGGCGAGATCGACGCCTCGTGGTTCCCGACCGGGGGCGAGACCGTGCTGCTGACCGCCGGCGCGAGCGCGCCGGAGGATCTGGTCGCCGAGTTGTGCCGATACTTTGTCGAAGAGCATCGCGCGTCGCTGCACCTGGCGAACGTGTTCGAGGAGGCGGTCGAGTTCGGACTGCCCGTGAGCCTCAAGCGGGTGATGGAAGCCCGGGGCATCGACCACCGCAACCGCAAGGTGCGTGTCGAAGCGCCGACGATCACCGCGCAGGACTATGGCGCGACGGCGGTGGCGCTTACGGTGAGTGCGGAGTAGAGCCAGGGCGTGCGCTGCCGCATTCTGGGCACTTGGTCAACACGCCGAGGCTGTACCCGCACTTGAGGCACGCGCCGCGTGATGCGCGTCGGCGGCGTCGGATCTCGCGGGGCCAGACGCAAACGCCAACGGCAATCAGTAGGCACGCTGCCCAGAGCAGGATGCTTGCCGGGAATGTCAAGCGGATCGGCATCAACGGGAGGGCCCGGTGCTCGTCGAGGATGAGGCCGGTCTGGTAGAGCCGCCCGAGCACGTGCACGGGTTTGGGGCGGGCGTCATCGGCGCCGACGCGCTGCATGGTCTTCAAGGGCCAGCCGACGCGGACGTGCTCGACGACGTACTTCGGCTGGTCGTCCAGAAAGACCGGCCCGTCGGCGTTGTGTCCGACCCCGTTGCCCATGCCCTGGCGGACCCGGACGCGGGGGCCGCGGAAGATCGTGCCGTTCGCCTTGATTCCGCCGAATGTCAGCACTTCGGTCACGCCGAAGGGTTGCTCGGGCCAGTCCTCGGGCACGGTTTCGACCCAGCCCGCGGGCGCACCGGCGACGCCGGTCATCGAGAAGGCGGCGAACCCGCCGTTGTGCGCGCGCAGCTCAAGGCCCCATGCGATCGCAACAGTGACCGCAAGCCCGAAGGGCAAGCTGAAGGCCAGCGTCCAACGCCAAACACGCATGCCCGGTGTTGATGCCGCCAACGTGTGTTTCTCCGGTGGCCCCAGGGCCCTGCGATCAGCAGTGTGCCTTGGGTATCTACCATCGCTCGCGTGTGTCGGTTGCGAGCCACCCGGCAGGCGGCACGCCGGAGCTGTCGGATTGAAACACCCAGATCACCACATCTTCCAGCACACCCCCGAATCGTTGGCGGCGTGGTGCGTCGAGCGGGGCATGCCCGCGTTCCGCGCGAAGCAGATCCTCGAGTGGGTCTACGCCAAGGGCGTCGCCGACCCGGCGGAGATGACCAACCTCTCAGGCGTCGACCGCGAGTTGCTGGCGCGGGAGATGACCTTCCTCAGCGGCCCCACCGTCGCCCACCAGCGGGCGACCGACGGCACGCAGAAGCTGCTGATCGAGTGGCCCGATGAACTGGGCGCCGGCGCCGTGCCGGCGGACGAGGCGGCGATCGATCACAGCGTGCGCTTGCCGATCCTCGACGAGGCCGGCAAGCCGGGCGAGATGCCCTACTCCAGCTCGGCTCGCCAGACCGAGTGCGTGATGATCCCCAGCGAGGACCCGAGCGGCCCGAGGCGCACGGCCTGCATCTCGAGCCAGGTCGGCTGCCCCGTCGGGTGCCGATTCTGCGCGACGGGCATCGGCGGGCTCGACGGGAATCTCTCCGCCGGGCGGATCGTTGAGCAGGTCTGGCGCCTCGGGCGATTGCCCAGGGTCAGGCGGATCACCAACATCGTCTTCATGGGCATGGGCGAGCCCCTTGCGAACTTCAAGGCGGTGACGCACGCCGTGCGCACGATCGCGGCGCCCTGGGGCCTGGGCATCGGTGCACGCAAGATCACGATCTCGACCGTTGGCCTGCCCAAGGCGATCCACAAGCTCGCCGACGAGCTGGACCTGCCGATCACGCTGGCGCTGAGCCTGCACGCGCCCACCGATGACCTCCGCCGGGAGCTGATCCCCTGGAGCGACTACACGACGATCGCCGAGCTGCTGGACGCGTGCGACGCGTGGTTCCGCAAGACCGGGCGTGAGATCACGCTGGAGTACATCCTGCTGGCGGGCGTGAACGATCAAAAAGAGCACGCCGAGGCACTTTCTTTGATCGCGCACAAGCTGCGCTGCACGGTCAATCTTCTGCGCTACAACGAGGTCGAGGGGCTGCCGTTCGATCGCCCGGCCTCGCAGGATGTGCACGATTTTCAGCAGGTGTTGCGCAGCCGGGGTGTTCGTGCGCACATCCGGCGCAGCCGCGGGCGAGACATCGCCGCGGCGTGCGGTCAGCTTCGGCATGAATCGCGCCGCGGGGCCTGACCTCTCCGCTATGCGGGCCCTGATCAATCGTCCGATATCCGCGTCGAGCCGGCACCGGTCGCCGGCGGTCGCGGAGGCGATGGCATGGACGCGCAGGCGAGCGGCTGGCTCCACCACTTCGAACCCTTCGGCACATTCCACGGCGTCACGCTGCTGGCGTGCGTCGTGAGCATCGCGCTGGTCTGCTGGATCGGGCGCACACTCCGCGGGCTCGACCAACGCAGCGGCGGCGCTCGCGAGCGCACGTTCATCGTTGGCGTCGCGGTGTTGATGTTCGGCTTTCAGGCGTTTGCGACGGGCTGGCGTCTGCTGCCGAGCCAGTTCTCGATCGATGAGTCGTTACCTTTGCATCTCTGCCGTGTGGTCGGCTGGGTGGCGCCGATCGCGCTGCTGACCGGCGGCGCGCGTTCGCGGTCGATCCTGTTTTTCTGGGGCCTGGGCCTCAGCACGCAGGGCTACATCACGCCGGTCTGGACCGACGGGCTGGCGAGCGTGGGCTACTGGCTCTTCTGGGTCGGTCACACGGTGATCATCGGGTCGGCGATCTATGACCTCGTGGTGCGGGGCTACACGCCCAGCGGGCGTGACCTGCGGTTCGCCGCGGGCGCCGGGATGGGCTTCGTCGGGCTCGTGGTGGGCGTCAACATGGCGCTGGGCACGAACTACTGCTACCTCGGGCAGGGCGACTACGGCGGACGCACGGTTGTCGATGTGCTGGGCGATTGGCCCTGGCGGATCGCGCCGATGGTGCTCGGGGCGATGTTCTTGTTTACCGCGCTGTATGCCGGTGTCGCCGGCGTGCGCTGGGCCGTTGCGTTGCCGGCCCGCCTGCGGCTTGCGGATGCGGCGCGCGAGCGGCTGCCCGACATCGTGGTTGCCGAGGGTGCGGGCACGATGGTTTTGGGCGAGCGCAAGAGCGAGCCGATCGAGGCCGAGCAGCCAGAGCCGGCGCGCCGGGCAGCCTGAGAGTCTCTGTTTGGGGCATACTGGCCGCGATGCCCGCCTTCTTTGCTGAGTTCCATGCCTTCTCGCTGCATCACGCTGTGGTCATCGCAGTGTGCGCGCTGGTGGTCATTGGGCTGTGCCTGCTCGGGCGGTGGGCCGGCACGCGGGCGGAACTGAGGCTGCGGCGGGCATGGATCGCGGTGCTGATCGCGTGGCAGGCGTGGATGCTGGTCTGGTGGCTGCTGCCGGCGAACTTTGAGCCGCAGGACAGCTATCCCCTGCACCTCTGCGATCTGGCCGTCTGGCTTGCGCCCGTAGCGCTGCTGAGCGAGCGGCGCTGGTCGCGGGGCTTGTTGTACTTCTGGGCGATCGGGCTGAGCACGCAGGCGTTCGCGACGCCCGTGCTCAGCGAGGGCGCGGGCGAATGGCGGTACTGGTCGTTCTGGATCGGGCACACGCAGATCGTGGGCTCGGCGGTGTACGACATTGTCGTGCGCCGGTTCCGCCCGCACGCGGGGGATCTCGGATTCGCGGTCGGCGTTGGCGCGGCGTACGCGGCGGCGATGTTTGCGTTCAACGTGCGGACCGGGTTCAACTACGGGTACGTCGGGCCAAGCTCGCCGGGGCCGCGGACGGTGCTCGATGCGCTGGGGCCCTGGCCCTTGCGGGCGGTGTGGGTGGTGCTGCTCGCGACGCTTGCGCAGGTGTTGGCCTGGTTGCCTTGGGCGGCTGCCCGCGGGGCGGCTGCCGGGCAGGTGGGTGCGGGCGGCGTCCGCTAGACTCGGGCTGTGGTCTGGCTCTGCTTGTCATTGGTTGCGCTCGGCGCCTTCATCGCCTTGCCGGCGTGCGATGTTGCGCGGCGCGTGAGCAACCGCCTGGGCGCGCACGACACAGCGCCGATCGCGGGCCAGGAGAAACCAGCGCACCGGGCGATCCCGAACACCGGCGGCATCGGCATCGCGGTGGCGATCGGGTTGCCGATCGCGATCGGCCTGCTGGTCGCGAACCTTGTGCACGCGGGGACGGTCGGGTTGCCGGGTTGGCTGGGCCCTGCTTCGGTGCTGGTCGAGGGCGCGGCAGAGCGCACGCCGATGGGGATCGCGTTTCTCGGTGGGCTTGTGGTGCTGCACGTGCTGGGGTTGGTCGACGATCGGCGTCCGCTGGGATGGCTGATCAAACTCGTGCTGATGCTGGGCCCGGCGGCGGTGCTGGCGGTGTTCTTTGAGACCCGGCTGCTCGAGCTGCTCGACCCGTACGTCGGCGGCGCGTGGCTCAGCGTCGTCGCGACGGTGCTGTGGTTCGGGGTGGTCATCAATGCGATGAACTTCATCGACAACATGGACGGGCTGAGCGCTGGGGTCGCGGCGATCGCGGGCGCGTGCTTCCTCGCGGCGGCGCTGATCAACGGGCAGTGGTTCGTCGCAGGGGTGCTCGGGCTGCTGGTCGGGGCGTGCTGTGGGTTCCTTGAGCTGAACTACCCGCGTGCGAAGCTGTTCATGGGCGACGGCGGCTCGCTGGTGATCGGGTACACGCTGGCGTTCCTCACCGTGCGCACGACGTACGTCGGGGACGAGGGGCTGGCGAGCGGGGCGTGGTACGGGGTGTTCATGCCGCTGGTGGTGCTGGCGGTCCCGCTGTATGACTTTGTGACCGTGGCGCTGATTCGGCTGAAGGACGGACGGAGCCCGTTCGTCGGTTCGATGCAGCACCTCTCGCACAGGCTCGTGCGGCGCGGGCTGACTCGGCGTGACGCGGTGCTGGTGATCTGGGGCTGCACGCTGCTGGCCGGGCTGAGCGGGGTGGCGCTCGCGACGCTGCGCCCGTGGCAGGCGGCGCTGGCGGTGGCGCAGGTGGGCGTGCTGTTGGTGGTGCTCGCGTTGCTGGAGTATTCGAGCCGGCCTCGCGGTGAGGACAGGGCGTGAGCGCGCGCGGCGGTGCGGCTGATCGGCTGTCGGCTCGCCTGTCGTGGCTGGGGCTCGCGATGCTCGCGGCCGCGGTGCTGGTCGGGGCGACCAACGCGGCGGTGGTGTTCCCGTATTGGGATCTGGATCCGTTTATCTCGCCTGCGGCGTTGATCGGTGTGACGCCGCTCGGGCGCGCGGTGCTTGACCTTGTGATGTTGCTCGGGGCTGCACTGGCGGTGCTCGGCGCAGCGCGGGTCTCGGTCGCGATGGTCGGGCTGTGGGCGGTCGGCGTCGTGGTCTGCGTTGTGCACGGGATCGGTGATCTTGAGGCGGCGCGGGCGGGGCTGACGTGGTCGGCGGCGCTCGCGGCGGGCGTCGGGTGCGCGCACTTGGCGCAGGAACCGGGGCGGCGGCGGGTGCTCGGGGCGGTCCTGCTCGGCGCCGTCGCGCTGCTGGCGGCGAAGGGCGCGGGCCAGGTGTTCGTCGAGCATCCGGCGACGGTCGCGTCGTTTGAGCGCGACCGCGCGTCGCTGCTCGCGGCCCGGGGCTGGGAGGAGGGGTCGGTCTCGGCGCGGCTGTTCGAGAGGCGGCTGCGCCAGCCCGAGGCGACGGGCTGGTTCGGGCTTGCCAATGTGTACGCGTCGTTTGCGGGCGCGCTCCTGGTCGGCTTCGGCGGCGCTGCGGCTGCGCATTTGCGGTTGCGTGGTCGGTCGTGGGCGGTGGCCTTTGGGTGTGCGTGCGTCGCAGTGCTCGGCGGGGCGATGTTGGTGCTGGCTGGCTCCAAGGGTGGTTGGGGAGCCGCGGTGCTGGGCGGCGGGTTCGTCGCGGCGGCGTTGCTTTTACCACGGAAGTTTGCCGTGCTTGCCGCGATTGGCGTCGTGCTTGCGGCGCTTGGGGCGGTGGTTGTTCGCGGGCTGGCGCCGATCGCGCCCGAGGCAGAACTGAGCCTGCTGTTCCGTTGGTATTACATGCAGGGGGCGGGGCGGGCGATCGCCGAACACCCGTGGCTGGGCGTGTCGCCCACTGGGTTTCAGGACGCGTATCTGCTGGTGAAGCCGGCGCTCAGCCCCGAGCAGGTGAGCAGCCCGCACAGCGTGCTGTTTGATTGGGTTGCGGCGATGGGCCTCGGGGGGCTGGCGTGGTGTGGGTTGCTGTCGGCGTGGCTGATCGGGGCCGGGCGCGCGGCGGGTGCGGGGCGGGCGGGCGAGGGCGATGCCCAGGGTCTAGATCGCGCGTGTGTGTTGGCGTTGGTCGGGCTGGTCGCGGTCATCGGCACGGTGGGCACGTTCTTGGAAGCGCCCGCGGCGACACCCGAGGGCGCGGTGGTTCGCCTGCTGGGGCTCGGCGGCTGGATCGGTTTCGGTCTGCTGGTGTTGCGTCTGCCGGCGTGCGCGCTCGGCGTGTTGCTTGCCGGGTCGGCGGTGCCGCTGGCGGTGCACGCGCAGATCGAGATGACGGCGACCTGGATCAATGCGGCTGGGCGGTGGGCGGCGCTGCTCGGGGCGGGGTTTGCCGGTCGGTCCTCGGGGGCAGATCGGGCGAATCGGGCGACCGGGGCGAGTCTGCGTGTCGGCGCGGCCGGGGTGATCGGGGCGGCGGCCCTGGTCGGCGCTGTCGGTGTTGTGCCGGCGACATGGGTCTGGGAGTGGTCGCTGCGCGGCGCGGCAGACGAGGCGGCGACCTCGGCGCGGATCGATGCGGGGTTTGCTGAGGCTTCGGTCGCTCCGAGCGCGGCGGACGCCGAGGCGACGCTGCGCAGAACGGCGATCGAGATCGGGGTCGGGGCCTCGCCGAAGATCGAACAGACGGCGGCGAGGTTGGCCTCGGCCCGCGTGGCACGGGCCCGGGCGGCGATCGAGGGGCTCGAGCGGGCGCTCGCGGCGGATCCCGGGCATCACCCGACGCGGGTGGCGCTGGGGCGTGATCTGTTCCGCCTCGCCCAGCTTGTCGACGGGTTTGATCCCCGCGAGCGTGCCGCTGCGCTCGCGCGGGCGGGTGAAGTGGCAGAGGGCGGGCGCGTCGAGCGGCCGGAGGCTGCGCGGGCGTGGGCGTGGGCCGGGCGGAGCGTGCTGCTCGCGTCTGAGCGCGGGGTTGGGTCGCCGGCGCGGGCGATCGAGATGTGGGAACGGGCGGCGGAACTCGATCCTCGGAGCCTGGTGCACGCGGTTCGGCTGATGGATCTGTTTGCGGAGTTGGGTGATGCGGAGGCCGCGGGCGACTGGGCCCGGCGGGCGCTGGTGGTCGATGAGCAGCATCGGCTGGATCCGCTGAGCCGGCTCGGCGAGGGTGAGCGGGCGCGGGCTGAGCGGATCGCGTCGGGTCGCTAGGCGAGCGGGGCTGTTGATTGCGGCGGGCTCGGTGTCAACAATTGATCCGGGAAAGCGGATGTGGTTGCCGAAGCTCGGCTTGCGGCTACCGCTTTCGGTGTTTGGGACGGTGGCGGATGGTGCCCGTGGCGTGTGCCGCGGGCTCTGCTCCGGCTGAAAGCGAGTCTGCTCAGATGGACAGCGAGAACGACCCAGACGAGGCGGCGGCGAAGAGCTGACGCGGCGCGCGGTTGGCCCGGCTGTTGGCTGGGCGAGACGACGCGTGGATCGAAGGTTTGCACGCCGGCGCTGACGCGCTGCTGGCCCGGTGACCGGGCGGCGTGAGATGTATCAGAGTGAGGTGCGGGGCTGCCGGATCGGCCGGTGGATTCCGCTTGAGCGAGACGAACGGGCGAGAGCCCGCCGGGGTTGCCTCCAAGTCATGGGCACCACCGGGTGGAATCTGACCACGCAGGAGCGTGACCATGGCGACCGATCTTTCCAACATCCGCAACATCGGCATTTGTGCGCACATCGACGCGGGCAAGACGACGGTGACCGAGCGGATCCTGTTCTACACGGGCAAGAACTACAAGCTGGGCGAGGTGCACGAGGGCACCGCGACCATGGACTTCTTGCAGGAGGAGCAGGAGCGCGGCATCACGATCCAGTCGGCGGCGACGACGTGCCCCTGGACCAAGGACGGCGTTGACTACAAGGTCAACCTGATCGACACGCCCGGGCACGTTGACTTCACGATCGAGGTCGAGCGTTCGCTGCGGGTGCTCGACGGCGCGGTCGCGGTGTTCGACGGCAAAGAGGGCGTGGAGGCGCAGTCGGAGACGGTCTGGCGTCAGGCCGAGCGTTACAACGTGCCGTTGATGTGCTTCATCAACAAGATGGACAAGATGGGCGCTGACTTCGAGTTCAGCTTCGGGACGATCCGCAAGCGCCTGGGCGCGAACCCGCTTGCGGTGCAGCTGCCGATCGGTGCGGGCGACAGCCTCGAGGGCATCATCGACCTGCTGGGCATGAAGGCGTACTACTTTGAGGCCGACAGCCAGGGCGCGGTCGTGACCGAGAAGGACATCCCCGCGGACATGGCTGATAAGGCGGCCGAGTGGCGTCACCAGCTCGTCGAGAACGCGGTGAGCCTCGATGAATCGTTGATGGAGAAGTATCTGGAGGATGAGAACTCCATCACTGTGCCCGAACTCCGCAAGGCGATCCGCAAGGGCACGATCGCGCGGGAGGTCAACCCGGTCTTCTGCGGTTCGGCGCTGAAGAACATCGGCGTGCAGCGTCTGCTGGACGGCGTGATCGACTACCTGCCCAACCCGACCGAGGTCCCCGAGGTCGAGGGCGTGAACCCCAAGGACGCGGACGAGCACCTGAAGCGCCCCCACGACGACTCGGCCCCGTTCAGCGGGCTGGTGTTCAAGGTTGTGAGCGACACGCACGGTGACCTGACCTACATCCGCATTTACTCGGGCAAGCTGGTCAAGGGCACGAGGACGCTGAACCCGGTGAACGGCAAGCGCGAGATCGCGAGCCGCATCTTCGAGATGCACGCCAAGGACCGCCAGGCGCTCGACGAGGTCGGCGCGGGCAACATTGTCGCGGTCGTGGGCATCAAGGACTCGATCACGGGCGACACGCTGTGCAGCCCCGACGACCCGATCGTGCTCGAGCGGATGACCTTCCCCGAGCCGGTGATCAGCATGTCGATCGAGCCGAAGACGGCCGACGACAAGCGGAAGCTGTCGGAGGCGTTGGTGACGATCCGTCGCGAGGACCCCAGCTTCCGCAGCGAGTACAACGATGAGACGGGGCAGACGATCATCGCGGGCATGGGCGAGCTTCACCTTGAGATCATCAAGAACAAGCTCGTGCGTGACATGAAGATCGGCGTCGAGGTCGGCACGCCCCGCGTGAGCTACCGCGAGGCCATCCAGGGGACGGCGAACAACGTGCGCGGGCTGTTCAAGAAGCAGTCGGGCGGGCGCGGTCAGTTCGGCGACTGCATGATCAACATCATGCCGATGACACCCGAGGAGGCCGAGGCTTCGGAGATCAAGTTCAAGGACAGCATCGGGTTCGAGAACAAGATCGTCGGCGGCTCGATCCCCAAGGAGTTCATCCCCAGCGTCGAGAAGGGCATCCGCGAGACCGCGGCCGGGGGCGTGAGCGCGGGGTACCCGCTGATCAACGTCAAGGTCGAGCTGGTGGACGGCTCGTACCACGATGTTGACTCGAGCCAGGTGGCGTTCGAGCAGGCGGCGCGGCTGGCGCTGCGCGACGCGGTGACCAAGGCCAAGAGCGTGCTGCTCGAGCCGATCATGAAGGTCGTGATCACGACGCCCGAGGAGTACTTCGGCAACGTGACGGGCGACCTGTCGAGCCGTCGCGGCATGATCGTCGAGCAGGAGGACCGCGGGATCGTGAAGCAGATCACGGCGGAGGTTCCGCTGAGCGAGATGTTCGGCTACACGACCGTGCTGCGTGGGCTGAGCCAGGGGCGCGCGGCGAACTCGATGGAGTTCCTCAAGTACGCCCCGATGCCGACGAACCTCGCCCAGGAGGTGATCGAGGCCGGGTGACCGGCGGCGATCGATCCCGATAGAAACCGTTGACGCCCGCCCGGGGAGAGCCCGGGCGGGCGTTTTTCGTGAGCGGATGTGGGGCTGCCGGCGAACCGGGGCGTGGATTCTCTGGGCGCGGGGGGTATGGTTGGCCCGGTGCTGGGCGAAGTTGTGGGCCGGCTTTGGGCTGAGATTTGGGCCCGGTTGGGGCCTTGGGTCGCGACGCGGGGTGGAGGCGCCCCGCCGGGCGAGCCGAAAGAGACGGGCTGGCGGCGCACTGAGGCGCCGCGCGGCGGGGGCGACCCCGGAGGCGAGCGATGCCGAAGCGTTATCAGACTGTGCTCCTGTTTGGGGCCCCGGGCGCGGGCAAGGGGACGCAGGGCAAGATCCTCGGGCGGGTCCCGGGTTTCTATCACCTGTCGTGCGGGGATGTGTTCCGCAGCCTGGACATCAATTCAGAGCTTGGCAAGGTGTTCCGTGAGTATTCGACGCGGGGCGAGCTGGTGCCCGACGACGTGACGGTGCAGATGTGGGCGCAGAACATCCACGCACAGACCGTGCTCTCGATCTTTAAGCCCAACGACGATCTGCTGGTGCTCGACGGGATCCCCCGCAACCGCAATCAGGCGGAACTGATGAGCGAGCACATCGACGTGCTCGAGGTGATCCACCTGGTCTGTCGCGATCGCGAGGCGATGGTCGACCGGCTTCAGCGCCGGGCGCTCAAAGAGAACCGCGCCGACGACGCGAAGCGCGAGGTGATCGAGCGCCGGTGGCAGGTGTACGAGGATGAGACTTTCCCCGTGCTCGACTACTACCCCAGCGAGCTGGTGCGTGAGGTCGACGCGATCGGCGCGCCTGGCGGCGTGCTCCAGCAAGTGCTCGAGGGCGTGGTGCCGGTGCAGGAAGCGCACTTCAGCAACTCGCTGGCGTGAGCGGCGTGCGGCGCGGGCGATGGGTGCGTCGGGGCGTGCTCAGTCGGCGCCGCGGCTTGGTGTGCGGGTGACATCGACGTTGAGGAACTGGCGGGCGTAGACGGGGATGCCGGGGGCGGCGATCCATCCGTAGAGCGCCGGGGCGTTGTACGCGCGCACGTCCATGGGCGGGTGGTAGTGCAGGGCGAGCGGCGGGATGTCGTCGAGCTCGTCGTGGGTGCCGAAGAATTCCCAGGGACGGTCGAGGTCTGCGGCGCGGTTGGAGCGTTCGCGGAGGCGGGCGATGTCGACGGGGATCCAGACGACCGAGCCGGTGGGCTCGTCGATGAGGCAGAACTCGACCCAGCTGCGCAGTCGCTCGCGGGTGGGCTCGCGCCGGTCGTAGCCGATGACGATGCGGGCGGGTAGCCCGGCGGCGCGGTAGACGGCGGCGAGCAGGCTGGTGAGGTCGTGCTTGGTGCCCTCGCGGAGCAGCGCGGTCTCGTCGGTCGTTTGCAGGTCGAGCCCGGTGAGGACGTTGACGCCGACGGGCTCGGCGAAGCGGTCGGCGCTGGGCTCGGTCGTCGAGGGCGGGCGCACGATGCGGACGTGCTCCTGGACGCGCCCGGCGAGGAACTTGGCGAGACCGGATTCGGTCAGCGGGTGCTTGAGCAGGCCCT
>ERZ1740070.814-NODE-814-length-20552-cov-6.067473_pt1 | contig 20552 bp, 20 predicted proteins | sample MGYA00581734_ERZ1740070 | MGnify/ENA primary metagenome ERZ1740070 (study PRJEB43018, sample SAMN04849744) | marine metagenome | isolation source: floating plastic debris | place: Pacific Ocean | collected 2008-09-01 | study: EMG produced TPA metagenomics assembly...
ATTGGGGCAATAAACAGAGCCGTAAATTTTGTATGAACTTGATGAAGGGACTCATCTATCAAAATACTTGTCACAGAAGTAACAGTCACCACATCTGAATTTTTACTGCGCTGATGTTTCCGCTGAAGCACACATCTACATCGGCACCTGTGTCTCTCGGTCGGTCTTCATACGCACCGGTATAGCGAAAGCCACTCTCATCAATCGAAAACTCGGTGGGTAAAGGCTGCGTGCATCTTTCGCAGAAAACAATGGTTGGCTCTTCGTCTGATTCACTTTTGGCATTAGCTGTAGCCGCAGGCAAGTTCACATTCCAGAATTCGCCCGGCTTTAGCTCAGTTGCCATCAGCTGGTTTAGGACCTTCGTCGCTAGCCGAGCCGACCGCTCCCAATCAACAGGGATAGATCGATAGCGATATTGCGAAATGGCAATTGCCCGCTTTCGCAGCAGCGTAGCCTCCCGCACAGCTGCAACCGTCCCAGACACATACGTATCCGACCCCAAATTGCCTCCAGCATTAATGCCAGAAAGCACCCAGTCAGCATCTGGATACAGGTGACTAAGCGCTACTCGGCTACAGTCTGCGGGGGTGCCACCAATGGCATAGTCTGTTTTGCTGCGTTGGTCGATAGCGATCGCACCGCCTCTATTTATTTGATGGCTACAGCCCGACAGATGAGAATCTGGCGCGACAACCACCGACTTGCCTATCTCTGCTACGGCTGTACGCAATGCTTGAATGCCTGGCGCGTCAATCCCATCGTCATTAGTCAGAACAAGTAAACTCATGAGCGCCCCGCTGCATCGACAAATACATCTCCAGCAAATACTAAAGTCGCAGGCCCGGTCATGTAGACCCGGTTGTTGTCGGCCCATTCGATTTCCAAGTTTCCGCCCGGTAGCTCTACAGTTGCTTTGCGATCGCACTTCTCATTCAGCACAGTAGCCACCAGCAGCGCACAAGCGCCTGTCCCACAGGCCAACGTCGGCCCAGCCCCTCGCTCCCAAACTTTCATCTTCAGATAGTCAGAGCGAACCACTTCCACAAACTCAGTGTTGATTCGCGCTGGAAACGCCTCATGATTTTCGAATAATGGACCAATCTCTGTAAGCGGCACTGCTTCTACATCATCAACAAAGGTAATGCAGTGAGGATTGCCCATGCTTACACAAGTTACCTGCCAATCTTTTCCGTCAATGCTCAGCGTTTCATCAACAGCTTTACCCTCAGGAGCCCCTAGCGTGGTAGGAATTTCTTTCGCCGTCAGGATGGGCTCTCCCATGTCTACCGTGACCTGCCCATTTGGCTGTAACTCAGGGCGAATCATACCCGCGAGCGTATGGATGTTATAGGTATGGGGCAAGTTTGGCAGGTTACCGTCTTCAGCTTCTAAGCCCAAAATAAACTTTGCCAAGCATCGAATACCATTACCGCACATCTCTGGCTCAGACCCATCAGAGTTGTAAATGCGCATGGTGTAGTCTGCGCCTTCCGTGGCTGGCAGCACGAAAATTACGCCGTCGCCACCAATACCGAAATTGCGATCGCACACCGCCACCGCCTGCTCTGGCGTCACCATTGGCTTCGCGCTCTCCCGGTTGTCTATCAAAATAAAATCGTTACCCAGGCCGTGATACTTACTGAAAGGGAGGGTGGTCATAGCGCCAGAAGAATCTGTTTTGATTATTTGATTGATTGTTAGCAGTCCTCAGCATTCTATACTGCGCGCTCATACCCAATCTATAGATGCATTCTATTGTCGCTATCAATTTCGCTGACAACTTCCCTGTCAATTTCTTCGAGCGTTTCTAGCTGATGTCTCTTGTGTGTTCCTCGGGCAATCTACAGAAGTAACTGCTGCTTCCTGCAATTTCTATGAGCGCTACTCCCTTCGATACTGAGCTACCCAGCATTCGCCAAGTCCAGGCCATCATCCGAGACAAAAAGAACGTCGAAATTAAGCTCACCACGGGTGACACCTTGGCAGGGGCTGTGAGCTGGCAAGATGCGAATGCTATTTGTGTGAAAGATGACAGCGGCCAGAATACGATTCTGATGCGAGGTGCGATCGCCTACGTCAAAGCTGAAGCATAGATTGATGCACTTGCCGCTGGCCGGATTGCACTTGTTGGCCGCGAGTCGGCAGGGTTTCTCAATGGCAACACCATTGGCATCGATCATGGGCAGGGCGTTACTAGCGTGATGATTCACCTCTCTGGCTTCGCCGTCAACGAAGGTGACTTGGTTTAGCAGGGCGAGCTGATTGGCTACAGCTGATTGGCTATATAGGTGCTATGGGCTTTGCCACCGGGCCAAATCTTCACTGGGGACGGGTCGTCAACGGCGTCTCTGTCGACCCTGTGCCCTGGCGATATGACGACGTGGAGTAAGAAATTCTGATAGAGCCCTAGACAAGACTGTTCTGTCAATCTCAACAACGGGAACACTTGTGCATACCAAGATTCACTCTTTAGCGAATCGAGATCATTACAAGTTGTCGCTTTCTAAATTTTTCTAGCGGCCCTAAACATTAGCGGAATCACTAAACGGAGTTTTGTGCCAGCATGAGTAGCATCGAAAAAATAGTTGACCAGGCCCTGCAAGATGGTTACCTGACCCCTGCAATGGAAGCAGAAGTAGGGCGCATTTGTGACACTGCATCTGAGCTATCGATTGAAGAATACATGGCCCTCGACCGGCTCATGGGCTCTTTGCTAACAGGTGAGGTTGTTGCCGTGCCACGTAAACAGTTTATTAACGTAATGGAGGAGCTGGTGCTGACCGAGGCTATCTCTCAGGTAGCAGAAGTAGAAGCCAACAGCGAGAAAACCCTCGACTTGGGCGACGTCGCTGCTTACGCGCTCAACCGCCTTCCCCCCTTATATGCCACCACCGAGGAAGGTGCCAGCTATCAGCGCGAAAAAGCGCGTGCTGAGCTGTCTGAACTCATCGCCCAGCAGGTGACTGAATCAGTCGGTCGTAGTCTCAACCAGCCTGAATTCTTCCCTGAGCGCAAAGAAATTCAGCGGGGCGAAGAAGGCGGCCTCCTGGGTCAAGTCAACAAGCTACTTAAGGACTATGCCCACGACTTTGAGCAGCAGCCTGCCGCAGCCTAGTACCGGTTGCCTAGTGCTGACAGCGTTCAGTGTAACTGGCCTGCTAGTAATGACAAATACTTAGTCATCTGGGATCGCATCTACACCGCTTCTCTTACAAATGACTCTAAACAGAAACGACTGCTGATATTCACCAGCAGTCGTTTTTCTGTGTTGACGGTCCTACGGCCTATCTTTCGACTGTAAAACCTCGACTGCTGTGCCGATGTCCACCAGTTTATACAAATGCTTAATGTCTCGATTTCGCATGCGTACGCAGCCGTGGGAAACCGCTTCTCCGATTAGCTCTTCTTGATTCGTTCCATGGAAGCCGATTTGGGCTTCCCCATTTGACCAGAAGCCGATCCAGCGATCGCCTAGCGGATTATCTGGGCCAGGTGGAATTTCTTCTTTAGTGATGGGGTGTTGCCAAGCAGGGTTTTCAATTTTACTCATAACCGTAAAACGACCGGTCGGTGTTTGCCAATCGTCTTGACCGACGGCAACGTCAAAGCGAACGGTTGGTTTGCCCATGCGAGTAACGTCCAGATAGCGCCCATCGAGAGAAAGAACTAAACGCGCTGGCAGCTCGGCTTGGACAGTTGGTTGATCTGGCCGCTGCTGATTGAAAGGAAGTGCGCGCGACCAGAAACTATCAGCATCGGAACCCATGGCTCCGGACTCGGGTAATTCTGCGGCTTGGGCGGCTGAAGAGGTGTTGGAGCTGGAAAGCTTGATATTGTCCCGAACGACCATAAGATTGTCGGGTGTAACGACGCGCTCGGGAAAGGGACTGCGCCATTCGAGCGCAGCTAGGCTGACAGCACAGCCAAAGCATAATCCTACAAAACAGCGTACAAGCGGAGGCTGCCGTCTCACTTTACTGTCTCCCAATGTATTTCCTCGTTCTGGATCAAGCGCTTCAAAACTTCTCCTTTGTTTCGACGTCTTGCTAGAATTATTGTTGCATTTTAGATGGTCCTTGCATTCTAGACGTGCAAATAGCTCAGAGGGAAAGAACGCGTGGTAGTTAAGCCAGATTGGTTACGGGTAAAAGCCCCTCAGTGGGAGCGGGTGGGTGATGTCAAAGGCATTTTGCAGGACTTGGGCCTCAATACCGTTTGCGAAGAGGCTTCTTGCCCCAACATTGGCGAATGCTTTAGCGTCGGCACCGCAACGTTCTTAATCATGGGCCCAGCCTGTACTCGCGCTTGCCCCTACTGCGATATCGACTTTGAAAAGAAGCCTCAGGCACTAGATCCATTAGAACCGCTACACCTGGCAGAGGCCGTGCGTCGCATGAAGCTAAAGCACGTAGTGATCACCTCCGTAAACCGAGATGACCTACCCGATGGTGGCATAAGTCAATTCATCCACTGCATAGAAGAAACGCGCAAGGTATCGCCACAAACCACAATCGAAGTGCTAATTCCTGATCTGTGCGGCAACTGGGATGCGCTAGAAACGCTCTTGCTGGATGGGCAGCCGGAAGTGCTAAATCACAATACGGAAACGGTACCCAGGCTATATAAAAAAACACGACCTCAGGGTGACTATCGGCGGAGTTTGGAACTGTTGAAGCAAGCGAAGGCGATCGCACCTTGGACCTACACTAAATCCGGCATCATGGTAGGCCTCGGCGAAACCGACGCCGAGGTGCGCCAAGTACTCGGCCACCTACGCGCTATTGACTGCGACATCGTCACCATCGGCCAATACTTGCAGCCCACCCAAAAACACCTCGGCGTCAAAGACTTCGTGTCCCCAACTCAATTTGAAGCATGGCGAGTTGCTGGCGAAGAGATGGGCTTTTTGCAGGTTGTGTCTTCTCCGCTTACTCGCAGCTCTTACCATGCGGAGCAAGTGCAGCAGCTTATGAAAACCTACCCGAGGTTGAGACCTCAGAGCTGATGGATACAGTTTTATCAGAAGCAAAAATTTACAGTCGGTTGGGTATCACAAAGGCTCGGTTGCTATCTTATTGCTACAGATGGCAGGTTGCCGAACTGTCTTTTTTTGGTTCTATTCTCACGGAAAACTTTAAAGAGACTAGCGATATTGATGTACTTGTGAGCTATTTGCCTACGGCTAAGCGTGGTTTGATTGAGAAAATCACAATGAAAGAAGAGCTGGAGGAACTCACAGGCAGAAAAGTGGATTTAGTGAGTAAACAAGCTGTAGAGCGAAGCAGGAACTGGATTCGTCGGAGCAATATTTTAGGAACGGCAGAGGTTTTCTATGTCGCGTGATGCGTCTGCTCTGTTAGATATTTCTGATGCGATCAGTTTGATTGAGCAGTATACAAAAGGGCTTAGTCAAGTAGATTTTGAAGCTAGCGTAGAAAAGCAAGATGCTAGTGTCCGACGTATTACTATCGTTGGAGAAGCGACTAAACGACTCACAAAAGGGTTCAGAGCACAGCATCCTACGATTCCTTGGAAACAGATTGCCGGAATGCGAGATGTTCTTTCTCACGATTATGACGAGGTTGATCTTGAGGAAGTATGGCGAGTGACAAAAGAGAATTTACCTCAGCTAGCAGACTATATCCGCCCTCTACTACCCAAATCAGATTGACGGCTATTTCTCACTTGGCTTGTTGATACTGCTATGAAAAAAATTGCTTTAAGTTTTCGTCGTATGGAGGGTAAATACTCATCACATAGCCCGACGCACCATCAACAATGACCGTATGCGGAAGGCCAAATGCTTTCATTTCGTACGCAGATAGGCTTGCACCCTGCAATCTGAGCCGGGTTTCATCTAAAAACACATGATTTTTTTTGCCCTGCTCGTGGGCGACTCGAATGACACCGATGGCCGTGCCGTAGTCTACTGCGGCATTCAATACTGAGAAAGGCACTCATGGTCGTCGGGCCAGTAAACGGGCCCAAGAGAGATCTTCACCATTCTAAGGAGCAAAACTGCACCCTTTAGCGGGCGGTTCACTTGAAGAAATTAGCGCAGCGTGCGTAAAACGAGAGCTGAAGTGGGATAAGTAAAGGTATCTTTCTCATCTACTTTATTTGTTTTACTTACGCGATCGCTATGTCCACTGACGTCCCTGCTTCAGGCCAGAATTTAGGCCAGAACTCAAACCAGAACTTAGACCCATACTCAGGCCAATCTGCTATCCGAGCGAAGGGGCCTGTGACTTTGATGCCAGCAGCGGTGACGCGTTCGGCAACTGAAAAGGACCGATTTATTGTGTGTGGCTTGGGCAGCCTGGGTCAGCAAAGCGTGATCAATCTCAAAAAGTTTGACTATGACCCTTTTGAAGTTTCGATTACGGCAATTGACCGGCAAGTGGTTCAAGAATGGGAGATTGATAATTTGCCTGGTCAGCTGGCGGTGGATCCTATTTTGGGGGACTGTCGGCGTGAGGAGGTGCTGAGGGCCGCTGGAATTGATGAAAGCCGGGCGATTTTGATCGTGACGAGCGATGAAAGTACCAATGTAGAATGTGCGATCGCAGCTCGACGCCTCAATCCTGACATTCAAATCATCCTGCGCTCCTCGCGCCATAGCTTAAACACACTGCTAGAGCGTCAGCTAGGCAAGTTTGTCGCGCTAGATGCCACTGAATTACCGGCTATGACATTTGCATTAGCTGGGCTGGGTGACGATACCATTAGCGTCTTTAATATTGGACGACATCGGTTTCGAGTCGCTGAGCAGTTTGTCAGAACAGGTGACCCTAGGTTCGATCAGCAGGCAATGCAGCAGCTGCATCGAGGGCAGTTCCGTCTGCTCGATTTCAACCCGGTTGACAATCCACAGCAGCCTTTGGGCTGGGCAACGACAGCGTCCTCTGTATTTCACCGATGGCAGCCACATGTCAGGGTTTCGCCGGGCGATAAAGTCGCCTATATAGAAGTCGTGAATGAGGTAGAGCCCCCTGAAGAAAGTAAAAATCCGCTGGCAGGTATTGGGCACTGGCTGGAGGAATTGCGCAACGGCGACTGGCGACGACAGCTAAGAAATTGGCGAGCCTCACCGGAGGCGTCTTTGGAAAGGGTGGTAGGGTTCGCAATCCTTACAGCGCTTTTTCTGCTACTCACCAGTACCTTTTTACTCAAAACAACCGTCCCTGGGATTACCTGGGTCAGAGCTATTTCTCTCGGCGCAATTTTGCTACTGGGCGGCTACGGCGATGTGTTTGGTGGATTTACGCCTTCGGGGGTACCCGGCTGGGTACAGCTAGTGTGCTTGATGATTGCGCTCGCCAGTATTCTAGTCGTCTTAGGTGTTTTAGGCTTACTGGCCGATCAGCTACTCAGCTCTCGGTTCGACTTTTTGCAAAAGCGGCCTCGCCTACCTCGCAGTAATCACGTGGTGGTCATCGGGCTAGGTCGCATTGGTCGCAAAGTTACGAGTCTGCTGCAAGACCTGAATCAGCGGTTGGTCGCTATCGACACGCAGCTGACTCACCCCGAGCTCTTTACCCAGGTGCCGCTACTAATTGGCAACGTGGTAGAAGAGCTATCTGCCGCGAATTTAGCCTCTGCTAAAAGCCTGATTGCAGTGACAGATGATCAGATGCTTAATCTGGAAGTTGCACTGCTAGCGTCTGAAAAAAATTTGGGGGGTCGGCAGCTTTTTTCTCCTGTGGTGCGTACGCGAAGTCAAAGCTTTAGCGATAACCTAGCTGCACTGATGCCTCAAGCTAGAGCCTTTTGCCCCTATGCACTGTCGGCAGAAGCGTTTGCGGGTGCGGCTTTTGGTGAAAGTATTTCGGGGTTATTTCGCCTGTCGGACCAGACCATTCTGATTACGGAGTACTTGATTGAGGCTGGAGATACGCTGGCAGGGAAGCAAATTGCGCAGGTTTCTTATGGGTACGGTGTGGTGCCCATTTTGAGAGAAACACGCGCTGGCGGAATCTCTTCTGAAGAGAATCGCCAAGGAAAGCTCTGCACTATTTTGATGCCAACTGATGAGCAGTATCTGGTGCCGGGCGATCGCTTATACGTGCTTTCTTCTATCAATGGGCTACGCCGCATAGAACGTGAAGAGATGACTCGGCCTCGCCTTTGGCGACTTGCTGCCGATGGGCTGCCGAACGCTAGCGCCGCTGCGGACATTGTTCAAATCCTTTCTAAACTTGCTAACTGCTCACCCTCACAGGCCCAGGCTTTTGTAAATCAGCTACCGACTTCAATTGATATTCAGCTTTACGATTACCAGGCGGCTCGCCTAATTCAGATAATGAAAGAGCGCCTACCGATAAGACTAGCGCCTATAAATAAGGAGGGAAATTAAGTAAATTCACTGAGTTTGCACAGCAATCACGCTCTACAATGCAAGTTGATGTAAGTACGCTCAAGTCGCCCCCGTCTTATATATGACATCGCTCAAAGAAAGGGAGTCTACCAACGTCATTACGTCTCCCGACACAGCCTCTGCTGATACGACCGCTGATATTACGTCTGAATTTGCTACTGCTAAGGCCAGTCGTTTGCGGCGGCTGGGCAGTGCTTTTGTGCGTCATCCCAGACTCACCCAAACGGCTATCCTTCTCGTGCTAGCTACCGGCACCGGTGCTTTTTTACTGTTCTCATTGTTTAGAGGGGCCTGGTCGCCGCATCAAAACAACATCGGTGTACTTACAACGATCTTCAAAATGGAGCTGAACCGAGAAGATACCCGGATAATTGAAGAAAATCCGCAGCAGGTGATTACCCGCTCCTATCGGTCCTTAGAACCGTATGTGGCGAATGATGACTGGGTTTGGATCAATCGATTTGGCAGTACTATCACCTACGGCAGGAAAGACCAGAGATTGATCGCTTCTTGCAGCGCGTATTCACCACTGTATTTAATCTGTAACTTAAGCGAAATTCCGTAAAAGCTATCGAGTAGCTTTTAGAGAAAGATAAAGAAGCCGCAGAGCGTTCCAATACTCTGCGGCTTCTTTATCTTTGAGCTAACCGACCGTTGAAACTCTAGGCAGCTCTCGCAGCAGGTAATGCGGGCGTAGCAGGAGCAGTAGTTGTTAAGAACTCACGGATGATTCTGGCAATCGCCCTTTGCGCCACACCGCTAACCACCCGACGACCCAACCCACGTGCTTCAGGCTCTGCAATAAGCTTGGGCAGGACCGAAGCAACTGTTGCAGGGTTAAAGCCAGGGGTATCGCGCAAAATCTTCAAAATGCGCACCGCCTGCTCCCAGCTAGTTTCCAACGATTGAGCCTGCGAGGCGACACCGACTGGCGTTGGCTCGGAGTAGCTAACGGGCAACCGCAAAGCGCGGGTGACCTGCTGTAGCAAGCTAAAGCCCATCTTGTCGATTTCCTTCGCCAGCTCGTCGGCAATGCGCACTCGCAAATATTCGCCTCGCTCCGAGAACAGGAACTCTAGCGTTTGGTCGAGCACTGTGTCCAAATCGTAATCATTACTGTTGCGGGCGTTCTTGAGCAAATTCTCTAAGCGATTCCAACGAAAGCTACCTTTTTGGAAGAGCAGCTGCTGAAGTGAGGTCCGCAGCTGAGGAGCCGGGTCAGTTAGTAATCGACGAGCTACATACGGATAGGCTTTGCTGAGCACCTTAAAGTCTGGGTCGACTGTGATGGCAATACCATCTAGCGTCACTAATGAACGAATAATCAGCGCGTAATAAGCCGGTACTCGGAATGGATATTCGTACATCAGCGCCGAAAATTCGTCGGTGATGCTCTTTAGGTTTAGCTCGGCTACGCTAGCACCTAGGGCATTGTTGAAGACGCCTGCTAGCGCTGGAATAATCGGCGAAAGGTCTGTCTCCGGGGTCAAAAACTCCAGATTCACATAGTCCTGTGCGAGACCGTCAAAGTCTCTATTTACCATATGCACAATGGCTTCGATGAGGCCATAGCGCTGATAGGGCTCAACTTCACACATCATGCCGAAGTCGAGGTAGGCGAGCTTGCCTTCCCTCGTGACCAGCAAGTTGCCAGGATGTGGATCCGCATGGAAGAAGCCGTGTTCTAGCAGCTGTCTAAGCGAGCACTGCACGCCGACTTCAATGACGTGAGTGGGGTCAATGCCTCGGCGAGCAAGTTCATCTAGCTCGGTGAGTTTTATGCCCTCAATCCATTCCATCGTAAGCACACGGCGACCGGTGTATTGCTCGTAAATGCCAGGAACTAAGATTTCAGGTAAGTAGCTATATAGCTCGGCAAAGCGCTCGGCGTTAGCACCTTCATGGTTGTAGTCCATCTCCTCGAAGATGCGCAGACCGAACTCATCGACGATGCTGACGAGGTCACTGCGGATAGCTTTGATATTGTTCGTCGCCCAAACCGCAATGACACGAATGACGTAGATGTCTTTGGTAATTTGCTCGGCTAATCCAGGACGCTGCACCTTCACAGCGACGTCTTCGCCCGTTTTGAGTTTGCCTTTGTACACCTGACCTAATGAGGCGGCGGCGATGGGAGATTCGGAAAGGTAGGCGTAGACATTCTCAGGGGGCTGACCGATTTCCTCCTCAATGAATCGCATGGCGATTTCGTTGGAAAAGGCAGGTAGCTGGTCTTGCAGCTTCACCATTTCGGCCATGGCCGCAGGGGTCACTAAGTCTGGCCGTGTGGATAGCGCCTGGCCGACTTTGATATACGCCGGACCCAAACGAGTAAGCATGACCCGCAAACCTTCGGCTCGCTTTTGCTCGTTGGCTTTTTGCCTGCCAGTGACTTTGTCCCATAGCAAACCGAGTAGATAGCTGGAGGCAATCCAGAAGATTTTGACCAGGCGAAATAAAATTTGGAACGGACGCTTGCGGTAGAAAGCTGCGATCGCCTCTGGGTCATAGACCAAAATATCTTCTAGGGATTCTGGCGTGCCGACAGGCTTAGCCGGAACAGAGGCAGACGGCAGGGTGCCGGTCACCGGAGAGGCAGCCACCGTAACCGCAGGAGAAACTTTGGGTGCCGTTGAGGTGGGTGAAGCAGACGGGCGGGTCACAGTATCAGACAAAGCTGCGCTCATAAGAAATCTTCAGAAAAAGGGGTCTTTCGGCAAATGCTAGTGGCTTTTGAGTTACTATCTGCCCTAGCAATCAATCGGCTAATTGGCAGGTAATTAGGCTTGGTCGGTTGGCTGAATAAAAAGTGAATTAGCTAGGCTTAAGAAAAACAATAGAAACTTCATTTGTAAACTATTGTATCAACTTGTCTGTGAAACATCCTCTCTCTGAAGCCGTAACTTAGCGATATAACTTCATCTCTGATTAAAATTCGCAAGAAAAATAGTACGGTTAATGGTACAAACGCTTCTTTTGAAAGCTCTGCCCCCGCTCACACCACAGCTGACTCTATGCTCGTTTCTCTAAAAATCGAGAATTTTGCCCTGATCGATCAGCTTGAACTTGCGCTTCAGCCTGGGCTGAACGTACTCACTGGTGAGACCGGTGCGGGTAAGTCTATTCTCCTCGATGCTATCGACGCAGTGCTAGGGGGGAAAGCCTCTGGTAGATGGGTGAGAACCGGCACCGACAAGGCACTGGTAGAAGCGGCCTTTCAGTCGGATAGCAGAATTACTGACTGGCTGAGCGAGCAGGAAATTCCTGAAAAAGGGGATTTTATTACCTGCCGGCGTGACCTAACTGCCGATAGCAGAGGCGCTGTTCGCAGTAAGTCGCGGCTCAATGGTGTGGTGGTAAAAAAGCCGCAAATGGAATCACTGCGTCAGCTGCTGATAGAAATTACGGCGCAGGGGCAAACGCTGTTGCTAGGCGACCCAGATTTGCAGCGGGACTGGCTAGATGGCTTTGGTGATAAAAAGCTGCTGAATGTGCGATCGCAAGTCGCCAAAGACTACGAAGCCGCCGCTGCCGCCAAAAAGGTTCTCGACACCCGTCGCCGCGCCGACAAGCAACGGGCCGAGCAAATCGACATGTTCCAATTCCAAAATAAGGAATTTAGCGAGGCAGCGTTAGAAGATCCAGATGAGCTAGATAACCTACAGATCGAGCATCAGCGCCTGAGCCACAGTGTGGAACTTCAGCAGCAGAGCTATCAAATCTATCAACTACTGTATGAGAACGACGGTGGAGCCGCCTGCGCCGATTTACTGGGTGAGGCAGAAGGCGTGCTAAATGACATGCTGCGCTTTGACCCGGACGTGAATCCCATTTTGGAAATGGTGGCCGATGCCCTCGCGCAGGTGCAAGAGGCAGGCCGACAGATGAACACCTACGGCGAAAACATTGAAACAGACCCAGAGCGTTTAGAAGAAATCGACGCGCGAATTTCTCAGCTGAAGCAGCTTTGCCGCAAGTACAGTCGCGATCTGCCAGAGCTGATTGAATATTATGAGAGTATTCAAGCGTCCCTTGCTGCGCTAAGCGGCGACGGTCAGTCAATTGAAGCGCTTGAGATTACTTACCAGGCTAAGCAGAAGACGCTGCTGGTCAGCTGCGACAAGCTGACTAAATTGCGGCAGTCGGCGGCCAAAAAGCTGGAGAGCGACTTAGTTGAGCAGCTAAAGCCGCTAGCGATGGAGCGGGTGAAGTTTAAGGTAGATATTCAGTCGCAGGTACCGACTGTGCATGGGGCGGATGCGATCGCCTTTCTCTTTAGCCCAAACCCTGGCGAACCTCTTCAGCCGCTGGTAGAAATCGCCTCTGGTGGTGAAATGAGCCGATTCTTACTGGCACTCAAAGCTTGCTTCTCTCGTGTGGACCCGATCAACACGATGGTATTTGACGAGATTGATGTAGGCGTGTCCGGGCGGGTAGCTCAGGCGATCGCCGAAAAGCTGCATCACCTGAGTCGTGAGCATCAGGTACTGTGCGTGACGCACCAGCCTCTGGTCGCAGCTATGGCCGATGCTCACTACCACGTAGGGAAGCACGTAGTGACGCTACCCACTGACAAGTCAGCAGGAAGTAAATCAGCAGGAAGCAAATCGTCTACGAAGGGGAAAGTAAAAGCGGCGATCGCTGAAGAAGAGGCGAAGGCTCGCGCAAAAGTCGCGGCTCAAATTGAGAAAAAAGAATCGGACACCGCGAAGGGCAAAAAAGCGACTAAGGCTGAAAAGAATAAGGATAAAAAAGCAGCCAACTCAGCTGCGATCGCATCGGTGCCTTCAGGAGAAGAGCGCACGATTGTAAAAGTAACACCGCTAAACAATACGGAGGAGCGGCGCGATGAGCTGGTTCAGCTGGCAGGTGGTAAATCGTTGAGTGAAGCGATCGCCTTCGCCGATTCGCTGCTAGCCCAGGCAGAAACGATCCGAAAGGCAGGGTAATTCCGGTCCCATCAGGCCCTATAGTAAACCTGACTATATTCAACCTGAAAGCCTAAAAAGCGCAGAATCAATGCACAGGTTAGCCGCAGCAGTAGAGCCAGACCTAGAAAATCAAGCCATCGCAGAGAATCTCCGTCAGATTTAACTGGTGCTCTCTGTTTCTCTAGGCGTCGCAACCCTCTCCAGGGTATTCAGCATCCTGCGCAACATTCCCTACACGCTGCTACTTCTGCTAGTAGGGTTGGGGTTGGCTGTCGTTGACGTCCGCTTGGTGAACCTTTCGCCTGAGCTAATTCTTTTCATCTTTCTGCCGCCCCTCCTCTTTGAAGCCGCCTGGAATATTAAGTGGAGCCGACTCAAAAGCGACTTTGTTCCCATTCTGCTCTACGCAATACTTGGCGTTGTCATTTGTGTCATGGGACTTGTTTTTGGCTTACAGCAGTTAGCAGGCGCTTCACTAGCGACGGCTTTGCTCGTAGGTGCTAGCCTTTCTGCTACAGATCCGGTATCTGTCACGGCTCTCTTCCGCGAGCTAGGTGTCGACAAAAGGCTGACGACCTTAATGGAAGGCGAAAGTCTATTTAATGACGGCGTCGCCGTTGTCGCCTTTAACCTACTGCTAGGCATCGCGCTTGGCATAGAACAATTCGACGTTTCTGTGACCATTGCTCGATTTGCGCTATTTGTAGGACTCGGTATTAGTTTGGGTGGGCTGATTGGCTTCGGCATCTCCTTCCTAACACAGCGATTCGATATTCCGCTGGTAGAACAGTCGCTAACCCTAGTGTCGGCCTACGGCACCTACATCGTGGCCGAAGAGCTAGGCGGCTCCGGCGTTATCGCCGTTGTGACGACGGGCCTTATCCTCGGCAACTTCGGCTCACGCATTGGCATGAACCCCCGTACGCGCCTAGTCGTTTCAGAATTCTGGGAGTTCCTGGCATTTTTCGTCAACTCCATTGTCTTCCTACTGATTGGCGACCAAGTTCGGTTCCAATACCTGATTGACTATGCCGACACCATTGGGATTGCCATCGTCATCATGATTACAGCGCGGGCGGTCAGCGTATACGGGTTGGGCTTTCTCAGTAATGCGCTGACCAGTGGCGAGAATATTTCACTCCCAGGGCAAACCGTTCTCTGGTGGGGCGGCCTGCGAGGCTCTGTATCGGTGGCACTGGCGCTGAGCGTACCAGAATCGCTGGCTCAGCGAGAAGAAATTATTTCTGTTGTCTTTGGCGTCATGCTCTTTACGCTGCTCGTACAGGGGCTTACAACCCAGCCACTGCTCTCATGGCTAGACCTGCTGGGCGATCAGCCGACTCGCCAAAAGCATACTCAGCTCGTGGCACACCGAGTCGCCCTCAATCGTGTCCTCGACCGGCTGAAAGAACTCATCGAACGACAGGAAGTGGATGAAGAGTTTGCCAGATACCAAATTGCTCTCGTAGAAGGCCAGCTAGAAGAAATTCAAGAAGACCTTGTCAAACTACAGCGCTCGAACCCAGAGATTTTGGAGTACGCTGCTGAACAGGTCCGAGATGAGCTGCTGGCGATTGAGTCCGATACCTATGCGGAATTTATTCGAGCCGGTCAGCTAAAAGATGAGCTAGCGCCGCTGCTGCAAGACGTGTTACCACAGGAAAGCGCAGCGTAGATGTCCTAGTCTTTATGTTCTACGGCTGGTTCGCTCTCCAGCTTCAGGCGCTTTTCCAAGTTTTGAATTTCGTCGCGACGGGCGGCAGTTTCTAGCGCTCTGCGACGAACTTCCTGGCTCTGTAGCGTTAAGGACTGTCTCCACTGTTCTGCGCGCTCTAGCTCGTCTTCTAGTCCTCTTGGGGTAAGGCCCAAGGTTAGGTATTCTGCAACAAAATCTGTCACCCACTGCGTTGCATCTTGTGCGCTTGTGACCTGGTCTTCGCCTTCTATCTCTACCAGAATCAGTGCCTGCTCGTTGAAGGGCACGTCTTGAGTCGTGTTGACCATTTTGCTGGGTGTTACCAGCTCCCAAACGTGCTCAGATGCGTTCAGAGCTAGGAGCTGAAGCTGGGTGGCCTCTGAAGAATATTTGGAATGAACCTTTGCCAGATATTGCATAGGTGCGAAGGAAAAAATAAGCGTAAAAGCAGTAAAACGGAACGATACAGCTCTGAGAATACAAGCCTAAGCACACAATGATAGACTCACAGGCCAATCATTAAGGCACCTTACCCAACAGATAAAGTTATGTACATAAAAGGATGGGTCCTTCTTTTTTGGTTTATCTCATTTGTTTTTATGCCGAACGTCTCATTGTTCAAGGTTTACTGTTCTCATCAGGAGCGTTAGTAGTAGCTACCTCACCGGTCATCTCAGCAGTAGTCATGTTCATTATCGCTTAAAAAAACACGCCTTTGTGCAAGTATTCCGTAAAGCAATGGACAAAATCTTACTTCGCTGCCCTTTTGCGAGGTTTCTTTTTTAACACAACGCTTCCGTCTTGAGTAGGCAAATCTCTGAGCTAAGTTGGCACGCTGGCAATCGCTTTAGGCCTTCAAAATGCTTCCGAAAGATATCGTTATTTTGTAATAAATTAAGATATTTTGGTACTAAATGTAAGAAGTCATCCTTTAAAGTAAGACGTTTCAAAAAGTTTTGGTGAATAGAGCCTATTGGGGCGTGGCTTTGTGTAATAACACTAGTAAGGAATTCTTGAAAACTGCGAACATATTTCAAACTATGTTCGTCTGCAACTATGTAGATGCTGCATGTGTGTTTCTTTTGATGGAAGTCAGCGCAGCAGATACAGGTAAACATGGACTAACACATATAGTAGACCCTATTTATTTTCTCTATCGACAGTAGCAGAGGTCTTTCTACTGCTCGCGCTCGATAGTCTATGGCGCATCATAATGTTTAACGGCGATTCAAATTTTCAGCATTCAGTGCCTACAGCGTGGACTGAGCATAGTTCTACTGAGACGGGTTCAGATCAGTGGATTTCTGCAGGTTCAGCCAATCATCTCTGTTCTTACCCGCTGGAGTCCCAAACGTCTGCTACCGAGCAGTACTCTTTTGGAGGGTCGGCCGGAGGATTGGCATCATCGCATTCGCTGGTGACGAAAGAAAATGACCTGTCACGTAGCTCATCTTCGGGTGAAAAGCGCGATCGCTATGTTGCCGCCTACGATAACGATGCTTGTGACAGTAATACCCGACAAAAGAACGGCGAGGCTGAAGGGGACACTGAGCCAGTGGTCGCTGCTGAACTGCTTGGCACCGCTGATGAAGCCTTTGAACTGCTCAGTGCGTACTTGGATGATGAGGTGACTGCGGAAGAGCGCTGCCTAGTACAGCATTGGTTAGCATCAGACCCTGAAATGCAAAGTCACTATCAAAAGCAGCTCAGACTCAGACAGGCCATGAAATTATTTATGAGCGACAGCCTGTAGAAGTCTCTACTGCTCAACAAAGTAACAATTAGTCAAGAAGCTGAAATGTATGAGCTTAGGCTTCCTAATTTGTTAGTCAATCTCTAACGTCGCAGCTGCTGTGCGACCGAATTCTTCGGGGGCGGACTGTAAGTGAGCTTGTGCCCTTGACTAAATAAAGGTGCCGGAAGTAACAGAGCGAACGAGGTAGTGAGGGCTATAGACATCTGCATCTAGATGTTCTGCGTAGGCTTGGATGCGATCGCTATAAATCTTCTGATAGTCAATCTCCCAACTATCCTGCTATGCCTAAAAGCAACCTGTGAATAGGGTATGAATGGAGAAGAACCATTACTCAAATTTTGTTGAGATAAGGAGCTGCCCATGAATACTTTTCAGCGGTCAGTGCAGTTTGTTTCGAATTGGGCTGATGCGGGTTTGCTATATGCGATCGCCAATTACAGGATTCATTCACCAACACCCCTAGATCCCATTGAGAACTGGCAGTTCTGGACAAATTCCAAGCCTGACTGGGCAGTAAACCTCTCCAAAAATTCTCCCTCACCGGCGAAGCGGAAAGCTTATTTAGAAAATAAGCTTACGCGCGATCATGCTAGCGGCATTGAAGAACATTACGACGTTTCCAATGAATTCTATGCGCTATTTCTCGATACCCAGTACCGGTTCTACACCTGCGCAGAATTTCAGAATGATCAAGAGAGTTTAGAGGATGCTCAGACTCATAAGGCGGAGTATCTGCGATCGCTCCTAAAGCTAAACGGCAATGAGAAAATCTTGGACCTTGGCTGTGGCTGGGGAGCCATGCTGAAATATTTACAAGAAACCGATCATAAAGGCGAGCTGGCTGGATTTACGCTCTCAAAAGAACAGCTCGCTTACGGGAAAGAATCGCTAGGATTTGATATTTCTCTTTCTAACTTCATTACTGAACCCTTTCGAGATACACCCTACGATCGCATCTTTTCGATTGGGGCCATTGAGCATGTCAGACCAGTTGAACTAAAGGAGTTGTATCAGAAAATATATAGTTCTCTCGCACCCGGTGGTCTGAGCGTACATCAGTTTTTCTCTTTTGAGCATGAAGCCTATCCAGCGTCAGCCATCATGCTACAGCTGTTTTTCCCAGGCTCTCTTTTAGTCATTCATCGTCATCATATTGAGGCTGCTGAAAGTGCAGGATTTAAAGTAACGCACGATTCTATTCATGACTATAAACCGACGATTAAAGCCTGGTACGACAGACTTGCTGAGAACAGGGATGAAGCGATCGCGCTATCTGGCCTTAAGGTCTACAACCGCTACATGACCTTTTTCCCCAGTGCTTGGATGTTCTTTCAGCAAGATGAAGCTAAGCTGCACAGGATTGTTATGGAGAAGTAGAAATTATATTCTCCTAAGGGGTTTGCAACTGAGAAGCCTCTGATTGTCAGTGAGTCAGTAGGCGACTTCACCTGAGTGTCTCCACAAATCGCTGCAATGGCAAATCCAACGTCGTTCTTACCTTGGCCGATTCCTCATTCAGTCATTTGCTGCGCTCACTAAAGTCTTTGACACCATTATCGATTCCCTTTCCAAAAACAAACCAAAGATTGATTTAAATCAAAACAGATCAGAAATTGATTTAAATCAAAGAAACTGTCTGTTCTTCCATTTCTTCAAGAAATACTATCTAGTCATACAAATTTTAGGGGCGTGCCGTTAGATAACGCACCGATCAAAAAAATTATTGCCCAGTGCAATATGCCCAGTGCATAGCGGTGCTTTGGTCTTTACATCACCACAGGTGATAGCCCATACAGAGGAACTCGTAATGACAGCGCAGGCCACAAACACAATACCTAAGACATGGACTCTTCCGAATATTCTCTCAGCCTACCGGCTACTTGTATTTCCACTGCTCGTTTTGCTTATTTTACAAGAACAAACACAAGCCTTTGCCTTTATGTTCTCATTGAGCCTTTTCACCGATATCTTAGATGGCTGGATTGCCAGAACCTTTCATTTGGAAAGTGAGCTAGGCGCAAAGCTCGATTCTTGGGCTGATATGGTCACCTACATTGCTGGATTCTGGGCGATTTTTAGTCTCAAGGGAGCGGAGATAACGCCTCACGCCGGTTGGATTTTTGCCTTTGCGATCGCATGGATTGCCCTCCACTTAGCAATGTTTATCAAATTTGATGGCGTTGTTGGTCTTCACACCTATGCTTTCAAAATCACAGCCTATCTACAAGGTGCCTGCATGATTGCGCTGCTGTGGTTTGGATTTTGGGGCTGGCTGTTTTATTTAGCAATTGGGTTTGGCATCTTTGCCTGCATAGAAGAGATTTTGATTGTGTTGCGTTTGTCTGAACCCAAAACCAATGTGAAAGGATTGTTTTGGTTACTGCGTGAGGGTCAGTAAGCTATGCATCCTATTTTTGTTTACACGCTTTGTTTTCTACTGATGGGCGCGGTAGGCATGGTACTCGCAAATCGTAAGGTAGATGCACACACGGCAAGACGACGATGGCTGAAGTTTGTGACCTATATCGGAATTGTGGGGAGTGCGATCGCAGCTATCCTCCTCAACTACTTTTATCTTCTCGCTATTCTCATCACCACCATTGGGCTGTGGGAGATTCTTAGAAATGTAGTGAGCTGTTCAAACCCAGTCATACAGAACAGTACCCTTGGTGGTTACCTATTTACGACTGTAGGATTTCTCATTTTTTCAACCACATTCAATCCGTTGTTCCTGCTGTTTATTTACTTTCAAGTTTTCATATTCGATGGATTTAGTCAGGTTTCAGGGCAGCTCTTTGGTAAGCACCAGCTGCTGCCTCGTATTAGCCCTGGCAAAACATTAGAAGGCCTTATTGGTGGCACGCTTTTTTGTGTGGTTGCAGCTGAAATTGCGCGAAGCTGGGTCTCTCTTTCACCGACTGAAGCACTCTTCATTGGGCTCGGAACAGCCGCACTTTCTTTTACCGGAGACATTTTGGCATCAGCCGTCAAACGTCTTGTTCAAGTAAAAGATTACAGCAACCTACTGCCAGGCCACGGCGGCATTCTAGACCGCTTCGACAGCTTAATCATAGTAGGAACAGGCTACGCTGTGCTTTCAAATTTGAGACTTCTTATCGGCTAGTACTTCTCATGCAAACACGCTGCTTTGTCCACATCCGTCAGCGGCTCACCAACAGAAGATTTCAGATTTCCTTACTTTGGGTTTGCCTGGTAGCGAGCTTTTATCTCAGTCCTCTGCGGCAAGTCTTGAGCCGTGAAACACTCACAATCGTTCTTCCTAGCTTCGGCCCTTGGAGTGCTTTTCTCTTTGTCGCACTGTATGCCGTTGCGATGGTAATTGGCATTCCTACTGTTGTTCTCACGATTGTGGGCGGCGGCGTGTTTGGGCTTTTGCCAGGCACGGTTCATTCTGTTCTGGGCGCAACGGTTGGAGCCTGGGGAGCGTGTTGGCTAAGCCGATATTTGCTACGGCCTTGGGCCGAGCGTCGATTTAGCCGTAATCCCACACTGCAAAAGTTTCAGAGAGGGATTGAACGTCAAGCCATGTTCTTTGTGATTGTGGTACGGCTGAGGCCAGTAACGCCATTCAATATTGAAAACTATCTCTTCGGGCTGACGGCTATTCGATGGCAACCTTACTTACTCGGCACGGTGGTTGGCATTGTGCCCGGAACACTCGCGTATAGCTGGGTTGGAGCTACAGGTGCAGACGCACTGCAAGGTGGCAGCGCAGTGTATTTCCTGTTGGCAATTGGCTGTTTGATGGCGCTTTCAATTCTACCGATG
>ERZ1740070.816-NODE-816-length-20527-cov-6.256985_pt1:2500-20527 | contig 20527 bp, 15 predicted proteins | sample MGYA00581734_ERZ1740070 | MGnify/ENA primary metagenome ERZ1740070 (study PRJEB43018, sample SAMN04849744) | marine metagenome | isolation source: floating plastic debris | place: Pacific Ocean | collected 2008-09-01 | study: EMG produced TPA...
ACATGAGAGCCAGTCTTGGCACTTTACGCGTAGTCAGCGCCGCTCAGTCGCTTCGCTAGGTCCAAATCGAGATGAAGCCGCGCGCCAAAATCAGGCGGTGTCGAACGCGCGCTTGGCCGCCATGACCTCGGCAACCAAGGCCTCCTTTCGGTCGCTCGCCAAGAAGGACCCCTCGAACGAATTCACCGCCAGTTGCGCAATGTCGTCGATCGACAGATCAAGCGCGTGCGTGACCGCGCGGTAATTCTCGTTGATATAGCCGCCAAAATAGGAAGGAGCGTCCGAGTTCTCGGTCGCCTTGATGCCGGTGGCCAGCATGGTCTTGACCGGGCTTTGCGCGATATTGTCGATCACGCAGAGTTTGAGGTTGGAAAGCGGGCACACGGTGAGCGTGTGTCCCTCTTCGACGATCCGTTTCACCAAAGCGCTGTCCTCCAGCGCGCGGTTACCGTGGTCGATGCGGTCAATCCCCAGCGTATCGAGCGCTTGCCAAACATATTCGGGCGGCCCTTCTTCGCCCGCATGCGCGACCAGCTTGAGGCCAAGCTTGCGGCATTCGGCAAAAACGCGCGCGAATTTCTCGGGCGGATGGCCCACTTCGGAAGAATCGAGGCCGACGCCTTCGATCCGATCAAGCCACGGTTTGGCCTCTTCGAGCGTCGCGAACGCCTCTTTTTCGGAAAGGTGGCGCAAGAAGCACAAGATCAGCTTGAAACTGATGCCCAAGCGGCTTTCACCCTCGTCCAGCGCGCGCAAGATGCCGGTGACAACCGTTTCGAAGGCGACGCCGCGGGTCGTATGCCCTTGCGGATCAAAGAAGATCTCAACATGGCGCACATTGTCGCGATGCACCCTCTCCAGATAGGCGAGGGTGAGATCGTAGAAATCGCGTTCTTGAACCAGCGCCTGCATGCCGAGGTAATAGAGGTCGAGAAACTCTTGCAGGTTCGAAAACTGATAGGCCGCCGCGACCTCTTGCACGCTGGCATAGGGTAGGGTGACCGAGTTGCGCCGCGCCAGCTCGAACATCATCTCCGGCTCCAGCGAGCCTTCGATATGCAGGTGCAGTTCGGCCTTTGGCACGGCGGCGATAAAGGCCTCGCGTTGCTCATGGATCGTGGAGCTCATTCAGGCTTCTCCTTAAGGCGCAGAATTTCATCGGCGTCGGGCTTGTTGCGTGCGATTTCCTCGTCGGTCAGACCGGTAAGCTCGTGCGGGAACACCAGCCAATCCTCGGGCTCCTCGATAAAGTAATCGGGTGCCAGCGCGGTTTGGTTCTTCGAGGGCTTATAGAAAACCGTGGCAATCTTGATGACATCAGGCGTGTTGCGGCGACAGCGCAAGCGCAATTCGCGGATCAGCGCCTCGACCGATTTGCCGGTGTCGAACACATCATCGACGATCAGCAGCGCGTCGTTGGTGTTCAGCGTGTCGATCAAATAGCCCAACGCATAGACTTTCACTTGGCGCGCCTGTTGGCCGATGCCGGTGTAGGACGAAGTGCGAATGGCGATGTGATCGCAGGTAAGCCCGCGCGCTTCGAGCAGTTCTTGAACCGCGATCCCGATCGGCGCGCCGCCGCGCCAGACCCCGACAATATGCGTCGGCACAAATCCGGATTCGATGATCTGATTGGCCAGCGCGAAGGACAGCGTCAAAAGCTCGTTCGCGTCCAGATACCGCTTTTCGTCCAAAGCCACGCTCCCGCCTGCCGATCCTGCACTAGCGCTAGGCAGGGAAGGGGGGAGCTGTCAAAGCCAGAATGGTGGCCTTAGCTTGAGCGCACCTTGTTCAAGAAGGCCTGGACCTGCTCGTTCAAGGTTGAGGCTTGCTGGTCGAGCTCATTGGCGCTGGTCAGCACTTGGCCCGCGGCCGCGCCCGTCGACAGCGAAAGGTCGCGCACGTCGTCGATATGCTCGGCCACTTTCTGCGTGCCGTTGGCGGCCAGATCGATGCTCTTTGCCAGATCTTGCCCGGCTACCGATTGCTGGTCCACAGCGGTGGCAATGGACACGGCGGTGCTTTCCAGATCTTTGACCTGGCTCGCAATGGAACGCAGAGCGTTGACGCTGGCGCCGGTTGTGTCTTGCATAGCGCGGATTTGATCAGCGACCTTTTCGGTGGCCCGGCTGGTCTGCATCGCCAGTTCCTTGACTTCGCTCGCCACCACCGCAAATCCGCGGCCCGCTTCGCCGCCGCGCGCGGCCTCGATCGACGCGTTGAGCGCCAACAGATTGGTGCGCTGAGCGATAGTCTGGATCAGTTCGACCACTTGGCCCACCTCATCCGCTGAGGCCGAGAGCGCCGAGATCGTTGTGTCGGCCTCGCTGGTGGCGTCGGTGGCCAGGCGGGCGAGTTCGCTGGAGGAGGCGGCCTGCCGGCTGATTTCACCGATGGAAAGCGCGAATTCGTCGCTCGCCGCGGCGGCTGACGTGGCGCCGGCGTTGGCTTCGGCCATGCTGTCGGTCAGCTCGCTCGTCCGGCCAGCGGCTTGCTCCGCCGTTTCGGCCATACGCGTCGCGGTGGTGTGCAGTTCGCTGGACGCCGAGGCGACCTTGCCGACCACTTCGCCCACGGTGCGCTCGAAACTGCTGGCGACGTTGGCAATCAAGGCCGCGCGGCGATCTTCGGCTTCTTGGCGTTCGCGCTCGCGCTCGCGCTGTTCGCGAAGCTCTTTCTCCGCGTTCTCGGCGCGCTCGCGTGCCCACATTTCAAGCTGTTTGCTGGCGCGTTTGAACATCGTCAAGGCGCGCACCATCTCGCCGATCTCGTCCTTGCGCTCGCGCCCTTCGATCTCGAAATCAGCATCGCCATTGGCAAGGCGCGTCATGCCGTTGGTGATCTCGCCCACCTTGCGCACCATATCGCGTGAAACAACACCGAAGCCGGAAAAAAGGATGACGCCCGTCAGCGCTGCCAACACGCCGACAATGGCGAGAACGGTCAGGAAGTAATCGATTCCTACTTCGCGCAACGTGTCGGTGTGCTGCAAAAGAACAGCGCCCAGCGTTTGGGCGGAGGCCAGCAAATTGTCGCCTTGCTGCGCGATTTGCGAGACCAGTGTGGCCGCGCGATCAGAACGAGGGTTCTGTTGAAACTCGGCCATGGTGCGGTCAAAAGCGGTGTTGTAGGCGGTTAGATCGCGTTCCAGCTGCTCAACGCGCGGCGCAAATTGCGGCGCGCGCTCGGCCATGACGGCTTTGACATCGGCCAGCTGGCCTTGCGCCATTGACACCGCATCACGGCGGCGTGCCAGCAGCGCCGTGTCCTGCTCCGACAAGAAGCGCACGGATGTGTAGCGGACATCGCTAAAGGTTGCGCGAAATTCGCTGGTCTCGCTCATGGCGCGCTCGATGGCATCGGATGTGTGATAGCGGTTCCAGACCTCGCTCATGCCGAAGCCCAGCACGATCAGCATGGCTGTGCCGAACACCGTGAAGGCGGCGAAGATGGTGTTAACCTTGGAGGCCAGACGCTGGTTGCGGAACCAGGCCAGTCCCGAAGCGAAACCGCGCGGGGTATAGGCTGATTGTTCAGAACTGTGCGTGTCATAGTCTGACACGGAAGCCGGAACCGAATGTTCCTCTCGCTCTGATTGCACCGTCATCATGTTCATGGTCGAGATCCCCACGCCTCTCTGGTTTGGGGAAGGTGTGAAGGAAAATCGTTAACAACGCCTTGCCGTGTTCCCCTTAAGCGCGAGGAAAGACACCCTTCAGGACACCCGCACCTTGGCCAGGAACGCGTCGACTTGCCCGCTTAGAGAGGCGGCTTGGTCCTCAAGGTTTGTCGCGCTGGAGAGAACCTGACTGGCGGCTGATCCGGTCGAAAGCGACAGCTCGCGGACTTCGGCGATATGGCCGTTAACCTCTTCCGTTCCGCGCGCGGCCATATCGATGCTGCGCGCCAGATCTTGCCCCGCGACCGACTGCTGATCCACGGCGGTGGCAATCGAGACGGCGGTGGTCTCCAGATCCTGTATTTGATCAACGATAGACCGCAGCGCTTCCACGCTCACCCCGGTTGTCTCCTGCATGGAGCGGATCTGGTCTGCAACCTGCTCGGTGGCGCGGCTTGTCTGCATGGCCAGCTCTTTGACTTCGCTGGCCACCACAGCAAATCCGCGCCCGGCCTCACCGCCGCGCGCGGCTTCGATGGAGGCGTTCAGCGCGAGGAGGTTGGTGCGCTGCGCAATGGTCTGGATCAGTTCGACGATCTGACCCACTTGCTGCGCGTTGTTGGACAATGCGGACATGGTGGTGTCGGCCTGCGTGGCTGATTGCGTGGCTTGCCGCGCCAATTCGGCGGATGATGCGGCCTGTCGGCTGATCTCTCCAATGGACATGGCAAACTCATCGCTGGCCGCGGCCGCGGCGGTCGCGCCCGCATTGGCCTCGGACATGGACGCGCTGACATCACCGACGCGGCGGCTGGATTCCTCAGCCACCTGCGCCATGGATTGAGAGGTGGCTTGAAGCTGGGTGGACGCCTCGGCGACGCCGCTGACGACTTCGCCCACGGTGCGCTCGAACTGGTCCGCAAATCCGCGCAGCATACGCTCGCGCTCAAGCCGCGCTTCTTCCTGTTGCATTTGCAGCCGTGTTTGCTCTTCCAACTCGGTCTTGGCCTTGGCGGCTCGTTCGCGCGCCAGGCGCTCAAGCCGTTTCCCCGCGCGGTGAAAGATTGCCATGGCGCGCGCCATATCGCCGATCTCATCGCGGCGATCCTTGCCGGAAATGGTGACGTCGCTTTGACCAGAGGCCAGCTTCTTCATCTCGCCGGTCATGGCGGTCAACGCTCCCCCGACATTCCGATCAAAATAGCGCTGCGCGGTGAGCGTAAGCAGCGTCAGAACCGCCGCAAATCCAATCCACGACATAAGGAGTGTCGAGATGAGGGCTTCACCGGCCTCAAGCTCTGAGTTGGCCGTGTCGCTCAGGCGCTGGGCCATTTCGCGCGATGCCCCGAGAACAAGATCGCCGGTCGCGCGCACTTCAATAGCTTGGCTTTCACGACGCATCGCGTTGGCGTTGGACGCGTCAAAAACCCGTATCTGGCGACGAAAATCCTCAACGCCGCCCTTTATCAAGGCGATGCGATCAAGCGCGACCACATCTTGGCCGAGGAACTTGGCCTGCAGATCGGCAATCTTTTGGTCAGCGATGTCAAGTTGACCAAGCGCCGCTGAACCGCGTTCGGCGTCGCCACGCGCCACGAGCATTTCCGAATGGCGCTGGGCCTCGCTCAATACCGCCACAAGCCTTTCCGCGTCCATCGCGTATTCGTGCTCCATCGCGATCTGGCGCGTGCGATCACCCAGTTGGATGTACCCCACAATGACAAACAGACCCGCAATCAGCGCGAAGGCGAGGTTGCTGAGGAAGAACGTCTGGATCTTGCGACCGATGGAGAGGCCTGCAAACCATGCGGCGGCCGCGCGTAGGCCGACTTGGCGTTTCGCAGGGCGATCCGGGCTTGCTTGTCCATCTTCGGCGATGCGTTCCGCTTCCAGATCGACCGCCAATTCCTGTAAGGCGCTCATGCCGCCTGATCTCCTGTGCGACCCGCAATCGGTGCGGAGTGGTGCTGAGTTGTCCGGGTTGCTGCGCTTTCCTCGCCCTCAATCTGGGCGCGGTAGAGCTTGTCCACTTCGGTGTTGGGAAGCGCTTTGTAGTAAAGCCAGCCTTGCAGCTGATCCGCGCCGGCGACACGGACCATGTCAGCCTGTTCGCGGGTTTCGACCCCTTCGGCCGTCACGCTCATCTTGAGCGCGCGCGCCATGGCGATGCTGGAGAGCATCATGGCGCGGCTTCCGTCGTCTTCGCCCGCTTGCACCACGAGGCTGCGGTCCAGTTTGAGTTTTTCAAAGCGGAATTGGCGCAAGAAGCCGATCGAAGCGTAGCCCGTACCAAAGTCATCGAGCGAGATATTGACGCCAAAGCCACGGATCACATCGAGGCTGCGTTCGGCCACCACGGGGTCGAGCACGAGACAGGTCTCGGTAATTTCGAGCTCAAGCCGTTCTGGGGCAAAGCCGGTTTCTTCCAGCAATTCCCCCAGTTTGATCGGGAATTCCGGGTTGCGCAATTGCGCCGCCGATATGTTGACCGACAAGGTGATGCGCTCCCATGCGGCAGCGTCGCACATCGCGCGGCGCAGCACCCACAAGCCGATCTGATTGATAAGGCCCGTTTCCTCGGCAACTGGGACGAAAACAGCCGGGCTGATCGGTTGGCCGTCCGCACGGTTCCAACGCAGCAGCGCCTCCACCGCGACAATCGTTCCATCGTCCGCGTCGACTAAGGGTTGATAGGCCAAGCTGAACTCGCGGTTGGCCAAAGCCGAACGCAGTTCGTCTTCGATCTCGCGCACCGCTTCGCGGCGTTGGTCAAACGTTTCGGAAAACCACGTGCAGCGCATTTTGCCGCCGCGCTTGGACATGTACATGGCGACGTCGCTGCGGCGGAGCATTTCGGATGAGGGAATGCGCTTGTCGGGCAAGGAACGAGCAAGGCCAATACTGGCGCCGACATTGATGTGCCGTTCCCCGACGGTTATCGGGTTAGCCAGGCGTTGAAGCACACCGCGGCAGATCCCTTCCAGGATCGTCCCGGCAACGGGGCCTCCCATGACCATCGCAAACTCGTCTCCGCCCAAACGATAGCAACGCGCTTCATCACCGCACGCCTCCTGCAAGGTGGCGGCGCAGGCTTGGATCAATCGGTCACCCACCGCATGGCCATAATGGTCGTTGACTTGCTTGAAGCTGTCGAGATCGATCAGCGCGATGGCGACTTCCTCTGCGCCGCGCGATAACTCTTCGATGTCCGCGTGCAACGAGCGGCGATTGGGCAATCGGCTGAGCTGATCCGTGATCCCCATGGATTCCAGCTCGCGCACATTGGCAAACCCGCTTTTGGCAAGAAAGAACAACGTTGCTGCGTAGATCAGCGCACCGGCAATCAAGAGCGGTGCGGGCGAACGGAATTCGATCTGGTCGCTGGCGATGACCACAAGGCCGATAATCGCAAGAACAAGGCTGATGGTCGCAAGCGGCAGGCCGACAAGGCCCACTGGGGTCAACCGCAATGGCTTGCTGAAATCACTCACCCAAGATCCCCGAATTCGGTTGTGTCGGGGCCTTCGGCGCGGCCCTGCGTTCGGCAGCGTTTCCTAAAGAGCATTGGCTAAGGAAGCGTAAAGCATCACCCAATTGGGCGGGGCGTGTGCCAGCTAAAATGGCTGTCTTGAGGATATCGGTTTGGTAAAAGTGTGCGCGCGATCGGAACGGGGTTTCCGCTTGCACCGCTTAACCGACGAGCGCGCTCTTCCTCGCCGCTAAGGCTGTATCCTGAGTGTTCAATTGGTACAGGCTGACCCGCTCAGGGAAGGGGGCAAACGCACTGGTTTGGCCCACGACGGTTTCTCCGGCGCCAAGCATCAGATAGCCGTCGCCGTTGATCGCGCTGGCAAGGCGGGCGAAGGCTTTCTCGCGCGCTGGTTTGTCAAAGTAGAGCAGGACGTTGCGGCACAGGATCAGATCGAAGCGCGCGCGTGCAGGAGGCTCTGAGAGAACATTGTGGCGTTCGAACCGGGCGCAAGCGCGGGTCTCGTCCTTGATACGCCACCCCTGCGACGATTCGTCGAAATGGCGCAGCATTTCGATCACGCCAAGGCCGCGCTGCACTTCGAATTGGGTGTACAGCCCGCTGCGTGCGGTTTGTATGGCGCGCTCTGAAATGTCCGTACCAAGAAGGTCGATGTGCCAGCCGTGCCAGCGCTCCGGGTTGTCGGCAAACAGCATCGCAACGCTGTGCACTTCCTGACCGGTCGAACAGCCCGCGCACCAGATCGAAAGACGGCGCACATCGGCGCGTTTGCGCGCAAGATCGGGCAGGATCACATCGGGCAACTGGTCGAATGTCGGCTTGTCGCGAAAGAAATAGGTTTCGTTGTTGAGCAGCGCTTCGACAACTCGGGTCTGCAAGGCTTTGCGTTTGGCTGAGGTGCCTTGGCTTTCCATCAGGCAGACAAGCTGGTCGACATTATCGATGCCGTGTTCGCGAAACACGCCGGCCAAGGCTGTGCTGACCCGCCAGCGGCGGCTTTCAGTCAAATGCTGGCCGGTGTGCTCTTCCAGAAGATCCGCAATGATCTGATGAGAGGCCTGATGGGCGTCCATGACCGAAGCTGGCCTTAGATCCGCTCGGCCGCGACCGGACCCTTGGACAATTGCGCGATCAGGTCGCCGATCTCTTCGGGCGTGGCGACAAGGCTGCTGAGCCCGGCTTTCGCAACGGCGCCCGGCATGCCCCAGACGGCGCTGGTTTCCGGATCTTGCGCCACGATCGCACCGCCAGCCTCAACGATCGAGTGCGCGCCTTCGAGCCCATCGCGGCCCATGCCCGACAGAACAACGCCAAGAACGCGTCCCTCGCACGCTTCGGCGAGGCTTGCGAACATCGGGTCCACCGATGGCATGCAACCGCTGCTCGCCGGAGCCGCCAAAGTCTTGGTGACCAAGCGATCGCCTACGCGGCGTACCATCATATGCCCGTGCCCAGGTGCAATCGCGACTTCGCCGCGGCGGATCTCGGTTCCCTCATCCGCGATCACCGCAGGACGCGCGCACGCCATTTCCACTTGCCGGGCGAAGACAGGGATAAAGGACGCGGGCAAATGCTGCGTGATCAGAATCGGAATATCGAAATCCGGGGTCAGACGCCGCAGCAGAATGTTGAGCGCGTGAATACCCCCGGTCGAGGCTCCGATAGCTATGACCTCAGGCCCTTTCGCCATCATCGCACGGTTGGCGTGCGGAGCCTTTGCTTCCGTGGAAGCCTTGGCCTTTGCCGGCTGAGCGCCCTTTTGCGCAAGCTCGACGCTCACGACGTCTTCGTCCAGCCCTTCGGCGCTGTGGCCCAGGGCGCGAATTTTGCCCAGCAGCTGCGCGCGATATTCCTCGTTAAAGCCACCCGGTCTCGGCTTCAGCATCGTATCCGCAGCGCCCATGGAAAGCGCGGACACGGTGTGCTCCGCGCCATCCTGTGTGAGGGACGAGACGACCAGCACCTGGCCCCCTTGCGCGCGTTTCAGCAATTCAGGCAGCGCTTCAAGGCCGCCCATACCCGGCATTTCGAGATCAAGCAGGATCACATCAACGGGCGTCGATTCCAGCTCGGAAATGGCGCGTTCGGCGCTGCTGGCTGTCGCGATCACGTCCATGCCGCTGTCGCTTTCCACCATGCGCTTGAAGATGGTGCGAACCGTCAGCGAATCGTCAACGATCATGACCTTGATCGCGGATGCTTGCGGTGCGCTCATCGTCTCGCCTTCGGATTGACGGCGCGATGACGCTTGGGCTTGTGAAGCAGGGGCAGGGGCGGGCGCGCTCATGCGAAGCCCACCAATTGCAATTTGATCTGCAGCGTTTCGTGGTCGAACGGCTTCATCACATATTCGTCCGCGCCTGCCGAAATCGCTTCGCGGATATGCGCGACGTCGTTTTCCGTGGTGCAGAACACCACTTTCGGTTTGTCACCGCCGGGGCGTTTGCGCAGCTGAATGATGAACTCGATGCCCGTCATCACCGGCATATTCCAATCCAGAAGGACGACATCCGGCATGGCTTCGTCGCACGCTTCGAGACCTTTCTGACCGTTCTCCGCTTCATTTACGGTGAAGTTCAGCGTTTCGAGAATGTGTCTCGACACCTTGCGGATCACCCGCGAGTCATCGACGATAAGGCAGGTCTTCATGCGTCACCCTTTTTATGGACGCCCTAGGCTAGAAAAAAGCGGTAACTATTGGATTAAGCCGCCGCTCCGATTGTCTCAGGACCAGCGATCAGCGCGGGCAGATCGATCAGCAGCGCCGGACCGATCGCGGTTTCGACCATGCCGGTCGCCACACGGGACCATTCGCTGCCAAATCCGCCGGGCACTTTGTCAGGGGTTGATTGTCCGGTTGCGATGTCTTCGATGGCATCGACAATCAGCGCGTAGGAATAACCACCCACCGCCACCACTGCGGCGCGGTGATCGGTCGCCCAGGCAATTTCGCGAAATCCCAGCGCGATACGACAATCAATGACGGTCAGAGCCTGGCTGCGCAGCGCGGTAATCCCGGCGATAAAAATAGGGCTGCGTGGAACAGGCGTGATGGCGCCCAATTCGATAACCGACTTGACATCGCCCGCTTGCAGCGCGCAGCGGCGCCCGGCGATTTGGGCCATGACGAGCAGATCGTTCATGCGGCTTCTCCTGTTTCGGGGTGAGGAGTACCGCGCGCGCCGCGGGCCTCGCGCAGAGCCGAGAGCAAGCCTTCGCGGTCATAGCGGTAGATCGTCTCGCTGCCCGTTGCTGCATCGGGTTGATCGCGCAGGCGGATGACGGGACCGGTGAATTCCCATTCAAGCGCTTTGGCCGCTTCGAATTCGTCCTCAAACCAGATGGTCAGCGCTTCGTCCGCTTCGTCCGCTTCGCCGTCTTGCGAGGCGCCGGGTACAATTTCATAGCCCGCCGCTGTCACAAGAGGCGCAAGGATGGTGCGCGCCCAATCGCCCTCGGGCAGGCGGCATTGGGGACGAGAGACCGGCTTTGGAGTTTCGCCATAGCGTGCAAAGATCGCGTGGCCGTCGATCAGGGATACGGTCTGCCCGTTCACAAGTGTGACCGCCTCCACCAGCGGATCGTCTTCCACCGGTTTAAGTTCCCCGGTCAAAGCCACCGCGTCATCGACCTCTTTGACCGCGTACAGCAATTGCCCCACAGCGTCAGTCAGGCGCAGCAGACGGATCTTGGCAGCGGGCATGGGCCCTTCAGGCAAGCCGATCAGCGGCAGGATGAGACCATCGATCACCACGCGCGGCGAGGACGTTGATCGGTCGATGGCCTGCGCCGGAGCGGTTTCAATACGCTGGACCAGTTCCAGACGAACCGCGCGTCGACGTCCCTCAAAATCGGTAAACAGCATCGCGCGATCGACGCTTTGTTCGGCTTGGGATTCTTGTTTGAGCGCGTCTGCCAGCACCCTCGCGCGGGCATCGGACATCAGATTGTACGCTGAGGCGATGTTGGTGACATCAAGCAGCAGGACCGGCTGACCATCGTCAAGAAGCGTCGATCCGGCATACAGGCCGCTTTTCATCACCGCCGGGGCGAGCGGTTTCACGACAATGTCCCCGTGGCTATGAATATTGTCGACCGCGAGAGCAAACAAATCGCCGCTGGCAAGCCGGAGCATCACCATCGAGCGGTTGGCTTCATTTTCCGGATCGTCGGACAGCCCCAGCACGTCGCACAAGGCGAGGCACGGCACACGTTGCCCCCGGAAAGTGACAAGAGCGGTCTCGCCCATTTGCGTGAAATCGAGCGCGCTTGCGGACGCGTGAATGATCTCTTCGACATAACTTTGCGGGATGGAGAAACGCTGCGGGCCGACTTCGACCGTAAGTCCCGCGATGATGCTGAGCGTGAGTGGGATTTGAAGCGTAAAGAGTGTGCCCACTCCGGTGGTGCTGGAGACCTTTATGCTACCGCCCACCTTTTCCAGGTTCTTGCGCACCACATCGAGGCCGACCCCGCGCCCGGATACGGTGCTGACTTCCTCTGCGGTGGAGAAGCCGGGCTCAAAGATCAGCTGCAGGATTTTTTCGCGGTCCATACTGGCGCGTTCGGCTTGCGTGATCAGTCCCGTGGACAGAGCCTTGGCGGCGATTTTCTGCTCGTCGATCCCGCGGCCATCGTCGCTCACCACGATCGAGATCGTGTTGCCCGATTGGCGCGCCGAGATCGACAGGAACGCGTTCTCGCGCTTGCCGTAGGCGAGGCGTTCGTGCGGCGGTTCGATCCCGTGGTCGATGGCGTTGCGAATGATGTGAGTGAGAGGATCACGGACCATCTCGATCATCTCGCGGTCCAATTCAACATCGCCGCCTTCCAGATCAACAAGGACCTGTTTGCCCAGTTCCGCTGACAGATCGCGCACCAGCCGGGGCAGGGCGCCAAACAGTGTTTCGATCCGCTGCATACGCATGCGGGTGATGGCGTCGCGCACATCGGAAAGAATGCTGGTGAGGCGTTCAAAGGGTCCATCAATGGTCGGTTGCGTCCCCGCCTGGCGCAGGCGGTGCGCCAGATCGTTGCGCGCCAGAACCATGTCGGAGACGCCGCTCATCACCCGGTCCAGCAGGTCAACGGGCAAGCGGATCGTGCGCTGCGCTTGGATTGACGGCGCGGCGCTTGGCGTCTGCGCAGGCTCGGCGTCGTCGCATGGCGCTGCGCTGTCTTCGCTGGCCGAGATGTCAACGGGATCGCCGGTGACCGGGCCGTCTTGCGGCCCTTCTTTCAGCGCGCTGATCAGATCGGCGTCATCGCCTTGTGGGCAGGCACCGCCGTCTTCACTCGCGTCAACCAGTTCGACAATGCGGTCGCTCACAGCGAGGACGGCGGACACCAAGGCGGCGTCGGGCTCACGCCGTCCGCTGCGCACATCGGCCAGCGCGTCTTCCGCGGCGTGGCTAAGATCAGCGAGGCGCGGAAAGTCGAAAAAGCCGCAATTGCCCTTTACCGTGTGAACGAACCGAAAGACGGCATCCAGACGCGATCCATCCGCCGGATTGGCTTCCCAGGCGATGATCTCGCCTTCGCTTGCTTCCAGCATCTCGCGTGTCTCAGCGACGAAATCCGCTAGCAGATCGTCCATAATGCGCCTTCGTCCCCCGGTTTCTCGATTTGAGAAGAGTACGAAGCGTCTATGCCGCGTGATGGTTAATGAAGGCCTACTTTGCCCCTGCGAGGGGCGCAGCGCAGCGCCGTGCGCGCGCGACTGGCTAGCGCTTGATCGCTGAGTTCAAGACCCACCAGACCAAAGCCACCCCTGTCAGCGCGCCAAACAGGTTGGCCGCAAGCTCAGCTGCGTAAATGGCCGAGGATCCCCATTCCTGATCCAGTAAAAGCGCAAAAGGCAGCATGACGAGGAACACGCGCAGGATCGATTGGGTGAGAGCAAAGGCGGCTTTATCAACCGCGTTGAGGATGCCGTTCGCGACGATAAGCAAACCAAAGCCTGCGTACCCCCAGGCGGCGATCCTGATGTAGAGCGCGAACTCCTTGATCACGGCCGGATCGTTGGTAAACATCGCTCCGAACCATTCGCCCGCCGCGAACAGCAGGATCGCGACGCCAAAACCCCATACAAGGCAAAAGCCGCCCGCCCACAGGGCCGCTTCGCGCGCTCGGCCAAATTCGCGCGCGCCCCAATTCTGTCCGACGATGGCCCCGATCGAGCCCGAGAGCGCCAAAAGCGGGACGGTAGCAAAGCTTTGCAAGCGGCCCGCCGCGCCAAAGCCCGCCACCGCCTCTTGCCCCTGCGCAGCGATCACCGCGGTCAGGATCGACAGCCCGATGGGATTGATCGCGTTCGAAAAGGCGGCGGGTCCGCCCACCCGCAGGATCGAGACCGCGGGGTCGACCAGACTGCCCTTGCGCAAGCTTGCCAGGTCCAGAGGGATGGTGGCTTGGCGCACCATGATGACGCCGAAACCGACGCCCACGGCCCAGCCGATAATGGTCGCGTAGGCCGCACCGGTAATGCCCAGCCCTTCGAAACCGAACGCGCCGGTGATCAGGATCGGATCGAGGATCCAGTTGACGATGGCGAACGAGATGTTGATGTAGCTGGCGCGGCGCGCCTCGCCTTGCGCGCGCAGAACACCGCTCAAGCCCATGATCGCGATCTGCAGCGGAAAGCCCAGCGCGAAGGGCGCCATATAGAGCTTGATCAGCGGCAGCACATCCGTGGGCGCGTTCATAAGATCGAACAGCGGATCGATCAGCGCGAAGAGCGACAGACCGATGAGGAGGCCGACAGCGATCGAGAACACAATGCCGAAATTGGCGCGGCGCGCGGCTTTCTCGGCGTCGCCTTCGCCCAAGGCGCGCGCCACCATGGAATTGATCCCGACCATCACGCCGACGCCCAGCGAGGCCAGTGCGATGGTGATGGGGAAGATGAACGAGATCGCGGCCAGCGCGTCTCCGCCCAATTGGCCAATGAAATACGCGTCAATCAGGCCGATCGACATGATCGCGGCCACACCCACAACGCCCGGCGCGGTTTGGCCGATCAAATGGCCGGTCACGGAACCCGTCGCCAGACGGGCCACTTGATCGGACGATTTGGTGGGCGATTGCGCGGTCATGAGGCGCCGCGCCTAGCTTTCAGGACGGGTGGGGGCAAAGCACATTACCTTGGACGCGCAACAGCGCTGGTATCAGGCATCCAACGCCTTGCCCGGCTAACACGTTCCATCCGCCTCAGGCGTCGAGAAAATCTTGTCACCCCAAGCCCGCTCATGCGATAGACTTGCCAACACATTTACCCGAAGGAAGAGGATCGTCCCCATGGCCACCCAGTTGAAGCCAACTATCGAATGCAGCCCGGAGGAATGGCAGGCGCGCCTCGATTTGGCCGCGTGCTATCGCATCTTTGATCACATGGGCTGGTCGGAATCGATCTACAATCACATCTCTTTGAAAGTGCCGGGCGAGGAAGACACCTTCCTCATCAACCCGTTTGGCCTTCTGTACGATGAAGTGACCGCATCGAACCTTGTGAAGATCGATGTCGAAGGCAACAATGTGGGCCCTTCGCAATATATGGTGAACAAGGCCGGCTTTACCCAGCACGCCTACTTCCACAAGCATCTTGGCAAGCGGGCTGATGCGATCTGCCACGTCCACACCACCGCGACGATGGCCGTGTGCAGCCACGAAGACGGCCTGATGCCGACCAACTTTTACGCCTGCAACTTCCAGGGCCAGATCGGCTATCACGATTTTGAAGGCGTGACGGTGCGCGAGGAAGAGGGCGAGCGCCTGGTCGAAAACCTGGGCGATCACACGATCCTGTTGCTGCGCAATCACGGGCCTGTTGTGATGGACAAGACGATCCAGGGGATGTTCGTCAAAATGTGGGCGCTGCAGCGGGCCTGCGAAATTCAGGTCGCGACCGTTGGCATGGGCAAACCGCAGGTCGTGCCCCAAGAGGTGGTCGATGTCCACCAGCGCGATTTATCGGTCATGGCGAGCCAGGGCGGCGCGGGCGTGTTCGATTTCGAAGCGTGGAAACGTCGTATCTCGCGCGTTGATGACAGCTGGCGCACGTAACCATCCGCTGATCTAACGGTTCAACACCAAAGGCAGCGTCGATGTCGCGCATGACCATCAACGGCAACCCGGTTGAGTTCGATCTCGACCCCCGTATGCCGCTGCTCTACGCGCTGCGCGAGGCGGCGAACCTCACCGGCACCAAGAGCGGCGGCGGGCAAGAGGATTGCTCGTGCGGGGTGTGCATGGTGATCGTCGATGGCGTGGCGCTGCGCTCGTGCAGGATCAGCTTGGCCGAGGCGGAAGGCCGCGTGATCACCACGATTGAGGGTTTAAGCGACGACCGTTCGCATCCCGTGCAGCAGGCCTTTGTCGCGGAACAGGCGATCCAATGCGGCTATTGCACGCCGGGCATGGTGATCGCCGCGGCCGCTCTGCTGGAACGCAACGCCGCGCCCACCCGCGCTGATATCGAAGAGGCGGTGCCCAATTTTTGCCGCTGCGGCGTCTATCCCCGGCTGGTCAAGACCATAGAGCGGGCCGGACGCGTGGCGCGGCGACGCGAAACCATCAGCGCCGCGCCCGCTCCCGGGATCAGCGCTGCCGATGCCGCTGAGGCGGTGCCAGCGCTCTCGGTTCCCCCCAAAGCGAACGACGAGAGCTAGGCTCGGATCAGAAGCGCGCCGTCAGCGCAAAGCGCGCGTTGACCGGCGCGCCTACGGTTGCCTGATGCGTCGCGTGGCTGTTGGGGAAGTAGAGCTCGTCGGTCAGGTTCTCGATGTTGATCTGCACCCGGAACCGATCCGAGACATCCCACCAGGCCGCCGCGTCAAAGCGGGTGTAGGCGGGCAGGGTCGCGGTGTTGCCGTTGTTGATGAAGCTTTCGTCCTGATAGGTCAGGCCCACACCCAGACCCACGGTCTCAGTCGCCTGAAAATCGTTCCACAGGCTGAACATGTTTTCCGGCAATTCGCGCGGGCGAAGGCCGGTGGGCCCCGTGCGGTTCACTTGCTCGCCATCAAGATAGGAATAGCCCGCCTGCACGGTCCAGAAGTCGGTGACCCGACCGTTCAGCTGGATTTCAAACCCCTCGATGGTCGAATCGATCACATCCAGCGTCGCGGGATCGTTGTCGTTGGGCTGGGGCGAGGATTGCTCGATCTCGAACACGGCGGCGGTAAGGCTAAGGCCGGTGTCGAAGTCAACTTTGATGCCCGCTTCCAGGTTGGTGAAGGTGTTGGGATCCAGCGCGTTGTTGGCGCCGTTGATGTTGGCAAACTGCTCGCCCGAACGCGGCAGGAAGCTTTCCGAATAGCTGGCGTAAAGCGAGATGTTCTGCGCGGGCTTGAAGATAACGCCGGCGCGCGGGCTGATCTCTTCATCCTTGCGGCTGCGCACCTCGTTGCCGGGCACGTTGAACACTTCGATGTCAAAGCTGTCAAAGCGCGCGCCGACCACCACGTTCAGCCAGTCGGTCAGCTTGATCTCGTCCTGAATATAGGCCGAGACCACGTCGATGGTGACGCGTGTGTCGTCGTTGAGGTTGACCGAATAATCGTTGGTCGTGGTCCGCCCGTCCGCCAGTGTCCCGACATTGTTCGAAATGGGGAACGGGCGCACCGCGTCAAAGATCGCCTGATCGGTGCGCGCGGCTCCGAAAAAGGGATCAACCACGCCGTTTGCAACATCATCGGCGGATGTGTCGAAGAACGAGTTGAAGCGGAACTGATCGGACGAGGTGTTGATGTATTCCGCGCCAAAGATCAGCGTGTGGCCCACGCTTCCGGTTTCGAACTCGCCAATCAGATTGCCGGAGAGGATCAGGTTCTGGCGCTGCGTGTCGTCGATGTAGCCGTCCACCTCGACGCGGTTGGTCGCGGGGTCATAGCCGGTGTTGAACAGGTTGACGTAGACCTTGTCATAGTCGCCATAGAACGCGGCGAAATTGCCTTTGACGTTATCGGAAAATTCGTGGCTGAGGTTCGCGCGCAGCAGATGCGCTTCAAGCTGCGTGAAGTTCTGGAACTCATCGCCAAAGGTGATGTCTTCCAGCGCCTCGACCGGGCGGCCATCGGCGCCAGTGGGAATGCCGCGATCAACAAAGCGTTCGTGATTGGCGTATTCGTATGAGAGGTCGAGCGTGGTCCGCTCGCTGAGATCAAATCGCACGGTCGGGTTAAAGCCCACCCGGTCGCCGTCATACAGGTCGCGGTGGTTGTTGAGGCTTTCGTACATCGCGTTGATGCGCACGGCGACCTTGTCGCCCGCTTGCACGTTGATATCGCCCTGGACGATCACTTCGCCAAAGGTGTCGAGGGCAATCTGGCCACCGCCAAAGGTCTGGCCGATCACGCCCTTCTTGGTGACGCGGTTGAGGATGCCTCCGGTGCCTCCGCGCCCGAACAGCAGGGCGTTGGGACCGCGCAGAATCTCGATCTGCTCAAGATTGTAGAGGCTGCGGTAATATTGCACATCGTCGCGCACGCCATCGATGAAGAAATCGGCGGTCGAGCGAACGCCGCGAAAGACGATCGCGTCGCGGTGCCCTTCGCCTTGCGAAGTGGTGACGCCCGGCGTGTAGTCGACAAGCTGGCCGATGCTGGTCCAGCCGCGATCAAGGATTTCTTCTTGTGTCGTGATCGTCAGGCTTTGCGGCACGTCGATGATTTCGGTCGGCGTGCGCAGCGCGTTGATCTGGTTGGAATACAAGACATCGCCTGCGACGATGATGTTGCCTTCCGCGTCGCGGCGGTCTTCGGCAGCGTCCTCCGCCAGTGCGGGAGCCGCAAACAGCGCGCTCGTCAAGAACAGCGCGGCGCGCATCGAAGTCGTATTCATTTGATTTCCTTTACCGTCTGACGGAATCGCTGTGGATTTTCCGTCCCCGATGCGGCGGCTATTGCAACTTACTCGCACC
>ERZ1740070.818-NODE-818-length-20505-cov-8.821320_pt1 | contig 20505 bp, 16 predicted proteins | sample MGYA00581734_ERZ1740070 | MGnify/ENA primary metagenome ERZ1740070 (study PRJEB43018, sample SAMN04849744) | marine metagenome | isolation source: floating plastic debris | place: Pacific Ocean | collected 2008-09-01 | study: EMG produced TPA metagenomics assembly...
CCGCGGCGACGTCCTCGCCCTTCTCGGCGATGACGACGATCAGTGCGCCCACGCCGACGGTCTCACCCTCGGGGATGGCGAGCGAGGCGATGGTACCGTCGTCGAAGGACTCGAGCTCCATGGTTGCTTTGTCGGTCTCGATGTCGGCAAGGACCTGGCCGGTCTTGACGGCCTCACCCTCGGCGACGTGCCACTTGACGACGGTGCCCTGCTCCATGGTGTCGGAGAGGCGCGGCATGGTGACTTCAATGGGCATGGGTCAACTCCGGTGTGCGATCGTTGCGGCCAGTGAGATACCGCGGTGTAGCTTTCGCTGCGGCGAATTCTTTGTTGGTCGTGAACGGCCAGATTCCGCTTCCGCCGAAGGCCGTTGTCAGTTCGTCGTCATCGACAGGTTCGTATCGCTGGTCCGTCTGAAGAAACAGAACGACGCGTGCGAGCATGTGCCGGGCTGGCGCATCGAGGCGACGCCAACTTCGCAGATAGTGTGGGATGATGTCGTCGTACAAGTAGTGCAGCGCTTCTTCGTGCAGGGGCTCGATGTCGCGGTCCTCGAAGCCAGCGTCCCATGCGATGCGACGGAACTCGTCCGACCTCATCTGTCCGGCGGCGAAAGAGCGGACGGCTTCTGCCAGCCTTTGCCGCGCCGGCGGCGTGTGCGGGTTTGCTGGTCGGTCTTCCGAAGACATGGCTTAGGCCATCACGCGGCTGACGGCCGCCTCGCCCTCGGCGACGTGCCACTTGACGACGGTGCCCTGCTCCATGGTGTCGGAGAGGCGCGGCATGGTGACTTCAATGGGCATGGGTCAACTCCGTCGGGCGGAACCGGCCGCCGGTGAGGTAGCGTGGATTGCTAAGGGCTTCCATCAGATCCGAGCGGCGAGCGAAGGGCCAGATGCGGTCATCCACTATGGGGCCACAGAGCGCTTCTTCGATTTTCTCGCGACGCCGTGCACGCGCTCGTGCGGCCCTCGATACGCCTTGGAACAGAACGTCCGTCCAACCGGCCGGGGGCAACGGTCGGCGCTGGGGACACCAGAGCCACTTGGCCTTCTCGGGCCATTCGTATGGCAGATTGCTGTGCAGGAAGAGGGCACACCTCGCGAAGACATGGCGCTGGAGCGGGCTGAGACGATAGCGGCCGGCAAGGCGATGCCTGCGCACGTCTGAGTAGCATGACCACGCGAAGTCGTAGATTGCCTCGAGCGCCGGGTCATCGCCTTTGAGAAGACAGTTGCGATCTTCGAACTCGTCGTTTGTGATCGTGCCGCACGCGAGTTGTCGGACCGCCTCCGCGAGAATCTCGCGGTCGGGCCGGCTCGGCTCCTCGGCTTTGGCACGACGACGGCGGAACATCAGGCGAGCACCCTCTGCACCGCCGCGACGATCTTGGCTGTGTTGGGCAGGTAGGCCGCCTCGAGTTCCTTGGCGTACGGCGTGGGCACATCCTCGGTGTTCACGCGGACGGGCTGGTGGTCGAGGTAGTCGAAGGCGTGCTCGATCACCTGCGTACAGACCTCGCTCGCGACCGACGCGAACGGCCAGCACTGGTCGACCACGACGATGCGGTTGGTCTTCTTCACGCTCTCGACGATCGCGTCGATGTCGAGGGGGCGGATGGTGCGCATGTCGAGCACGTCGCACTCGATGCCCTCGGCGGCGAGTCGCTCGGCAGCCTCCATGCAGAAGTGCACGGGCCGGCCGAACGAGATCAGGGTGCAGTCGCTGCCCTCGCGGCACTGGTGGGCCTTGCCGAAGGGGATGTAGTACTCCTCCTCGGGGACGTGGCCCTTGTCGCCCAGCATGCGCTCGGACTCGAGGAAGAAGACGGGGTCGTCATCGCGGATGGCGGTCTTGAGCAGGCCCTTGGCGTCGTAGGGGTTGGAGGGGATGGCGATCTTCACGCCGGGCACGTTGGAATAGAGGCCCTCGACGCACCAGGAGTGTGTGGAGCCGAGCTGGCCGCCCGCGCCGTCGTTGCCGCGGAAGACGACCGGGCAGCCCCACTGGCCGCCGGACATGTAGAGCATCTTGGGGACGTTGTTGAGGATCTGGTCGGCCGCGACGAGGCTGAACGACCAGCTCATGAACTCGATGACTGGGCGCAGGCCGTACATCGCGGCGCCGACGGCGAGGCCGGCGAAGCCGTTCTCGGAGATGGGCGAGTCGATGATGCGCTTCTCGCCGAACTCGTCGAGCATGCCCTGGCTGACCTTGTACGCGCCGTTGTACTGGGCGACTTCTTCGCCCATGAGGAAGATGCGCTCGTCGCGACGCATCTCCTCGGAGAGTGCTTCGCGGAGCGCTTCGCGGAACTGGATCAGCCGGTCGCCATCACGCGAGGGCAGCGGCTTGGAGAAGTCGGGCTGCTCGCTGGCGAGGTGGGCCACGGCGTTTTGGGGATCGGCGGCGAAGGTGGTCATGGTGGTGTCTCGTGTGTGCGTCGGCGACGAGTGTGTTGCGCGTTGTGATGGCTGTCGTTGGCGCGACCGCCGGGTGTGCCTGATCGTTGGCGTTAGAGCAGTGGGTTCTTCGAGCCGTGGATGTAGTCGCGGGTGGGCGACAGGTTCGGCTGGATGTTCACGAAGACGTCGGAGTAGAGCTCGTCCTCGACGCTCGGCGTCTCGGCGGCTTCGGCGGCGGCGACGGCCTCGCGGACCTCGGTGCGGAGCTCGGTCTGCATGTCGTCCCAGCCGTCCTCGGTGATGCACTTGCGGTCGTTCATCAGGTGGTGCACCAGCGCGGCGATCGAGTCCTTCTCCTTGAACTCGTCGACCTCGTCCTTGGTGCGGTACTTCTGCGGGTCGGACATCGAGTGGCCCTGGTAGCGGTAGGTCTTGAGATCGACGAAGGCGGGGCGTTGGAGGTCGCGGCACTCGTCGACGAGGGGCTTGAAGTGGTCGTAGAGGTTGCGGATGCAGAGGCCGTCGATCTCGACGGACTTGATGCCGTAGGACTGGCCTCGGCTGATGAGGTTGTCGCTGTTGGCGGTGTGGCGGTGGATGGCGGTGCCCATGGAGTAGCCGTTGTTCTCGATGACGTAGATCACGGGGATCGAGAAGACGCCGGCGAGGTTGAGCGCCTCGTGGAACGCGCCCTGGTCGATCGCGCCGTCACCGAGGTAGCAGAGGGCGACCTTCTTCTTGGGCTCGCCGCCGTCGACTGCTTTGCCGAGCACTTCCCACTCGTAGCGCGAGCCGAAGGCGAGGCCGAGGCCGAGGGGTGTTTGTGCGCCGACGATGCCGTGCCCGCCGTAGAGGTGGTTGGGGCGGTCGAACATGTGCATCGAGCCGCCCTTGCCCTTTGCGCAGCCGGTGATCTTGCCGAACATCTCGGCCATGCACGCCTCGGGCGACATGCCGCGTGCGAGGGCGTGCCCGTGGTCGCGATAGGCGGTGACGACAGGGTCGTCGTGCTCGACGGACTGGATGGTGCCGACGGCGACGGCTTCTTGGCCGGTGTAGACGTGGCAGAAGCCGCCGATCTTGGCCTGCTGGTACGCCTGAGCGCAGCGGGTCTCGAACTCGCGGATGAGCTGCATGTCTCGCAGCCATCCGAGGAGCGTCGCGTCCGGGAGCGAGTCCGAGAGGCGATCGGCGGCGGGCTTGGCGGTGGCCTGTGCCATGGTGGGGGCTCCGTCGTGCGCGGGTGGTGATCGTGCGCGTGGTGATCCGAGTTCACGACTCAGCTGGATCGTAAGTGTCCCGGCGCGGTGATGGCTGATCCCAGCCGCGTCTGCGCCGAAGCCAACTCTAGGGTTTCGGTCGGTGGTGGACAACGGACGGGCCCGCCGCTTTGGGGCTTTCGCCCCATTCGTGCCGACCATGCGGGCCGGGTCGCGGCAGGGGGGCATCGGCAGCGCAAAGAAACACCCCGCCGGGTGGGCCCAGGCGGGGTGTGTTGGGGCTGATTGGCCGGCTGCGAGAGGCGGGCTTGCTCAGTTCTGGACGCCGGCGGGCTCGACGCCCGTGCGGCCTGCGATCGGCGACGCGGCCGACACGCGGGACTGGAGCAGCGTGAGCGCGGTCTTGAGCTGGAGGTCGGTGCCCTCGCTCAGCAGGGTGTTGGGATCGGGGCGGGGCTCGTCGCCCTCAAGCACGTTGCCGTTCTCGTCGAGCTGGATGACGTCGGCCTCGATGCGCAGGCGGATCGAGTCGGCGTACTGCTCGGGGAGCATCGGGATCTCGAGGTCGGGGTCGACGCCCCACTCGGCCGAGCCGGGCTCGCGGTGGATGATTCGGCCCGAGGGCAGGCGGTAGTACTGCGTGGTGAGCTTCTGGGCGCTGGTGTTGCCGGGCAGGCCCCAGACGTTCTGGACCGAGCCCTTGCCGAAGGAGCGCTCGCCGAGCACGATCGCGTCGGCCTTGCCGGTCTGGTCGTAGTGCTGGACAGCACCCGAGACGATCTCGGAAGCCGACGCCGAGCCGTTGTTGATGAGGATGACCACGGGGATGTCGTCGATGGTGGCGCGGGATGAGCGTGCGCGGCGTTCGTCGGCGATGCGCCCGTCGGCGTACTCGGTGCGGACGATCCAGCCCGAGGGGACGATGCGGTTGGTGAGTTCGACGGCTTCGTCGAGCAGGCCGCCGGGGTTGTAGCGGAGGTCGACGATCAGGCCGTTGAGGCCCTCACCCTTCATCTCGTTGACGGCCTTGTCGACGTCGTCGGTCATGCCGGGGCTGAACCCGGTGATGCGCAGGTACCCGATGTTGCGATCGGGATCGACGAACCAGTTCCACTTCTCCTCGCCGATGAGCTCGCGCTCCCAGCCCTTGACGTTGCCGATCTTGATCGACTCGCGGACGAGGGGGTAGTCACGCGTGACCGTCACGGGTTCGGGCTCGGGCGCTGCCTCGCCATCGCCCTCGGCGAGTTCCGCGGTCGGGTCGGCGGGTTGATCGGTATCCGATTCGTCGGTCTCTTGTGGCACCTCGCGCTCGATGGTGAGCGTGACGGTGGTGTTCCGCGGCCCGGTGATCAGCTCGACAGCCTGGTCGAGCGTGAAGCCCGCGGTGGACTCGCCGTTGACCTTGCGGATGACGTCGTCGGTGCGGATGCCGGCCCGTTGGGCGGGCGTGCCCTCGATGGGCGTGACGACCTTGATGTTGTACTGCTCGTCCATCTGGATCTGGATGCCCACGCCGACGAACTGACCTTGGGTCGACCGCTGGAATCGGCGGAGCTCGTCGGGCCAGATGATCGCGCTGTAGTCGTCGAGCGTGTCCATCGCGCCGTTGCCGAACTCGTGCAGGAGCGCTTCTTCGGGCACGGCGATGGTCTGGGCGTTGATCGTCATGAGCGCGTTGAGCGCCGAGCGGAGCTCGCTTCGGCCAAGCAGCGGGTTGTTCGCGTAGCGATCGGCTTGCTGGTCGAGCAACTCGAGGAAGCGGTCGCGGCGGGAGTCGTCGGCGAGCCTGCCGAGCACGGGGTGCAGGTCGGTGGTGGTCGCCATGGTGCGCACGGCGTCGAACCCGCCGCCGATGAGCTGGGCGAGCACGCCGCGCTCGCGCTGGACCCATTGGTCGGCCGAGCGATCGATCGCGCGGATGACGCCCGGGGCGGAGATGCCGGCGAGCTTCTCGTTGTAGTCCTGGCCGGTGCCGTTGAAGCGGGGGAGGGGATCGAGGTCTTCGAGGGCTCGGCGGTCGTTGCGCAGCTGCCAGAACCGCTCGGGGGTGTAGAGCGCGAGCATGTTGAGGCGGTTGCTCACGCGGCTCGTGTCGTCGGCGAACTCGCCGGCGTCCTCGGTGAGTGTGTCGAGGCGGAAGAAAAGCTCGTTTGCCATCAGCCAGTCGCCGCGTGCCTCGGCGGCACGGGCGGCCTGCTCGCCCTCGCGCATCAGCGTCACGACGCGGGGATCGCTGAAGAACTTGTCGTTGTCGTCCATCAGCATCTGCATGCCGATCGCGGAGACGAGGGCTTGCGAGAGCGTGAGGTCGGTGCGGTTGCCCGCGTCATCGAGCGTGTTGAACTCTTCGTCGAGCTCGGCGGAGATCTCGGCGATCTGCTCGGCGCGGTCGGCCTCGCGCTGGTCGAAGGCGTCGAGCAGATCGCGCGAGAGCTGGTCAAGCCCGCCGACGGTCGGGGCTGCTTCAAGCAGATCGGTGAAGCGATTGGTCTGGCCGCTCTGCGCCGCGTCCCAAAGGGCCGAGGACCACGTGTCGGGTGCGGCGGGGATGTCGCCGGCGTTCTCAGCGAGCGCCTGGGTCGGGGCTTGCGAGAGTGTGAAGGTGGCGGTGAGTGCGAGTGCTGCCCAGCGTTGCCGCATGTGTGGAACTTTCTTCCGGGGTTGTCTTGCGTGGTATTGGGACTCAGAAGGAGGTTGGGACGCGGACGGTGAGGTGGCCCGATGCATGTTGTACCTGAGACGGGGTGCGTCGTGCGTTGGTTCGTCGGTTGATCGTCACGGCCGTGTCCTCGGTGCTTGGCAAGGTGCCGGAGGTCGCCTCGGCTCCATCGGCGTTCGACGCGGACGCGGTGCACCTTGGTCGCCGCGTGGCGGTGATTTGGGGTCGGTACGGGCTTCGGTCGATCGGGTTGCACGGGCGCACCTGGCTCGCGATCGCGGGCAAAGGGCGTGTCACGGTCCGATCACTCGCGCGATGACGCGTCAGACTTTGCGGGCTTTGCCTCGGCCGATCGCGACCGCCACCGCCGCGAGAGCCATCACGCCGACGAGCAGCGCGAGGGCCGCGTCGCGCGAGCCGGGGTCGATCAGCCCTCGGTCGGCGGCCATGCTTACGGCGAGGATGCCGGCCGGCCCGAGCGTGTAGCCGATGCCGATGAGCGCCTCGTGCGTGCCGCCCGCGTTGACCTCCGCGGCCCCGACTTCCATCGCGTAGTAGAGCGCTGCGCAGTACGTCGCGCTCATGCCGATGCCGAAGGTCGCAAGCCCAACCATCAGCAGCGCGACGCCGACCGAAGGTGTCGGCGCGATCGCTGGGCTGAGCACGGTGAGCGCGGTGCCGACGAGCATGAAGGCGGCGGCAACGACCACGGGCCACCATCGGCCGTGCCAGCCGTGCCAGCGTTCCATGCCCGCGAAGACCAGCACACGCACGACGAGGTACGTCGACGCGACCGGCGTTTGCCACTCGGTCGGCACGGCGAGGCGGTTCACCGCGGTCGGCAGGACAACGTTGATCGTTGACGAGAGCAGGTAGCTCGTCGGCAGCAGGATGCGCACCGCGGCGAGCAGCCGCTCGTACACCAGCGGGTGCGGCTCGTGCTCGTCATCCACGTGCTTGCGGGGCTCGCGCGGCAGCGCGAAGAGCAGCGGGATGGTCGCGAGGTGCAACGCGCCGAGCCCGGCGAGCACGGTGAGCGGGGCGGACTCGACGAGCGGCGCCATGAGCCAATACGAAGCGGCGACGGCGGAAGACCAGACGATGTTGAATCGGCCGATCGCCCGGCGGAGCGGAACGCCCCGCCGACCGCCCGCGAGGTGCGACTCGACAATCGGCCAGAGCGCGCCGGTCGCGGGCATGTAGACCGCGATGGGCACGACCAACGACCAGCCGGGCAGCGTCGCGCTGGTGAGACTGATGAGCCAGGGCGTCGCGGCAAGGACGCCCAGCGCGACGTGCAGCGCGATGAGCACTGCTCGCGTGCTGATCGCCGAGGCATGCCGGGCGAGCCGGAGCAGGGCCGGGCCGATCGCGAGAGCACCGGCGATGTAGGTGAGGCCGAGCAGAATGCCGAGTTGGGCGTTCTGTGCGGTGTCGAAGTTGAGAGCGGATTTGGCGAGGAAGAAGACGCCGTTGGTCACTGCGCCCGTGCCGAGGGAGCCGACCAGCGTGATCGCAAGGACGGCCCAGAGCGGAGCGACGCTGGCGCGGCTGGGCGAACTGGGGCTGATCGTGGCGGTCGGCATGGGGTCGAGCCGGTGTCGTTGCGGGGGGCGGCGGCTTGGGGGCGGGCAGGTCCGTCTAAATCAAGGACCGAGAAGATGCCGCGTTGCCACGGGCGGGCGGCGATCGTAGCATCGCATCCCGCGGAACTGCCCATTGGGCGAACCGCGGATTGGGCGTGCCCGTAGCTCAACTGGATAGAGCGCTGCCCTCCGAAGGCAGAGGTTCCGCGTTCGAATCGCGGCGGGCATATTTCGGCCGGGTGGTAGTTTGGCACGGGTTTCGTGCCGACAGGTGGTTCGTGAGGCAGCATCCCAGACGCGGGTGGCTGCGGATCAGGAGGACTGCATGATCTCTCGCCCGAACCCATCTTCCCAGCGGCTGGTCTCGTTTGCTTGCGCGATCGCGGCTATGGCTCTGCCCGCGGCCGCCCAAGACGCCCAGGACCCCGGCACCCAGCCGAGCACCCCAACCGTCGCGGTCACGTTGCCTGAGGCGACGACTCTCTTCGAGCGGCATTCCGAGGCGGTCGGCGGCATGGAGGCGCTCGACGCCTTCGACTCGCGGCTGCTGACCGGAGCGTTCAAGGGCGCCGATGGCATGTCGGCGTTCGTGACCATGTACTACGAGAAGCCCGAGCGCTTCGCGGTGATCCTCGAGATCCCCGGCATGGGCACGATCAACACCGTGTACGACGGCGACATCGGCTGGCGACAAGCGGGCTCGAACATCCAAATCGTCGAGGGTGCCGAGCTCGTTGACCTGATCGAGTCGGCCGATTACTACGGCGAGGTCAACTGGAAGAGCCGCTACCGCACGATCCGCACCGTCGAGGTCGGCGCGATCGAGGGTGTCCAGACCTTCCGCGTTGCGTACGACTCGGTGCTCGGCAAGCGTGGGTTCCATTTCTTCAATAACGAGACGGGCCTCTTCGTCGGCACGCAAACAACCGCGGCGCTTGGCGAGGGCCAGCAAGCGATCTTCGTGCAGTTCAAAGACTTCGAGGAGCACGACGGCATCCTGATGCCCATGAAGATCATCCAGCAGCTTCCGGGGAACAAGGTCTCGACCTTCAGCTTCAACTCGGTCGACCACGAGACAAAGCGGTCCGAGCTGTTCGATCGGCCCGCCGAGCTCGAGCGGCTGCTTGAGGTGCGCAAAGAGAGCGCCGGCGCGTCCGACGAGTAGTCTTCAGAATCGCGGCCACTTTTCAGGCTTTGCAGGTACACGCGGTGCCGAACTTTCGGCAGATCGGGTGCGTGCCATCGTTGCCACGCGCGGGGCACGCCCGCCGGCCGTGGAAGATGAGCATGTGCGAGGTGTCGCACCACGCGTCGCGCGGGAGCAGTGCCATCAGGTGCCGCTCGATCATGGGCACGGTCATGCCGGGCTCGACAAGCCCGAGACGTTCGGCAAGGCGCTGCACGTGCGTGTCGACGACGAAGCCGACGTTGATGCCGTAGATATTGCCGAGGACGACGTTCGCGGTTTTGCGAGCCACGCCGCGGAGTGTGAGCAGGTCGTCCATGGTCCGCGGCACCTCGCCGTCGAAGTTTTCGACGAGCGTGGTCATCGCGGCATGCACGGCCTTTGCCTTGTTGCGATACAGGCCGATCGTCTTGATGTACGGCTCGATCTGCTCGGGGCTCGCCGCGGCATAGTCGGCGGGCTTCGGGAACGCTGCGAACAGGCCGGGCGTCGCACGGTTGACGCCCTGGTCGGTCGACTGTGCAGACATAATCGTTGCGATCAGCAGCTCATGGCCGCAGGTGTGGTCGAGCTCGCAGTGGGCGTCGGGGTGGTGCTCGCGAAGGGCATCGAGCAGCCGACGCGCGCGCCGCTTGGCGGCCGGCTCGACTTGTGGCAGGGCGAACGGGATGTCGCGCAAGCCCCGCGGGTTCGAGGGCGTGCGCGGCTTTGGCGATGCCATCATCGGCCTCCCTTGCCGCTGGCCAGCGCGGGCGTTTCGAGCGTGGGCTCTGGCAGTGCTGCACGCCGGGATCGTGTGGCGTCACCCATTGCGATCGACCAGACGGCCGTGAGCAGCGCCGCGAGTGTGAGCAGCGCGAGCGCGGTATAGATGTTGCTCGCTGCGCCGTGGTACGCGCCAAAATCCGCCGCGAGCTTCTCGGCCCGCTCGGTCTCGCCCAGTGCGGCGGCTTCCCAGTAGCCACGCAGCGGCGCGTTCATCCGCGGGGCGAGGTAGAAGAAGAGCACCGCGAGCAGCGTCGCGGCGCCGCCCGTGAACAGTGCGCGCAAGAGTGTCGAGACGCGCCGTGCGGGCAGTCGGAGTAGCAGCGAGCCGACGAGCGTGGCGACCGCGACAATCGCCGCGGCGAGTTGCACGGCATCGGCGATGAGGAAACCACGTGCGGCGATGCGTCCTGCGCCGAGACGCCAATGCTCGCCGCCGTAGCTGGGATACGCCCCGAGTGTCGGATCGAGCGATTTCATCTCGGGGAAGACCAACGCCGCGGTGAGCCCGGCCCCGACCACGGCCGCGAACCAGGCGGCGAGCGAGGCGGCGTGCGCGAGCTCGCACAGCCGCCGGCCGAGCGGGAGGCACGCGTGACTTGGATTGGACCGCGGTGTAGATGCCATGTCAGGATCGTAGAACGGCTGGTCGGGCGGCCCGCCGTCGGGGGCGGTTGGGATGGTCAATGATCCGGCATGCTCGAGCCGCTGGCGATGTCGGTTTCTATGGCGGGCCCCCCGCGGGAGGTCGGCGTGCGCGAGCAGGTCGCCTGGCTCGCGTCGCTCGGTGCGCGGGCCGTCACGCTCGATGCGGGCGTGCTGCGTGCTCGGGATCTGGATCGCTCGGCGCGGCGTGACGTCGCTTCGATGCTCCGGCGGGCGCAGCTCGAGCTTGCGGGGGTTGACGCGTGGGTTCCGCCCGAGCACTTCGAGCGTGCCGAGACCGCCGACCGCGCGATCGCGGCGGTGGTCGGTGCGTGCGAGCTTGCCTCCGAGCTCGCACCGCTGGTTGGTGGTGGCTCGCGCGCCGTGGTGTCGATCATGCTGCCGGGTGAGGGCGCGGGGGATGCGGCGCTCGCGATTGCTTCTGCAGCCGAGCGGGTCGGCGCGGTCGTTGCCGATCACGCGTGGCCTGTCTCGTCGCGCGACGGCATCGGCGTCGGCGTCGATCCGGCGTCGGTGCTCATGGGTGGGGGCGACCCGGCGGCCGCGGTAAGCGGCGCAGGCACGATCGCCTCGGCTCGCCTAAGTGACGTTTCGGCGCACGGACGGATCGCTGTCGGCGACCGCGGCAGCAGGCTCGACGTGCTCGCGTACCAAGTCGCGCTCTCGACCGCGGGTTACGCCGGGCACATCGTCGTTGACCCGCGAGGCGTCGCGGATCCCGAGCGCGCGATTCGTGAGGGTCTCGATGCTTTCACACCGCCATTCACACCATTGGCATGAACGGCACCGGCTCCGCGTCGGCCCGCAGATAGAGCGGGTGCCGTGGCTCGCCGAGCGCCGTCACGCCGAGGCAGTGCGGGTGCCGGTTCTTGAGAAGACGGACGACATCGGCACTGCGATGCAAGTGCGCGCCGTGTGCCCCCCAGCCGAAGACAACACGCGACGCCCGCTTGCACGCGTTACGGATCGCCTCGTCGTTCTCCGGGCCAACGGGGTCGGCGACCGCGAGCATGTCGGCGGGCTTGGTCGCGCGGTACGCGAAGATGTTCACGACGCGCAGCTCGCGGGCACCCCAGCGCCGCGCGTAGCCCATGCATCGGCGGACGGTCGGATCCTCGCGGTGCTCGTCGGCTGTCGACGGATTGAGCAGCACGAAGACCACGTGCCCTCGGCCCGTCGTCCAGCGGCGCGTGAGGTGGTAGCGGTACTTGCCCGAGGCGTCGAAGACAGCTGTGCGAACAACGCCTTCGGTAACGCCCTCTCGCGCGCTCGTTCTAGCCGAGGTTGGCAAGCTCTTCGGCCGAGATGTCCGCGTTGGAGAAGACCTTTTGGACATCGTCGTTGTCCTCGAGCGCGTCGGTGAGGTTCATGAGCTTGCGGACGTCATCGCCGGTGATCTGCTGCGTGGTGTCCGGCAGTTTGGTGATCTCGGCCGAGCCTATCTCGATGCCCGCCTTCTCGATCGCCTCGCGCACGCCGATGAACGCCGACGCCTCGCTGAGCACTGTCCAGGAGTCTTCGTCGCTCTCGGGCGCGATGACATCCTCGGCGCCCGCTTCGAGCGCAGCTTCCATCAATGCGTCCTCATCGGTCTTGCCAGCCTCGATGAGGATCTGGCCGCGCGTCTGGAACATGTACGACACCGAGCCCGACGCGCCGAGTGAGCAGCCGGCCTTCTTGAACGCGGTGCGGACTTCGGTGACGGTGCGGGTCTTATTGTCGGTCAGCCCGTCGACGATGATCGCCACGCCGCCCGGGCCGTAGCCCTCATAGGAAACTTCCTCGTACGACTCTCCGCCCGCGGTGCCCGCGCCCTTGTCGATCGCGCGGGTGATGTTGTCCTTGGGCATGTTGCACGAGCGGGCCTCATCGATCGCGTAGCGGAGCGTGAGGTTCATCGCGGGATCCGGCCCGCCGTTGCGCGCCGCGACCATGATCGCGCGGGCGCACTTGGACCACATGCGTCCCTTGACCGCGTCTTGCCGGGCTTTGCGGTGCCGGATGTTTGCCCATTTTGAGTGACCAGCCAAAGCAAGCCCTTTCGGAAGTGTCGCGTGCAGAGCTGAGCGAGTTTATTCGCTCGGATCGTCGGACGATGTGTTGTTTGGTGCGTTCGGTGCTGGAGCTGTCGGAGTGTCGATCGGTGGGGGGGGAAGGTTCGCGGGCTCGTGCCGAGTCACGCCCGGGGGCCGGCCCGTCCGGGCGAGCTGCGCCTTCGTCTCAACACGTCGCCGCTCGGTCTCGAGTCGGCGAACCTCGCCCTCGTCGGGCTGGTCGGCGGCCTTTGCGTCGGATCGCGCGCGATCGAGGAGCTGCGCGGCCCGCTCGTAGGCAGCCGTCGACTCTGCCTGCTCGCCCGCGACCCACGCGGCGTCGCCCAGGTGCTCGAAAATCTCCGGGCTCGCCGCGTCGCCGCCCAACTCGACCGCTTCTCGCAGGAGCGTCAATGCGCCTTGGCGGACCGTGCCATCGGCGCGGGGCTCATCAAAGATGACGCCCCGGCGGTAACGCACCCAGCCGAGCGAATCGGTGATGCTCGTTTCGCTCGGGCGCTCGACGTGCGCCATCTCAAGGAGCGCCTCGGCCTCGTCGAGGTTCTCGCCACGCTCGGCCATCGCATAGCCAAGGTTGTTCGCCGCCCACGCGTGCTTCGGGTGCAGTTCGAGCGCTGCGCGGTACAACGCCTCGGCGTCGGCCGGTCGATTGATCTGCGACAGGATCTGCCCCGTGATGTAGGCGACCTCCGCGCGCCGGAGCGTCGCGTCGGCATCGGGCTCGCGACCACCGAAGGTCGCGACGACCGCCTCGGTCTGGTCGTCGGCGAGTGCTTCGTTGACGAGCTCAAGCATCGTCGCGCGCGTGCCGGTAAGCACTTCCGCCCGGTACCACTCGGCGGTCAGGCTGGCAAAGACCACCTCGCCCCGCCGGTCGCTCGCTGCTTGCCGGAGCAGTGCCCGGGCATCGGCCGCGCGCTGGCGTTGCGCGAGGCGGGCCGCTGCCGCGGCGTAGGCCTGCGTCGCTTGCTGCGGCGCGAGTGCTGCCAGCGAGTCGGCCGCGGCACGGACGCGGGCGACCTCGGCGGGAAGTCTTGCCAAGACATCAAACCGGAGCGTGTGTGCCTCGGCGGGCAAGACAATCCCGGCGGACTCGATGTGATCAAAGACGTCGGCCGCGGCGGCGAGCGCCTCGGGGTTGTCATTGGCACTGCGTGCGAGCTGGGCGAAGAGCCCGCCCGCCGCGGCCCGCTGGGACGCGGTGTGCACGATCCCCCTCGGCAGCCCCTCTTCGAGCACGGGCGAGATCTCATCGAAGCGCTCGAGTCGAGCGAGCGCGAGTGCGCGGCGCAGCGTCTGATCGATCCCCGCAGCGCTTTGGGTGAGCCCGTCGGCAAGGGCCGCGTCGGCAGCGTCGGGGTCTTCGAGCGCCTGCCGAAGAATGCTGTCCAGCAGGTTCGCGAGCTGCGCGTCCGGACGAGCCGCGAGGCGATCGCGGAGGACGGTCACCGCGTCATCGGCGCGATCGGTCGCGACGAGCACACGGGCGAGGGCCGCCGTCAGTGTGCGGTCATCTGGGAACTCGTCGAGCTTGGCACGCACCCACGCTTCGCCGCGCGCGAGCGAGGCGCCGTCGTTGAGCTGCGACTGTTGGATCCACACGCGCAGGAGCAGCTCGATCAGCTCTGGGCTGCGCGGATCTTGCTCGGTAAGGTCGATCAGCGCGCGCTCGGCCGCGTCGAGTCGGCCGGCTCGCGCGAGGTCTTGCGCGTTGAGCCAGCGGAGCAGCGGGCGCGACGGGTTTGCCTGACGGAGCGAGCGGATGATCGTGGCGAGTTGGTTTGGGTCGGCCAGCGGCGCGTCGGGGCCGTAGAGGCTGATGAGGCCGCGATACGCGCGGTCGTCGCGCGGATCGACGGCAAGCACGCGGCGTAGATATGAGTCGGCGCGATTCGGCTGGCCCGCGCTCAGCGAGAGCTCGGCCGCGTCGATGAGCGGGCCGGTGCGCGTCGCGTCGTCGTCGCTCGACGTGTCGACGACGCGAGAGAGTGTTTCCAACGCCTGCGGGAAGCGCTGGGCGGATCGCTGCGCGCGAGCTAGGTGCCATCGCAGCGCAGGGTCCGCCTCGGCAGCATCCGCGAGCGTGGTCAATGCCGCGTCGACGTCTGCCCACTGACCAGCAGCCGCGGCGATCCGCACGATCGAGACGAGCGCGCCCAGATCGGACGTGTTCACGGCAGTGGCGATCAGTGAGACTTCCTGCCACGCGCGTGCCGGATCGCCATCGGCGAGCCGGAGCTCGCCGCGCACGAGACGTGTGGGCGTGCCGATCGTCTCGCGCGGGGCGAGCAGGTCTTCGATGCGGAATCGCGTGCCCGCAAGAGCCGCGGCCGCGACATCGGCAAAGGCGGGGTGTGCCGCGGTGTGGTGCGCGGCGCGATCAAAGGCATCGATCGCAGCTGGCGCGTCATCGAGCAGCAACGCAAGCACGGCCTCGTCGGTCGGAAAGCGGTCAAGGTGGTCGAGCAGGATCGCAACACGCCGCGTCGGTCCGGCGGCCTCGGCACTCGCTCGCGCGAGCGTGCTTGCAACACTCGGCGGCACCGGCTGCGGGAGCGACTGTTCGACCTCCGAGATCGCGCCCGCGAGCGCATCGCCGATTTGGTCGAGCAACGCGAGATGCCGAATGAGCGACTGGGCGCGATCGTCGACTCGCCCCTGCGCCTCGTCGATCGATTCGACGACGAGCAAAGCAGCGGCGGCGGGCCTGCCCTGTCGCATGACTGCGTGCACGCGGCGAACCAGAATCGCGCCGGGATCGAAGGAAGGCCCGGCTGCCGCATCGGCGTAGACCTTGCCAGCAAGCGATGGATCGCCAAGCCGCATCGCCGCATCTCCCGCCTGGCGGAGCAGGTCGGTGCGTCGGCGGAACGTTTCGGTGAGGATGCCTTGGTAGAGCGTCGGTCCGTTGACGCGCGGCGGGAGTGTGAGCGCTGCGGAGAGCGCCTCGATCGCTGCGGCAAGCTCGCCGGTTTCGAGCAGCGCCTCGCCAAGGCCGGCCTCTGCCACAATGGTCGTTGCCGGATCGGTGCCGCGCTGCTGGAGTGCGTGGGCGTAGTGGTTCGCCGCCAGCTCGAAGTCACGCTGCAACAACGCGGCCCGCCCGAGGGTGATGTGTACCTTGGATGACGCCGACCCGCGTCGCAGAGCCTGCCGAAACGACGCGAGCCCCGCGGCGAGATCGCCCGATCCGATCTGGGCCTCGCCGAGCTCGCGCCAGATCTGCGGCGACGACGGATCAAGGCGTGCTGCACGCTCAAGCTCGCGCGACGCGCCGGCCGAGTCGCCCCGGGCGAGCCGCTGCCGAGCGCTGGCATAGAGCGAGAGCGCGAGCCCGCGGTCGGTTGTGCTCACGACTGATGCATCGTCGTCCGACGGCATGGGAAGCATGTCGACCACCGGCTCGCTGCTTCGCCGCGCCACGACTTCGGCCAGCGGCGTGCGCGCGGTTGCGATCGCGACTTCGCCGAGGGGTGCCACCGCTGCGGCTGTCAGCCCGACGGGCGGTTGCATGCGCTCCGAGGCGGCGTCTGGCGATCGAAGCTCGGCAGACGCAAGCTCGCGGAGGAAATCACGCCCGGCGGCGGGGGGCTGTGCTTCGGTGTGGGTCGACGCGTCCGAGGTGCTTGGAGGCGAGGCGGCCGTCTCATCGTGAGGTGTTTGTGTCGCGCAGCCGGCGAGCAGCGCGATCGCGACGCACCCGATGCCAAGCGTCGTCCGCCCGCGCCCGTTCACGATGACTTCGCAGCTCGGGAGCGAGAGGCGGACTTCTTCCGCGGCGCGGCCTTCTTCTTGGCGGTGCGCTTCGCGGCTTTCTTTGTGGTCTTCTTGGTCGTCTTCTTCGCGGACGGTTTGCTCGCAACCTTCTTTGCGGCCTTCTTGGTCATCGTCTTGGCTGCTGGTGTCTTGGCCGACGCCTTCGCGGTCGCAGACTTCTTCGCTGTCTTCTTGCTCGCGGTCTTCGGAGCAGCCTCCCGCGCTGGCGGCGGCGCGCTGGCTGCGGGCTTGGGCGGCGGCGGGGGCGTGGAACTCACCGGGGGCAGCGGCGCGTTCGCTGCGGCACTGCGCGGCTGCTTCGGCGTGGGTGCGGTGTCGCGCCAGGCTTCGAGCTTCGCGAACACCTCGGCCGACTCGCTCGCGCGGACATTCCGCTCGAGTTGCGACGCGATGGTCGAGGCATCGAGCGAGTCATCGGCTGCCTTCGCCGCGACCAATTGGTCGCGAAGGCGCTGGTCTACCGGCGCGGCGTGTCCACCCAACGCGACAAGCAGCACGCGCGACACGACAAACGCCGGCACGCCCTCGAGCCCCTCAAGATATGCCCGCGCGTCTCGCTTGGAGAGCTCGGTCAGCCTTGCGAGCGTGACCTCGTGCTCGAGGTTGTAGATGTGATGGAGCGCGGCCTTGAGACGCTCGGCCCGCTCCTCGACCATCGGGTACCGAGGCCCGAGTAGCGCGGCGATCTCGTCGGCCATGCAGATGCGCAGCTCGTTGTAGTCCACCACGCCGTCGAACAACCGCTTGAGCGCGTTTAGCGCCTGCGAGGGGGTCGCTTCCCAGATCAGCATCGAGTACACGAGCTCGTGCACGACCGCGTCGCCGTGGTCGGGGAGCAGCGCGATGAGCGGCTCGCGATCGAGCGGCTTGACCGCCTTGATCAGCGCGCGGACCTTCTTTGCCACATCGGCCTTGGCGTCGGACTTGCTCACGCGGGGCGCTCCTGTGGGTTGGCGTCGCTCGGGGTGTCGTTTGCGCCCGTGTCAGAGGCTTGAGGATGGGTCTGGTCTGTTGCGGTCGAGTCCGCGTCTGGCAGCTCTTTGCGCGCTTTGGCGATCGCATCGAGCACCGATGCCTGGCGTTTGAATCGCTTGTCGCCCTTGAAAACAAGCTCCGGAAGACGCGCCATCGCGACGAGCTCGCCCGCCTCGCGGCGGATATAGCGAGACGCGGCACGCAGGCCGTGCATGGTCAGCTGCTCGTGCTCCTCGGGCATGACCGAGACCATGAGGGTGGCAGTGCGCAGGTCGTCCGAGAGCGTGACTTCAGTGACGGTGATCATGCCTCGCACGCGCGGGTCGGACAGCCCCTTGCTGATGACCTCCTGCACCGCTCGGCGGACCTCGCCGGCGACCTGCTGGGTTCGCCGCTTGTTCATGCGAGGTCTCCGTTGTGCTCGGCGGTCTGTTCGTAATGATCGAGCATCTCCGTCGCGATCGCGACCTCGTCGATCGGGTCGGGCTCGTGGTCGGCCCGGCCCTCGAAGTCGGGCTTGCGGATCTCGCGGAGTGTCGCGCCGAGCTCACCGTCGGTGAGCTTCATGAGCTTGATCGAGATCGCGTCGAGCACGTCGCCGGCACGCTTGCCGTCGGTGCACACGCACGAGACGCCCATGACGGCCCGCCCGAGCGAGTCATGCGCCGCGACCTCGGCGACCGAGACCTGGTGCTCTCGGTGCAGGCGGTCGCGCACCGAGCGCACGACGCGGCGCTTGTCCTTGAGACTCTCGGCTCCTGCGATGAGGATCTCGAATTGCATCACGCCGACAACCATGGCACGTCACGCGGTCGCTTGTTTAGAGCGATCGCTTCACCTCGACCTGCTTGTAGCACTCGAGGATGTCGCCCTCTTTGATGTCGTCATAGCCGACGATCTTCATGCCGCACTCCATGCCGGAGCGGACTTCCTTGGCGTCTTCCTTGAACCGCTTGAGTTGCTCGAGCGTGCGATCGTTTTCGATGACCACATCGTTCCGCGTGACGCGGATGAGCGCGTCGCGCTGGACCATGCCGTCGGTGATGTAGCAGCCGGCGATCGCACCCACGCGGGTGACCTTGAAGACCTGGCGGACCTCGGCGTGGCCGAGAATCTCTTGGCGAAGCTCGGGCTCGAGCATGCCCTCGGCGGCACGACGGATGTCGTCGGTGATGTCGTAGATGACCTGGTACGGGCGGATCTGCACACCCTTGTCGTCTGCGAGACGGCGGGCCTTGCCCGACGGGATGACGTTGAAGCCGATGATGACGGCCTTCGACGCGTCGGCGAGCAGCACGTCGCTCTCGGTGATACCGCCGATCGCCGAGTGCAACACGCGGACCTTGACCTCGTCGGTCGAGACCTTCTCAATCTCGTGCTTGAGCACGTCGATCGAGCCCTGCACGTCGGCCTTGACGACGACCAGGATTTCCTTGAGCTCGGCCTCGGCCATGCGGCTGAACATGGTGTCCAGCGTGACCTTGGGCTGGGCAAGCGTCTCCTCGCGGTCGCGCTCGCGACGCTGCTCGGCAGCCTCTTGTGCCTTCTTGAGCGAGTCCACGATGAAGAACTTGTCGCCCGCGTCCGGCACCTCGTCGATGCCCGAGATCTGCACGGGCATGGGCGGCGAGGCCGTCTTGACCTTCTTGCCGCGATCGTCGGTGATATCACGCACGCGGCCGAACGCCCGGCCCGCGACGATGAAGTCGCCCACGTTCAGCTCGCCGTCTTGCACGAGCATGTTCGCGACCGCGCCGCGGCCCTCTTGCACGCGAGCCTCGATGATCGTGCCGCGTGCCCGGCCCTTGAAGTCCGCGGTGAGTTCGCGCAGCTCGGCCTGGTAGTCGAGCGTTTCGAGAAGCTCGGTGATGCCCGTGCCCTCGATCGCGCTGGTCTTGATGACCTCGGTGTCGCCGCCCCACTCGACGGGGTTGAGCTCGTGCTGGGCGAGCTGGCCGTAGATCTCTTGGACCTTCGCCTCGGTCGCCTCGGGGCGATCGATCTTGTTGAGCGCGACAACGATCGGCACGCCCGCGGCCTTGGCGTGGGCGATGGACTCGGCGGTCTGCGGCATGACGCCGTCGTCCGCGGCAACCACCAGCACGATCACGTCGGTCATGTTCGCGCCACGCGCACGCATTTGTGTGAACGCCTCGTGGCCCGGCGTGTCGATGAACACGACGTTCTTCTCGGCGTCGCTGACCTTGACCGCAACGCGGAACGCGCTGGTCGCCTGCGTGATGCCGCCAGCCTCGCCCGCGGCGACGTTGGCGTTGCGGATCTTGTCGAGCAGGCTCGTCTTGCCGTGGTCGACGTGGCCCAGAATGGTCACAACCGGACCTCGGCTGCGCTGGTCGACCGCTTCGCGGCTCGCGAACGACTCGGACACCTCGCGCTCGGCCGACTTTGCTTCGACAACCTCGAGCTCGATCTCGTAGTCCATCATGATTTCCTGCGCCCGCTCGGCATCGATGCCGGAGTTGATGGTCGCGGGAATGCCCTGCAAGAAGAGCTTCTTGACGATCTCTGCACCCTTGACGCCGGTCGCGCCGGAGAGGTCCTTGATGGTGAAGGGCTCGGTGATCTTGACCGGGCCGCCGGTGTCGACGGGCATCTGCGAGGCGATGCCGCCCGCCTGCATGCGCTGCTTGGCTTGCTGGCGACGCTGCTTCAGGTAGCCGCCCGAGCGTTGCAGGCGTGCCTGCCGCTCGGCGAGGTCGGCCTCGGAGAACTTGCCGGTGCCGAGGCTGTCGTCGCCCATGCCAGCGCCGCGCCGGCGAACGCCTGCGCCGCCGGGCGTTTCGGCGCCCTTGCGGCGCTTGTTCGCGCCGCCACGGCGGGAGCGGTCGTCGCCGGGACCGTCGGAGGTGCCGGGGCCGCCGCCGTAGCCGCCGCCGCCGGGTCCGCCCGGGCGCGGGCCGCGAGGCGGGCCAGAGGGACGCCTGCGAACGTCGTCGATGCGCTCGGGCGCTTCGACGCGAACGACCTTCGGGCCCGAGAGCTTGACCTTCTCTTTCGAAGCGAGCTGCGGACCCGCGGGCGTGATGACTTTGGGGCGCGTCGGCACGTTGGGCACGCCGGCCGGCTGCGAGGGTGCAGCGGGCGTGGGCGGCGGCGGCGGCGGGGCCGAAGCCGCGGGAATGATCACTGGTGCCCCGGGTGGCGCGTCTGGCGTCTCGGTCGGTGCCGGTGTCGCGTCGGGCGAGCTG